>VFQO010000188.1_pt1 | contig 77720 bp, 80 predicted proteins | sample 3512331 | NCBI WGS metagenome assembly VFQO01 (sample SAMN10412371, study PRJNA504923) | tailings metagenome | isolation source: Replicate 3 from Balatoc abandoned mine | place: Philippines: Itogon, Benguet | collected 2017-08-28 | reverse complement strand
ACGAAAATCCCTCGGCTTAACGGCCGTACCGGTTCGACCCCGGTCTCGGGCACCAACCCATCGCGCTTCTCCCCTGACTTCACTTCTGCCGTGACACAGTCGCTCGCTTGCGCCTGATAGCACGTGCTAACCGTCATGTCAGAAACTGGTGTATATTTCTGACATGAGAGGTGAATCATGACCACGCTGCCCGAAGCCATACTGCTGCATGCGCGTTCCCTGCCTGAGGGCGGCGTACTCACGCCCCGCGAATTCCTGCATCTCGGCCGCCGTGCCGCCGTGGATCAGGCGTTCACCCGCCTGACCAAAGCAGGCGAGCTGATGCGTGCCGGTCGTGGCACTTATGTACGACCGGTGAGCAGCCGTTTCGGCACACGTCCGCCCGCCCCGGAAAAAGTGGTCGAGACCCTGTCGGCGCAGCGTGGCGAAGCCATCACGCCGCATGGCGCGGCAGCTGCCAACGCCCTAGGACTGACCCAGCAGGTGCCCATCCGCGAGGTTTACATGACCTCCGGTCGCACGCGCACCCTGAAGCTGGGCCAGACGGAGGTGCTGGTGAAGCATGCACCGAACTGGATGCTGGCGCTGGGCACGCGCCCTGCCGGTGCGGCAGTGCGCGCACTGGCATGGCTGGGGCCGACGCAAGCGCAAAATTCGCTGGGCAAATTACACCGCGATCTGCCGGCCGAGGAATGGCAACTCCTCATGAATGCCCGCGCCACCCTGCCCGGCTGGATGTCACGCGCCATCAGCGAGGAAGCGATTCGTGGCTGAACACTTCCTGAGTCTGAGCCGAGACGATCAACGCGAAGTGCTGGAGATTGCCAGCGCCGCCAAGGGCCGGCCGGCGCATCTGCTGGAGAAGGATGTCTGGGTGGTCTGGGCACTGTCGGCGCTTTATGCCGAGACCTCTCCGCTGGCGGATGCGCTGACCTTCAAGGGCGGCACGTCGCTGTCCAAGGTCTATCGGGTCATTGACCGGTTTTCTGAAGACATCGACCTGACCTATGACATTCGCCGACTGATTCCTGATCTGATGGGCGAGTCGAGTGAATTGCCTACCACCAGCAGCCAAGCCCGGAAATGGACCAAAGCAGTCCGCGAACGACTACCGGACTGGATTGCCAGCGAAGTGCAGCCGATCTTGCAGGCCGCGCTGACCAACGCGGGCCTGGATGCCAAACTGGTGATCTCCGGGAAAGAAAGCGAAAAGCTGCTGCTCTGCTATGCCCCGGTGAAGACCGGCACTGGTTACGTCAAACCGGAGGTCGCACTAGAGTTCGGGGCGCGGTCCACTGGCGAACCGCACGCGGCACATGCCGTCAGCTGCGACATGGCCGGGCAGGTTGCCAATGTGCTGCTTCCCACTGCCAACCCGCTGGTCATGAGCGCAGCACGCACCTTCTGGGAGAAAGCTACAGCAGCCCATGTCTACTGCGCGCAAGGCCGCATTCGTGGCGAGCGCTATGCGCGACATTGGCATGACCTGATCGCCTTGGCGAGCAGCGAGTACTTTCAGCTGGCAATCGGTGACAAAGCGCTGGCTCTTGCTGTCGCACAACACAAGTCGTTCTTCTTCTCAGAGAAAGATGCCAATGGGCAGGTCATCGACTATGTGCATGCCGTCAGCGGACATTTGCAGCTCGCCCCTACCGGCCAGGCCAGAGATGCTTTGGCCGAAGACTATGCTCTGATGGTCGCGGACGATGTCATGGTCGGCCAGGCACTGGCGTTCAACGATCTTATGCAGACTTGCGAGGCGTTGGAGCAGCGCATCAACGCGGCTTGAAGTAGGGTAGTCAGGCGCACCTTGGCGCGTACAGCACGCCCCATAACCAGAAACCATGAGGGTTTCAGCGATGACGCGGCACGCATGGCAGGCCATGGTGTGCCGCGTCGAAAGCTTGAAGTGGAGGGCTCTCGGCACGCTGGCGTGCCGTCCCCTTTTATCTTGCCCTCCAGTTATCACCCCTAACTACACAAAGTCATAACACCAATTAATCTGAACAAAAGTTGGAAAATACAGGGGCTTCACCCACTGTACATATTCCAATAATTTTTTGGCTCTTCTCCCACAAAAAACGACAGTTGGCCATTCCACCCCCTGCACAAGAGTCCATTTCTGGTCGATTCTCACATCGAGCATCACCTTCTTGGCAGACATCCGCACTTTCTGAATGGAATGGTGCCCAACCAGAAGTAATCAATTTTTCTCTAACGGCCGCATAAGGCTCGCCAGAGTTAAATGATGGAATACCATCAGGATGTATACTTTCAATACTTTGAGCGCTAACACCAGAGCTACTTGAGGAGTTGGCGGATTTTTTATTTTCGGACTGCTCGGAAGCTTTAATTAAACCAAGCTTTATTGCAAAAAGGCCAGCCTCACTTATGCCGCTAACAAAAACCAACTGCTCTCCTTTATCATCAATTTGTGTGCTGAAGCTAACAGGGATCTCATATGCATCCCCTGAAACAACTGTTGCCAAACAGCTATACTTCTTTATATTTTCGTCGTAAGACTCTGCTCTAGGCATAGATATCACAAATGCTGAATTTACAACGCTAGGGTCAATTTTATCCAGGCCATCAATTTGACTTGAAATTATTTTTTTCAAAGTTGATATTGTATTTTCATCCCCGCATTTTGGCGGCGATTTACTGCAAGCGGCCAAAGAAAAAGCAACCACAAGTGCCATAAAAATTTTTGATTTATAAATCTTCACAAAACCCTCTTCTAATTTGAAATCACCATTTAAATAATAAAACCACTACTTTTTCTTCATTTTATTTTCAATAGGATTAAGCCTACCAATAAGATAGTCCTCTAAGGCTGGGGCGAGATAATTATATTCAGCAGGAAAACCAAGTGTTGCAACAGAGTTGGCGCCAGCTTCATTCCATCTGTCATTTAACTTATAATCCATATATTCATCATGCGATGCAGGCTTCAAAACATGAGCAAGTAGTCGCCTACTGATTCCTCGATCTTGATATATGCCACCACCTCTGCTAGCACCCAGTCCAACATATAAAAGTTTTTCGTCTGAAAACAATGCGTAGAGCCCACCAAACAAATAGTTTGGAACTGGACCAACAAATTTCCATGAAAAATCCCATTCGGGAAAATCCAAATCAAGCCCCCAATGCAGATCAAAAAAATTACCAGTGGCAATGCGAAGATCATCTCTCGAAGGCATATTGTATTTATCTTTTTATTTTATTATTCAAAATTATATTACAAGTAAAGCTTACAAAGAATACCTACTGAGAACTTTTAATTCTCATATGCCGCAGCTTATCTACCAGCTCCGCTGCCTGCCGGATCGGATCATCCTCGACATGCACATAGCGCATGAACATGGTCACGGTCTTGTGGGCGGTGAGCGCCATGCCGACCTTCACCGGCACCCCCGAGTTGGCGATGTCTGTCGCTGCTCGGTGACGTATCCCATGTGTGCCAACAGGCGGTACGCCAGCCGCTTTCAACACGCGGCGCCACCCCACGTAGTAGACCCCGCTGCCCAAGGGCACATTGATATCACTTGGCCGATGGCACACATACTTTGAGCCGCTTCTCTCCTTTGCAGCTCTCAACAGCTGCATGACCTCGGAGCTGATCGGCTTGGAGATACCACCTGTCTTGCTGTCCGGCCAGGTCACACGGCTATTGCGGAAATCCACCCAGGCCCATTCCAGCTGCGTGATCTCAGACATGCGCGCCGCGAACGCGAATTGCAGCCGTATCGCCAGCAGCAGAGACGCGTGCTCCAGCCCTTCTGCCTCGGCGCGATCCAGATACCGGTAGAGCCTTACCAGCTCGTCATCCGTGATCAGACGGGTCTTGCCGCGCTCGGCATTTCGCGGCACATGTCGGCAGGGATTGGTGCCATCCGGTCGGTAACCCCAGACCTCGGCCATGTTGAACATCTTGCTCAGGGTGGCCAGCACGCGGTTGGCCTGTATGGGTGCGTGCATGTTCTGCTTCATGAAGTCGGTCATGTGCTGCCGCGTCACATCCTTGACCTTCACGTTGCCCATGAACGGAATGATCTTCACGTCAATGATGCGCTGATAGCTGGCTACGCTGGCTGGCTTGTTGCGCATCATGCAGTAGTCGCTGATGAAGCGCTTGCAGAGGTCAGCCACCATGGGTGCCTGCCGTTCCGCCGCCTTGCGGGCGCTGGGGTCGAGTCCGCGTCGCACCTCGGCCAGCATGTCGGAGGCGATCACCCTCGCCTGCTCCACCGACAGCTCGCCGAAACGTCCAATGGAAGGCTTGCGCCGCAAGCCATCATTGGTGCGGTACTGAACCATGAACACCTTGCTGCCGGCTGGCGTGACCTTGCACAGGAAGCCGGGTACGATGGTGTCACGCAGTTCGATGTCACGTGCTTCGGCACGGGCACCGTCGATGAGTGTCTTGGTCAGCTTGAGCTTGGCCATGCGGGTGCTCCGGTGACCTGATTCCAGGAGCCATACAGGAGCCACCAGAAAGCGAATCAGGGGGTTTCAAGGCGTTTGCCAACGTATTATGAACCGCTGCAAACCCGCATGAAACCTGAGTCCGGCGTACATAGACGTACAGTGGCGGACTCCAGCGTAGCAAAGAATTTTTCTCTTAAAATCCCTCGACCTTTGGTCGTACCGGTTCGATTCCGGTCTCGGGCACCAACACCACGCAATCATTCTGGCGCGACACGACATCCGGGTGCTAGCCTTCGCATCATGATGACCCGTCTGCACATGCTCACCGCCCGCCTGACCCTGCTGCTCATGCTGGCCACACTGTTTTCTCCCGGCCTTGGCTGGCAGATGGTGGTGGTTCACGAGCACGGCGGTCACCATCATCTGGCTCACGCCGGGCATGCCGATGCCAGCGATGGCAGCGCGCATCACATGCATGATGTCTCCGCGCCCGATGCCCAGCCTGCGGGTGATCTGGCCAGCGTGATGCAGAACGAGCATGACGATGCCCACACCATGATGGGGCACCTGCTCGGTCACATGCCGCTGACACTGACCCAGGAAACCCGTGTCGATGCCTCGGTGGCCGGCATGGTGATGAGTCCCCAGCCCTCCGATGGCATTCCGGGCAGCCTGCCCAGCGCCCTCTTCAGACCCCCGCAAGCCCTCGTCGTCTGACACTTGATGTCTGTCACGGACTGGCCCTGCCCTGTCCGTCCCATGGCTTTACTCGACGAGGAGATCCCCATGCCGGGATATGCCCCTTCGCGCAAATCGCGTGTTCAGGACGTCTGTTCCTGGACGCATCTTGCCCGACTCATTGTTCTTGCCGCTGCCGTCGGCAGTGTGACCGCCCGTGCCGAAGCACTCACCGAGCAGCAGGCCATCCAGCGCGCGCTGGCGCGACCCGGCGTTGTGGAGGTCGAACGGCAGCACCTGTCGGCGGCTGACAGCGCCGTTGCCGAGGCTGGCCGCTGGCCGAATCCGGTGCTTTCGCTGGATCGCGACCAGACCCGCGCAACCGGGACAGAGACCACGGAAACCGTGTGGAAGCTTTCGCAGACACTGGATCTGTCAGGCAAGCTTGCCCTGACTGCCCAAGGTGCGGAAAGACGCCGTGACGCCACGGTCGCCGAACAGGGTCTGGCCCGTCAGGACATGACCGTCCGGGTCCGCCAGACCTTCGCGGAAGCGCTGGCGCAGGAACAAAATCTCAAGGTCATGTCCGCGTGGCGCAGCCGTCTCGCGGACACCGGCAGGACAGTCACGCGACTGGCGAGGTCCGGCGAGGTGTCCGGCTATGACAAGCGGCGGCTGGACCGGGAGCTGCAGACCGCCCAGGCAACGTACCTGCAGACCGATGCCGGCCTGATGCGCACACGGCATCAACTGGCCAATCTGGTGGCTGCAGACGATCCCGCTGCGACCAGGGTCATTGGCGAGCTGCTGCCCGCCCCTGCTCAAGACCTGGACAGCCTGCTGGCGCGTCTTCCTGCCCGTGCCGACCTGCGACTGCTGAGTGCGCAGTCGGAGGCACTGGCCAGCGAAGGCAAGGCGGCCGGACGCGGCTGGGCCCCGGATGTCACCGTGGGCATTGGCCAGAAGGAAATCGACACCGTCACCGGCACCGAAAAGGGCCTGGCCCTGTCATTCGCGGTGCCACTGCCTCTGCTTGATCGTGGCCAGCCGCAGGCGGCCCGGCTGCATGCCCTGGCAAAGGCGGCCAGCGCCGAGAAACGCCTGCGCCTGTCCGCTGCCGAGGCTGACGTGAAAGGCACATGGCATCAGCTGCAGGCCTTGCGTGACGCGGCCATCGCGTTTCGGGCCAGCGCCCTGGCCGAGTCCAGAACCCTCTCGCGCATCGCTGAAAAGGCCTATCGCGCGGGTGAGGCCGGCGTCCTCGAGCTGCTGGATGCCTATCGTGCCGAGCTGGATGCCGAACGCATGATCATCGACCTCGAGCTGCGCGCTCGCCTGGTCCGCATAGAACTGGATTCGCTGGCGGGAGCCGCACCATGACCATCCTGAAGACAACACTGCTGTTCACGACCCTGACCCTGGTGCTGGCCGGCTGTTCGGCAGCGACTGACGAGACAGCGAACGCGCACGCCCCGGACGAGGCACAGGGTGATGCTGCCGGCCACGATGAGCATGGTCACGGCGCCGGCGTGCGCGTGACCCACTACACACCTGACAGCGAGCTTTTTGTCGAGTACCCGCCCCTGGTGGCTGGTCAGGCATCGGAGTTTGTCGCTCACCTGACCTGGCTCAAGGACTTCACGCCCGCCAGCGCCGGCCGCCTCATCGTCACCCTGTCGGGAGACAATCGCCCGGACGAGCGTGTCGAGGTCAATGTCAGTGACACCGCTGGCATTTTCCGGCCGGTGCTCACGCCCCGGCACCAGGGCATTCGCAGGCTCACCCTCAGCCTGGTGACGCCTTCCCGGACCACTGTCCATGATCTTGGCGAGGTGGATGTGTTCGCGGATCAGACCAGTGCCGATCTGGCGTTGTCGCATGATGCCGAACAGCCGGGACTGATCAGCTTCACCAAGGAACAGCAATGGAAGATGCCGTTCGCGACCGCGCAAGCCGTGTCGGCACCCGTGCGCGACTCGGTCGCGGTGTCGGCAACGCTGCGTCCTCGCGCCGCTGGCGAAGCCATGCTGACAGCGCCCGGAGCGGGCATTCTGCGCGCAACTGCCGACGGCTTTCCCGAGCTCGGCATGGCGGTCAAGGCGGGTCAGGTCCTGGCCTATCTGAGTCCGCGACTGGGTGGTGACACCGATGCTGCCAGCCTGGAGCTGGATGTGCAGCGCGCCCGCATCCGTTCCGAACAGGCGGAGGCGGACCTGGAACGGCTGCAGGCGCTGCTGGCCGACGAGGCCATTGCTGCCAGGCGGGTGCGCGAGGCGTCACTGGCGGCCAGACTGGCGAGGGCCGAACTGCAGGCAGCGACACAGAGAATGCGTGGCCTTGCCGGCGCATCGGGTGGCATAGCCCTCAGATCGCCCGTTTCCGGTCGCATCGTGGCGGTCAATGGCGCAGCCGGTGCCGCCGTGAACGAAGGCCAGACCATCATTCACGTTGCCTCGCTGGATACGCTCTGGCTGGAGGCACGCATTGCCGAGAGTGACCTGGGGCGGATTGCGGCGCCCACGGGGGCATCGTTCGAGCTGGACGGCAGGCCCACGCCGGTCACCCTGGATGTCGGACGCAATGCCCGTCTGGTTGCCTATGGCGGCATGGTCGATGCCACCACGCGTACCGTGCCGGCCATTTTCGAGTTTGCCAATGGCGACGGCAGCTTGCGTGCCGGCATGCGTGTGCGCGCGCAGGTCTACAGCGGCAGCGGTCGCCCCGGCATCGTGATTCCGGCTGCTGCCGTGCTCGACGAGAACGGGCAGCCGGTGGTGTACGTGCTCAGGCAGGGTGAGTCCTTCGAACGTCGGCCGGTACGCGTCGGCGCGCGTGATGGCAATTCCATTGCCATCACGTCAGGCCTGGCCGCCGGCGAGCGCGTGGTGACCACCGGTGCCTACCAGATCCGTCTTGCCGCGGCTTCTCCGGCGGCCATGGGGCATGGCCATGCGCACTGAATCCCCGTCGCTTGTTGCCCGCCTGATTCTCTGGTCGCTGCACAACCGGCTGCTGGTCTTCGTGGCGGCCGTGGTGCTGATGATCATGGGAGGATGGCAAGCCACCCGCATGCCGGTGGATGTCTTTCCTGACCTCACGGCACCGTCAGTCACCGTGGTGGCGGAAGCGCACGGCATGTCACCGACCGATGTCGAAAGTCTGGTCACCTTCCCCATCGAGACCGCGCTCAATGGCTCGCCCGGCGTGCGCCGGGTGCGCTCGAACACCAGCATTGGCCTGGCGGTGATCACCGTCGAGTTCGACTGGGGCATGGAGATCCGGGAAGCCCGTCAGATCGTGGCTGAAAAGCTGCAGCTGGCGCGTTCCGCGCTGCCAGCCGATCTGCCGCCGCCACAGATGGCCCCGGCGGCATCGGTCATGGGCGAGATCATGTTTGTCGCGCTGACGTCGGACCGCGCCTCCGGCGCCGACCTGAAGACAACGGCGGACTGGGTCGTCCGGCGACGCCTGCTTGCCGTGCCCGGCGTTGCCGATGTGCTCACGATTGGCGGTGACGAGAAGCAGTATCAGGTCACCCTCGACCCGGAGCGGCTGTCGACATACGGCATCACGGTGGATCAGGTGCTTGAGGCCCTGCGCCAGAGCAACCAGAACACGCCGGCCGGCTTCTATCAGGAGAACGGCCAGGAGTACCTGATCCAGGGGCTGGGCCGTCTGCAGTCACTGGACGATATCGGCTCGACCCTGGTGGCCGTGATGGCTGGCCAGCCGGTGCTTGTGCGCCATCTGGGCGAGGTGGCCATCGGCGCGGGCACGGTGCGCGGAACGGCATCGCACAATGGCAAGCCTGCTGTGGTGTTTGCGATCCAGAAGCAGCCGGGCGTGAACACGCTGGCCCTGACGCAGCGCCTGGATGACAGCTTTGCCGTCCTGCAGGGCAGCCTGCCGGCAGGCATGACGATAGAAAGCAGAATCTTTCGCCAGGCCGACTTCATCGAGCGCGCGATGGACAACCTGCTGTCGGCACTGCGTGACGGCGTGATCCTGGTGATTGCCATCGTGTTCGCCTTCCTGCTGTCGTGGCGCGCCACGGCGGTGACGCTGGTGGCCCTGCCCCTGTCGCTGATGGTCGCGATCCTGATTCTGCATGCCCTGGGTGCCTCGCTGAACACGATGACGCTGGGCGGTCTGGCAATCGCCTTGGGCGCCCTGGTCGATGACGCCATCATCGTCGTCGAGAACATCATGCGGCGCCTGCGTCAGCGCGGGGAGTCCGGCAGCGCCAGCCGTGCTCCGGTTCGCCACGTCGTGTTCAAGGCCACCCGCGAGATCCAGGGCTCCATCGTGTTCGCCACGCTGATCATCATGCTGGTGTTCCTGCCGGTGTTTTTCCTGACCGGCGTGGAGGGACGTCTGCTGGCACCACTGGGCTTTGCCTATGTGGTGGCCCTGAGTGCTTCGCTGCTGGTGGCCATCACGGTCACGCCCCTGCTTGCCGAGCGCTTTCTGCCTGACGACCCGCAGGTGCTGGCCCATCGCGAGCCGGTGCTGATCAGCCGGCTCAAGGCCTGGTACGAACGCAGCCTGACCCGCCTGCTGCCGCACTGGCAACGGGTGGCCGGCATCTCGGGCCTGGCGCTGGTGCTTGCCTTGCTGGCGCTGTTCGACGCCGGTCGCACCTTTCTGCCCGACTTCAACGAGGGCAGCCTGACGGTGAACGTCACCACGTTGCCAGGCACATCACTGGCCGAATCCGATCGCATGGCACAGCGCGTTGAAGCGATTCTTCTGGCGCAGCCGGAGGTGGTGGCTACCGCACGACGCACCGGGCGCGCTCCTGCCGATCCGCATGCCCAGGAGATTCATGCCTCGGAAATCGAGACCACCCTGGTGATGAAGGAGCGCGACAAGGGCGAGCTGCTGGCAGCACTGCGCGCCGACTTCGCGGCACTGTCCGGCATGAGTGTCGTCATCGGCCAGCCGATCTCGCACCGCATCGACCACATGCTGTCCGGCACCCGGGCCAATATTGCCATCAAGCTCTTCGGCCCTGACCTGCAGGCGCTGCGCACGCTGGGCGAATCGGTGAGGAATGTCGCGGCCGGCGTGCCCGGTGCCGTCGACGTCGCCCTCGAGCAGCAGGCGGACATTCCGTTTGTCAGCATCCGCTTCCGCCGTGATGCCATCGCGCAGCATGGACTGTCCGTGCGCGAGGTGTCCGATGCCGTCGAGACGGCGCTTGCCGGCAGCGAGGTGTCGCGCATTCTGGAAGGCCAGGCCAGCTTTGATCTGGTGGTGCGCTTCGACCCGGCGGTGCGGGCGTCATTCGAGGCACTGCAGTCGACCCTGATCACCACCGCGTCCGGCGCACGCCTGCCGCTGTCGGCGCTGGCCGAGGTGACGCGCGACCGCGGCCCCAATCTGGTCAGTCGCGAGAACGTGCAGCGCAAGATCGTGGTCATGGTCAATGTCGCCGAGCGCGACCTGTCCAGCGTGGTCGAGGACATTCAGCGTCGCGTCGCGCAGCAGGTCACGCTGCCGGCTGGCTACTTCATCGAATACGGCGGCCAGTTCGAAAGCGCCAGGGAGGCCACGCAAACGCTGGCCGTGCTGGGTGCCATGGTGCTGGCTGGCATCTTCATGCTGCTGTACCTGGCGTTCCGCTCCACGCGCGATGCCCTGGTGGTGATGCTGAACCTGCCGCTGGCGCTGATCGGTGGCGTGGTCGGCATGCATGTGGTCGGCGGCGTGCTGTCGGTGGCCACCCTGATCGGCTTCATCACGCTGTTCGGCATCGCCACCCGCAACGGGGTCATGCTGGTGTCGCATATCCGCCACCTGGTGCAGGTCGAAGGGGTTCAGGATCTGCGAACCGCGATACTGAGAGGGGCTGGAGAGCGCCTGTTGCCGATCCTGATGACAGCGCTGGCAGCCGGTCTGGCACTGGTTCCGCTGGCGCTGGCCGCCGGTGAGCCGGGCAGCGAGATCCAGGCCCCGATGGCGGTGGTGATCCTGTTCGGTCTGCTTTCATCCACGGCCTTGAACATGTTCGTGGTGCCCAGCCTGTATCTGAGGTTTGGTGACATGGCCAGGACCGGTGGCATCGCCAATGACACCGCGCCAACGAAAGAAGGAGACGCACGATGACCTGGATTGCAAGCAAGTACCTGATCACCGCGGCGATGGTCGTGCTGGTGTCGGAGCTGGCAAAGCGCAGTGACAAGCTGGGCGGACTGGTGGCCGCCCTGCCCCTGGTCACCATCCTGACGCTGATCTGGCTCTATCTGGAAAACCAGCCCCAGGCACGGATCGCCAACCATGCCTGGTACACCTTCTGGTATGTGCTGCCTACGCTGCCCATGTTCCTGGCGTTTCCGCTGCTGCTGCCACGTGTCGGCTTCTGGCTGACCCTGCTGAGCTGCATCGTGATCACCAGCGTCTGCTTTGCCGCCTTTGCCTGGCTGCTGCGCCGATACGGCATCGATCTGCTCTAGGTCGTCCTGCACCCGGCATCAGGCCAGCAAGGCAACCGACTTGATCTGCACCCACAGATCCTGCCCGGGGGCCACGCCCAGACTGGCGATGGCGCGACGCGTCAGTCGCGCCAGCAGCCGGGTGTCCCCGACACGGACGCGTACCAGGGCCTGACCCGGATGGTCATCGTCGGCGATGGCGTCGACCTGCCCGCGCAACAGGTTCTGGATGCTGCTGCGGCCCGGCTCCAGCGCCAGGCTGACGTCGCGGGCCAGCACACGCAGACGCACGCGCTGGCCAACGACCAGCCCCGAGTCACGCGCCCAGAGGCTGCCGCCATCTATGTCGACACGGACCAGATGCCAGTCCCTGTCGATCTCGGCAACGGCGCCGTCAAGCACGGTGCCGGCATCCTCGCCGAGCCGGACGGGCAGATCGAAGCGCACCAGCTCATCACCGAGCGCGCCGCTGGCCGTCACCCTGCCCTCGTCCAGCACCACCAGATGATCCGCCAGGCGGGCGACCTCGTCCGGCGCATGACTGACATAGATCACCGGCATGTCGAGCTCGTCATGCAGACGCTCGAGATACGGCAGGATCTCGCGCTTGCGTTGCAGGTCCAGTGCCGCCAGCGGCTCGTCCATCAGCAGCAGACGCGGGCTCACCGCCAGTGCCCGGGCAATGGCGACGCGCTGGCGCTCGCCGCCTGACAGCGCCTGCGGACGTCGCGCCAGCAGGTGCCCGATGCCGAGCAGGTCGATGGCCTGTTGCAGGCTCATGCGTTGCGCGTCACGTTGTCGACGCTGGCCGTAGCGCAGGTTGTCGAGCACGTTCAGGTGCGGGAACAGGCTGGCTTCCTGGAACACGTAGCCGATCGGCCGCTGATGCGGCGGCAGCCAGTGGCGGGCGTCCTGCCAGACCTCTCCCGCCACCACCAGTTCGCTGCCGCGGGCACGTTCGAGGCCGGCGATGCAACGCAGCAGCGTGGTCTTGCCGGACCCGGAAGGACCAAACAGTGCCGTCACGCCACGTGTCGGCAGGTCAAGCGCGACATCCAGGCAGAAGCCCGGACGCTGCAGATGAAAGCGGGCCTGCAGCCCGGTCATGACGCGCTCTCCTGGCTGCTGTCCGCGCGGCGCTGGCGCAGGCGAACGGCGTGCAGCACCAGCAGGACCGCGAAGCAGAAGATCAGCAGGACCAGGGCCAGACGGTGGGCCGAGGCATAATCCAGCGCCTCGACATGGTCATAGATCTGCACCGAGGCGACACGGGTTTCGCCGGGCAGATTGCCGCCCAGCATCAGCACCACGCCAAACTCGCCGACCGTGTGCGCGAAGGTGAGCACGCAGGCGGTCAGGAAGCCCGGCGCCGCCAGCGGCACCACGACACTGAAGAAGGCATCCAGCGGCGAGGCTCGAAGGGTCGCGGCCACCTCGAGCGGACGCCTGCCGACGCTTTCAAAGGCCGCCAGCAGGGGCTGCACCATGAACGGCAGCGAATAGAACAGCGACGCGACCACCAGACCTTCGAAGCTGAACGACAGCGGCGCCATGCCCAGGGCATCGGTCAGCTGCCCGAGCGGACCCTCGGGGCCCATCGCGAGCAGCAGATAGAACCCCAGGACCGAGGGCGGCAGCACCAGCGGCAAGGTCACCACGGCGGCAACCGGGCCTTTCCACAGGGAGCGGGTACGTGACAGCCACCAGGCGATGGGGGTGCCGATGACCAGCAGCAGCGCGGTGACGATCGCCGCCAGCTGGGCGGTCAGCCACAGCGCCTGCCAGTCACTTGCCATCAGCATCTCGCCACACTCCTTGCGCGCTTGCGCATGTGCCGGTTCAGCGCCGCTCACGCTCGGGCAGGACAAACCCGTAGCGTTGCATCAGCGCACGCGTGTCATCCGCCTGCATGTGTGCGGCAAAGCGGCGCGCCAGCGCGTTGCCGGCCGCGCGCCGGGTGATGATGAAGCCCTGCTCCAGCGGCGCATGCAGGCTGTCCGGGACGAGCTGATAGCCGCCCTGGCGCGCCAGCTCCGGACTCAATACCAGTGCCAGCGCGATGATGCCGACCTGGGCGTTGCCGCTCTGCACGAACTGCGCGGCATGCGACACGCTTTCGCCCTGCACCAGCCTTGCCTCGACCCGTGACCAGACGCCGGCAGCCTGCAAGGCCTCGACGGCACGTTTGCCATAGGGTGCATGGCGGGGATTGGCAATGGCAATGCGGCCAATCGCCGGATCAGCCAGGCTGGCCAGCGTCAGCGTGCGGCTGTCAGGCCGGGTGCTCCACAGCACCAGCCGGCCATGCGCATAGGGCGTCACCGGCGAGGCGGCGAGGCCGGCCTCGGCGAGCGCACGCGGGTAGGCGATGTCGGCCGAGAAATACAGGTCATAAGGTGCACCAAGGCGGATCTGGGTCTGGAACTTGCCGGACGAGCCGTAGACGACCTCGACCTGATCGCCGGGGTGACGCTGCTTGAAGGCCGCAATGACCTCGTCCATGGCGAACTTGAGGTCGGATGCCGCCGCGATGGTGATGCTGGCGGCAGCGGCCGTCAGCGGCTGGCACAGCAGCAGGCAGAAAAGCAGGAGTGAACGACACAGCGGCATGGCACACCCTGCGTGCCAGGCACGCTCGACAGGACAGCGACGCGGCCAGTTTACACGTTGGCTGACGTCACTGCCCTGCCTGCACGCAGGATCAGAAAATCACGTTGGCCGAGCGGCGCGCGCTGATCTCGTCGTCGCTGTAGCCAGCCTCGCGCAGCACGTCACGGGTGTGCTGACCGAGGCTGACGCCGCTGTGACGATACACCGGCGGCGTTTTCGAGAACTTGATCGGCGACGCCAGCTGCCGCTGGCGGCCGCCATCGAGCTGCTCGACCTCGATCACCAGCTCGCGCGCCTGCACATGCGGGTGCTCGACCGCCTCGGCAAAGCTCAGTACCGGCTCGGTACAGGAATCCAGCGCCGCGAAGATCGCCGACCATTCGGCATAGGTCTTCTTGGCCATTTCCGCCTGGATGGCCTGCTTGAGCACAGCCACCGACTCCGGACGCATGTCCAGGCCTTGCGGCGCCAGCTCGGGGCGACCGATGGCGGCGCAGAACTGCATGAAGAACTGCGGTTCCAGTCCGCCCACCGAGAAATGACGGCCATCAGCGGTGCGGTAGCAGTCGTAGAAGCTGCCGCCATTGAGCTGGGTGGTTTCCAGATCCGGCTGATCCCCACCCATCAGGGCGCCCGGCGCGGTCAGGGCATGCAGGCTGAAAGCGGCATCGGTCATCGAGATGTCGATGTGCTGGCCCTCGCCGCTGGCGCTGCGGTGGATGACGGCGGCAAGAATGCCGATGACGCCATGGCAGGAGCCGCCGGCCACGTCGGCAACCTGCACCGAGATCGGCGCCGGCCCGGTCTCGCGGCGACCGTTGTAGCCCAGCACCCCGGCAATGGCCAGGTAGTTCATGTCATGGCCGGCGCGGTCCTTGTAGGGACCGTCCTGGCCGTAGCCGGTGATGGAGCAGTAGATCAGGCCGGGATTGACGGCCTTGAGCGCCTCGTAACCGACACCGAGGCGGTCCATGACGCCGGGACGGAACTGCTCGACGACGATGTCGTAGTCCTTGACCAGGCGCTTGACGATCTCGACTCCGTCCGGTGACTTCAGGTCGATCGCTATGGAGCGCTTGGAGCGGTTCAGGTAGCCATGCGCCGCCGAGTTACCGTCACTGGCCAGTGGCGGCATCAGCCGCACCATGTCCGGTCGCGACGGTGACTCCACGCGCAGCACCTCAGCGCCCAGATCGGCCAGCATCATGGTGGCGAACGGACCGGGCAGCAGTGTCGAAAAATCCAGAACCTTCAAGCCGGCAAGCGGACCAGGCATCGCAATTTCCTCAGGCAGACAGGTCACGCGAGGCTGCGTGACCGATGAGTCGCGATCCTAGCCAGTCGGCCCGGCGATTGCCAATGACGAGATCGCTCAGCCAGCCTGACGCAAGATGCCAGAACGATTGCCGTTTGCCTGACCTGCCGACATACTCCCCTGCATCGGTTGCACTGCCCTCTTCAATGTCATCAGGTTCCTCATGCTGTCACTGCTTCCCGCCCCTTTGCGTGGCGTCATCATGGGCACGCTGCTGATTGCCAGCACCGTGTTTTCCTCGCTGCTGATTCTGCTGCTGAGCCCGCTCAAGCTGCTGGCCCTGCGGCTGCCGGCGCTGGCTCCGCCAGTGCGACGCCTGCTGACGGCGGTGCAGGAGAACTGGGCCTCCAACAATGGTCGCCTCTACCGACTGCTGCCCGGCCTGCGCTGGGAGGTGCATGGCATGGAAACCCTGCGTCGTGACCGTTGGTACTTCGTCATGGCCAACCACCAGGCCTGGCTCGACATCCTGACCAGCTTCCACGTGCTCAACCGCCGCATTCCGCCCCTGAAGATCTTCATCAAGCAGGAGCTGCTCTACGTGCCAGTGGTGGGCCTTGCCGTATATGCCCTCGACTATCCGTTCATGAAGCGCTACAGCAAGGAGCTTCTGGCGCGCAAACCGCAGCTGCGCGGCAAGGATCTCGAAACCACACGTGCCGCCTGCGCCAAGTACGCGGATTATCCGGTCAGCGTGCTCAGCTACATCGAAGGCACCCGCCTCACGCCGGCCAAGCACCAGGCTACCGCCTCGCCCTACCGGCACCTGCTCAAGCCCAAGGCGGCCGGCCCCGCCTTCGTGCTGTCGGCTCTGGGCGAGCGCATGGACTGCGTGCTCGACCTGACCATCGCCTATCCGGATGGCGTGCCCAGCTTCTGGGACTTCTGCTGCGGCCGCGTGCGTCGCATCGTCGTCGATGTGCGCCTGCGCGACATTCCGCCGCATTTCTGCCATTCCAGCTACGAGAACGATGCCGCCTATCGCGCCGAGTTCCAGCAATGGATTGGCAATATCTGGGCAGAGAAAGACAATACCCTGGACAGGCTGCTGACAGCGGCCCCCTCTTCACACCACTGACAGGACTCCTCATGGCCCTCTCGCAACCCGCCCGTTTCGGCGAAACCTGGTCTGACGAACGCATCCAGTCCTACCTGGAGCGCCAGCCACCCGCCGGCGAATCGGCTGACTTTCATGTTCTCTACACCGCCTACAAGCACATGCGTGACGACGACTTCGCCCGCTTCCTGACCTTCTTCAGCGCCGCCGGTCGTGATCTGCAGGCGCGCAACCGCAATGGCCAGACCCTGACCGACCTGCTCCAGGGCCACGCCCAGGCCGCTCCTTTCCTGGCCCTGCTGCAGCGCACGGTCTGAACGCCATGAGCCGCGCCGGGCTGCTCGATCCCGAGTCCCTGTTCACCCAGGGACAGCCACGCTTCGGCCGCTTTGCCGACAGCGTCCAGCGCATCGATCCGGCCCTGGACGACCAGCGCGATGCCTTCGGACGAGCGCGCGGCCTGCTGGCGCGGCATCTCGGCTACAAGCAGTTCCAGTACTTCGGCGGCATGAGCCGTGACCTGATCTTTGGCTGTGCCCTGATCGATCTGGGCTACCTCAACAGCGTGTTTCTCTATGTCTTCGACCGCCACAGCGGGGAGAAGCTGACGCATTCGGTGCGTCTGCCGGGGCATCTCTGCATGACCCTGTCGCAAAGCCCGGTGGAGGGTGAAAGCCGCTTCCAGAGCGGCGACCTGAACATCGTGCAGCGCTATCAGGGAACCCCGCGCAGCAAATCGCTGCAGGTGCGCTGGGGCGACACCCTGAGCATTGATGCCGACATGCCCGAGACCAGCTTCGAACCCATGTCGCTGTGCACGCGTGCCGGCTATCACGGCTGGGTCTACGCCAACAAGACCGCCGGCCTGCCGCTGACCGGCACGTTGCGCTGGGGCAGCCGCCTCGTCGATCTGGCCGCCTGCGGTGCCATGGGCCACCACGACTTCTCCTGCGGCTACATGCGTCGCGAAACCTGGTGGAACTGGGCCTGCCTGTCCGGACTCAGCCAGCCCGCAAACGCGCCGGCGGTGACCATCGGCCTCAATCTCTCCTGCGGCGTCAACGAGACCACGCACAGCGAGAACTGCCTGTGGCTGGACGGACGCCTGGTCCCTGTGACCGGGACCGAATTCCATTTCGAGCAGCGCAATCCGCTGGCGCCCTGGCACATCGTGTCGCTGGATGGCCAGGTCGATCTGCGCTTTACCGCCCTCGGGCGACATCAGGAAAAAATGCGCCTGCACCTGGTCGCCAGTCACTTCCAGCAAATTTTCGGTGTCTTTGACGGACATTTGCGCGTAAATGAGACAATATATCCTGTCACTTCCTTGACGGGCTTCGTCGAGGACCAATTTGTCCGCTGGTAATCCGGAGATAGCCACGCATGTCCCTGCCCCCCACCGGCCGTGATCCCAACCGACGCCTGCCAGCCGGCCATCCGGAGCGTCATCTCGACAACGGGTCGCAGAGACCGCGCCCGGCAGCGCCCAAGCGTCCGCAACGGGTGCCGCAGATCACCCTGAAGCAGACCCGAACCACCCCGGTGCGGCGCTCGCTGCAGCAGCTCGCCATGGATTACCTGCGCCTGCTCTTCGACCTCAAGTTCCAGCGCTACCTGACCGTGCAGCTGCTGCCCATGCTCTACGTGATCCTGGTGATTGGCGGCCTAGCCGTCATCGGTCAGCTGGTCTGGGATGCCTTCCAGGAGGACACCCAGCGCGGCCTCACCTACCTCGCCGTGTCGCCGCTGGCGCTGCTGGTCTGGGCCTCGGCCTGTCGCGCCACCACCGAGTTCCTGCTCGTGGTGTTCCGCATGTCCGAAGACGTGCGCACCCTGGCCAGCATCAAGCCGACCGTGGACAAGCTCGACCACCTGTTCAGCGGCAACCACTGGATATCGCGCCTGATGCCGTTCATGAAGGCCTTCCAGGCCGCCCAGGAAGAAAAGCGCTCCGCGGACAAGTGAGAGAGAAAAGACCATGAAACTGCTGTCCAGCAACACCTGCCGCGTACCTGCCGATCTGGCCTCGGTGACGCAGTACGACCCGTCACGTGAAGTCGATCCCGCCCGTGTCGGCGTCAGCGAGAAAGCCAAGGCCGAAGTCTGGGCCGCCGTCGAGGCACTCTATGCCACCGGCATCTCCCCGGCCGTGTCCATCTGCCTGCGCAAGGGCGGCGAGGTCATTCTTGATCGCGCCATCGGCCACCGCATCGGCAACGGCCCCGACGACCGTCCTGACGCGGCACGCGAGCTGGCGCAGCCGGATACCCCGTTCTGCCTGTTCTCCGCCTCCAAGGTGGTCACCGCCATGCTGATCCACAAGCTGGCCGAGGATCACAAGCTCGATCTGCTGGCGCCGGTGGAGCACTACCTGCCCGCCTTCGGTGCCAACGGCAAGCGCCATGTCACCACCGCGCACATCCTCTCGCACCGTGCCGGCATACCCACCATGAAGGGGGATTTCGATCCGGAAACGCTGTTCGACACCCAGGCCGTCGTGGACATTCTCTACCGGGCCGAACCCGAGACGCGCAGTGGTCACCGCGCGGCCTACCATGCCATGACCGGGGGTTACATCCTGGGCGAGCTGATCCGGGCCATCACCGGCCTGGACCCGCGCGACTACCTGGCCGAGACCATCCAGAAGCCGCTCGGCATGCGCACCTTCAACTACGGACTGGTGCCTGAACTGCGCGGCATCGAGGCTCGCAGCTACGCCACCGGATTCAAGCCCGTGGGTCCGCTGGACTGGTTCATCCAGAATGCCCTCGGTGACAGTCTCGAGCGCGTGGTCGAGGTCACCAACGACGAGCGCTTCATGGACATCGCCTGCCCGGCCGGCAACATCTACGCCACCGCCGACGAGGCCTGCCGCTTCTTCGAGCTGCTGCTGCGTGGCGGCACGCTGGACGGAGTGCGAATCTTCGACCCGCTGACCATACGCCGGGCCACCATCGAGGCCGGCAAGCCGCAGTTCGACGGCACCCTGATGATGCCCTTGCGCTACAGCCTGGGCATGATGCTGGGACAGAATCCGGTCGGTCTCTACGGCCCCATGACCGGTCGCGCCTTCGGCCATCTCGGCTTCTCCAACATCTTCTGCTGGGCCGATCCGGAGCGTGACATCTCGGTCGCCCTGCTGACCTCGGGCAAGCCGGTGCTGGGGCCGCATTTGCCGGCGCTGGGCAAATTGCTGACAAAAATCTCCTTTTCTTTTCCCCGTCATTAAGCTGAAATGACATTTGTATATACAGCCGTCTATCGGATGAGCGGTCCCTTGACCGCTTTTCCGGTATACTGAAGATGTGAACATTCATTCACTGAATTGAGGTTACCCATGCACGCAGACCGCGCGTCTCGTCCCCCGATCAACTGGTATGGCGCCGTTGTCCTGGCCGTCACGCCGCTTCTCGCCATGATCCTGATTCCGCTCTATGCCTGGGCGAACGACTTCACCACGGCTGCCTGGGTCAGCTTCGTGGTGCTGTCGATACTCAACGGCATGTCGATCACCGGCGGCTACCACCGTCTCTGGGCGCACCGCGCCTATGAAGCCCACTGGAGCGTGAAGGTCTTCTTCATGCTGTTCGGCACCATGGCGCTGCAGAACAGCATCCTGGTCTGGGCGTCGGGCCACCGCACCCACCACCGTCACATCGACGATGATGACAAGGACCCCTACTCCGCCGGTCGCGGCTTCTGGTTCTCGCACATCGGCTGGATGCTGCGCCAGTACGAGTCCGGCAAGGATGACTTCCGCAATGCGCCGGACCTGCTCAACGACCCCATCGTGATGTTCCAGCACCGTTACTACGTGCCGCTGGCCGTGGTCATGAACCTCGGCGTGCCGGCCCTGATCGGCTACCTGGCCGGTGACATGGCCGGCGTCCTGCTGCTGGGCGGCCTGCTGCGCCTGGTCTGGAGCCACCACACCACGTTCTTCATCAACTCGCTGGCGCACATGTGGGGCACACGTCCGTACACCGACGAGAATTCGGCGCGCGACAACCCGGTGCTGGCCCTGTTCACCTACGGCGAGGGCTATCACAACTATCACCACATCTTCCAGTACGACTACCGCAACGGCATTCGCTGGTACCAGTTCGACCCGACCAAGTGGCTGATCTTCTCGCTGTCGGTGCTGGGTCTCGCGCGCAACCTGAAGCGCTGCCCGGAATTCGCCATCGAGAAGGCACGCCTGACCATGCAGTTCAAGCAGGCGGAGGCCAAGCTGGCCCTCAAGACCGCCGGTCATGCCCAGCTCGAGGCATGGAAGCAGCGTCTCGCCCAGGAGTCCGAGCACTTCGCCCAGGTCATGCAGGAGTGGAGCGCGCTCAAGGAAGCCTGGTATGCCGAGAAGAAGCAGCAGCTGCTGCAGAAGTGGGAGGAAGCCAGCTTCCGTACCCGCTTCCAGGAAATCGAGTACCGTCTGAAGATGCAGCGCAAGCGCCTGCGCCTGCTCACCGCCCAAGTACCTGCCTGAGCACATGCTGCCGCTCGCACAGCGTCATGCAGACCTGCCGTCCGCCCTCTGGCGGCGGCAGGCTCCCTCCCCGCTACGCCATCCCCGCCTGATCGACCTCAACACAGGCCTGCTGGCCCGCATCGGCCTGGACGACCGTGCCTGGTGGCAGGGCCCTGAAGCGCTTGCCATGCTGTCTGCGGCACAGGGCTGGCCTGGCGTTGAACCGCTGGCGATGAAATATGGCGGCCACCAGTTCGGTGGCTGGAATCCGGATCTCGGTGATGGTCGCGGCCTGCTGCTCGGCGATGGCCTGGCGCCGGATGGCAGCGCGTTCGAGCTGCACCTCAAGGGTGCCGGCCCGACGCCTTTCTCGCGCATGGGCGATGGCCGCGCCGTGCTGCGCTCCTGCATCCGGGAATACCTGGCCGGCGAGGCACTGCATGCCCTTGGCGTGCCGACCACACGGGTGGCGGCGCTGGCCGGCTCGGACGAACCGGTACGCCGCGAGCGCATGGAAACCGCAGCAACCGTGCTGCGCGTGGCGCAAAGCCACATCCGCTTCGGCCATTTCGAGTGGCTGCACCACAGCGGCCAGACCGCCCTGCTGGGACAGCTCGCCGACCACGTCATCGCGCGTTACTACCCGCATCTGAGCGCTCTGCCGCAACGCCACAGCGCCTTCTTCAGCGAGGTGGTGACCGCCACCGCGCGTCTGATGGCGGACTGGCAGCGTACCGGGTTCGCGCATGGCGTGATGAATACCGACAACTTCTCCATCGTGGGTGAAACCCTGGATTTCGGCCCCTACAGCTTCCTGGAAACCTACGATCCCTACCACATCTGCAACCACTCCGATCACAACGGCCGCTACGCCTGGTATCTGCAGCCCTCGGTGGGGTTCTGGAACCTGAATGCGCTGGCGCATGGCCTGTCACCCCTGATTCCGGTGGAAGCCCTGCGTGAGGCCCTGTCACTCTACGAGCCGACGCTGATCGCGCACTATGATGCCGGCATGAACCGGCGCCTGGGCCTGGACGACGTGGTGAGTGGTGATCGCGAACTGGTTCAGGACTGGCTGGCGCTGCTGCAGGCCGCCAAGGCCGACTTCAACCTGAGCTTCCGCTGGCTGTCTTCACATGCCCTGGAGCAGCTGCAGGAACAGGTCATGCAACGCTTTCCAGCAGAGCAGGAACGCGCGCTCGCCTGGCTGGCGCGCTACGCGCGGCGCGTGCAGCAGGCCGGGTGCACCGAGGATTTGCGCCAGCAGGCCATGAAAGCCGTCAATCCGCTCTACGTGCTGCGCAACTACCTGGCGGAAATCGCCATCAAGGCGGCCGAACACGGCGACGATGTGCCGCTCAAGCGTCTGCTGGAGGTGGTGCGCTCCCCCTTCGAGGAGCGTGCCGAGTGGAGCGCCTATGCCGGTGAAGCGCCCGCCTGGGGGCGCTGCCTGGAGATCAGCTGCTCGTCTTGAGCATGCCGAGGAAGTAGGCGCCGAAATACTGCAGCTCGCGCGCCTTCATGTTCGGAACCAGATGGCTGATGGCCGTCTTCGCCCCCTTGCTGATCGCGACATGCCCGACATTGAACATGTTGCGGGCGATGAAGCCCATGCTCAGCGCCTTGGCGCTGTCAACGTAGAACGCGTCAATCGCCAGCTCGCCGAACAGGGTCATGGCACGGGTCATCTCGGCCAGATCGCCCTCGCCCTGTGCCGCCTTGCTCCAGGTCGAGCGCAGGAAGAAGGCATCCTGGGGCTCGAGATCGAAGCTGATGTGGTCACGCAGGACGCCATCGACCTCGATGCGCGAACGACGGTGTCTGACATAGTCAGCCACCGAGGCCAGCTCCTTGTTGCTGAGCTTGCCGACCACCTGACGGATCAGGGCATGCACCGTGCCCTTGATCAGGCTGGCAACCTTGTCGAGCACGCCCGGGGCATGGCTGTCCGGAGCCGACCCGCGCACCAGAGCCAGGATCAGGGCATCGACGATCTCGTCGGCGTAGCGCTGCGCCAGGGCAACCACACGTGCCGACTGCGGCTCACGCGGAATGCCATGCGCGAATGCCTGGATGACCGCCTCGAAATCCTCCGCCAGGGCCTGCGAGGCCGGAAAGGCAAAACGCTCTGTCACGTGTGCAGGACCTCGCCGGCTCAGTCGGAAACGAACATGGTGCGGTAGTGCTGGGCAACCCGCTTGAGGTCATCGTCCGACATGGTCGTGAAAAGCTTTTTCACGGCGCTGTGGCTGCCCTTGAGCACGGTGCCATGGCCGATGTCGACCATCTTGCGCTTGATCATGCCGAGCTCGAGACACTGCGTGAAGTCCTCGTAGAAGCTCTTTACCGCATGATCGACGAACTCCAGCATGGCCGCCGTCAGCTCGGCGCGGACATGTTCCATGCGGCCGTGGTCGATGTTCTCGAGAATGCCTTCCAGGGTCTCGCCCAGCGCCGCCGGCATGACGAAGCCGAAGCGGGTTTCGCCGTTGATGACGATGCGACGGTTGCGCAAGTAGCCGGCCAGACGCTCCTGCTCCTTGTGGTCGACCTTGCCCATGATCTGACGAATCAGCACGTGCATGGTGCCTTTCAGCAGCTTGGCCAGCACGTCGAGCACGCCCGCGCCCTCGCCGTTGTGCTTGAGGATCTGGATGACGTCCTCGGCCGTGGCCTTGACGATGCCGTCGTTGGTGCCGATCGCGACCGCGACGCTGGTCGACGGATCCGGGAAGCGTCCGACCGCCTGGCCGGCCAGGATCTCGTCAATCGAGGACTGCAGGGCCGCATCCAGCGGGAAGGCGAAGTAATAAGTCATGAGCAGCATCCATCTTCTTGTTTGTGTTGGCACATGGTGGGCAGTGTGGCTGGCATATTCGCCGTCCACACCGGCTTTGGCAAGACTCATTGACGCGGTGTGCGCCAGCTGCCTTGCAAAACCTCGAAATTGGAACGGAACGGATTGATGTCGAGGCCGCCGCGACGGGTGTAGCGGGCATAGACCGAGAGCTGCTGTGCCCCGGCCTGCTGCAGATCGACAAACATGCGTTCGACGCACTGCTCGTGAAAGTCCGAATGACGCCGGAACGACACGATGTAGGCCAGCACGCCGGCCGGATCCAGACGCGGGCCGCGATAGTGGATCAGCACGCTGCCCCAGTCCGGCTGGTCCGTCACCGGGCAGTTGCTGCGCAGCAGATGCGAATGCAGCACCTCGTCGACGATCTCGTCCGAGGTCACCGTGAGCAGCGCCGGATCAGGCTCGTAGACATCGGTCCGCAAGGGCAGATCATCCACGCAGAGACCGGGCCAGGCCGGCATCGTCCCGGCCTCGGCGGCGGCGCTCAAGGTCACGCGCACCGCGGCATCGGCAGCAGCCGACAGATCACGCTCCACGACGGCCAGAAAGTCATCGCGGCGGGCAAAGCGCATGAAGTTGAGGCTGTTGAAATACAGCTTCAGCGACTTGGACTCGATCAGGTTGGGCGAGTCGGCCGGAACGCGAATCTCGGCGATGGCCACCACCGGCTTGCCTCCCTCATCGCACCACGACACCTCGTAATGCGTCCACAGGTCGACACCGGTGAACGGCAGTCCGTCCTCCTCGTCCAGACCGAGTCCGGCCCGGCCCAGGCTGCGCGGAATCGGCTGCAGCAGCTCGGGTGCGTAGTCGTCAGGATAGTCGGTGGCCTGGCCCAGACGGGTCAGCTCGTGCAGATCCATGGCCTCACTCCCGCATGCCGGTGCCACGCTGCAGCAGGCGCAGCGCGACCACGTAGAGCACCACGACCAGCACCGTGATGAAGGTCAGCGACACCGTCACCGAGACGTCGCTGTGGCCGAGCACGCCGTAGCGGAAGGCATTGACCATGTACACGATGGGGTTCAGGTAGGACACCGACTGCCAGAACGGCGACAGCAGATCCATCGAGTAGAACACGCCGCCAAGATAGGTCAGCGGTGTCAGGATGAAGGTCGGCACGATGGACACGTCATCGAAGGTCTTGGCGTAGACCGCATTGATGAAGCCGCCCAGCGAGAACAGGATGGCCGTCATCAGCACGCTGTAGAGCATGACACCGACGTGATGCAGATGCAGGTCGGTGAAGAACAGCGACAGCACGGTGACGATGAGGCCGACCGCCAGCCCGCGCGCGACGCCACCGAGCACGAAGCCCCAGAGGATGATGGCGTGCGGCACCGGCGACACCAGCAGCTCCTCGATGCTGCGCTGGAACTTGGCCCCGAAGAAGCTGGACACCACGTTGGCGTAGGCATTGGTGATGATGGCCATCATGATCAGGCCGGGCACGATGAACTGCATGTAGGGCATGCCGCCCATGCCGCCGATGCTGCGTCCGACCAGGTTGCCGAAGATGACGAAGTACAGCGTCATGGTGATGGCCGGTGGCAGCAGGGTCTGCACCCAGATGCGCGTGAAGCGCCGGACTTCCTTGACGACGATGGTCTGCAGCGCGATGCGGTTGGGTTGCGAAAGCAGCGTGCTCATGCCGCACCTCCGTCAGCCAGGTTCTTTTCCACCAGGGACACGAACAGCTCCTCGAGGCGATTGGTCTTGTTGCGCAGGCTGGTGACGTCTATGCCCTGGGCACTGAGTGCGGCAAAAACGGCATTCAGGGTCTGGCCGCGCCGGATGGTGACCTCGAGTGCGCCGGCCACCGGCTGGCGGATCTGGTAGTCATCCAGCTCCGGCACCACGTTCAGCTCGTGGCTGATGTCGAGCACGAAGGTCTCCTGCTGCAGCTTGGCCAGCAGCGAGCGCATGTCGGTGTTCTCGACCACCTCGCCCTTGTCGAGGATGGCGATGTTGCGACACAGCGACTCGGCCTCCTCCAGATAGTGCGTGGTGAGAATGATGGTGGTGCCCTGCTGGTTGAGCGTGGTCAGGTAGTCCCACATGGAGCGGCGCAACTCGATGTCGACCCCGGCCGTGGGCTCGTCGAGGATGAGCAGACGCGGCTCGTGCACCAGCGCGCGCGCCACCATCAGACGGCGCTTCATGCCGCCGGAGAGCATGCGCGCCTGCTGGTCGCGCTTTTCCCAGAGACCGAGCTGATGCAGGTACTTCTCAGCCTGCTCGTAGGCCCGGGAGCGTGCGATGCCGTAATAGCCGGCCTGGGTTGCGAGAATGTCGATGACCTTCTCGAACTGCCCGAAGTTGAACTCCTGCGGGACCACGCCGATCTGGCGCTTGGCCGCCTCGAGATCGCTGTCCAGGTCATGGCCGAAGATGCTCACCGTGCCGGACGTCTTCTTCACCAGCGAACTGACAATGCCGATGGAGGTGGATTTGCCGGCACCGTTGGGGCCGAGCAGCGCGAAGAAATCGCCGGGGGCGACGGTGAGATTGATGCCCTTGAGGGCGGAGACGCCGGAACGGTAGGTCTTGGTGACGCCAGTCAGCTGCAAGGCGGCGGTCATGAAGGCTCCTGAAAGGACGTGAGCACGAAACGGCCAGCTCGATCGCGGCCACAGAACCGCGGAAGTCTAGCATGAGCCCGGTCCGCCGCTGCGGAACAGCTGACGCTGGCGTACTACGTCTGTCCAGTTAAGAGCATGAAAAAAGACTGAACAAAATCGTTTTGTCCAATACAAATAATTTGATGCTCGCCTACTGTAACAACACGACATATGTCGCGTCTGTTCAACACAGACGCTCAACAGGAACGGAACACATCATGAAAATCGCTGTCATCGGCTCCGGAATCAGTGGCCTCAGCGCGGCCTGGCTGCTCAATCCGCACCACGAGGTCACCCTGTTTGAAGCCGAGGACCGGGCGGGTGGTCACAGCCATACCCATGACATCACGCTGGACGGCATCACGCATCCGGTGGATACCGGCTTTCTGGTTCACAACGACCGCACCTACCCCAACCTGGTCGCGCTGTTCCAGCGGCTGGGCATCGATACCCCCGACAGCGACATGAGCTTCAGCGTCAAGCTGCCGCACGTCGATCTGGAGTGGGCCGGCGCCAGCCTGGCGACGCTGTTCGCGCAGAAGCGCAACCTGGTGCGACCGGGTTTCTGGCGCATGGTGCGTGACATCCTGCATTTCAACCGCCATGCCCTCCGCCTGCTGGTGCAGTCACGCGAGCGCCAGCTCACGCTGGGTCAGCTGCTGGCCGACAACCGCTACAGCGACGAATTCCGCGACTGGTACCTGTTTCCCATGGGGGGCGCCATCTGGTCCAGCCCGATGGCCGCGATGGCCGACTTCCCGGCCGAGACCTTCATCCAGTTCTGCCTCAACCACGGCTTGCTGCAGATTTCCGATCGTCCGCAATGGAAAAGCATACGCGGCGGATCACGCGAGTACGTGCGTCGCCTCTGCGACGGCATCGCCAGCGTGCGCCTGGCCACCCCGGTACGCTCCTTGTCACGCAACGGCCACGGAGTGACAGTGGTGACCGATGCCGGCAGCGAACACTTCGATTGCGCGGTACTGGCCACGCACAGTGACCAGGCCCTGGCCCTGCTCAGCGATGCCCGTCCGGCCGAACGCCAGGTGCTGTCGGCGATACGCTACCAGCCCAATGTCGCCTATCTGCACACCGATGCCGACCTGATGCCGCAGCGCCGCGTCGCCTGGTCGGCCTGGAACTACTATGCCGCGCCCGGCAGCGACGGCGCCACGCCGGTGGCCGTGACCTACTGGATCAATCGCCTGCAGCCCCTGCCCTTCACCAGCCCGGTGCTGGTCACGCTCAATCCGCCGGTGCCGCCGGCACCGGAAAAAACCCTGAAGGTCATGCACTACGCGCATCCGCTGCTGGATGAGCCGGCCTACGAGGCGCAGCACGAGCTGGCCGCGATCCAGGGCCTGGATCATGTCTACTTCTGTGGCGCCTGGGCCGGCTACGGCTTTCATGAGGATGGCCTGAAGTCTGGCATGGCGGTGGCCAGCCTGCTCGGTGCCGACATTCCCTGGCTGGGCGACAGCCAGACCCGGGCCGCTGCGAACACGCACGACTCGCGGGAAGCCGCGGCATGAACAGCAGCCTGCTGGTCGGTGAAGTGGGGCACGCGCGCCCGCGCGGCCCGCACAACGTGTTTCGCTATGGCAGCCTGCTCATACGCTTTCGCCTGTCGGCGCGAGCCAGCCTGCGCTCGCCGCTGTTCAGCCTGGAACGCTGGAACCTGTTCGGTCACCACTGGCGCGATCACGGCAATGGCGCGGATGGCGAGGCCTGGGCGCGCGACATCCTGGCACGCCACGGCATCACCGCAGCCGATGGCGACATCGAGCTGATCTGTCAGCCACGCGTGCTGGGCTTTGTCTTCAACCCCGTCAGCTTCTGGTTCTGCCTGGATCGTGACGGCCAGCGCCGCGCCGTACTGGCCGAGGTCAACAACACCTTTGGCGAGCGCCATGTCTACCTGCTCACGGCACCGGGCCAGGGTGTCATCGGCAACGACTGCGAACTGAACTGCCGCAAGGTGTTCCATGTCTCGCCCTTCATGCCGGTGGCAGGCGAATACCGTTTCCGCTTCAGTCGCGTCGACGGCGCGGCGGAGACCCGCGAACAGCTGCACATCGACTACTGGCGCGATGGCGAACTGCAGCTCGCGACCTGGGTGCATGCCGTGCACCAGCCCGCAGACACCCGTCATCTGCTGGGCGCCCTGTTCCGTTTCGGCTGGAGCACCGTCCTGGTGGTCTGGCGCATCCACTGGCAGGCCCTGAAGCTCTGGCTTCGTGGCGCCACGTTTCATCGCAAGCCGGCGCCGCCGGTCGAGGAGATCACGCAATGAACCTGTCCGAAAACACCCGCATCGAGATCGCTCGCGCGCCAGCCATGGCACGCCTGCTGATGAACCTGCTGCAGCGCATCGAGGTCGGCAGCCTGCAGCTGACCCTGCCCAGCGGCAGCACCCTGCATGCGGGCGGCCACACCCCCGGGCCGGACGCTGCGCTGGAGATCCGTGACTGGTCAGCCTGCGGCCAGATCCTGCGCTCGGGCGACATCGGCCTGGCCGAGGCCTACCGTGACCGCAAGCTCGAGATACCGGACATCCCCGCCTTCCTGCTGTTGGCCATGGCCAACGAGGCAGCGCTCGAGCAGGCCTTCTACGGCAGCTTCTGGGGCACGCTGCTGTACAGGCTCAAGCACTTCGTGGGCAACCGCAACACGCGCAAGGGCAGCAAGAAGAACATCCATGCCCACTACGACCTGGGCAACGACTTCTACCGGCTCTGGCTGGACCGCACCATGACCTACTCATCGGCGCTGTTCAGCCATCCCGGCCAGGACCTGGCCGAGGCCCAGACCGCGAAGTACGAACGCCTGCTCGATCGCCTCGGCGTCAAGGCCGGGGATCACATCCTCGAGATCGGCTGCGGCTGGGGTGGCTTTGCCGAGCACGCCGCATCCACCCGTGGCGTGCGCGTCACCGGCATCTCGCTGTCACGCGAACAGCTGGCCTGGGCGCGTGAACGGGTGCGCGGCACGGCCATCGAGTCCCTGTGCGAATTCCGCTTCCAGGACTACCGCGACGTGCGCGGCCAGTACGACGCCATCGCCTCCATCGAGATGATCGAAGCCGTCGGCGAAAGCTACTGGCCATCGTATTTCGGTCAGCTGCATGACCTGCTGAAGCCGGGCGGACGCGCCGGCATCCAGGCCATCCTGATCGCTGACAGCCGCTTCGACGATTACCGCCGCAAGACAGACTTCATCCAGCAATACATCTTTCCGGGTGGCATGCTGTTGTCACCGACACGTCTGCGTCAGTGTGGCGAGACCGCCGGCCTGCAGCTGCAGGACATGCACTGCTTCGGCCCGGATTACGCGGAAACCCTGAGGCGCTGGCGTGACGGCTTCGAAGCCCATCTGACCCGCATCGGCGAACAGGGCTTCGATGAGGCGTTCCAGCGCATCTGGCGCTTCTACTATGGCTACTGCGAGGCCGGCTTCGACGCCGCCCGCACCGATGTCTGCCAGGCCGTGTTCACGCGCCCGGCCTGACCTGACACCCGTGACCGTGACAACGAGGATGAACACCATGACCGAGGACAGCGACGACACCGCCCTGATGCTGCCCATCCAGGCTGTCGAACGCGAAACCGGCGTGTCCAAGGAACTGCTGCGCATGTGGGAACGCCGCTACGGCTTTCCGCAGCCGGCACGCGACACCCAGGGCGATCGCATCTATCCCATGGACCAGGTCAATCGCCTGCGCCTGCTGCGTCGCCTCATCGAGCAGGGATTCCGTCCCGGCAAGATCATCAGCTTGGCCAGCAACGAGCTGGATGCCCTGCTCAAGGCCCAGGGCCAGGATGTCCAGCAGAGCTTCCCCGAGCTCGAGAAGGAGCTGCTGTCGGCCCTGCAGTCACAGGATCCCGGCCGGGTCAGGGCCTATCTGTCGCACCAGCTGGTGAGTCTGGGCCTGCAGCGCTTCATCATCGACTTCCTTGCCCATGCCACCACGGTGGTGGGCGATGGCTGGATGCGCGGCGACCTGCAGGTTCACGAGGAGCATCTGTTCACCGAGCAGGTGCAGGGTCTGGTGCGCAACGCCATCAGCAACCTGAGCCCGAGCACGCAGCCGCCCCGGGTTCTGCTCACCACGCCGCCGGACGAGCTGCACACGCTGGGCATTCTCATGGTCGAGGCGCTGCTGCGCCTGGACAATGTCGATGCCGTCAGCTACGGCGCACAGATGCCGCTGCGCGATGTGGTGCAGGCCGTGTCGCGCCATCGCATGCACGTGGTGGCGCTGTCCATCAGTGCGTCGTTCCCGGCCACGCGCGCGGTGGAATACCTCGAGGAACTGCGCTTCCGCCTGCCTGCCTCGGTCGACATCTGGGCCGGTGGCGCGGCGCTGCGCAGCTCGCGCCGCCAGGTCGACGGCGTGCGCCTGATGACCGACCTCGGCAGCCTCGGCACCACGGTGCTGCAATGGCGACGCCAGCACCGCTGAACACAGGATGAGACGATGACCGCTGCACTGCCCCATCACCTGGTCTGGCTGCGCCAGGACCTGCGTCTTGCTGACAACACCGCCCTCGCCGCTGCCGCTCGCGACCCGTCCTGCCGGGTCAGTCTGGTCTATCTGGTGACCCCGCGACAATGGCAGGCCCACGATGTCGCCCCCGCACGCCTGGATCTGGAGTGGCGGCAGCTGCAGTCCCTGCATGCCGATGCCGGCGCACTGGGCATGCGCCTGGTGGTGCTGACCTGTGACGACTTCGCGGCCGCGCCCGCGACCCTGTCGGACTGGGCCGCTCGCGAGGGCATCACGGCACTGCACGCCAACCGCCAGTACGAGATCAACGAGCAGGCGCGAGACCGCGCCACCGAGACTGCGCTGACGGCGCGCAACATCCCCTGCCACTGGCATGAGGACCTGTGCCTGATGCCCCCGGGCAGCGTACTCACCGGCCAGCGTCAGCCCTATACCGTGTTCTCGCCCTTCAAGCGCAACTGGCTGCAGCAGATGGCTCAGCGTGGCGTGCAGCTGCTGCCGGCACCGGCACCCCGTTCCCCTGAAGCGCGCCAGGCACCGATCGCGCTGCCGCCTCGACCCGCCATCCTGGATCAGGGCCAGACCGTGCCCGAGGCGTTGCGACACGAGCTCTGGCCGGCCGGCGAGTCGGCAGCGCATGGGCGCCTGCAGGCATTCACCGAACGCGATCTGGATTTCTACAAGCGCCAGCGCGACCTGCCGGCCGTCAGCGGCACCAGCACGCTGTCACCCTACCTGGCTGCCGGCATTCTCTCGCCGCGCCAGTGCCTGGCCGCCGCCTGGCAGCACCAGGGCGCGCTGGAAGGCCGACTCGATGTCGATACCTGGATCAGCGAGCTGATCTGGCGCGACTTCTACAAGCACATCCTGGTTGCCTTTCCGCATGTCTGCCGGCATCGCGCCTTCAAGCGCGAGACCGATGCCCTGGCCTGGCGCAGCGATCCGGTCCTGCTGGCCGCCTGGCAGGAGGGGCGTACCGGGTTTCCCATCGTCGATGCCGCCCAGCGCCAGCTGCTGGCCACCGGCTGGATGCACAATCGCCTGCGCATGATCACCGCGATGTTCTTCACCAAGGACCTGTTCCTGGACTGGCGACTGGGCGAGCGCCATTTCATGCGCCATCTGGTCGATGGCGATCTGGCCGCGAACAACGGGGGCTGGCAGTGGAGTGCCTCGACCGGCAACGATGCCGCGCCCTATTTCCGGGTCTTCAATCCCTGGCTGCAAGGCGAGAAATTCGATCCGGATGGCGATTTCATCCGCCGCTTCGTGCCCGAGCTGGCTCGCTGCCCGACCAAGGCCCTGCATGACCCCAAGGCGCCGCGACCGGGCTATCCTCGCCCGATCGTCGATCACGCCAGCGCCAAGGCACATGCCGTGGCCAGCTTCAAGGCGCTGGGTCTGGCGTCGTCAGACGATCAAACAGGCTGACCAGCTCCTGCGTCAGGCGGTGGCGCGGGGCGCAATGGATCAGCGGCAGGCAGCGCTGATGCGACTCGCGCATGATCACCGACGATGACAGCGGCGGATCCAGCACCGGCAGGCCCTGGTCCTTGAGATCCTGCACCAGCTTGCCGGGCAGCGTGGCACGCGGCAGGAACTGGTTGATGATGATGCCTTCGATGGCCAGCGCCGGATTGTGGTCCTTGATGGTCTCCTCGACGTTTTCCATCAGGGTGTACAGCGCCCGGCGCGAGAAGGCGTCGCAGTCGAAGGGAATCAGGCAGCGCTGCGAGGCGATCAGCGCCGACAGCGTATAGAAGTTGAAGGCCGGCGGCGTGTCGATGAAGATCTCGTCATACTGCTCGCTGAGCTCGGCCAGTGCCGCCGACAGCTTGTAGATCTTGTGCTTGCTCTCGAGCAGGTGCTCGATTTCACGCAGCTCGGGATTCGACGGGATCAGGAACAGGCCGTCGAACGGGGTCGGATGCACGAACTCCGACAGCGGCCGCTCGCGCACCTTGAACGACAGCGACTGCGCGAAGAACTGGCCGATGTTGGGTGACAGCTCGGCCTTGTCGCGACCGAACTCGGCGGCTTCACCGAGCAGGTACTGGCTGGCGTTGCCCTGCGGATCAAGATCAAGGATGAGCGTGCGTCGCCCCCTGACCGCGCTGATGGCCGCCAGATTGACCGTGATGCTGGACTTGCCGACGCCACCCTTCTGATTGAACACCACCCGCCGCATGTTGCCACTCCTCATGATCCTGCCTGCCCGATCCGGGCTGGCGCTAGTCTAGCTCAGGACAGCTTCCTGTCATGCCCATCACGTGTCGACTGCTCACGCGACCGGCGGGAAAAACCAGTAGGCCGCCACGATGGCCACCGTGACCCCGGTGGCATCGGCCAGCAGGCCGCAACCCAGCGCGCCGCGGTCACGGCGAATGCCCACCACGCCGTAGTACACGGCAACCACGTAGAAGGTGGTTTCGGACGAGCCCTGGATGACCGCCGCCACCAGTGCCGGAAAGCTGTCGACGCCGTAGGTCTGCATGGTCTCCAGCATCATGGCGCGGGCACCGCTGCCCGACAGCGACTTCATGAAGGCGGTGGTCAGGGCCGGCACGAACTCGGTGGCCATGCCGAGCTGGTTCAGCAGCCAGGCAGCCCCGTCGAGCAGCGTGTCCATGACGCCGCTGGCGCGCAGGCCGGCAATCGCCACCAGCATGGCCACCAGGTACGGAATCAGGCCCACGGCAGTCTCGAAGCCCTCTTTCGCACCGCGAATGAAAGTGTCGTAGACCGACAGGCGACGCCACCAGCCAGCCAGCAGAAAGCCCATGATGATGAGCACCAGCAGGCCGTTGCCAAGGCTGCTGGAGAACTGGCCAAGCTCGGTTGCCGGCAGCTGGCTGAGGGCGCTGATGAACAGCGCCATGACCGTGGCGAAGCCGGCCCCGTAGGCCAGCAGCACCGGGTCGCGCAGGCGGATGCGCAGATAGAGGCAGCTTGCCAGCACGCCGACAAAGGTCGACGCCGAGGTCGCGAGCAGGATGGGCAGGAAGACACTGGCCGGATCCGGAGCGCCCTGCTGCGCCCGGTAGAGAAACACCGACACCGGAATCAGCGTCACCGACGAGGTGTTGATGACCAGGAACAGGGCCTGTGCCCGCGTTGCCCGCTCCGGCTCCGGATTCAGCGTCTGCAGTTCACGCATGGCCTGCAGGCCGAGCGGCGTGGCCGCGTTGTCGAGTCCGAGAAAGTTGGCCGACATGTTCATGGTCATGGCGCCGAGAGCCGGATGCCCTGCCGGCACGTCCGGCATCAGGCGGCGAAACAGGGGCGCCAGCAGGCGTCCGAAGCGTGCCACCAGCCCGGCCTCTTCGGCGACCTTGAACAGCCCCAGCCACAAGGTCATGACGCCGACCAGACCGATGCTGATGTCTACACTGGTCTTGGCCCCCTCAAACCAGGCCTGCACCACGCGCGAGAAACTCTCGCCATCGCCCAGCACCAGGGCCTGCCAGGTGGCGCTCAGCGCCGTCACCACAAAGAACGCCAGCCACAACGCATTCAGCACGAACCGCACTCCTGTACTGCCAGATCGACAACCTGCCGGTGAAGACCGCGTACAGCCCCTCCGTTCGTCGATTTAAACACATGCTCAGGGGCGTCAGCGATCCTCCTCAGCGGCGCCAGCCAGGCATTTTCACCGTCAGCGCCAGACAGGACGCGGCATTGCCGGGCCCTGAAAAGTTGTCCACAATTTCTGTGGATAACTCCGTGGAAAAGCCGTTGGGAATGGCTCCCAAGCACCCTGACCACTGGCCTCGACACAGATTGATCATATTTTGAGCAAATCATTTTTATTGTTTATTTTCAACAACTTAATTTTGTCAACACCGTCATGTCCTGTTAATGAAAGAAAAAACCACGGGATTTCATGAAAAAACGGCAGCTCGGGTTGACACGGAGGATAAGTCAGACAACCGCCCGATAAATTGTCTGACAAGCGCTGGAAAAACAGGCAGGGAATACTAATCCAGACGAATTCCAGACGATTTCTGTAACAACGTGGGGGATTCTGACAACCGGCCTGGGGCACTGGTCGGCGACGACGTCACTGGCGCGACCGGCAGCGCCAGGCGTAGCCTGTTCTTTTCCAGAAACGCAGGGCCCAGGCCCTTCACCGCCAGCAGGTCCTGCTGCGTCCTGAACGGACCGTTCTGTTCACGCCAGGCAATGATCGCCGCCGCCTTGGCCGGCCCTACGCCATCGAGCGCAGCTTCCAGCTCCCCGGCCCCGGCGCGGTTGATGTCCAGCGCGACAACCGCCTCCGCCCTTGCCTGTCCGCTGCCACTCCCCTCGCCCGGCATGGCCTGTGCCGCCGTCGCAGGTCGATGACGAATCAGCACATGGCCATCGGCGGCAGGCACCGGTGTCGGCAACGTGCACAGCAGCAGTGACAGACTTCTGCTCATGGCCCTGACTTTCAGCAGGGCCGAGATCGTGGCGAGGCGCATGGTCATCTCCGGCAACGTCATGCGACCGCATGACTGTCTTCAGGAGGTAGACCATGATCAGCGCCCGCGCCAATCACGACAGCCGAGCCCGGAAACGAAAAAGCCGCTGCAACCCGGAGGGTGCAACGGCTTCATCGCGAAGAGATCGTGGTCGGGACGGCAGGATTTGAACCTGCGACCCCCTGCACCCCATGCAGGTGCGCTACCAGGCTGCGCTACGCCCCGACGATTTCACGAGGTGTGCATGATACTGGATTGCGCCTTGCTGTCCAGTATCAGGATTCGCGATGGCTCAACATGTGAGCAATTTCCTGCAAATCCTCGATCATGTCACTGAGCGCGAAGTGCCAGACCGTGTCCGGTGTCTGGCTGCCAAGGCTTGGCGCGTCGTCAGCGGCATCCGTCGCCGTCTCGGGCTTGTCATGACGGACATCAGCCAGCTTCTGGCGCGCCCCCTGGATGGTGTAGCCCTGCAGATAGAGCAGATCACGGATCTGCCGGATCAGCTCGACATCCTGACGCTGGTAATAGCGCCGGTTGCCGCGCCGCTTGACCGGCTTCAGGCGCGTGAACTCCTGCTCCCAGTAACGCAGCACATGCGTCTTGACGTCACACAGCTCGCTGACCTCACCAATGGTGAAGTAGCGCTTGGGAGGAATCTCGGGCAGCGAAACCTCAGGTCGATTGAGCGCCATGACCTTCCACTCGCTGCTTCAGCTTCTGCCCCGGACGGAACGTGACCACGCGTCGCGCGCTGATGGGAATTTCCTCGCCGGTCTTGGGGTTGCGCCCCGGACGCTGGCGCTTGTCGCGCAGCTCGAAGTTGCCGAAGCCCGACAGCTTGACGGCATGGCCGTCAACCAGGGCCTGGCGGATCTCCTCGAAGAACTGTTCGACCAGCTCCTTGGCTTCGCGCTTGTTCAGGCCGAGCTCCTCGAACAGGCGCTCGGCAATGTCAGCCTTGGTCAATGCAGCCATGTCGGCCTCCCTCATGTGCGGGAATGACCCCGCAGGCACTCAGGCGCGCAGGGTCACGTTCAATGTTTCTGACAGGTTTGCCAGCACCTGGTCACGCAGGGCCTGCACCTCGTCATCGGTCAGCGTTCTGTCCGGGTGCTGCCAGGTCAGCGCAATCGCCAGACTGCAGAAGCCGTCGGGCACACCCTGGCCACGATACAGGTCAAAGACCCGGACCTCGCGCAGCCACTCGCCAGCGGCGGCACGCGCGACATCAAGCACGGACTGCGCCGACTGCTGCACCGGCACCAGCAGCGCGAGATCACGACGCACTTCCGGAAAGCGCGACAAGGCCTTGAAACGCGGCAAGGTGTCGCCGGCCAGTGCGGCCAGATCCAGTTCAAAGACATAGACCGGGCCATCCAGGTCCAGGGCCTTCTGCGTCAGCGGATGCAAGGCACCCAGCCAGCCCACGACCTGCTCGCCGCGCAGCAGTTGCGCGCATTGGCCCGGATGCAGCACCGGATGCGCACCCGCCACGAAGCGAATCTCGCCCGCGACGCCGGCCACATCGAGAACAGCCTCAATATTTCCTTTTACATCAAAGAAATCAAGTGGATTCTTAGGGTTGTTCCACGCTTCCGGACTGGCGGTACCGGTAGCGATGCCGGCGAGCATGGGCTGCTGCTGCAGGCCATCCGGGGTATTCACGAAGCGCAGACCGGTCTCGAACAGGCGAACGCGGCCCTGCTGGCGACTCTGGTTGTGCCGCGCAGCCAGCGCCAGACCGGCCCACAGCGTGGTGCGCATGGCCGACAGTTCCGCCGACAGCGGGTTGGCCAGCAGCAGCGGCTGCGCACCGGGATCGACCAGCTGCAGCAGTCCGGGCTCGACGAAACTGAAGGTGATGGCCTCCTGCCAGCCCAGATCGACCAGGGCGCGCTTGAAACGGCGCGGCGACTGCCGGGCTTCAACACGCGGGGTCAGACGCAGACGTGCCTGCGGCGCGGTGACCGGCAGCTGGTTGTAGCCGTAGAGACGGGCCAGCTCCTCGATCAGGTCGACCTCGATGGCCAGGTCGAAACGATGGCTTGGCGGCGTCGCCAGCCAGCCCTCGGCGTCGGCCACCAGCGCCAGTCCGAGCCGGCTCAGCAAGGCTGTCACCTGGTCGTCAGCCAGCGCGAAGCCCAGCACCTGGGCAATGCGCTCGCGGCGAAGACGGATCGGCGCGCGAACCGGCAGCGCCTCGGGAGATTCGGCGCGCGTCAGCGGACCTGCCCGCCCGCCCGCGATCTCGACGATGAGTCGGGTCGCCAGCTCGATGGCCTCCTCGGCCAGCGCGAAGTCGACGCCACGCTCGTAGCGGTGCGAGGCATCGGTGTGCAGGCCGTAGCGACGCGCCTCGCCAGCCAGCGCCAGCGGCTGGAAGAATGCCGATTCCAGGAAGATGCTGGTGCTGTCGGCGGTGACTGCCGTCGCCAGGCCGCCCATGATGCCGGCCAGTGCCACCGGACCGGCCTGGTCCGCGATCACCAGGGTCTGCTCACGCAAGGTCACGGTCTGCTGGTCGAGCAGGGTCAGCTGCTCGCCGGCACGGGCACGGCGCACGACAATGCCGCCCTGCAGACGGTCCGCATCAAAGGCATGCAGCGGCTGACCCAGGGTCAGCAGCACGTAGTTGGTGATGTCCACCACCGGCGACAGCGAGCGCACTCCGAAGCGGCGCAGCGCGTCGACCAGCCACAGCGGGCTCTCGCCACCGGCACGCACGCCACGGATCAGGCGGCCGAGATAGCGCGGGCAGGCATCGACGGCATCCACCGAGACCGGCAGCGTGTCGGCAAGCGCGGCGGCCACCGGGCTCGCCGTGTCGGGCGTGAAGGCCATGCCGAACACGGCCGCGGTTTCACGCGCCAGGCCACGCAGGCTGAGGCAGTCGCCGCGATTGGGCGTGAGGCCCAGTTCGATCAGGTTGTCATCGAGTGCCAGCCACTGGCGAATGTCGGCCCCCACCGGCGCATCCGCCGGCAGCTCCCAGAGCCCGTCGGAGGACTCGGCCAGGCCCAGCTCCTGCTCGGCGCAGAGCATGCCGAAGGACTCGACGCCGCGCAGCCTGGCTTCCTTGATGCGGAAGTCGCCCGGCAGAACGGCCCCCACCGTGGCCACCGGCACTCGCAGGCCGGGACGCACGTTGGCGGCACCGCAGACGATCTGCAGTGGCGACCCGTTGCCGATGTCAACCGTGGTCACGCGCAGCTTGTCCGCATTGGGATGCTGTTCGGTGCTCAGCACGGCACCGATGACGACACCGCTGAAGGCAGGCGCGACCGGCACAATGGCATCGACCTCGAGGCCGGCCATGGTGAGTTGGTGGGCGAGCGCGGCGGTGTCCACGGACGGGTTCACGAGCTGGCGCAGGCGCTGTTCACTGAATTGCATCACGGTCTCGCTTGCCTGGCAGTGCAGGCTGAATCGTTGTGCTTCACACGATCTTGTCGTTCTGAAACAACAGGTTATTTCAAACAGTAAAAGCCGTTTCAGGCAAACTGGCGAAGGAAGCGCACGTCGTTGTCAAAGAACAGGCGCAAGTCATTGACGCCATAGCGCAACATCGCGAAACGCTCGACGCCCATGCCGAAAGCGAAGCCCTGGTATTTGTCCGGGTCGATGCCGCAGTTCTTCAGCACCTGCGGATGCACCATGCCGCAGCCCAGCACTTCCAGCCAGCCGGTCTGCTTGCAGACGCGGCAACCGTCGCCGTGACACATCACGCACTGGATGTCGACTTCCGCCGACGGTTCGGTGAACGGGAAGTAGGACGGACGGAAGCGCACCTGCAGTTCCTTCTCGAAGAACACGCGCAGGAAATCCTCGATCATGCCCTTGAGGTCGGCAAAGGTGACGTACTCGTCGATGAGCAGGCCCTCGACCTGGTGGAACATGGGCGAATGCGTGAGGTCGGAGTCGCAGCGGTAGACGCGGCCCGGGCAGACGATGCGGATCGGCGGCTGCTGGCTTTCCATGACACGCACCTGCACCGGCGAGGTGTGCGTGCGCAGCAGGCGGGTGGCATCGAAATAGAAGGTGTCATGCATTGCCCGCGCCGGATGGTGCGAGGGAATGTTCAGCGCCTCGAAGTTGTGGAAGTCATCCTCGACCTCGGGGCCGTCGGCGACCTGGAAACCGACCGCGGTGAAGAAGTCCTCGATGCGCTCCATGACCCGAGTCACCGGATGCAGGCCGCCCACCGGCTGGCCGCGACCAGGCAGCGTGACGTCCACGCACTCGGCCTTGAGCTGCGCATCAAGTGCTGCCGAATCAAGGACCTGCTTGCGATTGTTGAGTGCCGAGGTGATGGCTTCGCGAGCGGCGTTGAGCTCGGCACCGAAGACACGGCGCTGCTCGTCGGCAAGCTTGCCCATCTGCTTGGAGAGCTCGCTGAGCTGGCTCTTCTTGCCCAGGAACTGCACCCGCAGCGCCTCCACGGCACTGCTGTCGGCGGCTTCCGCCACGGCACGCTCAAGCTGTGCCACCAGCGCTTGCAAATCACTCATGACCTATCCTTGGGCCGGTCGCAGATGACCGCGCCACACATGCCGGCCGCCCGCAGGGGCCACCGGCGCAGAAAACAAAAAGGGGAAGAACCAGACAGCCCTTCCCCTTCGTGCGTGCCAGCCGGAATCATCCGGCAGACACCAACCGCTTAGGCAGCGAGGCTGGCCTTCGCCTTTTCGGCGATCGCGGCAAAACCGGCAGCATCGTGCACGGCAATGTCTGCCAGCACGCGACGGTCGATTTCGATCGAGGCCTTCTTCAGGCCGTTGATCAGGCGGCTGTAGGACAGACCGTTCAGACGCGCGGCGGCGTTGATACGGGCGATCCAGAGCGCGCGGAACTGACGCTTCTTCTGACGGCGGTCACGGTAGGCGTACTGACCCGCCTTGATGACAGCCTGGAAGGCCACGCGATAGACACGCGAACGGGCACCGTAGTAACCCTTTGCGCGATCGAGGACCTTCTTGTGACGACGGTGGGCAATGACGCCACGCTTAACACGAGCCATTTCTTATCCTCCGTCAGATTACAGGTTGGGCAGCATGGCGAGCACGCGACCGGTATCCGAGGCCGAAACCATGGACATCGGGCGGAGCTGACGAATGCGCTTCGCCGACTTCTTGGTGAGGATGTGGCGCTTGTTAGCTTGCTTGCGCTTGAAGCCGTTGGCCGTCTTCGAGAAGCGCTTGGCAGCGCCCCGCTTGGTTTTGATCTTTGCAGACATGTGTAACCTCGTTTAGTGACCCTGTCGGCGTCGCACGGTGTCCGCAGACATGACGTGACCTACCTGGGGGTAAGACGCAAGACAGCTTCCTGCCGACTTACTTCTTTTTACGGGGGCCGATGAGCATGCCCATCATGCGCCCTTCCAGTTTCGGGTGCTGTTCCACAGACCCGATCTCGGCCAGATCGGCCTCGATTCGTTGAAGCTGCTTCAAGCCCAGCTCCTGATGCGCCATTTCACGGCCGCGGAAACGCAGCGTGATCTTGACCTTGTCGCCCTCTTCCAGGAAGCGCACGATGTTGCGCAGCTTGACCTGGTAGTCGGCTTCCTCGGTGCCAGGACGCAGCTTGATCTCCTTGATCTGGACCTGATGCTGCTTCTTCTTGGCTTCCTTGGCCTGTTGCTTCTTCTCGAAAACGAACTTGCCGTAATCCATGATGCGACAGACTGGCGGTTCCGCGTCAGCCACGATCTCGACGAGATCCAGTTCCACGGCTTCCGCTGCTGCCAGCGCCTCGCGGATGGACACGATGCCCACCTGCTCGCCATTCTGGTTGATCAAACGCACTTCGCGGTGCTTGATGTCGCCATTGATGGGTGCGCGCTTGCTGTCACGTCCCTGCTTGTTATCCGGCTTGATTTTCGTTCTCCACCACTCGACCCTTGCGGGCAATGTCTGCGGACAGGCGCTGCGCGAAGGCCTCCACGGTCATGACACCGAGGTCCTTGCCTTCACGGGTGCGGACTGCCACAGTCCCTTGTTCTGCCTCACGCTCACCAATGACCAGCATGTACGGGATGCGTTGGAGCGTGCGCTCGCGAATCTTATAGCCAACCTTCTCGTTTCTCAAGTCGCTGAAGGCACGGAAGCCATGTTGTTTCAGTGCCTTTTCCACGTCGCGGACGGCATCGGCCTGCTTGTCGGTGATGTTCATCACGCAAACCTGGCTCGGTGACAGCCAGGCCGGCAGGATGCCGGCGTAGTTTTCCAGCAGCATGCCGATGAAGCGCTCGAACGAGCCCAGGATGGCGCGGTGCAGCATCACCGGGTACTGGCGGCTGTTGTCTTCGGCGATGTAGCTGGCGTCGAGACGCTGCGGCAGGTTGAAGTCCAGCTGCAGGGTGCCGCACTGCCAGGCCCGGCCGATGCAGTCATGCAGGGTGAATTCGATCTTGGGGCCGTAGAAGGCGCCCTCGCCCGGCTGCAGCTGCCAGGGCAGACCGGCGTCATCGAGGGCCTTGGCCATGGCGGCCTCGGCACGATCCCAGAGCGCGTCGTCACCGACACGCTTGGCCGGACGCGTCGACAGCTTGAGGCTGATGTCGCTGAAACCGAAGTCGGCATAGACCTGCAGCGTGAGCCTGATGAAATCGGCGGCTTCCTGGCCGATCTGCGCCTCGGTGCAGAAGATGTGGGCGTCGTCCTGCACGAAGCCGCGCACGCGCATGATGCCGTGCAGCGCGCCGGAGGGCTCGTTGCGGTGGCAGGCACCGAACTCGGCCAGGCGCAGCGGCAGATCGCGGTAGGACTTCAGGCCCTGGTTGAAGATCTGCACGTGGCAGGGGCAGTTCATCGGCTTGACGGCGTAATCGCGGCTTTCCGAGGCCGTGGTGAACATGTTCTCGGCGTAGTTCTCCCAGTGCCCCGACTTCTCCCAGAGAATGCGGTCGACCACCTGCGGCGTCTTCACTTCGAGGTAGCCGTTGTCGCGCTGCACGCGACGCATGTACTGCTCGAGCTCCTGGTAGATGGTCCAGCCGTTGGGGTGCCAGAACACCATGCCCGGCGCCTCTTCCTGCAGGTGGAACAGGTCCAGGGCCTTGCCGATCTTGCGGTGATCGCGCTTCTCGGCCTCTTCCATGCGCTGGATGTAGGCGGCGAGCTGTTTCTTGTCGGCCCAGGCGGTGCCGTAGACACGCTGCAGCTGCTCATTCTTTGCATCGCCGCGCCAGTAGGCACCGGACAGCTTGGTGAGCTTGAACGCCTTGAGGAAACGCGTGTTGGGCACGTGCGGGCCGCGGCACATGTCGACGTATTCCTCGTGGTAGTACAGGCCCATGGCCTGCTCGTCCGGCATGTCGTCGACCAGGCGCAGCTTGTAGTCCTCGCCACGCGACGTGAACACGTCGATGACCTCGGCGCGCGGCGTCACCTTCTTGATGACGTCGTAGTCCTTGGCGATCAATTCGTTCATGCGCGCCTCGATGGCGGCAAGGTCGTCAGGCGTGAACGGACGCTCGTAGGCAATGTCGTAATAGAAGCCCTCGGCAATGACCGGGCCGATCACCATCTTCGCGCTCGGATAGAGCTGCTTGACGGCGTGGCCGACCAGGTGCGCGCAGGAGTGGCGGATGATCTCGACACCGGCCTCGTCCTTGGGGGTGAGGATCTGCAGCTGGACGTCCTCGCTGATCAGGTCGCAGGCATCGACCAGACGCGACTCGCCTGCCCGCTCGCCGGCAACCGGGGTGATGCGGCCAGCCACGGTCACCTTGGCCAGGCCCGGGCCGATGCTGGTGGCCACGTCCATGACCGATACCGGGTGGTCGTAGGCACGCTGGGAGCCGTCGGGCAAGGTGATGACGGGCATGAGGAACTCCTGATGAAGCGACAAGTGATCAAGCGACAAGCCGCGCAGTGTAGCGAATGGGCTGGCGCGGGGCAAAAGCCCTGCGCTCAGAAACGCCAGGTATAGAACAGCGTGATGGCCGACTGCAGCGAGCTCATCGCCTCCAGGGCCAGGCGTCGATTGACCTGGTAGCGCAGCTTCACGGTCTGGGTCGGCTCGAACACGCCCATGCCGACGCTCAGGAACAGGTCCTCGCCGATGAAGCCGGAGACGGCGACCTGCGTCTGCTCGCTCTCGCCCTGGGTGGAGACCGCGAAATTGCGGATGCCCAGACCCGTGCCGAGCTTGTCCATGAGACCGGTGCGACCGCCGAGCTTGAGCGCTGCACCGAGGGCAAAGGCCTGGCGCTCGGCCTCGCTGGGTGCCCCCGTGCCCTCATCCAGCGTGCGCCCCAGCACCAGCAGTGCGAGGATGTCCTCCTGCGCCATGGCCTCGTCTGAAAACAGCTCGGCGCGCGGCGTCGGCGGCCGTCCGCTCAGGCGCACACCGACCAGGCGTCCGTCGACCTCGCGTACCGCCTCGACCTGAAGCTCGGGGCGGGTCAGCGGCCCGGCAAACAGGAAGCGGCTCTGGCGCAGGGTGAGCTTCTGGCCATAGCCCTCGAACCGGGCGTTGTCATTGAGACGCAGCTCGCCATTGGCGATCAGCGCCTTGCCCGGCGACTGCTGCAACTGCAACTGGCCGAGCAGCCTGGCCGTGAGGCCCTGTCCGCTGAGCTGCACGTCCTGCCCGAGGCGCAGCACCACCGCCATGTCCAGCGGCAACCCGCCGCTCTGGCCGCCGGTTCCGGCCAGCACCGGCACCCGCCCTTGACGATCACGCACGATGCGCACATCCGGCGACGGCTTCAGGCCGCCAGCCTGCGGCAGGGTTAAGACGGCATCGGCACGCGGTACCAGCACGCTGCCACGCAGACGCGCGCCCTGCGCGGCGACATCCAGGGTCAGCTCGGGACTGACCTGCGCCGAGCGCACCCACGGCTGGTAGCGCATGGCCAGCTGCTGCCCGTTGAGCCGGGCCTGCACACGCCATGGCGACAGCGTGGCGTCGCCATCCAGCGTGGCCTGGCCGCCCTGGGCATCCTGCCAGCGCCCCTGCCAGCGCGCGCGATCACCCAGCAGCTGCATGTCCAGGGTCAGCGGCTGCCAGTCGAGACCTAACTCGGGGTAACTGACGCGGCCGTCACGCAACCGCAGGCCGCCCTGCAGACGCGGTGCCGCCAGCGATCCGCCAAGGCGCGCCTGGCCATCGACTCGCCCGGCCACGGCCAGACCGGCGGGCAGCGGCAGCGGCAACTCCTGCAGCAGCAGGCCGGACAAGCTCAGCTCGCCATCCAGCACGGGGGTTTTCTGGCGCGGATCGCGGCGCAGCAGTGCCGTCAGCCGGCCGGCAAACGAGGAGCTCAGGTCGGCACGAGCCAGCCACCCGGAGGCCTGCAGATCGGCATCGGCACACAGGCGCCAGGGCGACTGCGCCCAGCAATGCCGTGCCATCTGCTGCCGCTCCGGCGTCAGGATCACGGCAGCGGCTTCCTCCTGGCGCCAGCTGCCCTGCGCCAGGGTCAGCACGCCGTCACGCACGACACCCTGCCAGCGCTTGCGGGCGACATCGAGACCGCCCGCCGCCACCAGGCTGGCGCGTGCCTCGTCTCGCACCACCGCGCTGCGGATCTGATGCTGTGCCAAGCTGCCGGTAACGCCGATGTCCGCCGAGCGCAGCAGCAGGTCACGCCCCTGGCGCAGCTGGCGAAGCTGCAGCACGAGCTGACCGCGACCGTCCGGCCAGGCGCCCTGCCACTGCCCGGTGCTTTCCAGCGCGCCGGACCAGCTGGCCTGGAAGCGCTGCAGCGCCGGCACCCCAAGCTGCCAGCGCAGGCCGCGGGCGCCGGGCCAGCCGTCGGCCTGGAGTCGGGCATCTGCCAGCGTCAGGTCCAGGCGGGTCGCGTGCAGGCGCTGGCTGTCCCAGGCCAGCCGGAAACGCGTCGGCAGGTTCCCGAAACGGCCTTCCTGGGCGGCCTCGACCTGCATGCCCTCGCCGCTGCGACGCCACGTCAGCGGGCCGGCCAGCGTCACCTGACGTGGCCAGGCCGCCGGCCAGCCCAGGGCCTCGGGGCGCAATGGCGTGGCAGCGGCCTGCAGGCGGGCTTCGCCAGCCGTGGCAGTGCCACGCAGCACCAGGCTGCCCGGTGCCAGCAGCCAGTCCTGCTGGCCGGGGGGCTGCCAGCGTGGCCAGGTCAGGCGTCCCTGAAAGCTGGGCTGCTCCAGCAGGAGATTGCTGACCAGCTGCAACGAGACCGGATAGCGGGCCGGGCCACGTGCGCGCAACTCCAGTGCCGACAAGCCGCCACGCAAGCTCAGTCGCTGCGCGGGCCAGTCCGGCGTGGCCGGCGTCAGCACCAGCGAGGCCTGCAGGGGCCAGTCGGCCGCCGTCTGCAGGCTGCCTGACACACTGGCGCTGCCAAGCTCATGACGCAGCTGCAGACGCGTCAGCGTGATCGTGTCACCGCTGCCGTGTCCGTTCAGCTGCAGGTCATGCAGCGTCAGTGGCTTTCCTGCGGCCGGCTGCCAGCGGAACTCGCCAATGCGCGCCGACGGCAGCGACCACCACATCGGCAGGCTGAAGGCCGGCAGCGTCACCGGTCCGGGCGCCGATGGCCGCAGCTGTCGAATCTGCGCCTGCGCCACCGCCAGCGTGTGCAGCTGTGCCCGGCCCTTGAGCAGGTCGCTGACCTGCCAGCCAAGGGTGACGTCGGTCAGGCTCACCGCCAGCGCATCCGACTGCCAGTGCACGCGCTGCAGGTGCAGACCGCTGACCAGCCGTCCCTGCATGCCCTCGATCTGCAGCCCCGGCACGCGCTCGCCAAACTGCTGCCAGAGCCAGACCGGCGCCGTCGCGGACAGCGACAGCCAGAGCAGGACCAGCGATACGGCAATGAAGAGCTGGACCAGGGACATCCAGAGCAGACGCGGCAGCCAGATCACCAGCACCGCCAGCACCCGGGCAAAGACCGCCGCCACCGAGGTCACAGGGGTGACCCCAGGGTGATGTGCAGGCGCAGCGGACGCCCCGGCTCGGAGACGGCGCTGGCGACGTCGACACGTACCGGACCGACCGGGGAAATCCAGCGCAGACCGGCACCGGCGCCGATGGCCAGCGGCTGCCAGTGCGCATCAAAGGCATTGCCGGCATCAATGAACACGGCCGGCCGCCACGCGGGCCGCCAGCGCCAGTTGTATTCGATCGATCCGGTGACCAGATACTGGCCGCCCACCGTGTCGCCATCGGCATTGACCGGTGACAGCGCACGGTAGTCGTAGCCGCGCACGCTGCTGTCGCCACCGGCGTAGAAGCGCACGCTGGGTGGCACCTCGGCAAAGCGCGGGCTGACAATGGCGCCGGCATCCGCACGCAGCAGCAGCATGTGACGCTCGGCGACCGTGGTCAGCCAGCGACTGCCGGCACGCACCGAGACGAACTCGGCATCGGAGAACGCCTGCGGGTGCGCCGCCTGGATCTGCAGCAGCTGACGATGCCCGGACAGCGGGTCGAGCGCGCCGCCTCGGTTCTCGACCAGGCTCCAGGCCACGGACGGCATCAGCAGCGTGGTGCTGCCGCGTTCGCCGCCATCACGCTCGAAGCGGTCCTCGCTGAGGCGCAGACCATAGGTGGTCTGCCAGCCACGCGGCGGCTGGATGACGCGCTGCACGCCGACCACGGTCTGGGTATTGAGGGTGTCGTCGATGCGGTCGCGCTGCAGGCCGGCGAGAAACTGCAGGGAGTCCTCGACCGGATGCTTCCACGGGATGCGATAGCGCAGGTCGGCCTGCTGGCGCACCGGCGACAGCTGCAGCTCGGTGCTGATGCCGTGGCCACGGGTGTTGAGCAGATGCCGCTGCCACTCGTGCGAAACGCGCGGCCCCTCGTCGGTGGCATAGCCGAGACCGACCGCCATCCGGTTGGGCTTGCGGGTGTCGGCGCGCACTTCCAGTGCCACGTCACGGCCTTCGGCCTGGTCACGCAGCAGGGTGACACGCACATCGGCGAAGTAGCGCGAGGCCTGCAGCGTCTTCTGCAGCGCCGTGATGCGCCGGCTGCTGATTTCGTCACCGGGCTTGAACGGTGTCATGGCACGCAGCCAGCGCGCATCGAGACCGGTCAGCGGCTGGCCCAGACTGTCCAGGAAAAGAATGTCACCGAAGCGGTAGCGCATGCCGCTGTCGTGACGCAGCGTGATGTCGGCACGGCGTGCCTGCAGATCGAGCGCGATGTCGGTGACCAGCCACTCGGCATCGAAATAGCCCCGCTCCAGCATGCGCTCGCTCAGCGTCTGCTTGAAGGCCTCGTAGCGCACCTGATCGAGCACGTCACCGGTCTTGAGCGGAAATTCCAGCCGGCGCAGCAGGCGGTCATCGGCGGCCTCGCCCAGCCACTCGACGCTGACCTGGCCGACCCGCACCGGCTGCCCGCCCTGCACGCGCAGCACCCAGCTGTCATCGTCCTTGAGCAGGCTGACCTCGGGATCGTAATAGCCCAGGGCCTTCAGGGTATCGAAGATGGCCACCGGCGCCTCGACCGCAATGGCCAGATCGGACGGCGGCTCGCTGCCCTTCTTCGGCGACTCCCAGAGCGCGATGGTGTCGCGTATCGGCTGCACCAGCGACTCGGGCTGGATGTCCTTGCGCCAGGCAGCATGCAGGCCGGACAGCGGCAGCAGGGCAAGCAGGACGGCCAGCAGCCTCATGACAGCACCCGGCCGCTGATGAAATGCCGGTCCTCGCCGCTGACCGGATCGGTGAAGGCCAGCTCGCGTGCCAGCAGCTGCAGCGGCCGGCCGGCATCATCGGGCAGATCGGGCTGCCAGACCGGATACAGGCGGTCGTTCTCGATGGCGATGCCCAGGGCAGCGAAATGCACGCGAATCTGGTGCTTGCGACCGGTCAGCAGCTGCACGCGGTAGCGTCCGAGGCCGCGACACTCGCCAATCAGCTGGATGATGCTGGCACTGTTGGGCTCGCCGGCGACTTCGCGGCTGCGGAAGAACTCCTCGGCATCCTCGAGGCGGCTGCGGTAGTGCAAGGGCTCGGCCAGGTCCTCGCGCAGCGGTGCCAGCACCTCGTAGGTCTTGCGGATGGCGCGGCTGCGGAACAGCGCGGTGTAGGCATCGCGGGTATCGGGGCGGCGTGACAGCAGCACCAGACCGGCCGTGTCGCGATCCAGCCGGTGCACCGGCACCAGATCCGGTTCGCCCAGCTGCTCGCGCAGACGCACCAGCAGGGTCTCGCGGACAAAGCGGCCACCCGGCATCACCGGCAGGAAATGCGGCTTGTCGGCCACCAGCAGATGCGCGTCGCCATGAACAATGGTCACCGGGCCGGCCAGCACGGCCTCCGGCGGCACGTCGCGGTAATAGCACAGCGTGGCACCCGGCCGGTAACGGCTGTGCTCGTCCAGCACCTGGCCCTGCTCGTCACTGACCTTTCCGGTGGCCAGACGCTGACGCCAGATGTCCGGGGCGATGTGGGGAAAGCGCATCGCCAGGAAGTCGAGCACCGTCACCCAGTCAGCGGGCGGGCAGAACACCCGACTGGCAGCGACCCCGTTGATCACTGCCGCCGCCACGAATCAGACCTCGCCGGCCGGACGCACGGCATCCAGCGCCAGGAACAGCCAGACATCGCCATGGGTGACCCGGTAGCAGCCCAGCGCATCGAGATGCGCCACCGCGACCGCCGCCAGCTCCCAGGCCATGCCGGCATCGACGCTGACGGTGTCCTTCTCCAGGAACAGGTCGTAGTCGGTGATCTGGAACAGGCCCTGCAGCGGGACCGCGCGCTGACGGAAGTTGCCGTTCAGCTTGGGATTGGCCCAGGCCCACTTCCAGCTGTCCTGGGCGGCGGCGAACGAACCCAGCGGCGTCACCGAGAACACCAGTTGCGCGACACCTGACGCATCGAAAAAGGTGAGCTCGGCATCGGCCTCGTTGAGCTGCCAGCGCGCCATGGCCTGCAGATGACAGTCACGCTCCAGGCGGGCCTGCTTGTCACGCAGCTGCTGCGTGCTGTCCTGCAGGAGCTGCTCGAACTGATCTTCCGTCACTGCGCGGCTCCCGGATGACCGGCCTTCTCGATGGCTTCCTTGACCTGGGGCGGCATGTAGTTCTCGTCATGCTTGGCCAGCACTTCCTCGGCCACCACGCGGCCGTCACGCCATTCGCCGTTGGCGACGATGCCCTGCCCCTCGCGGAACAGGTCGGGCAGGATGCCGTCGTAATAGACCTCGACCGAGTGCTTCAGGTCGGTCAGCGTGAAATGCACGGCCAGGCTGCCCGGATCGCGCTTCACCGAGCCCTGCAGCACCAGGCCGCCGACCTGGATGCGCTGGCCGTCGGAGGCCTCGTTGGCCGCCAGCTGGCTGGGCGTGAAGAACAGGTTGATGTTCTGGCGCAGGGCATAGCTGGACAGGGCCACCACCAGGCCGACACCCAGCACCAGGACCAGCAGCCAGATCAGGCGACGACGACGTTGCGGATGCATCAGGAAATTTCCTCGCGGGATGACGTGGATGACGGAGTATTGCGACGACTGCCCTGCTGGCGGCGCAGCAGCGCCTGCTGTTCACGCAGCCAGCGGCGATGGTGCTGACGCGACAGCAGCACCAGCCCGCCCAGGCTGAGCAGCGCGATGCCGTAGGAGAGCCAGACATAGAGGGCATGACCGCCCATGGCCAGGAAGGCGGACAGCGACTCGAAGGCCATCATGCCCTGCCCTCCGCGATCAGCTCGCGCACCCAGCGCGTGCGGCGCTCACGCTGCACGATGATGTGGCGGCTGCGCATCAGCACCACCGCCACGAACAGGCACCAGAGCCCGAAGAACATGACCAGCAGCGGCAGGTACATTTCCGGCGGCATGGTCGGGCGTTCGGTGATGCGGAAGGTGGAGCCCTGGTGCAGCGTGTTCCACCACTCCACCGAGTACTTGATGATGGGCAGGTTGACGACGCCGACCAGCGCCAGGATGGCTGCCGCCTTGCCACCCTGCGCAACCTCGTCAAAGGCGTGCTGCAGCGCGATCACGCCCATGTAAAGAAAGAGCAGGATGAGCATGGAGGTGAGCCGCGCATCCCAGACCCAGTAGGTGCCCCAGGTCGGCTTGCCCCAGAGCGCACCGGTGATCAGCGCCAGGAAGCAGAACACGGCACCGGCCGGCGCCACCGCGCGCGCCACCATGTCGGCGGTCTTGACCTTCCACACCAGCGAGATCACCGCGCAGGCCGCCAGCATCAGGTAGCCGCCCATGGCCAGGCTGGCCGACGGCACATGAATGAAGATGATGCGGTAGCTGTTGCCCTGCTGGTAGTCGGGCGGCGCGATGGCCAGCCCCCAGACCAGGCCGAGCAGCAGCAGCACGGCAGCCGGCCAGGCGAACCAGGGCAGCAGGCGTCCGGCCAGATCATGGAAATTGCGCGGACTGACGGTGGGCTCGATCACGGCCCAGAGTTTTCGCAACAGGGTCATCATGACGCTGACTTCATCCTCCGCTCAGGGACAGGCGCAAGGCGGCAGCGGCCGCCAGCGGGGCAAACAGCAGGGCCAGCACCAGAAATGCCGCCAGCAGGGCCAGGAATCCCGACACCGGCAGGCCGCTCATGGCAGTCTGCACCGCTGCCGTGGCAAAGATCAGCACCGGAATGTGCAACGGCAGGCTGATCAGCGGCACCAGCACGCCACCCCGGCGCAAGCCTACCGTGAGTGCGGCACCAATGGCAGTGACCAGGCTCATGGTCAGGGTGCCGATGAGCAGGGTCAGGCACAGCACCGGGATCGCCGCCACCGGCAGATTCAGCAGCAGCGCCGCCACCGGGGCCACCAGCACCAGCGTCAGTCCGGTCTGCAGCCAGTGCGCCAGCACCTTGGCCAGCACCAGCAGTGACAGCGGCGCGGGCGTCAGCAGCAGCTGCTCCAGGCTGCCGTCATCGAAATCGCTGCGGAACAGTCCGTCCATCGCCAGCAGCACGGCCAGCAGCGCGGCGATCCAGACGATGCCGGCGGCCATGGCCTGCAGTCGCTCGGGTGCCGGGCTCACCGCCAGCGGCACCAGTGCCACCACCATCAGGAAGAACACCAGCGGATTCAGCCAGTCCGAGGCCTGGCGCATGCCCACGCGCAGGTCGCGACGCAGGACTTCGGCAAAGACCTGCATCATCACGGCAGCGCTCCGTCGTCATCCGCACTGTCGTCATCCGCGAGCATGTCGTCGTCAACACGACGCTGCAGGGTCAGCTGCGCCAGCGGGCAGCGCAGGCTGAGGGCATGGTGGGTGGTCAGCAGCACGCTGCCACCGGCCTCGGCGTGGTCGGCCACCCAGGTCTCGATGGCGGCGACGCCGTCGCGGTCAATGGCAGTGAACGGCTCGTCGAGCACCCACAGCGGCACCGACTCGGTGAACAGACGTGCCAGCGCGACACGGCGACGCTGGCCGGCCGACAGCTGCGCCACCGGCGCATCCTCGCAGCCAGCCAGGCCGACACGCTCAAGCGCCCTGTCGAGCAGCGCTGCCGACAGACGCAGGCCGCGGCAGGCGGCCAGGAAGCGCAGGTTCTCCTGCACGCTCAGGCTGGCCTTGAGACCAGGCAGATGGCCGAGAAACAGCAGATCGCGCTGCATGGCCTCCGGATCGTCACGACGGTCGATACCGCGCCAGCAGACCCGGCCGGCATCGGGCGCGCGCAGACCGGCCACCGTGTGCAGCAGCGTGGTCTTGCCGGCGCCATTGACGCCCGCCACCTGCAGTACCGCACCCGCCGGCAGCGTCACGGTCAGATCACGGTACAGACAGCGGTCATCACGCCACGCGTCCAGATGTTGCAGCTCAAGCACGCCGGAAGGCCCCCGAAGACAAGGCGCCTAGTGTAGCCCAGCCGGACCGGATTTCTTATAGTCACACACCCGGTCAACACCACACCGCTCAGGAAGCCGTCATGACTCTGCATTTCTCCGACATGAACCGGTGTGTCGACGCCGTGCTGGCCGCCGCCGGCGAAAACCTGGTGCTGGGCACCCCGCTCGGCACCGGCAAGCCCAACACCCTGCTCAATGCCGTCTATGACCGCATCAAGGCTGATCCGACGCGCTCGCTGCATCTGCTCACCGCGCTCTCGCTGAACGTGCCGTCGACCGCACCGGGGCTGGAAACCGCCTTCATGCAGCCCATCCTGCAGCGCCTGTTCGCGGGCTACCCGGATCTGCACTACGTGCGCGACCAGCAGCGCGGTCAGCTGCCGGCCAACGTGACGGTATCGGAATTCTTCCTCAAGTCCGGCGACTACCTGGGCAATCCGCGTGCCCAGCAGGACTACCTCGCCACCCATTACACGCTGGTGGCGCGCGACATGATGGCGCAGGGCCTGAATGTCGTGGTGCAGGCCGTGGCCATGCGCGAACAGGACGGCCAGCGCCAGTATTCGCTGTCGAGCAATCCGGACGTGACCCTGGATCTGCTGCCGCTGATCGCGGCCTCGGGCCGCCGGGTGCTGAAGGTGCTGGTGGTCAACCGCGAACTGCCGTTCATGACCAATGACGCGCTCATCGACGCCTCCGCTGCCGATGTCATCCTCGACGCGCCCGAGGGCAGTCACGCCCTGTTCGGCGCCCCCAACACGCCGGTCAGCCTGAGCGAGCATGCCATCGGCCTACATGCCGCCAGCCTGGTGCGTGACGGCGGCACCCTGCAGATCGGCATCGGCGCCCTCGGTGACGCCATCTGCCATGCCCTGCGCCTGCGTGACGGAAGCAACGCGCGCTACCGCGACGTCATGGCCGCCCTCGGCAGCACCCGCCCCGACACGGCGCTGGAGGACTTTCAGGACGGCCTCTACGGCTGCAGCGAAATGCTCGTCAACGGCCTGCTGCGCCTGCAGCAGGACGGCCTGATCCGGCGCCGCGTCTACCCGCACGCCGGCCTGCAGACCCTGCTCAACGACAAGGTCATCGGCGAGGAAGTGTCGCTGGCCACCCTGGACGCCCTGCGTGCCCACGGCCATCTGCGCCGCCATGCCGACGCCAGCGACGTGGCCTGGCTGCAGCGCGTCGGCATCCTGCGCGACTCGGTGCGCTGGCACCACGACACCCTGGTCATTGGCGAGCACACCGTGCCGGCATGCTGGGATGACGCCCGCACCCGCGACGTCCTGGCCGCCGACGGCCTCGGCACCCGCCTGCGTGGCGGGCACGCGCTGACCGGCGGCTTCTTCCTCGGCCCGCGCGACTTCTACCAGGCCCTGCGCGATCTCGATGACGAGGATCGCGATGTCATCAACATGACCGCCATCGGCTTCATCAACCAGCTCTACGGCCAGGAAGCGCTGGCCCGCGCGCAACGCCAGCGCGCCAGCTTCATCAACACCTGCATGATGATGACCCTGCTCGGCGCGGCCGTGTCCGACGGTCTTGCCGACGGCCGCGTGGTGAGCGGTGTCGGTGGCCAGTACAACTTCGTCGCCATGGCGCACGCCCTGCCCGATGCGCAATCGGTGCTGATGCTGCGCGCGGTGCGCGAGAGCGGCGGCAAGACCGTGTCCAACATCGTCTGGAACTACGGCCACACCACGATTCCGCGCCAGCTGCGCGATGTCGTCATCACCGAATACGGCATCGCCGAACTGCGCGGGCGCACCGACAGCGAGGTCATCCAGCGCCTGCTCGCCATCACCGACTCGCGCTTCCAGGCCGAGCTGCAGGCGCAGGCCGTGGCCGCCGGCAAGCTCTCCGCCGACTACGTGATTCCCGAGGCGCAGCGCCACAACCTGCCGGAGCGCCTGGCCGAGCGGCTGCAACCGTTCCGTGTCGACGGCCTGCTGCCGGCATTTCCCTTCGGCAGCGACCTGAGCGCCGACGAACTTGCCATGGCAGCCACGCTGCAGCGCATGAAACCGCTGCTCAACGATCGCAAGGCGCTGCTGACCCGGCTCTGGCAGCACCGGCACGCGCAGGCGCCGGCTGCAGAACTGGAACGCCTCGGACTGGACCGGCCGACATCGCTGAAAGACGTGCTGAGCGCACGACTGTATGCCGCGTGCCGTGGCTAACTGGCGTGCACCACGTCATACTCTGCCGCGTTTGATCGGTTCCCAGCCACCACCAGCCCGGATGTGCCCGCCATGCCGTCTGCTTCCCGCTTCTATGCATTGATCCTGCTGCTGCTCGGCCTCAGCCTCGGCGGCGTTGCCCATGCCGTGAGCCTGTTCGGTGACAGCGGCAAGCGTGACTTCCTGCCGGTGGACGAAGCCTTCGTGTTCAGCGACGGCGTCGAGCCCGGCCAGCTCGTGCTGAGCTGGGAGATCACCCCGGGACACTACCTCTATGACAAGTCGCTGAGCCTGGCCTGGCTGAGTCCGGGTCATGGCGAGCTGCCGGTGCAGTTCACCCTGCTGCAGCCCGGCGAATGGCATGACGATGCCAATTTCGGGCGCGTGAAGATTCACCGTGACGAACTCACCCTGGTGCTGCCGGCGCCGAACCGTGCCCTCGACGGCACGGCCACGCTGGAAGTCAGCTACCAGGGCTGTGCCGATGCCGGCCTCTGCTATCCGCCGGAGCGCCGCCAGCTCACGGTAGCACTGGCCGATTGGACCGCACTTGCCAATGCCGCGCCGAAGGTCGAGGCCGTGGCGCCGGACGCCCCGCTCGCCAGCAGCACCGCCGGCACGCCGGCCCTGCCCGCCAGCACACGCTCGGATACGCTGTCGCAGTGGCTGACCGGGGCCAGCTTGCCGCTGGTCATGCTGACCTTCCTGGTGCTGGGCATCGGGCTGGCCTTCACCCCCTGCGTGCTGCCCATGCTGCCCATCCTGTCCGCCATCATCAGTGGCGCCCAGGGCAAGGACAAGGCGCTGGGCAGCGGACGCGGCCTCGCGCTGGCCAGCAGTTACGTGCTCGGCATGTGCCTGGTCTACACCGCGCTGGGTCTGCTCATTGCCGGCCTCGGCGCCGCCGCCAACGTCTCGCTGTGGCTGCAGCACCCGTCCGTGCTGATTCCCTTCGCCCTGATCTTCATCGCGCTCGCCGTCATGCTCTGGCGTGGCAGCGCGCTGGCCCTGCCGGACTGGCTCACCGAGCGCCTGACACGCTGGCAGGGCAATCAGGCCGGCGGCTCGCTGCCCTCGGTCTTCGTCATGGGGGCCATCAGCAGCCTGATCGTGTCGCCCTGCGTGTCGGCACCGCTGGCCGGCATCATGCTTTACCTGAGCACGACCCAGGATCTCTGGCTGGGTGGCGCCGCCCTGTTCAGCCTGAGCCTGGGCATGGGTCTGCCGCTGCTGCTGATCGGCGCCGGCGGCGGCCGCTGGCTGCCGCGCTCGGGGCCCTGGCTGACCCTGACCAAGCAGGTGTTCGCCCTGCTGCTGGTGGCGGTGGCGATCAGCCTGATCAACCGGATGCTGCCGCTGACCAGCCAGCTGCTGGTCTGGGCCGGTTTCTCCGCCATGCTGGCCCTGCTGCTGGTGCAGCGGCTGGGCGCCTGGCAGGTCAGGCAGGCACCGGCCTGGCTGCTGGTCATTGCCTTGCTGGCCTGGGCCGGCGTGCTGGTCTGGGGCGCCTCGCGCGGCGGCAACGACCTGCTCAGGCCCTGGCAGGCCGAGGCAACGCTGACTGACGCCAAGCGCGGCAGCCAGTTCCGTCGCATCACCGACCCGGCCGTGCTCGATGCCGCCGTCGCGGACGCGCTCGCGGCAGGTCGCCCCGTGCTCATCGACGTCTATGCCGACTGGTGCGTGAGCTGCGTGGAAATGGAACGCACGGTGTTCCCGCGCCCCGAGGTGCAGGCGCTCTTGGCCAGCGGTGTGCTGCTCAAGTTCGACATCACCGACACCAGCGCCGCCCAGCTCGACTGGCTGCAGCGCGAGAACCTGTTCGGCCCTCCCGCCTTCGTGGCGTGGAACGGCCAGGGCCGCAAGGCTCAGCCCCTGGTCGGCGAATCGACCCGGGAAACCTTCATGGAGTTTGTTGAAAAGTCATGGAACTGATTGATTTCATTTTGCATGTTGACGCACACCTCGCGGCTTTCGCGGCCGAGAACGGGGCCTGGATCTATGGCCTGCTGTTTCTCATCGTGTTCGTCGAGACCGGCGTCGTGGTCATGCCCTTCCTGCCCGGCGACAGCCTGCTGTTCGCCGCCGGCGCACTGGCCGGCACCGGTGTCATGGACCCCTGGCTGCTGTTCTTCCTGCTCTGGTTCGCTGCCGTGCTCGGCGACAACTGCAACTACTGGGTCGGTCGCACGCTCGGCGAGCGCGTCTACGACATGGACTCGCGCTGGATACGCCGTGACTATCTGCTGCGCACCCAGGCCTTCTTTGACCGCCATGGCGGCAAGACCATCGTGCTGGCGCGCTTCATGCCGATCATCCGCACCTTCGCGCCCTTCGTGGCCGGTGTCGGCAAGATGCCCTACCAGCGCTTTTTCCTGATCGACGTGTTCGGCGGACTGGTCTGGGTCGGCAGCTTCGTCTGGCTGGGCTACGGCTTCGGCAATCTGCCGGTGGTGAAGGACAACTTCATGCTGGTGATCTTCGCCATCATCATCCTCAGCGTGGCCCCCGGCATCTACGGCCTCATCCGTCTCAAGCTGGCCAGCCTGCGCGAACGCCGCGCCGGCGGCTGATGCCGCTGCCCCGGGCGCAGCCACGCCAAGGGGCGTTGTGTCGGCTCAGAGTGGCACCGGTCGCTTGAGCAGACGCCGCTGCAGGGTGCGCCGGTGCATGCCGAGACGGCGTGCCGTGGCCGAGATGTTGCCGTTCTCTTCCAGCAGCACGCGCTGGATGTGCTCCCAGGCCACCCGGTTCACCGTCAGATCCTCGAGCGCATCCACCTCGCTGTCGCTGACCTCGGCCTGCTCCGGGTCGGCCTCCAGCGCACGCAGCACGTCGGCCGCCGATACCGGCTTGGTCAGGTAGTTCACTGCACCGCGCTTGATCGCCTCCACCGCCGTCGCGATCGAGCTGTAACCGGTCAGCATCAGCACCTGCAGCGATGGCTGCAGCGCCAGCAGCTCGGGCAGCAGCTGCAGGCCGGACGAACCGCTGGCCAGACGCAGATCCAGCACGCAGGCATCCAGTGCCTGCTCGCGCAGCCGCTGCAAGGCCTCGGCAGCGCTTGCCGCCGTGCTTACCTCGTGACCCAGCCGGCGACAGCCGCGTGCCAGCGTGTCGCGAAACAGCTCATCGTCATCCACCAGCAGCATGCGCATGATCGCCTGCACTCTCCACCCAGTCAGATCGTTTCGGAAAACACCGGCAACGGCAGACTCAGCTGAGCCACCGCACCGCCACCCTCGCCGGCCAGCGTGTCAAGACGCCCGCCCAGCGCCGTCACCGTCAGTTCGCTGAGAAACAGGCCCCAGCCAAACCCCTCCGGCTTGCTGCTGTCACGCGGACGACCGGCACTCGCCAGCACGTCGGCGGGCCAGCCCGGCCCGTCATCGGCAATGCGCCAGCGCAGCCGGGCCGCCTCGGACAGGGAAGCCACCACGGCGCCTGCGCCATCGACACCGTCGACCTGCACGCTGACCGTGCCCGAGGCCGCCTCGGCGGCATTCACCAGCAAGGTGTGCAGCACCTGCTGCAGACGCCAGGGCATGGGCAGGTTCCAGGGGTCGGCCGTGCCCGCCAGGGCCAGGAAGCGGCAGTCCGGAAACTGCAGCGACAACCCGACCAGCAGCTGCTCGACCTGCACCTGCACGGGCTGGGCAGGACTGCTTTGCGGGCTGCGCGCCTGCTCGCGCAGACGCCCGAGAATGTCACGACAGCGTGCCAGCGCCGACTGCATGGCCAGCAGATCCGCCTGCGCCTGGGGCAGATCCGGCTGCCCGTCCGGAGTTTCAGGCGCCAGTACCGCTGCCAGCTCGTCACTGAGCAGGGTCAGGCTGGCCAGCGGCGTGGCCAGCTCATGCACGGCGGTGGCGGCCAGGGTGCCCACCGCCAGCGCCTGGTCCTGCTGCAGATGCTGACGCTGCTGCACGGCCTGCTGGCGGTCATGATCGCGCAGGCGCTGCTGCATGCGGCTGACAAACACCACCAGCAGCACGGCACTGATCAGGAAATTGAACCACATGCCGAGCAGATGGCCGTGGTAGCTGTCCCAGGGCCAGGCCGGGCCCTGACTTTTCGGCAGCCAGAACAGGCTGCTGTAGGCGGCCAGCATGGTCACTGCCAGTGTCAGCGTCTGGCGCCACGCCAGCGTCGAGGCGGCAATCGCCAGCGGCACCAGGTAATAGGTCACGAACGGGTTGCTGTGGCCACCGGTCTGGCTGAACAGCGCCGACAGCAGCAGCACGTCGCCCAGCAGCTGCAGGAACAGCTCGTCATCATCCACGGCGCTGCGCTGGCGCAGACGCCAGAGCGTGAGAACGGTCAGCAGCAGCCATCCGGCCAGTATCCAGGAGACGGACGCCAGCGGCAGCGCAAGACCATGATGCAGGGAAAGCCAGAGACCGCTGCCGACAAGCAGGGCAAGCAGAACGCCGCGCAGCAGGCAGAGTTCAGCCAGGTTGCGATGGCGGGCACTGGGCACCAGGCCGGTCAGTGCCCGCATCGGGGAAATCAGCCGGCCAGGTTGGCGTTGGCGAAGTCCCAGTTCACGAGCTTGTCGAGGAAGGTCGTGATGTAGTCCGGACGACGGTTCTGGAAGTCCAGGTAGTAGGCATGCTCCCACACGTCGATGGTGATCAGCGGCTTCTGGCCGTGCACGATCGGGGTGTCGGCGTTGCCGGTCTTGGTGACGGCGAGCTTGCCGTCGGCGCCAACGACCAGCCAGGCCCAGCCGGAGCCGAACTGGGTGGTGGCAGCGGCCTTGAACAGCTCGACGAACTTCTCGTAGGAACCGAAGTCGGCGTTGATCTTGTCAGCGATGGCACCGGTCGGCAGACCGCCGCCGTTCTGCTTCATGCTGTTCCAGTAGAAGGTGTGGTTCCAGACCTGGGCGCTGTTGTTGAAGATGCCGGCCTTGGCGGCATCACCGGCCGAGGCGGCAACGATGGCTTCCAGGCTGGCGTTCTCAAGGTCGGTGCCCTTGATCAGGTTGTTGAGGTTGACCACGTAGGCATTGTGGTGCTTGCCGTGGTGGAAGCTCAGGGTGTGGGCCGTGATGTACGGCTCCAGGGCGGTGCTTTCATAGGGCAGAGCCGGCAGTTCGATCGCCATGACAGTTTCCTTGTGATTCAGTGTTGATGCGGGGTTAGCGCGAGGCCGCCCCATTATGCCCACACGGCGCACAGGTGCAAGGCCGGCGCCGCTGCGGACAGCCGGCACGGCGATCAGTCGTCATCGAGATCGAAGTCGTAATCGCGCAGCCGCTTGTTGAGGCGGTGCTCCTCGATCACGTCATCGAGTGCGCGCCGCTTGAGCAGGGCATTCTTCGCCGCCTGCGCCTTCGACACGGTCTCGTCTTCGCCATCTGCCGCTTCGTCGTTGAAGCCTTCTTCCAACATGACGCTCTCCAGCAAGCCGTTGTGCCAGAATCCGGACCGCAACGGTCCGTCTCGGCTATTTAAGACACGACGGCCGCGCTGTAAATAGCACTCCGCCGAAATGCCGGTTCTCAGGCATTTGCCGCACGCGCTATACTCGCCGGCTTACCGGGGTCGGCCCTGCCGCCCCTCTTTACGGCAACGGAATCATCGGCACCATGCGTAGTCACTACTGCGGCAGTCTCACCCAATCCCATATCGACCAGACCGTGACCCTGTGCGGCTGGGTGCATCGTCGTCGCGACCACGGCGGCGTCATCTTCCTCGACCTGCGTGACCGCGAAGGCCTGGTGCAGGTGGTAATTGACCCGGATACCCCGGATGCCTTTGCGCTTGCCGACAAGTCGCGCTCCGAGTTCGTGCTCAAGGTCACCGGTCGCGTGCGCCAGCGCTACGCCGGCACCGAGAACGCCAACATGAGCACCGGCCAGATCGAGGTGCTGGGCAAGCAGATCGAAATTCTCGCCCAGGCCGAGACCCCGCCGTTCCCGCTCAACGACGACTTCAGCAACGTCGGCGAGGAAACGCGCCTCAAGTACCGCTTCCTCGACATGCGTCGTCCGGAAATGCTGGAGCGCATGCGCTTCCGTTCCAAGGTCACCTCGCTGATCCGCAACTACCTGGATGACAACGGCTTCCTCGACGTGGAAACCCCCATCCTGACCCGTGCCACGCCGGAAGGCGCGCGCGACTACCTGGTGCCCTCGCGCACCCAGCCGGGCAGCTTCTTCGCCCTGCCGCAGTCGCCGCAGCTGTTCAAGCAGCTGCTCATGGTCTCGGGCTTCGACCGCTACTACCAGATCGCCAAGTGCTTCCGCGACGAAGACCTGCGCGCTGACCGTCAGCCGGAATTCACCCAGATCGACATCGAGACCTCGTTCCTCAGCGACGAGGAAATCATGGCGATCACCGAAAAGATGATCGTGCAGCTCTTCGACGAACTGCTCGGCGTGAAGTTCGACGCCTTCCCGCGCATGACCTACAACGAAGCCATGCGCCGCTTCGCGTCCGACAAGCCCGACCTGCGCATCCCGATGGAGCTGGTCGATGTCGCCGACCTGCTGCAGAACATCGAGTTCAAGGTCTTCGCCGGCCCGGCTAAGGACCCCAAGGGTCGCGTGGTGGCGCTCAAGGTGCCAGGCGGCAACGCCATGCCGCGCAGCCAGATCGATGACTACACCAAGTTCGTCGGCATCTACGGTGCCAAGGGCCTGGCCTATATCAAGGTCAATGACGTCAGCAACATCCACAACGGCGAAGGCAGCGGCCTGCAGTCGCCGATCGTGAAATTCCTGCCGAATGAAGCGCTTGCAGCGATTATTGAACGTACCGGCGCACAGAACGGCGACCTCATCTTCTTCGGAGCCGACAAGGCCAAGGTCGTCAACGACGCCATGGGCGCCCTGCGCGTCAAGGTCGGTCACGACCTCAAGATGCTGACCTGCGAATGGGCCCCGCTGTGGGTGGTTGATTTCCCGATGTTCGAGGAAGTCGCCGACGGCCAGTGGACCTCCGTACACCACCCGTTCACGCTGCCCAAGTGCGACGTGTCCGTGCTCAAGACCGATCCGGGCTCGGCCCTGTCGGTGGCCTATGACATGGTGCTCAACGGCACCGAGCTCGGCGGCGGCTCGCTGCGCATCTACAACATGGACATGCAGAAGGCCGTGTTCGAGGCCCTCGGCATCAGCGAAGAGGAAGCCAACGAGAAGTTCGAGTTCCTGCTCGACGCCCTCAAGTTCGGCGCCCCGCCCCACGGCGGCCTCGCCTTCGGCCTCGATCGCCTGGTCATGCTGATGACCGGCGCGACCTCGATCCGCGACGTCATCGCCTTCCCCAAGACCAAGACCGCCGAGTGCCTGATGACGCACGCCCCGGCCCCGGTCGAGAACAAGCAGCTGCGCGAGCTGGGCATCCGGCTGCGCGAAGAAGTGAAGAAGGAGGCCTGAGCACATGGCAGGTCACAGCAAGTGGGCGAACATCAAGCACAAGAAGGCCCGTGTCGATGCCTCGCGCGGCAAGGTGTTCACCAAGTTCATCCGTGAAATCACCGTGGCCGCCCGTCTCGGCGGCCCGTCGGAAGCCGACAACCCGCGTCTGCGCGCCATCGTCGCCAAGGCGCTGGGCGCCAACATGAGCCGTGACGTCGTCAACCGCGCCATCCAGCGCGGTGCCGGCGGCGATGACGACAAGAAGCTCGACGAACTGACCTACGAAGGCTACGGCGTCGGCGGCGTGGCGGTGCTGGTCGAAACCATGACCGACAACCTCAACCGCACCGTCTCGGAAGTCCGTCACGCCTTCAGCAAGAACGGCGGCAACATGGGCACCAGTGGCTCGGTCGCCTTCCTGTTCAGCAAGCGTGGCGAAATCCGCTTCCCGGCCGGCACCGATGAAGACAAGGTCATGGAAATCGCGCTCGATGCCGGTGCCGACGACGTCGAAACCGATGACGACGGCATCACCGTGGTGACCTCGCCGGAAGCCTTCGGTGCCGTCATGGACGCGCTCGCCGGCGCCGGCCTGAAGCCAGAAAATGCCGAAGTCACCATGAAGGCCTCCACCGATGCCGAGATCACCGATCCCGAGCAGGCGGAAAGGCTGATGAAGATGATCGACATGCTGGAAGACCTGGATGACGTGCAGAACGTCTACACCAACGTCAGCTTCAGCGACGAGATCATGGCGAAGCTGAACGGCTGAGCCATGCCAGCGCGGCCGGGGAGCCAGCCATGACCATCATCCTCGGCATCGACCCCGGATCGCGCATCACCGGCTACGGCCTCATCGCCCAGGACGGCCGTGGCTGGCGCTACCTCGACAGCGGCTGCATACGCATGAACACCGAGCAGTCGCTGCCCGAGCGCGTGAAGACCATCTTCAGCTGCCTGGGCGAGCTCATCGTCACCTGGCGTCCGACCCAGGCCAGCGTCGAGCAGGTGTTCCTGTCCAACAACGCCGACTCCGCGCTCAAGCTCGGCCAGGCACGCGGTGCCGCGCTGGCGGCACTGGCCAATGGTGACGTGCCGGTGGCCGAATACACCGCACGCCAGATCAAGCTCGCCGTGGTCGGCACCGGCGCCGCCGACAAAGCCCAGGTTCAGCACATGGTCACCCGTCTGCTCAACCTGCCCGGCATGCCCTCGGCCGACGCCGCCGATGCCCTCGCCGCCGCCCTCTGCCATGCCCATGCCGGCGCGAACCTGAGTAGAATCGCGGCATCCGGTCTGCGCGGCGGACGCGCCCGCTGATGCGTCACGACGCCGACCGCTTCACGACAACCCGAACGGGAACACCATGATTTCACGCCTGCACGGCCAGCTCATCGAGAAAATCGCGCCCACCGTGGTCATCGACGTCCATGGCGTCGGCTACGAGGTGGACGTGCCGCTGAGCACGTTCTACCAGCTGCCCGCACTGGGCGAGCCGGTCACGCTGTGGACCCACCTCAGCGTGCGCGAAGACGCCCACAGCCTGTTCGGCTTTCACCAGCGCGATGCCCTGCAAGCCTTCCGCATCCTGATCAAGGTCAGCGGCGTCGGCCCGCGTCTGGCGCTGGCCCTGCTCTCCGGACTGGAAGTCGATGCCCTCAAGCGCTGCATCAGCCAGGAAGACCTGGCCACGCTGACGCGCATTCCCGGCGTCGGCAAGAAGACCGCCGAACGCCTGATCATCGAGCTGCGCGACAAGCTGCCGGGCATGGACAGCATTCCCCTGCTGCGCGGTGCGCTACCGGCCGCGCGCACCCCGGCACCGGCGCCCGCCACGCCCGGCGAGGAGGCGGAAAGCGCCCTGCTCGCGCTGGGCTACAAGCCGGCCGAGGCACAGCGCGCCGTCAAGGCGGTGTCCGATGACCACCACGAAACCGCCGACCTGGTGCGCGCCGCGCTCAAGAGCCTGCTGAGACAATAAGCCATGAGCATTGAATCGGATCGCCTCATCACGCCCATCGCCCGCGGCCAGGACGAGTCGGTCGATCGCGCCATCCGCCCGACCCAGCTCGCCGACTACATCGGCCAGCCCCAGGTGCGCGAGCAGATGGCCATTTTCATGGGCGCCGCACGCAGCCGTGGCGAGGCCCTGGACCACACCCTGATCTTCGGACCGCCCGGCCTCGGCAAGACCACGCTGGCCAACATCATCGCGCGCGAGATGGGCGGCCAGCTGCGCTCGACCTCGGGTCCGGTGCTGGAGCGCGCCGGCGACCTCGCCGCCCTGCTCACCAACCTGGAAGCCGGCGACGTGCTGTTCATCGACGAGATCCACCGCCTGTCACCGGTGGTCGAGGAGATCCTCTATCCCGCGATGGAGGACTACCAGCTCGACATCATGATCGGCGAGGGCCCCGCCGCGCGCTCGCTCAAGCTCGACCTGCCGCCCTTCACCCTGGTCGGTGCCACCACCCGCGCCGGCCTGCTGACCTCGCCGCTGCGTGACCGCTTCGGCATCGTGCAGCGCCTGGAGTTCTACCAGCTCGCTGACCTGACCCGCATCGTCACCCGCTCCGCCGGCCTGCTCAACCTGTCCATCGCCGATGACGGCGCCCGCGAGATCGCCCGGCGCGCACGCGGTACGCCACGCATCGCCAACCGCCTGCTGCGCCGCGTGCGCGACTACGCCGAGGTGCGCGCCGACGGCCACATCACCGCCGACGTCGCCAGCCAGGCCCTGTCCATGCTCGACATCGACGACCACGGCCTCGATCACCTCGACCGCCGCTACCTCAGCCTGCTGATCGACAAGTTCGACGGCGGCCCGGTCGGCGTCGAGACCCTGGCGGCGGCGCTGTCCGAGGATGCCGGCACCCTCGAGGACGTCATCGAACCCTACCTGCTGCAGCAGGGCCTGATCCTGCGCACCGCGCGCGGCCGCGTCGCCAGCCAGTCGGCCTGGCTGCAGCTCGGGCTCGCCGCCCCGGAGACGCCATGAGTCAGCACGCCTCAACCGCCGCCGCTGCCGCCGACACGCCGTATCCCGAATTCCGCACGCCGGTGCGGGTCTACATCGAGGACACCGACGCCGGCGGCATCGTCTACTACGTGAACTACCTGAAGTTCATGGAACGCGCGCGCACCGAATGGCTGCGTTCGCTGGGCTATTCGCACTACCTGGTCAGCGACGAACCGGTGTTCTTCGTGGTCCGTCACGCCGATGTCGACTACCGCGTGCCGGCACGTCTCGACGATGCCCTCACCGCCTGCGCACAAATCATCCATCGCGGTCGTGCCTCGCTGCATTTCCGTCAACGGATCCTGCGTGGTGACGTGGTACTCGCCGAGGGCCGGATTGAAGTTGCCTGCGTCGACCGCAATACTCTCAAGCCGCGCGCACTGCCCGCCGCACTCACCGCCCTGCTGAATGCCGATACAGGAAGCACCCAATGACCGCTGCACCCGAAATGACCGTCACTTCCCTGATCTTCAATGCCAGCTTCGTGGTCCAGGCCGTCATGGCCATCCTGGTGCTGGCCTCGGTGATGTCATGGACCATCATCTTCCAGCGTCGCGGCATCTACAGCCGCGCCGACGCCCTCAGCCGCAGCTTCGAGGAACGCTTCTGGTCAGGCATGGACATGCGCCAGCTCTATGAGCAGTCGCAGCACAAGCCGGAGCCGGATTCCGGCTGCGAGAACCTGTTCCGTGCCGGCTTCCAGGAGTTCCAGCGCCTGCGCGAGAAGCAGGCCGATGGCGACGCCATCATGCAGGGCGTCAGCCGTGCCCTGCGCATCTCGCTCAGCGTCGAGCAGAACAAGCTCGATGCCCAGCTGCCCTTCCTCGCCAGCGTCGGCTCCACCAGCCCCTACATCGGCCTGTTCGGCACGGTCTGGGGCATCATGTCGTCGTTCCTGGGCCTGGCCCAGGTGCAGCAGGCCACGCTGGCCGTGGTCGCGCCCGGCATCGCCGAAGCCCTGATCGCCACCGCCATCGGCCTGTTCGCGGCAATCCCGGCCGTGCTCGCCTACAACCGCTTCTCCGCCAGCAGCGAGCAGCTGCTGTCGCGCTACGAGATCTTCGCCGAAGAACTGAGCAGCATCCTGCACCGCGAAGCCCACGCAGGACGCTGACCATGAGCCTGCACTCCTCGTTCCGCCGGCCCCGCCGGGCGCCCATGTCGGAAATGAACGTGGTGCCCTACATCGACGTCATGCTGGTGCTGCTGGTCATCTTCATGATCACCGCGCCCATGCTGACCCAGGGCATCGAAGTCGACCTGCCCGATGCCCAGGCCGACGCCCTCAGCCTGCAGGAGCAGCAGCCCCTGATTGTCACCGTCAAGGCCGACGGCGAGCTCTGGCTGCAGACCGGCCCGGACGACCGCAGCCAGGTCAGCCTGCAGAACCTGCCCAGCGAGATTCGCGCCCTGCGCCAGGCGCGCGGCGAGGAGATCCCGGTGCTGGTCAACGGCGATCACAGCGTCGGCTACGGCCGCGTGGTCGAACTGATGTCGTCGCTGCAGCAGGGCGGCGTCAAGCAGGTCGGTCTGCTCACCGAACTGCCGGCCACCCCGTGATGACCGGACGCCCGCACGCATGAACCTGTCCCGTCGCAACCTGCTGCTCTCGGTCTGCCTGCATGGCGGACTGGTGCTGGTACTGTGGCTGGTCGCCAAGCCGCACACGCTGCCCGAGCCGCCGCCGGTGATGCAGGCCATGCTGATGCCCGCCGGTGGCGCCGTGCTGCCTGCGCCGCAGCCGGCACTGCCTGCCGACGCCCCGGCACCGGCGCCCCTGCCGGAGCCGGAACCGCTGTCGCCACCGCCGGAACCCGCCCCTCCCAAGCCGGTGACGCCACCGAAGCCGGCTCCGGAACCGGCCAAGCCCGCGGTCAAGCCGCCGGCAAAGCCGGAAACCGTGAAGCCGGCCGAGAAAAAGCCCGAGAAGCAGCCGCCGAAGCCGCGCATTGAGCCGGATGCCGTCGACAGCGAGCTGGCCGAGGTCGAGAAGGAAACCCAGCGCATCGCCCGCGAACAGGCCGAGCAGCGCAAGCGCGATGCCCTGGCGCGTCAGCAGGCGCTGGCGGCGCAGGCCGCGGACGAGGCCGAGGCACTGGCGGCGCAGGCCGCCGCCGATGCCCGCGCCCGCCAGATGGCGGCGCAGATCGGCGAGTTCACGCGCGCCATCGACCGCAAGATCAAGTCGGTGTGGCGCCTGCCCGCCAACGTGCCGGCCGGGCTGACCACCGAAATGCGCATTACCCTGCTGCCCGGAGGTGAAGTCGCCTCGGTCGTGGTGATACGATCAAGCGGCAATCCGGCGCTGGATGCCAGCGCGCAGGAAGCCGTGCGCCGCGCCAGCCCGCTGCCCGTGCCATCGGATCCCGCCTTGTTCCGTGAACAGTTCAAGGTGTTGACGCTGAAATTGAAATCGGAGGAATGAGATGGGTTTTCGCGTACCAGTCATCGGGCTCGTGCTCTGGTGGATGTCCGGTCTGGCCAGCGCGGCACTGACCATCGAAGTCACCCAGCGGGCGGATGACGCCACGCCGATCGCCGTCGCCGCCTTTGCCGGCATCGAGGCCGAGAACATCAACACCGGCAGCATCATCCGTGCTGACCTCGATCGCAGCGGCCTGTTCCGCACCCTCGACCCGTCTCGCCTGCCCGGCCGCCCGGCCAGCAGTGCCGAAATGCTGCCCGGCGTGTGGCAGAACATCGGTGCCGACCTGGTGGTGATCGGCCAGGCCACCCGCCTCGCCAATGGCAAGTACAGCTTCCGCTACGAGCTGCTGCGCAAGGGCGGCCTCGAGCGCCTGCTCGGCGAAAGCTTCACCGTCGACGCCAGCCGCTGGCGCGATGCCGCGCACTACATCAGCGACAAGATCTACGAGAAGGTCACCGGCGAGCCCGGCATCTTCGCCACCAAGATCCTGTACGTGAACCAGTATTCGCGGGGCGGCAAGCCGCGCTACCGCCTGGAGCTGTCCGACATCGACGGCGAGCGCCAGATCACCCTGCTCGACTCGGTCGAACCCATCCTCTCGCCGACCTGGTCGCCGACCGCACGCCAGGTCGCCTACGTCTCCTTCGAGAGCCGCAAGCCGGCCATCTTCGTGCAGAACCTGTCGACCCGCCAGCGCACCAAGCTGACCGACTTCGCCGGCCTCAACGGTGCCCCGGCCTGGTCGCCGGACGGCAAGCGCATGGCCCTGACCCTGTCGCGTGACGGCAACCCCGAGCTCTACCTGATGGACCTCGACAGCCGCCAGCTCACCCGCCTCACCAACAACCCGGCCATCGACACCGAGCCGCGCTGGACACGTGACGGCCGCTCCCTGATCTTCACCTCCGACCGCAGCGGCGGCCCGCAGATCTACCGCCTCAACATCGCCAGCGGCGAGACCAAGCGCCTGACCTTCAGCGGCAGCTTCAACGCGCGTGCCGACATCAGCCCGAACGACCGCTACCTGGCCATGGTCCACCAGACCGGCGGCAACAGCTACGCCATCGGCATCCAGGACCTCAGCAACGGCATCTTCAGCATCCTCACCAACACACCGCTGGATGAGTCGCCGAGCTTCTCGCCGAACAGCCGCATGGTGGTCTACGCCACCCGCAAGGGACGCCAGGGCGTGCTCGGCATGATGTCGCTGGACGGTCGCTTCAAGCTGCGTCTGCCGGCCGTCGAGGGAGAAGTTCGCGAGCCCGTGTGGTCCCCCTATTTACGCTGATGCCCGAGTCAGTTACCGTCGCATCCATTAGTTCGTCCAGATTTGCCAGCGCCTTGGTACAGGAGTTTTTATCGTGATGATCCACAAGACCGTTCGTGTCGCCACCGTGTCCGTGCTGGTTGCCAGCATTGCTGCCTGCTCGACATTCCGCGGCCCGCGACCGATCGACCCCAACGACGCCAGCCAGTATGAAAACCTGCCGCCGGCGCCGGCAGTCGAATCGGTGGGATCGGTCTCCGACAGCGTTCCCTCGACCGGCTCAGCCAACCTCGACAACCCGATCCAGGGCAACGTGATGGCCGACAGCAGCGGCAGCTCCGGTGTCATCGCCGGCAGCATGGCCGACCTGCTCAAGGTGCGCGTGTTCTACTTCGGCACCAACCTCAGCGACATCACCGCCATCGCCTACGGCGGCCTCAATGCCCATGCTGCCTACCTGAAGGAAAACGCCGGTCAGCGTCTGCAGCTGTCGGGCCACACCGACGAGCGCGGCACCCGTGAATACAACCTGGCGCTCGGCGAACGTCGTGCCAACGCCGTTGCCCGCTACCTGGTCAGCCAGGGTGTCAACTCCTCGCAGATCAGCGTCGTCAGCTATGGCAAGGAAAAGCCGGCGGCCGATGGCAGCAACGAGGAAGCCTGGTCCAAGAACCGCCGTGTCGAGCTGGATTACGTGTCCGGCAACTGAGTCCCGTCCTTCGCGGCAACAAACGGGCTCAGGCCCGTTTGTTTTTTGTGCTGAACCGACTATCCGGAGAACCTGATGCGACTCACCTCTTCCCTGCTCTGCGGCAGCCTCTTCGCGCTCTGCGCCAGCGCCCACGCCGTGCAGATCGAGCAGCGCCCGCTGACCAGTGCCGGCAGCCCGGTCATCACCAGCCAGCCCGCGCAGACCGCCGCCGCCGTGGCCAGCGCCAGCCGCCCGGTCAGCGCCGCCGCCAACCCGGCCTGGGACATGTTCCAGCAGCTTGAAGCCCTGCAGCGCACCGTCGCCACCCTGCAAGGCCAGGTCGAGGAACAGCAGCAGCTCATCGAACGCCTGCGCGAAGACCTGCGCGTGCGTTACACCGACCTTGACCAGCGCATCGAGCAGCTCAACGGCAAGGCCGCGCCCGCGGCACCGGCAGCCAGCCAGCCGGTGGCCCCCGCCGCCAGCGTCGACCCGGCAGCCGTCAGCGCCGGCGTCGACGGCAGCACGGTGATCGCCGCCACCCCGGCAGCGGCAGCGCCCGCCCCGCTCGCCGTGCCCGTGCCGACACCGGTGACCGAGCCCTCACGCGTCACCGCCCCGGTCGACAGCAGCAACATCGAAGGCCAGAAGCAGGCCTACCTGGCAGCCTACCAGCGCTTCCGCAGCGACGGTCCGGCCGCCGCCATCACGGCCATGCAGGGCTTCATTAAGCAGCACCCGAACAGCGTCTTCACCCCCAACGCCTGGTACTGGCTGGGCGAGTTCCAGCTCGCCAACGAGCCGGCCGACTATGCCGCCGCCGAAGCCAGCTTCAAGCGCGTGATCAATGACTACGCCAGCAGCCCCAAGGTGTCGTCGTCGTACTACAAGCTCGGCACCATCGCCGACCTGCGCAACCAGCGCAACGAGGCCCGGCGCTGGATGACCGACCTGATTGCCCAGTTTCCGGAAAGCCAGGAAGCCCGCCTGGCCCAGGGTTACCTGAAGCAGAACCCGGCCAGCGGAACCACCCCGTGACGGCTGGCACGGGCGCTGCCCCGGTGACCTTGCGACTCACCGAGATCTTCTTCTCGCTGCAGGGCGAGACGCGCACCGTGGGCCTGCCCACGGTGTTCGTGCGTCTCACCGGCTGCCCGCTGCGCTGCAGCTGGTGCGACACCGAATACGCCTTCAGCGGCGGCAGCCTGTGGACGCTGGACGAGGTCATGGCCGAGGTCCGCCAGTACGGCGCGCACCACGTCACCGTCACCGGCGGCGAGCCGCTGGCGCAGCCGGAATGCCTGCCCCTGCTGCGTGCGCTCTGCGATGCCGGCCACGAAGTCTCGCTGGAAACCAGCGGCGCCCTGTCGCTGGCCGAGGTCGACCCGCGCGTGGTCAAGGTCATGGACCTGAAGGCCCCGGACTCGGGCGAGGTGCATCGCAACCGCTACGACAACCTCGACCACCTGCTGCCGCACGACCAGGTCAAGTTCGTCATCGCCTCGCGCAAGGACTACGACTGGGCACGCCTGCAGTGCGACCAGCATCGCCTGCAGGAGCGCGTCAGCGAGGTGCTGTTCTCGCCCGCGCACGAGACGCTGTCGCCGCGCGAACTGGCCGAGTGGATACTTGCCGACCGCCTGCGCGTGCGCCTGCAGGTGCAGCTGCACAAATACCTCTGGAACAACGAACCCGGACACTGACATGCCGCACGCCGTGGTCCTGCTTTCCGGCGGACTGGACTCCGCCACCTGCCTTGCCATGGCTCGCGACCAGGGCTTCAGCATCACCGCGCTCAGCTTCGACTACGGCCAGCGCCACACCGCCGAGCTGCAGGCCGCGCAACGCATCGCCGCCGACCTCGGCGTCAGCGACCACCGCATCCTGCGTCTGGACCTCGGCCTGATCGGCGGCTCAGCGCTCACCGACGCCGCCATCGCCGTACCCGAACAGCCGGGCGAAGGCATTCCGGTGACCTACGTGCCGGCGCGCAACACCGTGTTCCTGGCCCTGGCCCTGGGCCTGGCCGAAGTCACCCAGGCCCGCTACATCTTCATCGGCGTCAACGCGGTCGACTACTCCGGCTACCCGGACTGCCGGCCGGAATTCATCGAGGCCTTCGCCCGCCTCGCCAACGTGGCCACCAAGGCCGGTGTCGAAGGCGAAGGCATGGACATACGCACGCCGCTGATCACGCTGAGCAAGGCCGACATCATTCGCGCCGGCACCGCGCTCGGCGTCGACTACAGCCAGACCGTGTCGTGCTACCAGGCCGACGACGACGGCCGCGCCTGCGGCGTCTGCGATGCCTGCCGCCTGCGCCGCAAGGGATTTGACGATGCCGGCCTGCCAGACCCGACCCGATACCGTCCTGCCCACTAGTCGCTCTCGCGCCAGCTGGCTAGACTGCCCTCATACCGCACTGAGTCATCACCATGAAACCTGAAACCGAACACTTCCTCGTGCTGTCCGCCCTGGGCAGCGACCGCGCCGGCATCATTGACGAACTGGCGCGTGCCGCCAGTGACACGCGCTGCAACATCGCCGACTCGCGCATGGTGGTCATGGGCCTGGAATTCGCCATCATCATGATGGTCTCGGGCACCTGGGACGCCATCGCCAAGCTCGAATCGCAACTGCCCGCCGTCGGCCGCCGCCTGGGTCTGGACATCCTGTCGCGCCGCACCGAACAGCGTCCGGCGCAGAAGGAATCGATTCCCTACAGCGTGCACGTGATCGCCCTCGACAACCCCGGCATCGTGCACGAGATCGCCAACTTCTTCGCCAGCCAGGGCATCAACATCGAAGCCATGGAAACCAGTACCTACGCCGCACCACACACCGGCTCGCAGATGTTCGCGCTGTCCATGACCGTGAACATTCCGGGCCGGGTGCACATTGCCTCGCTGCGCGAAAACTTCATGCTGTTCTGTGACGACCGCAACCTCGACGCCATCATCGAACCCTACAAGGCCTGAGCCTGGAACCCCCCATGAACGTCAGCATCGGAAACCTCGTCCCCGACTTCACCATCGCCGCCACCGGCGATACCACGGTCACCCTGTCGGCCCTGCGCGGCAGCAAGGTCGTGCTGTACTTCTACCCCAAGGATGCCACCCCCGGCTGCACCCTGGAGAGCCAGCAGTTCCGCGACCTCAATGACCAGTTCAGCGCTGCCGGCGCGGTGATCTTCGGCATCTCGCGCGACAACCTGAAGTCACACGAGCGTTTCCGCAGCAACGAGTGCCTGCCCTTCGCCCTGCTCAGCGATGGTGACGAGGCCCTGTGCCGCCTGTTTGACGTGATCAAGTCGAAGAACATGTACGGCAAGCAGGTGCTGGGCATCGAGCGCAGCACCTTCCTCATCGATGGCGATGGCGTGCTGCGTCAGGAATGGCGCAAGGTCAAGCCCGAAGGCCATGCCGCCGAGGTGCTGGCTGCCGTGCAGGCGCTGGCCTGAGCCTCAGCCGGGCTGCTTGCGAATGACGAAGCAGGTCTCGCCGTCGGCAGACTCGCTCATGGCCAGCAGCTCGTGACCGGCCTGACGCAGGAACGCGGGGATGTCACGGCGCGCGCCGGTGTCACTGGTGTACACGGTCAGCTCGACGCCGGCCGCACGTTGATGCAAGCCCTGCTTCAGTCGCAGCAGGGGCAAGGGGCAGCGCAAGCCGCGCAGGTCCAGCGTATCCATCGGAGCTCGTCTCGTGTCTAAAAGGCCACATCGCCGTCATCAGCGGCTGCTGACCGCCAGCTGCGCCCTGCTGCTGGCCCTGCCGCTGGCGGCGGCTGACGGCCGGCCATCCGTGACCGGCTTTGATCTGCCGGAGCTGGGCCAGCCCGCCGACCTGATCGCCGATCCGGCCCTGGAGCGTCGTCTCGGCCAGGCCTGGCTGCGCCAGCTGCAGGCCACCACACCGCTGTGGCGTGACGATCTGGTACGCGATTATATCGAAGCCCTGCTCTACCGTCTGGCTGCGCAGGCAGACTTCAGCGCCCCGCAATTCTCGCTGGTGGTGGTCGACGACAGGCAGGTCAACGCCTTCGCCGTGCCCGGTGGCGTGGTCGGCATCAACACCGGCCTCATTCTCACCGCCGAATCGGAAGACGAGGTCGCCAGCGTGCTGGCGCATGAACTCGGCCACCTCAGCCAGCGCCATTTCGCGCGCTCGCAGGATGCCGGCAAGTACAACCAGTGGATCGCCCTGGGCGGCCTGCTCGCCAGCATCGCCGCCGCGGCCGCCGGTGGCGGCTCGGGCAGCGACCTCGGCCTCGCCGCCGGCCTCTCGGCGCAGGCTGCCGTGGCGCAGAACCAGCTGCGCTACAGCCGCCTGTTCGAGCAGGAAGCCGACCGCCTCGGCCTGCAGACCCTGACCCGCAGCGGCTACGACCCGCGTGCCATGCCGGTGTTCTTCCTGCGCATGGAACGCAGCTCGCGCCAGCTCGGCTACATCCCCGAGTTTCTGCTCACCCACCCGCTGAGCAGCAGCCGCCTGGCCGACCTGGAGCGCCGTGTCGCCACCAGCGAACGCAAGCTCAGTGCCCGCTCGCCCGACTTCAGCCTGGCCCAGGTGCGCCTGCAGGTCGCCTACAGCGCCAGCCCTGACGAGCTGGTCACGGCCTACCGCAAGGAGGTCGACAGCGGCCGCGCCTCGCAGGCCAGCCAGCTCGGACTGACCCTGGCCCTGCTGCGCACCAGCCAGCTGCCGGCAGCGCGCGCCAGCCTGGCGCCGCTGCTCGCGGCCGACCCCGACCGCATCGACTACCTGCTCACCGCCAGCGACATCGCGCTGGCCGAACGGGATTACGACACCGCATGGAAACAGGCCGACAGCGCCTGGAGTCTGTACCCGGACCGGCGCGCCGCGCTTGAGCGCCTGACCCGTGCCGGCCTCGCCGCCGGCAAGGCCGATCTGCTGCGGCCGCGTCTGGACCGGGCCCTGCGCCGCTACCCGAACGACCTGCGCATCTGGCGCCAGCTCGCCGACTGTGCCGCGAGCCAGAAAGACAGCCTGACCGTGTTTCGTGCCCGCGCCGAGATCCTGTTCCTGAGCGGGCGTCTGCGCCTGGCCGAAGAGCAGATCAACAACGCCTTGCGGCTGGCGCGCGACAACTACTCGCTGACCGCCCAGCTCAACAAGCGACTGCGGGAAATGCGCGAGCTCGACGAGGAATTCCGCGGCTGAGCCGCTGCCGGCTCAGTCACCGGTTGCGATGCAGAACGCTCAGCCGCCGCGTGCGCGCTTGAGCTCGGCCGAGAAATCGAGCATGCGCTGCAGCGGCTTCATCGCCTCCACGCGCACGGCCTCATCCACGAAGATCTCCTGGCCGCCGTGCTCCAGCACGTGCGCCAGGTTGTCGAGCGCGTTCATCGCCATCCACGGGCAGTGCGCGCAGGATCGGCAGGTCGCGCCATTGCCTGCGGTCGGCGCCTCCATGAAGATCTTGCCCGGCGCCGCCTGCTGCATCTTGTAGAAGATGCCGCGATCGGTGGCGACGATCAGGCGCTCGTTGGGCAGGTTCTTCGCCGCCGCGATCAGCTGCGAGGTCGACCCGACCGCATCCGCCATCTCCACCACCGAGGCCGGCGACTCCGGGTGCACCAGCACGGCGGCGTCCGGGAACTGCTTCTTGAGGTCGAGAATGCCCTTGGCCTTGAACTCCTCGTGCACGATGCAGGAGGCGTCCCAGAGAATCATGTCGGCACCGGTGACCTTCTGCACGTAGGCGCCCAGGTACTTGTCCGGCGCCCAGATGATCTTCTCGCCGAGGCCGGCCAGGTGATCGACGACATCGACCGCGATGCTCGACGTCACCACCCAGTCCGCCCTCGCCTTCACCGCCGCCGAGGTATTGGCGTAGACCACCACGGTATGGTCGGGATGCTCGTCGCAGAAGGCCGTGAAGGTCTCCGCCGGGCAGCCCAGATCGAGCGAGCAGGTCGCCTCCAGCGTCGGCATCAGCACGCGCTTCTCGGGGTTGAGAATCTTCGCGGTCTCGCCCATGAACTTCACGCCCGCCACCACCAGCGTCTTCGCCGGGTGGGCATTGCCGAAGCGCGCCATCTCCAGCGAATCGGACACGCAGCCACCGGTTTCCTCGGCCAGCGACTGCAGCTCGGGGTCGGTGTAGTAATGCGCCACCAGCACGGCATCCTGCGCCTTCAGCAGGGCCTTGATGCGCTCGCGCAAGGCGCGCTTCTCTTCCGGCGTGTGCGTGTCCACGACCTCGTGCAGATGGGCCAGGTGCTCCTGGACCAGGCGCTGGGCGGCGGGATCGACGGGCTGGGACATGACGGCCTCACGCAGGGGGCAAAAGACAGAGGCCGGATTCTAGCGCAGTGACGCGCTCAGGGCATCAGCACGACGACTGGCTGTGCCCGCGGGTGGCGAAATCGCCATCGCGGTGCCATGTCTTGAGGAGCATTTAGGCCGGGAGGCAGCGCCATGATCCGGACAGCGGGGACATTGGCCGGAGGTTTGATTGCATGTAGCTTTCAAGTTACAGTGCAATGACCATTCATCTTGTGCATTACCAGCGCCCTGACGGCCAGCGTCCCTTGCAGCAATGGCTGCTGGGACTGCGTGATCCCGTACTGATCACGCGCATCACGACGCGACTTAATCGCCTTGCAGATGGAAATTTCGGCGATGTTCGTCCACTCCGGGCAGGCATTCTGGAGCTGCGATTGCACAGTGGTCCTGGTTACAGAATCTATCTGGGTCGCCATGGTCCGGAGTGGGTCATCCTGCTGGCAGGAGGCAACAAATCCACGCAGGATCGCGACATTGCCTTGGCACTCACCTATTGGCATGACTGGAAAGCGAGACTGCGCACATGAATTACCCAGCCTCCGTGTCACATCATGCGTTCATGATTGACATGCTTCGCGCCGACAAGGCCTTCGCCAGCGAGTACCTGCGCACCGCGCTGGAAGATCTGGACAACCCCGAAGACAGAGCCATCGGACTGATGGCTCTGCGTCATGTCGCCGAGGCCCATGGCGGCCTGGCACTGATTGCCCGTGAAGCGGGCATCTCGCGCGAGGCGCTGTATCGCTCGCTGTCTGCGCAGGGCAATCCGACACTGAAAACGCTGCTGGCCGTGCTGCATGCCGTCGGCATGCGTCTGTCGGCAGTACCGGCCGCTCCTTCTGAAACGGCGCCGGCTGGCGTCACCGAGAACACGCCCTCGCCCTGACGCCCCTCTAGGTCGAGGCCACTCTCGGTCAACGCGTTCGCAGGCGCTCAAACAGCGCAAACACCCCTGCCAGTGCCAGCGTGGCAATCAGGGTGATCTGCATGAACGGCAGCAGCAGACCCTGACCGCAGAAACCGCCCAGCGACGGCACGTAGGGATTGCAGCCAAAGGCCAGCAGCGTGAAGGCGATACCGGGCGCCACGTGCAGAATGATCAGGACGTAGATGACTAAACGCGGCATGTGGAAATCCCCGATTCTTGACCAAATGTCAGCATAGCCAGCGCCTGCTCGGATGGCATGGAACAGCGCGGGACAAATCAGTCGCGCAACAGCCGCGTGAGCAGCGCGTCGAGCACGGCATGGGCCTGCGCATAGGCCGAAGCAGGTACCGCCAGAATCTCCGCCTCGCTCTGCACCCAGGCTGCCGGCTGCAGCTCGTCACCGCAGTGCGCCACCAGTGCCTGCGCCGCCTCTGGCGTGGTTTCCAGGTGGCATTGCAGGCCGATCACGCGCTCCCCGATCTGGAACACCTGATTCACGCAGGCAGCGCTGCTGGCCAGCAGTCGCGCCCCTGCCGGCAGCTCGAACGTCTCGCCATGCCAGTGAAAGACGCGGGTCTCCCCGGTCAGCCTGAGCAGGTCATCGCCGCCGGTGGTCACCGGGTGGATGTCGAACCAGCCGATCTCGCGGACCGGGTTGGAAAACACCCGCGCACCCAGCGCGCTGGCAATGAGCTGGGCGCCCAGGCAGATGCCCAGCACCGGCTTGCCGGCCGCCATGCAGTCACGCACGAAACGCTTCTCGTCACGCAGCCAGGGCAGCTGCTGCTCGTCGTTGACGCTCATCGGCCCGCCCAGAATCAGCAGCGCATCGAAGGCATCCAGCGCCGGCAACACGGCCTCCCGGGTCCAGAAGGCCGTGGTGGTCAGCACATGGCCGCGTGCGGCCAGCCAGGTTCCGATCCGGCCGGGGCCTTCGAAGTCGACGTGTTGCAGGCAGTGAATGCGCATGGAGGATCCCGAGCGGCGATGACTGACGAGGCGCAAGACTCGCGCACGCGCTGGACGGCGTCAATCCGGCGCCCGGTGCAGGTGGCTGCACGAGCCGGACATGGCCACGCCACCCGCTCGCCCTCAGGCCCGGATCGCGCGCGTGATCAGGTATTCACGGCCCCAGCGCACATTGCCGTCGGCAGCACGATAGCCGGCGAGAAACGCCAGCATGTCACGCCGGAATGCCTCCCGGGCCGGCCCCTCAAGACTGGCCAGGGCGCGAATGGTCGGGCTAACACAAGTTTCGGTCTAACGATTGGGCTCAGGCCGCGGCCCGTCAGGGCCATCGCGCCTGCAGCGAATGATTAGAG
>VFQO010000187.1_pt1 | contig 78387 bp, 72 predicted proteins | sample 3512331 | NCBI WGS metagenome assembly VFQO01 (sample SAMN10412371, study PRJNA504923) | tailings metagenome | isolation source: Replicate 3 from Balatoc abandoned mine | place: Philippines: Itogon, Benguet | collected 2017-08-28 | reverse complement strand
CATGGACGAGCGCGACCTGTCGCAGGTGCTGCCGCTGCTGGGCCTGCGCGGCTAGCCCCACATCCCGCGTCCGCTACAGAAAACTGCGTGCGTGCCAGGTTCGATCTGGCGCAGAAGCAGTTTTCTGCAGCGGAAGCCCGGGAGCGGAAGCCCGGGAGCGGAAGCCCGGGAGCGGAAGCCCGGGAGGGTCAGTGGCCCATGCCGAGGCCGCCGTCGACGGGGATCACGGCGCCCGAGATGTACCCCGCGTCGTCGCTCGCCAGCCAGGCGATCACGCGCGCGACCTCTTGGGCGCTGGCGAACCGGGCCGCGGGGATCTGCGTGAGGTAGGCATCCCGCTGCTCTGGCGCGAGCTCGGCGGTCATGTCCGTCTCGATGAAACCGGGCGCGACCACGTTCGCGGTGATGCCGCGGCTGCCGAGCTCACGGGTCAGCGATCGCGCGATGCCGATGAGACCGCTCTTGGACGCCGCGTAGTTCACCTGACCCGCCGAGCCGAGCAGACCGACCACGCTGGAGACCAGGATGACGCGGCCGAAGCGGGCCCTGAGCATCCCCTTCGACGCACGCTTGACGACGCGGAACGCCCCGGTCAGGTTGGTGTCGATCACCTCGGTGAAATCGTCCTCGCTCATGCGCAGCAGGAGGGTGTCGCGGGTGATGCCGGCGTTGGCGACGAGCACCTCGACCGGGCCGAGCGCATCCTCGACCTCGGTGAGGGCTGCGTCGATGGATGCGGCGTCGGTCACGTCCGCCGTCACCGTGAGCGTGCCGTCGGGGCCGGTGCCCGAACGCGCGGTGACCGCCACGCGGTGACCGGCTGCGACGAACTCCTCCGCGATCGCGCGGCCGATGCCGCGGTTGCCGCCGGTGATGAGCACGGTTCTCGGGGTGGTCATGACACCCAAGCCTAGGGCCGCGTGCAGGCGCGGACCGGTACCAAGACGTAGGCTTGATCCAGCATGCAACAGCCCCAGTCGATCACCTCGCTGCCGGAATCGCCGGACGCTGATCGTCGCCGTCGGATGATCCAGTACGGCATCGCGATGAGCCTTCGAGTGGTCTGCGTGATCGCCGCCTTCTTCGTGCAGGGCTGGTGGCTGCTGGTGCCGATCATCGGCGCCGTGGTGCTGCCGTACATCGCGGTCGTGCTGGCCAACGCGGGCTTGCGCCAGAGCAGCGAGGTCGTACGCCCGGGCAGTATCGTGCGGCGCGGGCCGTGATCGGCGACGATGTGCCGCTCGGCACCACCTGTTCGCGCGCGAACTGCAACGCGGGCGCCGAGTGGGCGGTGCACTGGCGCAACCCTCGCATCCACCCCGACGACCGGGTGAAGATCTGGCTGGCGTGCTCCGAGCACAAGGACTACCTGCGCGACTACCTCGCGAGCCGTTCGTTCCCGGTGTCGGTCACCCCGGTCAACGAGCGAGTGGAGCGGGTGTGAGAGCCTGGCGGCTGCTGTTCTCGCGACGCTGGCTCGGCTACCTGGCCCTCGTCGTGGTCTTCGCGATCGCCTGCGTCTTCCTCTCGATGTGGCAGCTGGCCCGCAGCGAGGAGGTGCGGGCAGCGGACGCGCGGGTCGAGGCGAACTGGGAATCGGCTCCCGTGCCGATCGAGGATGTGATGCCGTCGCTCGACCGCTTCGATCCCGAGAGAACCTGGTCACCGGTGACCCTCACCGGGCGGTACCTGGCGGACGAGCAACTGCTGGTGCGCTCCCGGCCCTTCCAGGGGCGGGTCGGGTTCGCCGTGCTGGTGCCACTGCAGCTATCGGACGGGTCCGTGATCGCGATCGACCGCGGCTGGATTCCCGCGGGCAGGCAGCAGGATGCGCCGGATGCCGTCCCGCCCGTCCCGCAGGGCGAGGTCACGATCATCGCCCGCCTCAAGCCTGGCGAACCCACGATCTTCGGCCGGAGCGCACCCGAGGGCCAACTCGCGACCATCAACCTGCCCAGCGTGGCAGAACTGCTCGACGCGCCGACCTACACCGGCGCCTACGGCGTGCTCGACTCCGAGTCCCCCGATGCCGCCTCGCGACCGGCCGCCTTCCCGAAACCCGCCCCGTCGGAGAGCCCGCACCTGTCGTACGCCTTCCAGTGGATCGCGTTCGGGGTGCTCGCGTTCATCGGACTGGCCTGGGCGATCCGCCACGAGTACCGCGCGCGGCACGAAGACGATCCCGACGAGCGTCAGCGCGCTCAGGAACGGGCGCGCAAGGCGGCCGCGAAGGGACCGAGCGACGCCGAGATCGAGGACCGGCTGCTCGACGGAGCATCCTCTCGATAGCTGCGATCAGGCCAGGCTGATCAGGTCCGCATAGTCCTTGTTCCAGTGGTCTTCGACACCGTCGGGCAGGATGAGCACCCGCTCCGGGTTGAGCGCCTCGACCGCGCCCTCGTCGTGCGACACCAGCACGACAGCGCCGGTGTAGCCCGCCAGGGCGCCGAGGATCTCCTCGCGGCTGGCCGGGTCGAGGTTGTTCGTCGGCTCATCGAGCAGCAGCACGTTGGCACCGCTGACGACGATCATCGCCAACGCCAGGCGGGTCTTCTCGCCGCCGGACAGCACGCCGGCGGGCTTGGACGTGTCATCCCCGGTGAACAGGAACGACCCGAGCACCCTCCGCGCCTCGGTGGCATTGAGGTCCGGTGAGGCCGAGAGCATGTTCTCGAGCACGGAGCGCTTGACGTCGATCGTCTCGTGCTCCTGCGCGTAGTACCCGATGCGCAGTCCGTGACCGGCTTCGACGATGCCGGTGTCCGGCGCGTCCACGCCGGCCAGGATGCGCAGCAGGGTGGTCTTGCCGGCGCCGTTCAGGCCGAGGATGACAACCTTCGAGCCGCGGTCGATGGCGAGGTCGACCGCGGTGAAGATCTCCAGCGATCCGTACGACTTGGAGAGGTCGTGCCCGAGCAGCGGCGTGCGTCCGCAGGGTGCGGGATCCGGGAAGCGCAGCTTCGCGACCCGCTCCACCTGGCGCACCTCGTCCAGCCCGGACAGCAGCTTCTCGGCGCGCGCGACCATCTGGTGCGCGGCCGCAGCCTTCGAGGCCTTCGCCCCGAACCGCGCGGCCTGCAGTTGCAGCTGCGTGGCCTTCTTCTCGGCGTTGACGCGCTCTTTCTTGCGGCGCTCCTGGTCGGCCTCGCGCTGCAGCAGGTAGTGCTTCCAGCCCATGTTGTAGATGTCGATCACCTGACGGTTCGCGTCCAGGTAGAAGACCTTGTTGACCGTGTCCTGCACGAGCTCGACATCGTGGCTGATCACGATCAGCCCGCCCTGGTACCCCTTGAGGAACTCACGCAGCCAGATGACGGAGTCGGCGTCGAGGTGGTTCGTGGGTTCGTCGAGCAGCATCGTGTCGGCACCGGAGAACAGGATGCGGGCCAGCTCGATGCGTCGCCGCTGGCCGCCCGACAGCGTCTTCAGCGGCTGATCGAGGATGCGATCGGGTAGCGCCAGGTTGCTCGCGATCGACGCTGCTTCGGCCTCGGCGGCGTACCCGCCCAGTGCGAGGAACCGGTCGTTGAGCCGCCCGTACCTGTCCATCGCGGCTTCGCTGGTCGAGGCATCCGGGCTGGCCATCTCCTCGGTGGCTTTCGACATGCCGACGACGAGGGTGCCGAGACCGCGGGCGTCGAGGATGCGCGTGCGCGCGAGCATCTCCGGGTCACCGGACCGCGGATCCTGCGGCAGATACCCGATCTCGCCGTGCCGGTCGATACGACCACTCGCGGGCTGCAGGTCGCCAGCCAGCGTCTTGGTCAAGGTGGTCTTGCCTGCGCCATTGCGCCCGACTAGTCCGATCTTGTCGCCGCGGTCGACCCGGAACGCCACACCCTCCATGAGGAGTCGGGCGCCGACGCGCAGTTCGAGATCGTGCACGGACAGCACAGGGGTACGCCGTTTCTGTTGAAGGGGAGGGTGCGCGCCGTCGTCGCGCCAGCCCACTAGTCTACTCGTGGGCCGCGCGCGCTCGGCGTGCGGTCGACCAGAGGAACAACCGAGGAGTCGTCCCGTGAGCACCCTGACCCTTGCCATCGGCCGTCCGACGCTCGCCGACCGCGTCTTCTCTCGCACGCTCACCGTCGATCTGGTGCTGATCGTGGCGGGCGCAGCGCTCACCGCGCTGGCCGCGCAGATCGCAGTGGAGATGTGGCCGGTGCCGATCACCGGACAGACGCTCGCCGTCGTGCTGGTCGGCATGAGCCTCGGCGCGGTGCGCGGTGGGCTGTCCCTCGCCCTGTATGCGGTGCTCGGCGGCCTGGGGCTGCCGGTATTCAGCGACTCGGAATCCGGGTGGGGCGTCATCCTGGGCCCGACCGGGGGCTACATCATCGGTTTCGTGCTCGCCGCGGTGCTCACCGGCTGGCTCGCGCAGCAGAGTTGGGACCGCAAGATCCTCCGGGCGATCCTCGCGTCTGCCGCCGGCACAGTGGTGATCTTCGCTGTCGGCCTCCCCTGGCTCGCGGCCTACCTCGGCGCCGTCGGTGCACCCAACGACCTCGACTCCGTGCTGCGAGGCGGGCTGTACCCCTTCATCATCGGCGGCATCATCAAGTCGCTCATCGGCGCCAGCATCGTCTCGCTCGCCTGGTTCGGCGTACGCCGGGCCGATGCCCGCAAGGCGGAGCGCACCCCGGTCGAAGACTGACCGGCCTCGCAGAACTAGATCGAGAACCCGATCGCGCGCATCATCTCGCGGCCGTCTTCGGTGATCTTCTCGGGGCCCCACGGCGGCATCCAGACCCAGCTGATGCGGAACGCGTCGACGATCCCGTCGAGCGACTGCGCGACCTGTTCCTCGATGACGTCGGTCAGCGGGCAGCCGGCGCTGGTGAGCGTCATGCTGATGATGAGGGCGTTGGCCTCGTCGTCCCAGCTGAGGTCGTAGATCAGCCCGAGGTCGACGATGTTGACGCCGAGCTCGGGATCGACGACATCCTTCAGTGCCTCGGTGCACGTGTCGAACAGGGCAGGTGCCAGTGCGGTGACCATGGCGTTACGCTACGCCCGCCGCGTCGAGAAAGCGATCGTAGCCCTCGTTCTCGAGGCGCTCAGCGAGTTCGGGGCCGCCTTCTTCGGCGATTCTGCCGTCGACGAAGACGTGCACGAAGTCCGGCTTGATGTAGCGCAGGATGCGCGTGTAGTGCGTGATGAGCATGACGCCCATGCCGGTCGCTGCCTTCACGCGGTTGACCCCCTCGGAGACGACCTTGAGCGCGTCGACGTCGAGGCCGGAGTCGGTCTCGTCGAGGATCGCGAACGCCGGCTTGAGCAGTTCGAGCTGCAGGATCTCGTGGCGCTTCTTCTCGCCGCCCGAGAAGCCCTCGTTGACGTTGCGCTCCGAGAACGACTTGTCCATGCGGAGGCCCTGCATCGACTCCCCCACCTCCTTGATCCACGGACGAAGCGCGGGAGCCTCGCCGTCGATCGCGGTCTTGGCGGTGCGCAGGAAGTCCGCGACCCGCACGCCGGGAATCTCGACCGGGTACTGCATCGCCAGGAACAGCCCGGCCCGGGCCCGCTCGTCCACGGTCATCTCGAGCACCTCGGCACCGTCAAGGCGCACCGATCCGCTGTCGACCGTGTACTTCGGGTGACCGGCGATCGAGTAGGCCAGGGTGGACTTGCCGGAGCCGTTCGGACCCATGATGGCGTGAATCTCACCCTGGTTGATGGTGAGATCGACGCCCTTGAGAATCTGCTTGACGCCCTGGTCGGTTTCGACGCTGACGTGGAGGTCGGTGATCTGGAGTACTGACATGATGTGGCTCAATTCAGACCGTGACGGTCTCGTTGGGGTCGATGGACACGACGCCGTCCGCGTCGACGTTCACCTTGAACACGGGAACCGGCTCGTAGGCGGGGAGGTTCAGCGGCTTGCCGGTGCGCAGCGAGAACATCGAGCCGTGGGCCCAGCACTCGATGCCCTCGTCCTCGACGAAGCCCTCCGAAAGGGAGATATCGCCGTGCGTGCAGGTGTCGCCGATGGCGTGCACCTGGCCCGAAGCATCCTTCACGACGACGATGGCGACGCCCTGCAATACCACTCTGTGGGCTTTGTCGGTCTCGAACTCGTCGACGGTACCGATCCGTTCGGCGGTCACAGCGGCGCACCCACGAGCTCGGCCTCGATCGCTAAGTGCAGGCGCTGTTCGAGCTCTGGCATGCCGATGCGCTGCACGATCTCGGCCAGGAAGCCGATGACCACGAGGCGCCGGGCTTCCCCCTCGGTGATGCCACGGGCCTGCAGGTAGAACAACTGCTCGTCGTCGAAGCGACCGGTCGCGCTCGCGTGTCCGGCACCGAGGATGTCGCCGGTCTCGATCTCGAGGTTCGGGATGGAGTCTGCGCGGGTGCCCTCGGTGAGCACCAGGTTGCGGTTCTGCTCGTAGCTGTCGGTACCGCTCGCATCGCGACCGATGAGCACGTCGCCGACCCACACGGCGCGCGCGCCCGCACCCTGCAGGGCGCCCTTGTAGTTCACGCGCCCGCGAGTGTTCGCGGCTCGGTGGTGCAGATACACCCGCTGCTCGAAGTGCTGGCCGGCGTCGGCGAAGTACAGGCCGTACAGTTCGCCGTCCGCCCCTTCGCCGCGCAGATCGACAGACGGGTTGACCCGCACCACGGCACCCCCGAGGGAGACGACGACGTGCTTGAACTTGGCGTCCCGTCCCACGCTGGCGAAGTGGCTGGCGAGGTGGAGCGCCGCGTCATCCCACTCCTGCAGGGCGATGACCGTCAGATCGGCGCCGTCCTCAACGACGATCTCGACGTTCTCGGACAGCGACGCTGGACCGGTGGAGCGCAGGACGACTGTTCCGCGGCTGTTGGCCTTGGCGGTGATGACGGTGTGGGCAGCGCGCGGGGCATCCCCGAGTCCACTGCGTCCGACCGAGACATCCACTCGTTCCTCGCCGTCGAGGGTGATCGACAGCGCCCGCTCGAACGACGCCCAGGCGTTCGCGGAGGCACGCTCCTCAGGGATGCCAGCGCTGCCGATGCGGGCGTCGTCGCGAGCGATCCACTCAACCTCGGCACCCGTCACCGGGTACGGCGACCCGTCGAGCTCACCGTCGATGAGCGGCCGGACGAGTGCGACGGGCGTGAGCTTCCACTCCGCCTCGAGCCCGGTCACCGCGGGGAACTCGCTCGGGTCGACCGAGGTGAAGCGCTCCGAGCGCGTCTGTACCGGGATGGGACCGTCGCTGTGGGCTTTCAGCCCGTGCTGTCCCTCAGTGATCAGCGACATCCCTAGCCGACACTGCCTTCCATGCTCATCTCGATGAGCTTGTTCAGTTCGAGCGCGTACTCCATCGGCAGCTCGCGGGCGATCGGTTCGATGAAGCCGCGCACGATCATCGCCATGGCCTCGTCCTCGGGCAAGCCGCGGGACTGCAAGTAGAACAGCTGCTCCGCGCTGACACGCGACACAGTCGCCTCGTGGCCGAGTTGCACATCGTCGACCCGGATGTCGATGGCCGGGTAGGTGTCCGAGCGCGAGATCGTGTCCACCAGCAGCGCATCGCAGCGCACGGTGTTCGCCGAGTGGTGCGCTCTGGCATCCACGCGCACCTCGCCTCGGTAGCCGGCGCGACCACCACCCCGGGCGATGGACTTGGAGACGATCGACGATGTCGTGTACGGCGCCAGGTGCACCATCTTGGCGCCGGCATCCTGATGCTGGCCGGGGCCAGCGAACGCGACCGAGAGCGTCTCGCCTTTGGCGTGCTCGCCGACCAGGTAGACGCTCGGGTACTTCATGGTGACCTTCGAGCCGATGTTGCCGTCGATCCACTCCATGGTCGCGCCCTCGTGGGCCATCGCCCGCTTGGTGACCAGGTTGTAGACGTTGTTCGACCAGTTCTGGATCGTGGTGTACCGGACGCGCGCATTCTTCTTCACGATGATCTCGACGACGGCCGAGTGCAGCGAGTCGCTCTTGTAGATCGGGGCGGTGCAGCCCTCGATGTAGTGCACGTACGAGCCCTCGTCCGCGATGATCAGCGTGCGCTCGAACTGGCCCATGTTCTCGGTGTTGATGCGGAAGTAGGCCTGCAGCGGGATCTCGACGTGCACACCGGGCGGCACGTAGACGAACGAGCCACCCGACCAGACGGCGGTGTTGAGCGCGGCGAACTTGTTGTCCCCGGCGGGGATGACGGTGCCGAAGTACTCCTCGAAGAACTCGGGGTGCTCGCGCAGCGCCGTGTCGGTGTCCATGAAGATGACACCCTGCTTCTCGAGCTCCTCGTTGATGGTGTGGTACACCACCTCGGACTCGTACTGCGCGGCCACGCCGGCGACCAGGCGCAGACGCTCAGCCTCGGGGATGCCGAGGCGCTCGTAGGTGTTCTTGATGTCGTCGGGCAACTCGTCCCAGGTGGCGGCCTGCTTCTCGGTCGAACGCACGAAGTACTTGATGTTGTCGAAGTCGATCCCCGAGAGGTCCGCCCCCCAGGTCGGCATCGGCTTGCGGCCGAACTGCTTGAGCCCGGTCAGCCGGTTCTTCAGCATCGACTCGGGTTCGTTCTTCAGGCGGGAGATGTCGCGGACGACATCCTCATCGATTCCACGGCGGGCGGATGCCCCGGCCGCATCTGAATCGGCCCAGCCGAACTCGTACTGGCCGAGGCCGTTCAGCTCGGGCCGGTCGATCAGAACGTCTGTCATGACTTACCTCGTTTCCTTGTCGATGTGAACCTGTGTGGGTCACACGACATTCCCTGCGTTGCCCGGCCGGCGAGACTTCTACGGCGCCCTCGCGGGTGCACATTGCGAGAGGACTCCCCCGCATCGACACTGATCTTGTAAATGACGCTGATCTCCCGAAGCCGGGCTGTGTTCGCAGAACTCTTAGATTCTACAGGCCGAAGCCGTGAATGGGCAGCGAATGCCCGTGTCCGGCGCTCGTAGGATGGGATCGCCCCGACAAGCGAACAGGATCCCGATATGAACGCCAGCATGACCGGCGCGGCCCCAGCACGGCAAGCCGCGGTCCCGCGCCGGATCCGCGTGATGGCCGTGCTGTCACTCATCTCGCAGGTTCTCATCGTCGGTACCGGCGGAGCGGTGCGTCTCACCGGGTCCGGGCTGGGCTGTCCGACCTGGCCGGAGTGCACAGCCGGTTCGTTCGTCGCGACGCCTGAGATGGGGATCAACGGGGCGATCGAGTTCGCGAACCGGCTGCTGACCTTCGTCCTGATCGCCATCGCGCTCGTGACGTTCCTGTTCGTGCTCCGGGTGCGACGCGAGCGGCCGGAGATGTTCGCCCTCGCCCTCGCCCTCGGCCTGGGTATCCCCGCCCAGGGCGTGATCGGCGGCATCACCGTACTGACCGGGCTCAACCCCTATATCGTCGGGCTGCATTTCGTCGTGTCTGCGGTGCTCGTCGCCCTCGCGACCGTGCTCGTGTACCGCGCCTATCTCGGACCGCGGCCAGCGGGCCGTGTCGTGCCGGGCTGGTACTTCGGCATCGCCCACGCGACCAGCTTCTCGCTCGCGGTGACCATCCTGGTCGGGATCCTCACCACCGGCTCGGGCCCTCACGCCGGCGACGGCGGTGCCGCCCGAAACGGACTGAACTCCGGACTGCTGCAGCAATTGCACAGCTGGCCGGCCTACCTCACGTTCGCTCTGACGGTCGTTCTCGTCATCGGTGCGGTTCGGCTCCGGGTGCCCCGTCTGGTGCGATTCACCGGCATCCTGCTCGCCATCGAGTTCGTGCAGATCGGTGTCGGCAGCGCTCAGGCACGGCTCGGCCTGCCCGAGCTGCTGGTGGGCATCCACATGGTGCTCGCGGTGTGCCTCGCCGGGGCGATGACCGCGGTCGTGCTGTCGCTTCGCGGCGGGCACGGCGCCGTCGGGTCAGAAGCTCAGCAGCGGGTCGATACCGACCGCGAGGAAGACCAGGGTCAGATAAGTGATCGAACTGTGGAAGACGCGCATGGGGCGAACGTCTGATTGACGGATCGCCGCTGAATAGAGCCGGTGCGATTCGACGATGAACCACCCGCCCGCAACCACGGCGACGACGGCGTAGAGCGCGCCCATGCCGGCGATCGGGATCAGCAGCAGCGAGCAGACCACCGTGGCCCACGCGTACAGCACCACCTGCAGACCCACCACGGTGCGTCCGCGGACCACCGCGAGCATGGGCACGTTCACCGACTGGTAGTCGGCGCGGTACTTCATCGACAGCGGCCAGTAGTGCGGCGGCGTCCAGAGGAACACGATGCCGAACAGCACGACCGGCACCCAGTTCAGCGACCCGGTGACCGCAGCCCAGCCGATCAGCACCGGCATGCATCCGGCCGCGCCGCCCCAGACGATGTTCTGCGGGGTGCGACGCTTCAGCAGCAGCGTGTAGACGAGCACGTAGAACAGGATCGCGCCCAGCGACAGCGCAGCGGCAAGCCAGTTGACGAGCAGCCCGAGCCAGGCGACCGAGCCGATGCCGGTGACCCACGCGAAGGCCAGCGCCTCCCGTGCACTCAGGTCGCCGGTGACGAGCGGACGCTTCGAGGTGCGCTGCATGACCCGGTCGATGTCGCGATCGAGGTAGCAGTTGAACGCGTTCGCCGAGGCCGCACTGAGCGTGCCGCCAACGATCGTGGCCAGCACCAGCCAGAGATCCGGGATGCCTCCGGCCGCCAGGATCATGACCGGCACGGTGGTGATGAGCAGCAGCTCGATCACCCGCGGCTTGGTGAGCGCGACGTAGGCTCTCGCCTTACCGAGGATGCCGATGCGGCCAGGCGCGGGCGCGGTGTGCATCGCGATATCCATGATGATTCGATTGTAGGCGCTGTCTCGATGGGTGCTTCCCGGCGGCCCCCGACCCCCGTTCCCTATACTTGGGAGTGCTTGCTGCCGTCGGCACTTCACCCCGGAACCTCACCGTCACGGGTTGCTCACGGCCAGCCGAGGACGTCGAGCAAGCACCGTTCCGGCACACTCGTGGGCCGTTGTGAAGAAGGGTCAGCGAAACCGTGGCAGCTCTGAAGTGGGACCCCATCGATGCGAAAGCGGTCGACACCGCGCGAATCCTGGCGGCGGATGCCGTCGAGAAGGTCGGGAACGGGCACCCCGGGACCGCGATGAGTCTGGCACCGGTCGCGTACCTGCTGTTCCAGAGGGTGATGCGTCGCGACCCCGCCGACAACAAGTGGATCGGTCGTGACCGGTTCATCCTGTCGGCCGGGCACAGTTCGCTGACCCAGTACATTCAGCTCTACTACGGCGGCTACGGCCTCGAACTCGACGATCTGAAGGCGCTGCGCACCTGGGGTTCGAAGACTCCCGGACACCCGGAGTACGGCCACACCGACGGCGTCGAGATCACCACGGGGCCGCTCGGTCAGGGCATCGCGGCGTCGGTGGGCTTCGCGTACGCCGCACGCTATGAGCGCGGCTTGTTCGACCCCGATGCCGCACCCGGTACCAGCCCGTTCGACCACTTCATCTACGTGCTCGCCAGCGACGGCGATCTGCAGGAGGGTGTCTCGAGCGAGGCGTCATCGCTGGCAGGCCATCAGCAGCTCGGCAACCTGATCGCGATCTACGACTCCAACCAGATCTCGATCGAAGACGACACGAACGTCGCGTTCACGGAGGACGTGAAGGCGCGCTACGAGGCCTATCACTGGCACGTGCAGGTGGTGGATTGGAAGCGCACCGGCCAGTACGTCGAAGACGTGCAGGAGCTGTTCGACGCGATCGAGGCGGCCAAGGCCATCACCGACAAGCCGTCGCTGATCATCCTGAGAACGATCATCGGCTGGCCGAGCCCGAAGAAGCAGAACACCGGCAAGATCCACGGGTCCGCGCTCGGCGCGGACGAGCTCGCCGCGGTCAAGGAGGTGCTCGGGTTCGACCCCGAGAAGACCTTCGAGGTCGCGCCCGAGGTGATCGAGCACACCCGCAAGGCGCTTGCGCGCGGTGCCGAGGAGCACGCCGCGTGGCAGGAGCGGTTCGACGCCTGGGCGACGGCGAACCCCGAGCGCAAGGCGCTGCTCGACCGGGTGCTGACCGGCGCGCTTCCCGACGGCGTCCAGGCCGCGCTTCCCGTCTTCGAGCCGGGCAAGGATGTCTCCACTCGGGCCGCCAGCGGCAGAGTGCTCAACGCACTGGGCCCCGTCATTCCGGAGCTCTGGGGCGGTTCGGCCGACCTTGCCGAGTCGAACAACACCACCATCGAAGGGCCCTCGTTCATCCCGCCGGAGCACTCCACCCACGAGTGGACGGGCACCGAGTACGGCCGCACGCTGCACTTCGGCATCCGCGAGCACGCGATGGGTGCGATCCTCAACGGGATCGTGCTGCACGGCAACACGCGCCCTTACGGTGGCACGTTCCTGATCTTCAGCGACTACATGCGCCCCGCGGTGCGTCTCGCGGCGCTCATGCAGGCGCCGACGATCTACGTCTGGACGCACGACTCGGTCGCGCTCGGCGAAGACGGCCCGACCCATCAGCCGATCGAGCAGCTCGCGACGCTGCGCGCGATCCCGGGGCTGGACATCGTGCGCCCAGGTGACGCCAACGAGGTCGCCTGGGCGTGGAAGACGATGCTCGAGCGGCGCAAAGGGCCGGCCGGTCTCGCCCTGACGCGTCAGAACATCCCGGTATTCGATCGGGAGGCCGAGGGCTGGGCACCCGCGTCACAGATCGCGAAGGGCGCATACGTGCTGGCCGACTCGCCCACCGACTCGGTCGACGTCATCCTGATCGCCACCGGATCGGAGGTGCAGCTCGCGGTGGCGGCGCGCGACCACCTCGCGACCGAGGGCATCGGCGCGCGGGTCGTCTCCGCACCCTGCATCGAATGGTTTGAGGAGCAGGATGACTCATACCGCGAGTCCGTGCTGCCGGCCGCCGTCACCGCCCGGGTCTCCGTCGAGGCCGGGCTGCGCCTCGGCTGGGAACGCTACGTGGGCGAGCGCGGCCGCAGCGTCTCGATCGAGCACTTCGGGGCATCCGCCGACTACAAGACCCTGTTCGCCGAGTTCGGGATCACCACCGAGGCCACCGTGGCCGCCGCAAAGGAAACGCTGGCTGCCCAGTAGCCGGCAGGAAAGAAGAGCGCAGTGAGCACCCCAACCCAGACCCTGTCCGACCTCGGCGTCAGCATCTGGCTCGACGACCTCTCCCGTGAACGGATCGACTCCGGCGGGCTGCAGAGCCTGATCGAGCATCGCAACGTCGTCGGCATCACGACCAATCCGACGATCTTCGCGACGGCACTCGCCAAGGGCGAGGCGTACGATGCGCAGGTCGCGGAGCTGGCGGCAGCCGGACGATCGGTGACCGAGGCCGTGTTCGAGATCACCACGCACGACGTGGCTGCCGCGTGCGACATCTTCCGCCCCATCTACGACGCCACGAACGGTCACGACGGGCGCGTCTCGATCGAGGTGGAGCCGGGCCTCGCGCGCGACGCCGCCGGCACCATCGCCGAGGCGAAGCAGCTCTGGGCGAAGGTCGACCGGCCCAATGTGATGATCAAGATCCCGGCGACCGCCGAGGGTCTCGAGGCGATCACCGAGGCGATCGGTGCGGGCATCAGCGTCAACGTCACCCTGATCTTCAGCCTCGACCGGCACCGCGCGGTCATCGACGCCTACCTGGCCGGCCTGGAGAAGGCGCGATCCGCGGGCCTGGACCTGTCGACGATCCACTCGGTGGCGTCGTTCTTCGTGTCCCGCGTGGACACCGAGGTCGACAAGCGACTCGAGGCCATCGGCACCGACGAGGCCAGGGCGCTCAAGAGCAAGGCCGGCATCGCGAACGCCCGGCTCGCCTACCAGGTGTATCAGGAGGCCTTCGCATCCGACCGGGCGAAGCAGTTGCTCGCGGCCGGGGCCAACAAGCAGCGCCCGCTGTGGGCATCCACCGGGGTCAAGGACCCGAACCTGCCCGACACGCTGTACGTGGTGGAGCTCGCGGTGCCCGAGACCGTCAACACGATGCCCGAGAAGACGCTCGAGGCGACCTTCGACCACGCCGAGATCGACGGCGACCGGGTCACCGGCGGCTACGCCCAGGCCCAGTCCGAACTCGAGCAGCTCGCCGCGCTCGGCATCTCGTACGACGAGGTGACCGAGCTGCTGGAATCCGAGGGCGTCGACAAGTTCGTCGTGTCGTGGAATGAACTGCTGGACACCGTCTCCGCGGCGCTCGAGGCTGCCAAATGAGCGTCAAGCTCGCGCTCTCACCGGAGGTCGCTGCCTCCGTCGAGCGGGTCGTGCTGCAACTGGTCAGCGATCTGGTGGCGAGCCGGATCACGGGCGGGGATGCCAGCCTGTGGGGCCCGGATGCCGAGGCCGAGTCCGCGATCCGGCTCGGCTGGGTCGAGGCCGTGGCGGTATCCCGGCCGATGGTCGACGACATCGTCGCCCTCCGTGATCATCTGAGAGCCAAGGGCGTTAATCACATCGTGCTCGGCGGCATGGGCGGCTCGTCGCTCGCGCCCGAGGTGATCACGCGCACCTACGGAGTCGAGCTCACTGTGCTCGACTCCACCGACCCCGGTCAGGTGCTCGCGGCGCTGAACGACCGGCTGGAGACCACCGCGGTCGTGATCTCGTCGAAGTCCGGCTCCACCGTCGAGACCGACAGCCAGAAGCGCATCTACGAGCAGTACTTCGCTGCGGCGGGCATCGACCCGCGCGACCGCATCGTGGTCGTCACCGACCCCGGCTCGCCGCTCGACCAGTCGGCACGCGCGGCCGGCTACCGCGTGTTCAACGCCGACCCGAACGTCGGGGGCCGCTACTCGGCGCTGACCGCGTTCGGGCTGGTGCCCTCCGGGCTGGCCGGCGTCGATCTCGACGAGCTGCTCGACGAGGCCGAGACCATGTCGCTCGAGCTCGCCATCGACTCCCCCGACAACGCCGGACTCGTGCTCGGCGCCGCGCTGGCTGTGAAGAGCAAGCTCGGCATCGTGCCCGACGGCACCCACATCCTCGGCTTCGGCGACTGGGCCGAGCAGCTGATCGCCGAATCCACCGGCAAGCTGGGCAAGGGCGTGCTGCCCGTCGTACTCGATCCGCGCTCCCCCGAGCTGACCGAGAACCTGCCCGATCTGCAGATCATCCGCCTGGTCGGCGACTGGGACGACACCGAAGACGTCGCACCCGGCGAGATCGAGATCACCGGCACCCTCGGCTCGCAGTTGCTGACCTGGGAGTACGCCACCGCCGTCGCCGGGCGACTGCTGGGCATCAACCCGTTCGACCAGCCCGACGTGGAGTCGGCGAAGACCGCCACCCGCGCGATCATCGACAACCCCAGCGAGCGCGCGCAGCCCGCGTTCGTCGACGGTGACATCGAGGTGCGCGGCACCGCGAGTCTGGTCGCCGGCAGCAGCGACCTGGCCAGCGCGATCGCGAGACTGTTCGCCGAGCTCGGGCCCGACGGCTACGTCTCGATTCAGGCATACCTGGATCGGGTCGCCCACCCCGGGTTGGTCTCACTGCGCGACGAGGTCGCCGCTCGCGTCGGTCGCCCGGTCACCTTCGGGTGGGGGCCGCGGTTCCTGCACTCCACCGGTCAGTTCCATAAGGGCGGGCCTGCCGTGGGGGTGTTCCTGCAGCTGACAACCGACGAGGATGTCGACCTGCAGATCCCGGGTCGGCCGTTCACCTTCGGTCAGCTGATCCGGGCCCAGGCCGACGGCGACGCGAGCGTGCTCGCCGAGCACGGTCGTCCGGTGCTCAGTCTCACCCTGCGCGACCCCTCCTCGGCGCTGCCGGTCGTGGTCGGCGCGCTCGGCTAGCCCAGTGGCACCGGTGGACATCAGCGCGGAGTTCAACCCGCTGCGCATCGCCTCCGACCGTCGGCTGAACCGGATCGCCGGCCCCAGCGGCCTGGTCATCTTCGGTGTGACCGGCGACCTGTCCCGCAAGAAGCTCATGCCGGCGGTGTACGACCTCGCCAACCGCGGGCTCCTGCCCCCTGGCTTTGCGCTCATCGGCTTCGCGCGGCGGGACTGGGCCGACCAGGACTTCGCCCAGGTCGTGCACGACGCCGTGAAGCGATACGCCCGCACGCCGTTCGACGAGGATGTCTGGACCCAACTGTCCGAGGGCATCCGGTTCGTGCAGGGCGAGTTCGACCAGCCCGAGGCGTTCGCGCAGCTCAAGGCGACGATCGGGGAACTCGATCGGCACCGCGGCACGATGGGCAATCACGCGTTCTACCTGTCGATCCCGCCGAAATCGTTCCCGCTGGTCACCGAGCAGCTGCGCAACTCGGGGCTGGCACAGCCCGCCGAGGGGCAGTGGCGTCGCGTCGTCATCGAGAAGCCGTTCGGGTCGGACCTCCGCACGGCTCGCGAGCTCAACGACGTGGTCGAGAGCGTGTTCCCGGCGGACAGCGTCTTCCGCATCGATCACTACCTCGGCAAGGAGACCGTCCAGAACATCCTGGCGCTCCGGTTCGCAAACCAGCTCTATGAACCGATCTGGAACGCGAATTACGTCGATCACGTGCAGATCACCATGGCCGAGGATGTCGGCGTCGGCGGTCGCGCTGGCTACTACGACGGGATCGGGGCGGCGCGCGACGTGATCCAGAACCACCTGCTCCAGCTGCTGGCGCTCACCGCGATGGAGGAGCCGGTGTCGTTCGACGCCGCGGACCTGCGAGCCGAGAAGGAGAAGGTGCTCTCGGCCGTCCGAGCGCCGAGAGATCTCGCGAACGGCACCGCCCGCGGACAGTACGCCGGCGGATGGCAGGGCGGCGAGCGGGTGCTCGGATTCCTCGAGGAGGAGGGCATGAGCCCCTCCTCGGTGACCGAGACCTACGCCGCGATGCGCCTCGACATCAACACACGCCGCTGGGCCGGGGTGCCGTTCTACCTGCGCACCGGCAAGCGACTCGGGCGCCGCGTCACCGAGATCGCGGTGGTGTTCAAGCGGGCACCGCAGTATCTGTTCGCCGAGAGCCAGACCTCCGCGCTCGGCCAGAACGCGCTCGTGATCCGCGTGCAACCCGACGAAGGCGTCACCATCCGGTTCGGCTCCAAGGTGCCGGGGGCCGGGATGCAGGTGCGCGACGTCACGATGGACTTCGGCTACGGCCACGCCTTCACCGAGGCCAGCCCCGAAGCGTACGAGCGGCTCATCCTCGACGTGCTGCTCGGCGACCCGCCCCTGTTCCCGCGTCACCAGGAGGTGGAGCTGAGCTGGAAGATCCTCGACCCGATCGAGGAGTTCTGGGCCACGCAGGGTCAGCCCGAGCAGTACCGTCCAGGGACGTGGGGCCCGACATCAGCCGATACCCTGATGGCCCGCGATGGAAGAGTCTGGAGGCGGCCGTGATCGGCCGCCGACCAAGGCGCACAGCGGCGTTCGCCCGCCTGAGCCTGCGAAGGAGGCGGCCGTGATCGTCGATCTGCCCAACACCACGACGAGTCAGATCTCGAAGGCGCTCGTGAAGATCCGGGAGGAGGGGGGCGCGGTCGCGCTCGGCCGCGTGCTCACCCTCATCATCGCCAGTGCGCTCGGTGAGGAGGAGGAGGCCATCGAGGCCGCCAACGACGCGTCACGCGAGCATCCGATGCGCGTCATCGTCGTCTCCACCGGGTCTGACGAGCAGCGCACCTCGTCAGACGCTCGCGTGGACGCGCAGATCCGGGTCGGCGGGGACGCTGGCGCGAGCGAGGTCGTCGTCGTGCGCGCCTTCGGTGACGCCGCGCTCGACCAGGAGAGCCTGGTGACGGGTCTGCTGCTGCCGGACGCGCCGGTGGTGGCCTGGTGGCCGAGGCACCACCCCGACTCCGTCTCGCAGTCGGCGCTGGGGCGCATCGCTCAGCGCAGGATCACGGATGCTGCGGCCACCAGCGACCCGACCCGGTCGCTCGAGGCCATCTCCGCGGCGTACCAGCCCGGTGACACCGACTTCGCCTGGACTCGGCTCACGCTCTGGCGGGCGCAACTGGCCGCGGTGCTGGACCAGCCGCCGTACGAACCGGTCACCGCCATCGAGGTGCACGGTGCCGCCGATTCGCCCTCGACCTTCCTGCTCGCATCATGGCTGCAACTGCAGCTGCAGGTACCGGTGCAGCTCGAGGTGACCGCCGCATCCCGCGGGAGCAGCGGCATCCACGGGGTGCGCCTGGTCCGGGCCAGCGGCACTGTCGAACTCGAGCGCAACACCGCCGCCGTGGCAACGCTCGTGCAGCCGGATCAACCCACCCACGATGTCGCGCTCCCGCGGCGCAACCTGCGCGACTGCCTGTCGGAGGAGCTGCGCCGACTGGACCCGGACGAGCTGTTCGGCGCGGTCATCACGCAGGGGTTGGGTAAACTGCCCGAACCAGTCGTGAGCACCGCGTCACCGTAAACACCGTTTGAATGAACACCGTTTGAATGAACACCGAGGCACCATGAGCAACGAACGTCGCGTCATCGTCCATCCCGACAAGCCGGCGCTCGCTGCAGCGGTCGCCGCAAGGTTCATCACCAAGGTGGTCGACCTGGTCGACGAGTTCGACGAGGCGAGCATCGTGCTCACCGGCGGCACGATGGGGCAGGCGGTGCTCGAGGCGATCAACACCTCACCGGCTCGCGACACCATCGACTGGAGTCGGATGAACGTGTGGTGGGGTGACGAGCGCTGGCTCCCGGCGGGCGATCCGGAACGGAACGAGACCCAGGCGCGCGCTGCACTGCTCGATCACGTGGCTCTCGACCCGGCGCGGGTGCACCCGATGGCGGCATCCGATGGCGGGCTCGACCTCGATGCTGCGGCGGACGCCTACGCCGCAGAGATCGCGCGTCACTCCCCCTCGAACTCCGACACCCCGCACTTCGACATCACGTTCCTCGGCGTGGGGCCGGACGGTCACGTCGCGTCGCTCTTCCCCGAGCGAGGCGGCATCCGCGTCACCGACCGCAACGTCATCGCGGTGCGCAACTCGCCGAAGCCCCCACCGGAGCGCATCAGCCTCACCCTCCCGATCATCAACTCGTCGGTGCGGGTGTGGCTCGTGGTCGCCGGTGTCGACAAGGCATCGGCCCTGGGCTTGACGCTCGCGGGAGCGAGCACCAACGAGGTCCCAGCCGCAGGCATCCAGGGCAGGCGCAAGACGCTCTTCTTCGTCGATGCGGAGGCCGCCGCGGAGGTGCCCGAGAATCTCATCTCCCCCGGGCAGTTCTGGACCGGGGCTGACGAGATCTAGCCCGACGACCCCTCGTTGGCGCCGACCGTTCCGCGCCGGGTGCGCAGCTGTAGGAGGGCTTCCTCGAGCAGCTGCGCGGCCTCGGCATCGTTGCGGCGTTCCTTCACATAGGCCAGATGCGTCTTATACGGCTCGAGCTTGGCGACCTGCGGCGGGTTCTCGCGGTCGCGCCCAGCGGGGAGCCCGGTCGACGGGGAGTCGATGATGTCGGGGATCTCCTCGTCGGGGAGGTTCGCGGCGAAGTGCCGTACGGTCTCGTTGCCGAGTTCGTCCCAATACGAGATCGCGATGCTCTCGGCCCTGAAGCCCCGGTCCTGCTCCCCCATCGGGCCCGCGCCGACGCGCGACCCGCGGATCGCACTCCCACCTGATGCCATGTCGCTCCCTATGCGCCGCTGAACCTGGTGATCAGACCCAGTGCGACGATGGACGAGATCCACACCAGGGCGAGGATCACCGTGAACCTGTTGAGATTGCGCTCGGCCACACCGGAGGCACCGAGATTGGATGTCACGCCGCCGCCGAACATGTCGGACAGGCCACCGCCACGGCCGCGGTGCAGCAGGATGAGCAGTGTCAGCAGCAGACTCGTGATACCGAGGATCACCTGGAGGAATACCTGGAGAACTTCAAGCACGTCGTTACCTTTCGAAAGCCTCAGACAGTGTAACCGCTGCTCACGTGCCGACGTGCTTCTGGAACCGGGCGATGCTCGCGAACTCCGCGACATCCAGGCTCGCTCCACCGACCAGGGCGCCGTCGACGTTCGGCTCGCGCAAGAAGCCGGCGATGTTGCTCGCCTTCACCGACCCGCCGTACAGGATGCGGGTCGCGTGCGCGACCTCGTCGCCGAGCAACTCGGCCAGTGTCTGCCGCAGCGTGCTCGCGACCTGCTCGGCCTGCTCGGGGGTCGCCGCCTGCCCGGAGCCGATGGCCCAGACCGGCTCGTAGGCGATCACGAGGTCGGGCGAACCCGACACGCCTGCCAGCGCCGCGCGCAACTGCGCCACCGGCACCGCGCTCGGTCCGTGCTGCTGCAGGTCCTCAGCGGTCTCCCCCACGCACAGCACCGGCACGAGGCCGTGCTTCAGGGCGGCCGCGACCTTCCGGCCGAGCAGCTCGTCCGACTCGCCGTGGTACTGCCGGCGCTCCGAGTGGCCGATCAGCACGTAGCGGCAGTCTAGCGCGGCGAGGAATGCACCGGAGATCTCGCCGGTGTACGCCCCCGAATCGTGCTCGGAGACATCCTGCCCGCCGTAGACGATGTCGAGTCTGTCCGCCGCGATCAGCGTCTGCACCGAGCGCAGATCGGTGAACGGCGGGAACACCGCGACCTCTGCACCCGCCGCTCCGAAGTCGTGCCGGGCGTCCTTGAGCGTCCATGCCAGCTTCTGCACGAACGCGATCGACTGCAGATGGTCGAGGTTCATCTTCCAGTTGCCCGCGATCAGCGGCACCCGGTTCGCTAGCGCTGCCATCCGAGGACCTCCAGTCCCGGTAGTGCCTTGCCCTCCAGGAACTCGAGGCTCGCACCGCCGCCGGTTGAGATGTGACCGAACGCGTCGTCGCGGAAACCCAGGGCCCGAACCGCCGCGGCCGAGTCGCCGCCGCCGACGACGCCGAATCCGTCCATGTCGGCCAGCGCGGATGCCACGGCTCGGGTTCCCGCCGCGAACGGCTCGAGCTCGAACACGCCCATCGGCCCGTTCCAGAACACTGTTCGCGAGCCCGAGATGGCGTCGGCGAACGCAGCGGAGGTCTCTGGGCCGATGTCGAGGCCGAGGCCGGCCGCGCCGAACGGGGTGTCCTCGATGGCGTCGGCCGCGGCGACCAGGTGCTCCGCGTCGGCGGCGAATCTCGACGCGACGACGATGTCCGTCGGCAGCACGATGTCGACGCCCAGCTGCTCGGCCTTCTCCAGGTAGCCCCTGACAACATCCACCTGGTCCGTCTCCAGCAGGCTTGCGCCGACCCGATGACCGAGCGCGGACAGGAACGTGAACACCATGCCGCCGCCGATGAGCAGCGTGTCGACTCTCGGCAGCAGGGCGTCGATGACGGCGAGCTTGTCCGAAACCTTCGACCCGCCGAGCACCACGCTGTACGGCTTGTCCGGCTCGACGGTCAGGCGTTCGAGCACGCCGAGTTCCTGCTCGATCAGCAGGCCGGCTGCGCTGGGAAGGAGTTCGGCGAGGTCGGTCACGCTGGCCTGCTTGCGGTGCACGACCCCGAAGCCGTCGGAGACGACGGCGTCGCCGAGCGCGGCGAGCTCTCCGGCGAACTCCTGACGCTCGGCGTCGTGCTTGCTGGTCTCCCGCCCGTTGAACCGCAGGTTCTCCAGCAGCGCGACGTCACCATCGGCAAGGCCGTCGACGGTGCCCCGTGCCGCAGGCCCGACGGTGTCGTGCGCGAACAGCACCGGTTTGCCGAGCAATTCGCTGAGCCTCTGAGCGACCGGCTCGAGGCTGTACGTCGCGTCGGGCGCGCCGTCGGGGCGCCCGAGATGCGAGATCACGACCACCCGCGCCCCGGCGCGGACGAGGGCGTCGAGCGTGGGCAGGGACGCACGGATGCGCCCGTCGTCGGTGATCCGGCCGTCCTCCAGCGGGACGTTCAGATCACAGCGGACGAGCACCCGCTTGCCCGCGAGGTCCCCGAGGGAGCCGAGGGTGCGCAGGGTCATGAGGGCCGGCCGATCAGAGGCGAGCGGCGACGTACTCGGTGATGTCGACGAGCCGGTTGGAGTAGCCCCACTCGTTGTCGTACCACGACGCCACCTTGACCTGGTCGCCGATCACCTTCGTCAGCTTGGCGTCGAAGATCGAGGAGTGCGGGTCCCCGGCGATGTCGCTGGAGACGATCTCGTCCTCGGTGTACTTCAGGATGCCCTTGAGCTCGCCCTCGGCCGCAGCCTTGTACGCGGCGTTGACGGTCTCGACGGTGACCGGCTTGCTCGCCGTCACCGTGAGATCGGTGATCGAGCCGGTGATCACCGGAACCCGCAGCGCGTAGCCGTCGAGCTTGCCGACCAGCTCGGGCAGAACGAGGCCGAGCGCCTTCGCCGCACCGGTCGAAGTCGGGATGATGTTCGCGGCGGCGGCGCGTGCGCGACGCAGATCGCTGTGCGGGCCGTCCTGCAGGTTCTGATCCGCCGTGTAGGCATGCACCGTGGTCATCAGACCGCGCTCGATACCGAAGTTCTCCATGAACACCTTCGCCAGCGGAGCAAGGCAGTTCGTGGTGCACGACGCGTTGGAGATGATGTCGTGCTGGGCCGGGTCGTACGTACCCTCGTTCACGCCCAGAACGAGGGTCGCGACATCCGACCCGCTTGCCGGCGCTGAGACGACGACCTTCTTGGCACCGGCGGCGATGTGCTTGCGCGCGTCCTCCGACTTGGTGAACCGGCCCGTCGACTCGATCACCACGTCGACGCCGAGGTCGCCCCACGGCAGGCTCGCCGGGTCGCGCTCCGCGAGCACCCGGATCGCCTTGCCGTCGACGATGATGTTGTCCTCGTCGAACTCCACCGTGGCGGCGAGGCGACCGGTGATCGTGTCGTACTTGAGCAGGTGGGCGAGCGTCTCGTTGTCGGTGAGGTCGTTGACCGCCACGATCTCGAGGTCGCTGCCCTTATCGAGGGCGGCTCGGAAGAAGTTCCGGCCGATGCGGCCGAATCCGTTGATGCCGATTCTGGTCACTGCTGCTCCGTTAGTAGTCGGGCGTCGGGGACGCAGGGATGCGCTCCCGGGGAGGCGCGCTGGCATGGCCAGGCGCGACGGGGTGGACTGTTATGACAGTACCAGCAGGCCGTCGGTCTTCTCGCGCGCGATCGCGTAGCGCCGCGCGACGTTGTCCCAGTTCACGATGTTCCAGAACGCCTTCACGTAGTCCGCGCGGACGTTCCGGTAGTCGAGGTAGTAGGCGTGCTCCCACACGTCGAGCATGAGCAGCGGCACGAGCCCGAGCGGCACGTTGCCGTGCTGGTCGAACAACTGGAAGATCGCGAGCTGCTGACCGATCACGTCATACGCCAGAACGGACCATCCCGAACCCTGCACCCCGAGTGCGGTCGCCGTGAAGTGCGCCGCGAAGGCGTCGAATGAGCCGAACTGGTCGTCGATGGCCGCCGCCAGGTCGCCGGTGGGCTTGTCGCCGCCGTCCGGCGACATGTTCGTCCAGAAGATCGAGTGATTCACGTGACCGCCGAGGTTGAAGGCGAGATCCTTCTCGAGCTTGTTCACGTTGGCCAGGTCGCCCTTGCCGCGAGCCTCGGCCAGAGCGGCGATGGCGGTGTTCGCCCCGGTCACATAGGTCTGGTGGTGCTTGCCGTGGTGGAGTTCCATGATCGTGCCGCTGATGCTCGGCTCCAGGGCCGAGTAGTCGTAGGGCAGTTCGGGCAGTGTGTATTCAGCCATCGATTTCTCCTCGCACTTGGCCCCGAGAGCGCGACGTGCGCTCGAGCCGGGGTGACTCTTTCAGTCTATTGAGGTCAACCGCGGCGACGTCGAGCCCTATTCCTCCAAATCTGGAGGGAGGTTCGCGTCGGTGCCGGGAATGCCGAGATCGGATGCCTTCTTGTCGGCCATCGCGAGCAGTCGCCGGATCCGCCCGGCCACGGCATCCTTCGTCATCGGCGGCTCGGCGTGGTGTCCGAGCTCGTCGAGACTGGAGTCGCGGAACCGCAGCCGCAGGTCGCCGGCGTAGCGCAGATGCTCGGGCACGTCGTCGGCGAGGATCTCGAGCGCCCGTTCGACTCGTGCACACGCCGCCACTGCCGCCTGCGCCGAGCGGCGCAGATTCGCGTCGTCGAAGTTGACCAGCCGGTTCGCGGTCGCCCGCACCTCCCGGCGCTGGCGGAGCTCGTTCCACTCCAGCACGGTCCGCTCGGCCCCCATCAGCACCAGCAGTGCGCCGATGGCGTCGCCGTCGCGTACGACGACCCGGTGCACGCCGCGCACCTCGCGCGCTTTGGCCGCGATCTTCAGCCGGCCGGCCGCACCCACGAGCGCCATTGCAGCCTCGTTGCCGGGGCAGGTGATCTCCAGGGCTGCCGAGCGCCCCGGATCGGTCAGGGTCCCGGCGGCGAGGAACGCTCCACGCCACACTGCGGCGAGGTCTTCGGGTCCACCGGTCGTGAGACGATTCGGAAGGCCGCGGATCGGGCGACGGCGGGCATCCAGCAGCCCCGTCTGGCGCGCCAGGGTCTCGCCGCCGTCGCGGACCCGCACCAGATAATGCGTGGCACGGCGTTGACCCGACGCGGAGATGACGCTGACCTCGGCGCGGACCCCGTAGAGCTCGGCGATGTCCCGGCGAATGCGCCGAGCGAGGAGCTCGGTGTCGACCTCGGACTCCACAGCGATGCGGCCGGAGATCACGTGCAGGCCGCCGGAGAAGCGCAGGATGGTGGCCAGCTCAGCCGCTCGCAGGGAGGTTCGTCCGGCCTGCACGGCCGCCAGTTCGCTCTTGACCTCGCTGGTCAACGCCACGGGTCCTCCTTCTCACGTCGGGCGTTTGGCACGCCCTGGTCATTCGCGACCCAGGTCACGGTGCTTCACGCTCACGGCGACTCCGGGCTGCATCCGGAGCCGATCCGCGAGCTCGACCGCCATGGCGACCGAGCGGTGCTTGCCGCCGGTGCAGCCGACCGCGATCGTCGCGTGCCGCTTGTTCTCACGCTGAAAGCCGTCGAGGACGGTATTCAGCGCACGCGCGTAGTCGTCGAGGAACGTCGTGGCACCCGGCAGTCCGAGCACATAGTCTCGCACGGGTTCGTCGGTGCCGTTGAGCGCCTTGAGCTCGGGCACCCAGAACGGGTTGGGCAGGAACCGGCAATCCGCGACCAGATCGGCGTCGGCCGGCAGACCGTACTTGTAGCCGAAGCTCTCGATCGTCAGGCGTAGTCCCGCCGTGTTCTCTGCGGCGAAGAGCTCGGCGATCTCGTTCGCGAGCTGGTGGATGTTGAGGTCTGACGTGTCGACGACGAGATCGCTGTTCTCGCGGATCTCCGTCATGCGTTCGCGCTCGGCCGCGATGCCGTCCAGCGTCGTCCCGTCACCCTGCAGCGGGTGCGGACGGCGTACCTGTTCGAACCGGCGTACCAGCACCGAGTCGCTGGCGTCGAGGAACAGCATGCGCAGGGTGATCGAATCCCGCACTGCATCCAGCTCCTGCTGCAGGTCGGAGAACAGGCGACCACCGCGAACGTCGACCACGGCTGCGATGCGCGGCAGCGAGTCGCTTGCGCGCTGAGAGAGTTCGACGAACGGGCGCAGCATCTGCGGCGGGAGGTTGTCGACGACGTACCAGCCGAGGTCCTCCAGCGCGTTGCCGACCGTCGACCGCCCCGCTCCGGACATACCGGTGACGATGAGCATCTCCTGGTTGTCGTTTCCGGGGGTCATCGTGCGACCAGACTACCCGCGCAGGCGCTGCTCGATCGTGTTCGCGAGCGCTGGACCGATCCCGCGCACCTCGGCGATCGCCGTGGCATCCGCAGTGCGCAGCCGCGCAACCGACCCGAAGTGCTTGAGCAGCTCCTTCACGCGCGATGGGCCCAGACCCGGGATGTCCGACAGCACGCTGGTGATGTCACGCTTGCGCTTCTGCCGCTGATACCCGATCGCGAAGCGATGCGCTTCGTCGCGAAGCCGCTGGATCATGAACAACGCATCGCTGTTGCGCGGCAGGATCACCGGGTAGTCGGAGTCCGGCAGCCAGATCTCCTCGAGCCGCTTGGCGATACCAGCCAACTGGATGCCTGTCACACCTGACTCGTCGAGGGCACGCCTCGCAGCGGCGACCTGCGGCTGCCCGCCATCGACCAGGAGCAGTTGCGGCGGGTATGCGAATCTCTTGCGCCGACCGTCGTCGCCCGTCGGCGGGTCGGCATCTCTCAGGTACGCCAGTCGCCGCGTGAGCACCTGATAGATGGACTCCGTGTCGTCGGTGGACTCGCCGATCGCGAAGCGGCGGTACTGGTCTTTGCGCGGCAGCCCGTCTTCGAAGACCACCATCGACGCGACGATGTTCGTACCGGACAGGTGCGACACGTCGTAGCACTCCATGCGCAACGGCGCCTGCGCCATGCCCAGAGCCTGCTGGATATCCGTGAGCGCCTGAGAGCGAGCGACGAAGTCCGCGCTGCGCCGCGACTTGTAGAGGATGAGGGCTTGCACTGCGTTGTGCTCCACGGTCTGCGCCAGAGCGGCCTTGTCGCCGCGCCTGGCGACGCTGAGCTTCACCCGCGACCCGGGCCCGCGGATCTCGCCCAGGTAGCGCTCGAGAGCCGGAGCATCCTCCGGGAGTGCCGGCACCAGCACCGTGCGCGGCGGGACGGCGTCGTCGTAGGCGTTCTGCAGCACGGACTCGACGAGCTCGGGCAGCTCGAGGTCGAGTTCCTTGTCCACCACCCAGCTGCGAACCCCTCGGATGCGGCCGCCGCGCACGATGAACTGCTGCACAGCGGCGGCGAGTTCGTCGTGGGCGATGCCGAACAGGTCGGCGTCCACACCCTCGTCCAGCACCACCGCGTTCTTCGCCAGCGCCGTCTGCATGGCCTGCAGCTGGTCGCGATGGCGGGCCGCAGCCTCATAGTCCTGGGCCTGCGCGGCATCCTGCATTCGCCTGGTGATGCGGGTCACATACCGCTGATCGTTGCCGCTCATGAAGCCCGCGAAATCCACGGCCACCGACTTGTGCTCCTCGAGCGTCACCCGGCCCACGCACGGGGCGACGCACTTGCCGATGTCGCCGAGCAGGCAGGGCCGGCCGGTCTGCTGCGCTCGCCGGTAGACGCCCTCGGAGCAGCTGCGCATGGGGAAGGCCTTCAGCAGCACATCCACCGTGTCGCGGATCGCCCACGCCCGCGAGTACGGCCCGAAGTACCGGGCGTTCGGAATGCCTCTGTTGCGGGTCACCAGCACCCGCGGCACGTCGTCGCCGAGCGTGATCGCCAGGTACGGGTACGACTTGTCGTCCTTGTACTGCACGTTGAACGGTGGATCGAACTCCTTGATCCAGGTGTATTCGAGCTGGAGCGCCTCGAAGTCGTTGCTCACCAGGGTCCACTCCACGGAGGCGGCGGTGAGCACCATCCGCCGGGTGCGTTCGTGCAGGGTCGCCAGCGGCGCGAAGTAGTTGCTCAGCCGCGAGCGCAGGTTCTTGGCCTTGCCCACGTACAGCACGCGATCGTTCGGGTCGCGAAAGCGGTACACCCCCGCGTGCTGAGGGATGTCCCCCGCCCTCGGGCGCCACCCGACCGTGTTGGCCATTGCAGAAGGTTAGACGCGCACGCCGTCGAGCGTCTCCCTGAGGAAGACGCCGGTGTGGCTGCCCGGCACGTCGGCGAGTTGCTCCGGCGTACCGACCGCGAGGATCGTCCCGCCGCCGGCACCGCCCTCGGGGCCGAGATCGATCAGCCAATCGGCCGACTTGATCACGTCGAGGTTGTGCTCGATGACGATGACGGTGTTGCCCTTCTCCACCAGCCCGTTGAGCACCGCGAGGAGCTTGCGCACGTCTTCGAAGTGCAGACCGGTGGTGGGCTCGTCGAGCACGTACACGCTGCGCCCCATCGAGCGGCGCTGCAGCTCGGTCGCCAGCTTGACCCGCTGCGCCTCACCACCCGACAGCGTCGTCGCGCTCTGCCCGAGCCGCACATAGCCGAGGCCGACCTCCTCGAGCGTCCGCAGGTAGCGGTGGATGCTCGAGATCGCCTCGAAGAACTCGGCGGCCTCGCTGATGGGCATGTCGAGCACTTCGGAGATGTTCTTGCCCTTGTACTTCACTGCGAGCGTGTCGCGGTTGTATCTCGCGCCGCCGCAGACCTCGCACGCGACATAGACGTCGGGCAGGAAGTTCATCTCGATCTTGATCGTGCCGTCGCCCGCACAGTTCTCGCAGCGCCCGCCCTTGACGTTGAAGCTGAACCGGCCGGGCAGATACCCGCGGGCTTTCGCGTCGCCGGTCTCGGAGAACAGCGTGCGGATCTTGTCGAACACCCCGGTGTACGTCGCGGGGTTCGACCTGGGCGTGCGCCCGATCGGCGCCTGGTCGACGTGCACGACCTTGTCGAGGCCATCCAGCCCGGTGACCCGCGTGTGCTTGCCGGGGATCTGTCGCGCGCCATTGAGGGCATTGGCCAGCACCTTGTAGAGGATGTCGTTGACCAGGCTGGACTTGCCGGACCCGCTGACGCCGGTGATCGCGGTGAACACACCGATCGGGAACTGCGCCGTCACGTCCCGCAGGTTGTTCGCCCGGGCACCCTCGACCGTGATCATCCGCTTGCGGTCGATCCTGCGGCGCTTCTTCGGCGTATCGATCGTCCGGCGGCCCGCGAGGTAGTCCCCCGTGATGGAGCGCTCGTTGTCGAGCAGCTCGCGATAGGAGCCGGAGTGGACCACCTGACCGCCGTGCTCGCCGGCGCCGGGACCGATGTCGACGATCCAGTCGGCGGTACGGATGGTGTCTTCGTCGTGCTCGACGACGATGAGCGTGTTGCCGAGGTTCTTCAGCTTGACCAGGGTGTCGATGAGCCTGCGGTTGTCGCGCTGGTGCAGGCCGATCGACGGCTCGTCGAGCACGTAGAGCACCCCGGTGAGACCCGATCCGATCTGCGTCGCAAGCCGGATGCGCTGGGCCTCGCCACCGCTGAGGGTCGCTGCCGCGCGTGACAGGTCGAGGTAGCTCAGTCCGACCTCGACGAGGAACTCCAGGCGCAGTCGGATCTCTCGCAGCACCTGTGCGGCGATCCGTGCATCGCGGACGCTCAGGGTCAGGTTCGCCATGAACGCGTATGCGTCGGTGAGGCTCAGTTCGCAGATGTCGGAGATGCTGCGCTCGTCCACGAGCACCGCCAGCACCTCGGGCTTGAGCCGCTTGCCGTGGCAGACCGGGCACGGGATCTCGCGGAGGTATTCCGCCACCCGCTGACGCTGAGTGTCGGTCTCGGCCTCGAGGTACTTGCGCTCCATGTAGGGGATGACGCCCTCGAACCCGGTCGAGTACTTCATCTCGCGCCCGTAGCGGTTCTTCCACTTGACGGTCACCTCGAAGTTGTTGCCGCGCAGCACCGCATCCTTTACGTCTTCTCGGAGCTCGCCCCACGGCGTGTCGAGCGAGAAGTTGAGGTCGCGCGCCAGGCCGTCGAGCAGCTTCTCGAAGTAGTTGAACAGCCCCTTACCCGCGCTGGTCCACGGCAGGATCGCGCCGTCAGCGATGCTGACCGAGTCGTCGGCGATGAGCAGGTCGGCGTCGACGGCCATCCGCGTGCCGAGCCCTGAGCACTCAGGGCAGGCACCGAACGGGGCGTTGAACGAGAAGGTGCGCGGCTCGATCTCGGTGAGCTGGATCGGGTGATTGTTGGGGCACGACAGCTTCTCGGAGAACGTGCGCCATGCCGAGTCACCGGTCTCGTCGACTAGATTGACTGAAACCACGCCGTCCGTGAGCCGCAGCGCGGTCTCGAGCGAGTCGGTCAGGCGGGTCAGGATGTCGTCGCCGGCCACGAGCCGGTCGACGACGACGGAGATGTCGTGCTTGTACGACTTCTTGAGGGCCGGGGGCGCGCTGAGCGCAATCGGCTCGCCGTCCACGATCGCGCGCGAGTAGCCGCTGCCGGCGAGTTCTTTGAAGAGGTCGACGAACTCGCCCTTCTTCTGGCTGACGATCGGACTGACGATCTGGTAGCGGGTGCCGACCGGGAGCTCCATGAGCTGGTCGGCGATCTGCTGCACGCTCTGCTTCGCAATGCGCTCACCGCACACGGGGCAGTGCGGCACCCCGACGCGAGCCCACAGCAGCCGCATGTAGTCGTAGATCTCGGTGATCGTCCCGACCGTGGATCGCGGGTTGCGGTTCGTCGACTTCTGATCGATCGAGACCGCAGGGCTGAGGCCCTCGATGAAGTCCACATCCGGCCGGTCGACCTGACCGAGGAACTGCCGGGCGTACGCCGACAGCGACTCGACGTAGCGGCGCTGTCCCTCGGCGAAGATGGTGTCGAACGCCAGGCTGGACTTGCCCGACCCTGACAGCCCGGTGAAGACGACGAGCGAGTCACGCGGAATCTCGAGGTCGACGTCCTTGAGGTTGTGCACTCGAGCGCCGCGGACGCTGAGGTGCGCGGCCGAACTCGAGGACCTCGCCCGCATCGCCGCGATCATCCTGGACTCGTCGAGCGCCTCGACCTCGGTGATTGACACTCTGACAATTCTACCGAGGCCAACGACATCGCCTGTCACGTTCGCTGTGAGCGAGGGATGTTCCGGTCAGCGCAGGTGCCCGGCCTGCTCCATCTGCCGCAGTTCCTTCTTGAGGTCCTGGATCTCGTCGCGGAGCCGCCCTGCCAGTTCGAACTTCAGCTCTGACGCGGCCTGCAGCATCTGCTCGTTGAGGTCGGAGATGATCGCCTGCAGGTCGTTGCCACCCTGCGCAGCCAGACCCTCGCGCTTCAGATTCGGCGTGGGTGCGCGCTTGCGACTCGGGTCCTTCTTACCGCCGATCATCTCGTAGGTGTTGGCCGCCTCGCGCATCAGCTGATCGGTGATGTCGGCGATCCTCTTGCGCAGCGGCTGCGGATCGATGCCGTTGGCGGTGTTGTACGCGATCTGCTTCTCGCGTCGGCGCTCGGTCTCCTCGATCGCTGAGGCCATCGAGTCGGTCATCACATCGGCGTACATGTGCACCTCGCCGGACACATTGCGCGCGGCACGCCCGATGGTCTGGATGAGGGAGGTGCCCGATCGCAGGAAGCCCTCCTTGTCGGCATCCAGGATCGCCACCAGCGACACCTCGGGAAGGTCGAGACCCTCACGCAGCAGGTTGATGCCGACGAGCACGTCGTACACCCCCTGGCGCAGCTCGGTGAGCAGTTCCACGCGGCGCAGGGTGTCGACATCCGAGTGCAGATAGCGCACCCGCACCCCGTGCTCGCCGAGGAAGCCGGTCAACTCCTCCGCCATCTTCTTCGTCAGGGTGGTGACGAGCACCCGCTCGTCGCGCTCGACCCTGATGCGGATGTGCTCGAGCAGGTCGTCGATCTGACCCTTCGACGGCTTGACCACGATGTGCGGATCGATGAGCCCGGTCGGCCGGATGACCTGCTCCACGACCGAGTCGGTGATGCCCAGTTCGTACCTGCCCGGAGTCGCCGAGAGGTACACCTTCTGGCCGACGCGGTCGAGGAACTCCTCCCAGCGCAGCGGGCGGTTGTCCATCGCGCTCGGCAGCCGGAACCCGTGCTCGACGAGGGTGCGTTTGCGCGAGGCATCCCCCTCGTACATCGCTCCGATCTGGGGCACGGTGACGTGCGATTCGTCGATCACCAGCAGGAAGTCCTCGGGGAAGTAGTCGAGCAGCGTGTGCGGAGCCTCGCCCGGAGCCCGCCCGTCGAGGTGGCGCGAGTAATTCTCGATGCCGTTGCAGAAGCCGATCTGGGCCATCATCTCGAGGTCGAAGGTGGTGCGCATCCGCAGCCGCTGGGCCTCGAGCAGCTTGCCCTGCCGCTCGAGCTCTTGCAGGCGCTCGGCGAGTTCGTCCTGGATCGTGCCGATGGCGCGCTGGATGGTGTGCGGGCTGGCGGCGTAATGCGTCCCAGGGAAGACCGACACGGCATCCAGCGCCTTGACGACCTCGCCGCTCAGCGGGTGCAGGGCGTAGAGCGCCTCGATCTCGTCACCGAACATCTCGATGCGGATCGCGAGCTCCTCGTACTGCGGGATGATCTCGATCGTGTCGCCGCGCACCCGGAAGTTGCCGCGGCTGAAGTCGTAGTCGTTGCGCTTGTACTGCATCTCGACGAAGCGGCGGATGAGGGCCTCACGGTCGATGCGCATGCCGACCTGCAGCGCCGTCATCGCCTCGAGGTACGACTCCGCCGCGCCGAGACCGAAGATGCACGACACGGTCGAGACGACGACCACGTCGCGCCGGCTGAGCAGCGAGTTCGTGGTGGAGTGCCGCAACCGCTCCACCTCGGCATTGATCGAGGAGTCCTTCTCGATGAAGGTGTCCGTCTGAGGCACGTAGGCCTCGGGCTGGTAGTAGTCGTAGTAGCTGACGAAGTACTCGACCGCGTTGTTGGGCATCAGTTCGCGGAACTCGTTCGCCAGCTGCGCGGCGAGCGTCTTGTTGTGCGACAGCACCAGGGTGGGGCGTTGTACCTGCTCGATGAGCCAGGCTGTCGTCGCCGACTTGCCGGTGCCGGTGGCGCCGAGCAACACGATGTCGGTCTCCCCCGCGTTGATGCGCTGTGCGAGCTCGCGGATCGCTTGCGGCTGGTCGCCGCTCGGTGCGTACTCGCTGATCACCTCGAGCGGGCGGACGGCACGGGTTGGCTGCATGCGATCAAGCGTACGCAGCGGTACTGACACTACGACCGCTGTTCGCTCCTGGCGGCGGCGGACGCGCGTCGCCAGAGCTCGTCCACCTGGGCGAGGGTCTGCCCCAGGTCGCCGTCGTTGTCGATCACGACGTCCGCGATCGCGAGGCGCTGCTGCTCGGTGGCCTGCGACCGGATGCGACGGAGGGCGTCGTCGCGCGACATCCCCCGGTGCTCGGCAAGCCGGGCGATGCGGGTCTCGAGCTCCGCGTGCACGACGACGACCAGGTCGTACTGGGAGGCATCGGCGCCCGTCTCGACGAACAGGGGGATGTCTCGCACCACGACCGCATCGCGCGGCGCCCGAGCGATCGACTCGCGTCCGCGTTCGCCGATCAGCGGATGCGTGATGGCCTCGAGTGCCCTGCGGGCGTCCGGATCGCTGAACACGATCGCGCCGAGCGCGGCGCGGTCGAGCGAGCCGTCTGCGGCGATCACTTCCGGGCCGAAGCGCTCGGCGATACGCGCCAGACCGGGCGTACCCGGGGCTACGACCTCGCGAGCCAGAACGTCGGCATCCACGATCACGGCGCCCAGTTCACGCAACCGCTGAGCGACGAGAGACTTGCCCGACGCGATGCCGCCAGTGAGCGCCATGACGTACACACCGGCAATGCTAGCCTCGGCAGTGCCAGCCCACGTGACGCGAGGAGGCGCCGATGCTCGAGGTGCTCACCGGCACGGGGCTCGCGGTCGCGGCCGGACTCAACGCCTACATCCCGCTGCTGATCCTCGGCCTCGCCGGTCGGTTCGTCGACTTCGTCGAGCTGCCCGCCGCCTGGTCCTGGCTGTCGAACGAGTGGGTGCTGGCCATTCTCGGCGCGCTGCTGCTGCGTCGCAAGCGGCGTCGGCTTCGCGAGCCCGATCTCGCGCTGTAACGCGCGAACGGCCGACCCCGAAGGACCGGCCGTTGCGTGATGCGCGGCTCGGTGATCGAGCCCATCGAGATCAGGAGTTGCTGCTGAGCTTCTCGCGGAACGCTGCGAGCGCCTCATCGTCGGCGAGGGTTCCGCTGCCGCTCGAGTCCCTGGAGAACGACGACGAACCGGCCGGAAGCTCGGCGGCCTCGTCGTCGGCGATCGTCGCGACCTGCTTCTTGTGCTGCTCCCAGCGGGCTTGAGCGGCGGCGTAGTCGGCCTCCCACCTGCCGCGCTGCTCCTCGAAGCCCTCTTTCCACTCGTTGGTCTCCGGGTCGAAGCCCTCGGGGTACTTGTAGTTGCCCTGGTCGTCGTACTCGGTGAGCATGCCATAGAGCGCCGGGTCGAACTCGGTGCCCTCGGGGTCGACGCCCTCGTTGGCCTGCTTCAGCGAGAGGCTGATGCGTCGTCGCTCGAGGTCGATGTCGATGACCTTGACGAACACCTCGTCACCGACCGACACGACCTGCTCGGCGAGCTCGACGTGCTTGCCGGACAGCTCTGAGATGTGCACCAGACCCTCGATGCCGTCGGCGACGCGGACGAACGCACCGAACGGGACGAGCTTCGTCACCTTGCCGGGGGCAACCTGGCCGATGGCGTGGGTGCGGGCGAACAACTGCCACGGGTCTTCCTGGGTGGCCTTGAGCGACAGCGACACGCGCTCGCGCTCGAGGTCGACCTCGAGGATCTCGACGGTGACCTCCTGGCCGACCTCGACGACCTCGCTGGCGTGCTCGATGTGCTTCCACGACAGCTCGGAGACGTGCACGAGGCCGTCCACGCCGCCGAGGTCGACGAACGCGCCGAAGTTGACGATCGACGACACGACGCCCTTGCGCACCTGGCCCTTGGCGAGGTTGTTGAGGAACGTGGTGCGCGACTCGCTCTGCGTCTGCTCGAGCAGCGCTCGGCGGGACAGCACGACGTTGTTGCGGTTCTTGTCCAGTTCGAGGATCTTCGCCTCGATCTCCTGGCCCAGGTACGGCGTCAGGTCGCGCACGCGACGCAGCTCGATGAGCGATGCCGGCAGGAAGCCCCGCAGACCGATGTCGACGATCAGGCCGCCCTTGACGACCTCGATGACCGATCCGGTGACGACGCCGTCGGCATCCTTGATCTTCTCCACGTCGCCCCAGGCGCGCTCGTACTGCGCGCGCTTCTTCGACAGGATCAGTCGGCCTTCCTTGTCCTCCTTCTGGAGAACGAGCGCCTCGACCGAGTCGCCGACGTTGACGACCTCAGTCGGGTCGACGTCGTGCTTGATGGAGAGTTCACGCGAGGGGATGACGCCCTCGGTCTTGTAACCGACGTCGAGCAGAACCTCGTCGCGGTCGATCTTGACGACGGTGCCCTCGATGAGGTCTCCGTCGTTGAAGAACTTCAGCGTCTTCTCGACCGCGGCCAGAAAGTCTTCAGCGGACCCGATGTCGTTGATCGCGATCTGCTTGGGGGCCGACGCAGTCGTTGTGATTGTCATGTAGTAATTGCTCCGAAACGGACACACAGTAGGGCCAACGGCAGGTGATGCAGGGTGTTGTGTCGCCGATGGCAGGCGAATAAGGATGCGCGAGAATCGCGACGGTCCAGCTTAGCGTGCGCGCGGAACCCGCGCCAGCGCGCTGCTATTTCAGCAGCGCCGATCTGAGCGTGTCGAGGCCGACCCCGCCCAGGTCGAGTGCCCGCTTGTGGAAGTCCTTGAACGAGAAGTCCGCCCCGTCGCGTCGCTGCGCGGCATCGCGGATCTGCTCCCAGATGCGCTGACCGACCTTGTACGACGGCGCCTGACCCGGCCAGCCGAGGTAGCGGTTCACCTCGAAGCGGATGAACGAGTCGTTCATGTTCACGTTCTTGCGCATGAACGCCAGCGCGTAGTCCGCGTCCCACACACCCGTCCCTTCGAGGTTCGGCTTTCCGAGGTGCACGCCGATGTCGAGCACGACGCGGGCCGCGCGCATCCGCTGGCCGTCGAGCATCCCGAGCCGGTCCGCCGGGTCTTGCAGGTAGCCGAGCTCCTCCATCAGCCGCTCGGCGTACAGCGCCCAGCCCTCGGCGTGACCGCTGGTGCCGCCGAGTTGACGGCGCCAGGTGTTCAGCGTCGCACGGTTGTAGACGGCCTGCCCGATCTGCAGATGATGGCCGGGAACTCCCTCGTGGTACACCGTCGTCAGCTCACGCCAGGTGTCGAACTCGGTGACGCCCTCGGGCACGCTCCACCACATGCGACCCGATCGCGAGAAGTCGTCGCTCGGGCCGGTGTAGTAGATGCCGCCTTCTTGCGTGGGGGCGATCATGCACTCGAGCGCTCTGACCGGCTCCGGGATGTCGAAGTGGTCGCGCGACAGCTCTTCGACCGCGCGGTCGCTGGTTTCCTGCATCCACCGCTGCAGGGCGTCCGTGCCGTGCAGCTTTCGGCTCGGGTCCTGGTCGAGGAACGCGATCGCCTCTTCGACGCTCGCGCCGGCCTTGATCTCGCCGGCGACGCGGGTCTGCTCGTCGACCATGCGGGCGAGCTCTTCGCGGCCCCACTCGTAGGTCTCGTCGAGGTCGATGGTGGCGCCCAGGAAGTGCTGGGACCGCAGCTCGTAGAGCTCCCGGCCGACGGCATCCTGCTCGGTCGCGACCGGGGCCAGCTCTGCTTCGAGAAAGTCGGCGAGCCGCGAATACGCTTCGGCGGATGCCTCGGCTCCGGCCCGCAGGTCGCGTCTGAGCGCGTCGGGCAGCGCGCCGCCCCCCTCGAGCTCGGCGCTGCCGGTGAGATCGAAGAAGAAGCCGAGCGGATCACCGTGCTTGCGCGCCTGCTGCGCGACCTCGGCGACCTGCCTGCGGGCCGGCGTCACGCCATCCGCGATGCCTTTGCGCAGCGTCTCGATGTACCCGTCGACGGCACCGGGCACGTTGCCGAGACGCCTGGCGACCACCGACCAGTCGTCCTGCGTCGCACGCGGCATCAGGTCGAAGATGTCGCGGATGCCCTGGGCCGGCGACGCGATGACGTTCAGGTCGCGTTCGAACAGCTTCGCCTCCGAGGCGCGCACCTCGAGCCTCAGGTCGAACAGGAGGTCGGTCTTGGTCACCTCGTCGACCTCGTCGACCGGCGTCTGAGCCTCGAGGGCGGCGATGACCGCCATGGCCTCGCCGATCATCCGCTCGTGGCCGGCCGGCGACGTGTCGCCGATCTCGCCGATGCGACCGGGCAGACCGAGCCAGATCGCGGTGTCGGGATCCAGGTCGATCAGGGTGGTCACCCAGCTCTCGGCGATGGTGTCGATGGCAGTAGGCGTTCTCGAAGAGGCGTCCGTCATCCTTCGAGCCTAGAGCGACCTACTCCTTGTCGAGATCGGTGGACAGCAGTTCGGTCAGCGAATCGAGGGCGGCGTCTGCGCCGTCACCCTCGGCGCTGAGCGTCACCTGCTCGCCGTGACCGATGCCCAGCGACAGCACCCCGAGGATGCTCGCGGCGTTGACGCTCTTGCCCGCCGTCGACGTCAGAGTGACCGGCACGCCGGCCTTCGCCGCGGCCTGCGCGAACAGGGATGCCGGGCGGGCGTGCAGTCCGACACTGGACGCGACGGTGACGGTTCGTTCTGCCATGGGATGCTCCTGACTACGGTTCGATCGTGATCTTGATGGCCTCGCCTCTACCCACGATATCGATGGCATCGAGTACGCGGTCCAGCGGGAGCCGGTGGGTGATGAGGTCGGTGACGGGGACGGCGCCCGACGCGATGAGCCCGAGCGCGGCGGTGTTGTGCGCCGGGCTGGAGCCGTTGACCCCGACGACGGTCAGCTCGCGGTAGTGCACCAGGTTGGCGTCGACGGTGATGCTGGGGGCGTCTTTCGGCAGCCCGCCGAACAGGCTGAGTCGCCCGCGGCGGGCGAGCATCCGCAGCCCCTGCTCCTGGGCGGTGCCGGACGCGGCCGCGGTGATCACGACATCCGCCCCCCTCCCGCCGGTGGCCTCGAGCACCGCAGCGACGGGGTCGGCGTCGGATGCCGCGACCGTCGCGTCGGGGTCGACGAGAGCCGAGGCATCCGCCAGCCTGCTCGCGTTGACGTCGACCAGGATCACCCGGGCCGCGCCTCGCGCGCGGGCGAGGCGCACGTGCAGGCATCCGATCGGGCCGGCACCGATCACCACGACGGTGTCGCCGGGGCCGACGCGCGCGAGCTCCTGCCCGTTGAGCACGCAGGCGAGCGGCTCGGTGAGGGATGCCTCGGCGAACCCGACTCCGTCGGGGATAATGTTCATGCCGCCCACGTCGAGCACCTGACGCGGCACGATCAGGTACTCGGCGAACCCGCCGGCGAACTGGTAGCCCATCGACAGCTGATTGGGGCAGATGGTGGGGTTCCCCGACGTGCAGTACTCGCACGTGCCGTCCGGAATGGCGGCGATCACCTGAACCCGGTCGCCGACGGCCCAGCCGGAGGTCTCAAGACCGAGTTCGACGATCTCGCCCGCGATCTCGTGCCCCATCACGCGCGGGGCGGTCATGTTGGGGTGGCCCGAACGTGCGATTTTGACGTCGGTGCCGCACATCGAGCACGCGCGAACCCGGATCTTCACCTCGCCCGTGGCGGGGCTGGGTTCAGCGACGTCCTCGAGTCGGATGTCCCCCGGAGCGTAGAAGGTGGCGCCGCGCAAACTACGACTCGTCGTCGTCCGGAGTCAGCAGCGCGTAGACCTGCTCGACCGTGGTGGCAGCACGCAGGGCGGCCGCCTTGTCCGGGTCCATCAGCACCGTCGCGAGCTGGGCGAGCAGCGCGATGTGGCCGTTGCCCTTCGCGGCGATGCCGAACGCGAGCGTGACCTGGTTGCCATCCCAGTCCACGCCGTCCGGGAACTTGATCAGCGAGAGCGCATCGGCTCTCACGGAGTCCTTCGCGCCGAGGGTTCCGTGCGGAATCGCCACCCCCTCGCCCATGAACGTCGAGACCGAGTTCTCGCGGTCGATCATCGCGTCCACGTACGAGGCATCCACCGCCCCGACTGCTATCAGCGCAGCACCCGCCTGACGGATGGCGTCATCGCGGCTGGCCGCCGAGGCGTCGAGATCGATCGACGCCTCGGCGAGCAGCTCGTTGAGCGGTGTGGCGTTCTCGTCGGCCACGATCAGACGTCGATCGTCGTGCCGTCTTGGATCGCCTTGACCAGCTTGGTCACGGCGGGGTCACCCAGGAACAACTGGAACGGGATGACCGGGATGTCGGGAACGACACCCCGGGCCCGGTCGGCCAGTCCCGCCTGGGTGACCACCACATCGGCGTCGCCGGGGATGTGGGCGACCGGTGAATGCTCCACCGTCACCCCGTTCTTGGCGAGCTGCTTCTTCAGCGTGCCGGCGAGCATGACGCTGCTGCCCATGCCGGCGTCGCACGCGACGATCAGCTTCTTGATGCTCGATCCGTCGATGGTTGCCATGACGTTCTCTCCCTAGCGTTCGGCTTCGATTCGAGGTTACGCCGTTGCGGGCGTACCCTTCGAGGCGCGCTTGTTCTCGGCGCTGCGCTCCTTCGCCGCCTCGAGGTCGATCGCGGCGTCGACCGCGTTCTCCTTGCGGCCGAACCCGAGCAGCAGCGAGCCGACAAGGGCGGTGACCGCCGCGGCGAGGATGATGCCGATCAGGTTGAGCACCAGGTTGTCTGGCGGTGACACCAGCGCCCAGGCGATCACGCTGCCGGGCGACGCTGGCGCCCGGAGGCCGAGGCCCCAGATCACCTCCCACAGCACACCGGTCGCGCCACCGAGGATCGCGGCGATGATGAGGATCGGCTTCATGAGCACGTACGGGAAGTAGATCTCGTGGATGCCGCCGAGGAAGTGCACGACCATGGCGGCGGGAACCGTGGGACGGATCGCGCGCGGGCCGAACAGCAGCATCGCGGTCAGGATGCCGAGCCCCGGACCGGGGTTCGACTCGATCATGAACAGGATCGACTTGCCGGACTCCAGCGCCTCCGCCGAACCCAGCGGCGTGAACACCCCGTGGTTGAGGGCGTTGTTCAGGAACAGCACCTTCGCAGGCTCGACGATGATCGACACCAATGGCAGCAGGCCGGTCGAGACCAGGAAGTTCGTCGCGGCACCGAGGGCCTGGCCCAGCCAGAACGTCAGCGGGCCGACGACGTAGAGGCCGAAGACCGCCATGGCACCGCCGATGATGCCTGCGGCGAAGTTGTCGACGAGCATCTCGAAGCCGCCCTTGACCTTGCCCGCGATCGACCGGTCCCACAGCTTCAGCAGCAGGGCGGTGAGCGGACCGAGGATGAAGGCTCCGAGGAAGTTCGGGCTGATCTCGGCGATGGAGGCGGGTGCGGCGGCCGGGGCATCCGCGTTGATCGCGGCACCGGTCAGCTGCAGCGCGACCGGCGCGAGCATCGCGCCGAGCGTCGCGACGGCACCGACGACGCCACCGCGGGTGTCGTAGACGAGCCGGCCACCGGTGTATCCGATGAGCAGCGGCAGCAGGATCACGATCAGCGGGCCGACCAGGGTCGAGATCTGCGCGGCGATCGGCAGCGGGTCGTCCGGCGCCCGGCCCGCGATCAGGTTGACCCAGCCGGTCGGGATGAACAGCGCCGTGATGAGACCGAACGCGATGAACGCGCCCAGGTTCGGCATGACCATGCCGGCCAGGAAGGCGCCGAAGCGCTGCACGCGCGCCTTCGCCCCGGTGCCGGTCACCGTCGGTGTGTAACTAGACATGACAGTCGGTACTCCTTCGTACGGGTGGTGGGTTAGCTGGCCATGAGCGGCCGATCCAGGTCTGGCTGCCACACCAGCTGGACGTTCGAGTGGTCGATGTGCTGCGGCCCGGGAACCGCGGTACCGGGGAGGGATGCCGCGGCGGAACCCCAGGCGAGCGCCTCGAGCAGCGAGGCATCCAGGTCGGTGTCATCTGCGGCGAGGCGGGACAGGAAGCCGGCGAGAAAGCAGTCCCCGGCACCGACGGTGCTGCGCTGGCGCGCGATGCGGGACTCGCCGACGATGACCCCGTGTGGACCGACCAGCACCGCGCCGTCCGCGCCGAGACTGACGAGCACGAGCTCGACCCCGAGGTCGCGCACCTCCCTCGCCGCGTCCACGACCGCGGACATGGATGTCAGAGAGCGCCCGGTGATCTCGGCCAGCTCGGTGCGGTTCGGCTTGATCAACCGCGGCCTCGACGCGAGGAAATGCGCGAGCGCATCACCGCTGGTATCGACCGCGAGGTGGGTGCTGTCGATTCTGGATGTCAGAGCCCGCGCGTCCCGGCCCGAGAAGTCTGGCGGCACGCTGCCGCTGATGACGACCCAGTCCCCCGCCGACACCTCGGCCGCCACAGCGTCGACCAGCGCGGCCAGCTCATCGGCGGAGAGTGCAGCCCCGGGCTCGTTGAGCTTGGTGACCGTGCCGTCGGCTTCGGCGAGGGTGATGTTCGAGCGTGTTCGACCGGAGACAGCGACCAGTCGGGCGTCGACGCCGGCTTCACCGAGGAGAGCACCGAGCTCGCTGCCTTCGGTCCCTCCGATCGGCACGACGGCGACGCTCGGGATGCCGTTACGGGTGAGCGCGCGGGTGACGTTGACCCCTTTGCCGCCAGCTTCGAGGGTCGGGGCAGATGTCCGCAGCACGGCCCCGCGCTGCAGCCCGTCGAGCTCCAGCGTGCGGTCCAGGCTCGGATTCAGCGTGAGTGTCACGATCACACGACCACCAGCCTCGGGCCGGCGTTTTCGATGTCGTCGGCGAGCTCGACATCCAGCTCGACGTCGGTGATCACGGTGTCGATCTCAGACAGCGGGGCGACTCGCGCGAAGTCCTCGCGGCCGAACTTGGTGTGGTCGGCGAGCACCACGGTGCGGCGCGCCGCATCGATCAGTGCGCGCTTCACGCCGGCCTCGGCGAGATCGGGCGTCGTCAGGCCGCGCTCGACGCTGATGCCGTTGGTGCCCATGAAGGCGACATCGGCGAACACCTCGGCGATCTGCGCCTTGGTCCATTCGCCGACGGCCGCCATGGTGCGACCGCGGACGACGCCGCCGAGCAGATGCAGGCTGATGTTCGGCCGGGAGATCAGCACGCTTGCCACCGGGATCGAGTGCGTCACCACGGTGAGCTCACGGTCGGTGGGCAGCAGTTGCGCGAGCCGCGCCGTAGTGGTTCCCGCGTCGAGGATCACCGATCCACCCTCCGGCAGCTCGTCCAGGGCCGCCCGGGCGATGCGATCCTTCTGTCCGGCGGCGTGACTCTCCCGATCCGCGACGCCCGGCTCGATGCCCAGTCGCTCCACCGGGATCGCGCCGCCGTGCACCCGGCGCAGCACACCCCGGCGCTCGAGCGCGGTCAGGTCGCGGCGGACGGTCTCAGGCGTGACCAGGAGCTCCCGGGCGAGCCCGGCGACGTCGACCCGGCCGTTCGTGCGCGCGGTATCGAGGATCTGCTGGTGACGCTCCGGTGCGTACATCCGACCTCGCTGGCGCTGAAACGGGCAACCCCAAATGTGGGTATGGGCTTATATTTGCCCGTTTGTGTCCGGTTGTCAATCGTGACCCGGATCAGTGCGCCGCGGCATCCCAGTTCGGGCCGGTGCCGAGCTGCACCTCGAGCGGCACGCTGAGGTCGGCCGCGCCGCCCATGCGCGAACGCACGATGCCCGATAGGGCGTCCAGCTCGCCCGGCGCGACCTCGAACACGAGCTCGTCGTGCACCTGCAGCAGCATGCGCGAGCCCAGCGACTGCTCGCGCAAATCGGCGTCGATGCGGATCATCGCCAGCTTCAGGATGTCGGCCGCCGACCCCTGGATGGGCGAGTTCAGCGCCTGCCGCTGTGCGTTCTCACGCAGCACCCGGTTGTTCGAGGTGAGGTCGGCGAACGGACGCCGCCGCCCGAAGATCGTGGTCGTGTACCCGTCCACCCGCGCCTGCTCGACGACGTTGCGCAGGTAGTCGCGCACTGCGCCGAACCGGGCGAAGTAGTCCGCCATCAACTCCTTGGCCTCGCTCGTCTCGATGCGCAGCTGGTTGGAGAGTCCGAACGCGCTGAGCCCGTACGCGAGCCCGTACGACATCGCCTTCACCTTGGTGCGCATGAACGGGGTCACGTCTTCAGGCGGCACGCCGAAGATGCGCGCGCCCACGAACCGGTGCAGGTCCTCCCCCGAGTTGAACGCCTCGATGAGCCCATCATCGCCTGACAGGTGCGCCATGATGCGCATCTCGATCTGCGAGTAGTCGGCGGTCAGCAGCGTCTCGAAACCCTCGCCCGCCTCGAAGGCCGAGCGGATCTCCCGGCCGACCTCGGTCTTGATCGGCACGTTCTGCAGGTTCGGATCGTTCGACGCGATGCGGCCGGTCGCCGACCCGGCCTGCTCGTAGGTGGTGTGCACGCGGCTGCTGCCGTCGGCCGCCTTGTCGATGCCCGCGATGATCTGCATGAGCTTCGTCGCGTCGCGATGCTGCAGCAGCAGGTCGAGGAACGGATGCGGCGCCTGCTCCTGCAGATCGGCAAGGCTCGCCGCGTCGGTCGAGAATCCGGTCTTGTTCGACCTGGTCTTGGGCATCCCGAGCTGATCGAACAGCACCTCCTGCAACTGCTTGGGACTACCCAGGTTGATCTCACGGCCGATCTCGGCGAAGGCGCGAGCCGCGACATCCGCCGCTCTGAGCCCCAGCTCGCCGGTGAGGCGACCGAGCACGTCCCGGTTGACGGTGATGCCGTCACGTTCCATGGTCGCGAGCACCGGCAGCAGCGGCAGCTCGATGTCCTCGAGCACGCGCAGTGACCCGGCGTCGAGCTTCTCCGACAGGTACGCGGCCAGGCGCAGCGAGTACCACGCCTCGGTGGCGGGGCTCGCCGCCTCCGTCTCAGGCACCAGCTGGTTCGGGTCGGGTTGTGCCAGGGTCTCGCCGAGGTAGTACTCGACCTGCGACTGCAACGTCTCGGCCCTGCCGCCAGGACGGAGCAGCCAGCCTGCGAGCATCGTGTCGTACGCGATGCCCCGGAGGTCGATGCCGGCAGCGCGGGCGATCTTGAGTTGCGTCTTCGCCCCGGTCATCACCTTCGGCGCGTCGCCGGTCAGCCAGTCGCGCACAGCCGGACCGTCCCCGGCGGGCCAGGCCACGTAGACGGTGTCGTCGGCGGCACCGATCCCGAAACCGGCGACGCTGCCGTGGATGGTCTCCACGCGCAGACCGAGTGCGTTGCGACCGCCCGAGGTCTGCGTCGCGATCCAGGCGCCCAGCTCCTCGTCGTTCAGCGTTCTGACGGGGGGAATACCGGCGGCAGCGGGCGCGGACCCGGCCACGGCATCCTCGCCCTGCTCGGCCGCGGCGATTCTCAGCACGCGCTCGAGCAGCGTCTTGAACTGCAACCGGTCGAAGATTTCGCGCACCGCCGGGATGTCCATCGGCCGCCGCTGCAGATCGCCCGGACCGAACTCCAGCTCCACGTCGGTGACGAGCCGGTTCAGGGCGCGGTTGCGCACGGCGCGGTCTCGCTGATCGCGCAGGTTCTGCCCGACGACGCCCTTGAGCTCATCTGCGTGAGCGAGCAGCCCGTCCAGCCCGCCGTATTCGAGCACCCACTTGACGGCGGTCTTCTCGCCGACCTTGTCGATGCCGATGAGATTGTCGGATGTCTCGCCCACCAGCGCCGCGACATCCGGGTACTGCTCCGGCTCGATGCCGTAGCGCTCGAGCACCGCGGCGCGGTCGTAGCGTTTGAGCTCGGAGACGCCGCGAGCGTTGGGGTAGAGCAGGGTCACGCTCGGCGTCACCAGTTGGATCGCATCCCGGTCGCCCGAGACGACCAGCACGTCGAAGCCCTGCTCGCTGCCCTGACGGGCGAGGGTGGCCAGGATATCGTCCGCCTCGAAGTCGGGCTTGGTCAGCACCGGGATGCTCAGGGCTTTCAGCGCCTCCTGCAGCAGCGGCACCTGACCGGCGAACTCGGGCGGAGTCGCACCGCGGGTGGCCTTGTACTCGCCGTACTCGCGGGTGCGGAACGACTCACGCGACAGGTCGAACGCGACCGCCAGATGGCTCGGCTTCTCGTTCTGCAGGAGCAGGATGAGCATGGACAGGAAGCCGTGGATCGCGTTCGTGTGCTGCCCGTCGCGCGTCGTGAAACTGTCCACCGGAAGCGCGTAGAACGCGCGGAACGCCAGCGAATGGCCGTCGATCACGAGGAGGGTAGGCTTTTGCGGGTCCGGCACGGAGCCAGCCTAGCCGCGGCTCCCGACCCTCGATGTGGAGCGATGTGACCGCGAGATACCCAGAGAACCTCGACCCGGAACTGCTCGAACGGCTGGTGCACAGCGGCGGCGGAGCACTCGCGCGCAAGCTTGAGATCGACTTTCTCGAACTGTCGGCGGAACACTCCGTGGCCACCATGCCGGTGCTCGGCAACACCCAGGTGGTCGGCATCCTGCACGGCGGAGCGCACGTCGTGCTCGGCGAATCGCTCGGGTCGATCTCGTCCGCCATCCACGCCGGACCCGGTCGGATCGCGATGGGTATCGAGATCAACGCCACCCACAGCCGCTCCGTCGATCAGGGCATCGTCACCGCGACCTGCGACGCGCTGGTGCTCGGCCGGACGCTGGCGACACACGAGATCGTGATCCGCGACGAGGGAGGCCGACGGCTCTCCACGGTGCGGATGACGAACATCCTGCGCGATGGCTGAGGCTATTTCTTCGGGCTGAACTGGTCGATGATCGTCTGCGCCACTTCGTGCATGGTCAGGCGGCGGTCCATCGAGGCCTTCTGGATCCAGCGGAACGCCTCCGGCTCGCTGAAGCCCATCTTGTCGTTGAGCAGACCCTTGGCGCGGTCGACGAGCTTTCGGGTCTCGAAGCGCTCGACCAGGTCGGCGACCTCGGCCTCGAGCGCGATGATCTGGCTGTAACGGCTGAGCGCGATCTCGATCGCCGGCAGCAGATCGTTCGGGGTGAACGGCTTCACGACGTACGCCAGCGCGCCTGCCTCGGATGCCCGCTCCACCAGCTCCTTCTGGCTGAATGCGGTCAGCAGCACAACCGGGGCGATGTGGTTCTTGCTGAGGCGTTCGGCCGCTGAGATGCCGTCGAGCTGGGGCATCTTGACATCCATGATGACGAGGTCGGGCCGGAGCTCGGTCGCCAGGGCCACCGCGGACTCGCCGTCGGCGGCCTCGCCGACGACCTCGAAGCCGTTGTCGCGCAGGATCTCGACGATGTCCATGCGGATGAGCGACTCGTCCTCGGCGACGACCACCCTGCGCGGGCTCGAGTTGGCGGCATCCTGCTCAGTCACGAGATCGAGCCTACGGTATCCGCCCCGCGCCCGAGGTCGGTTCGTCCGTGCCCATCGCGGGACTTGAACCCGCATGCCTTGCGGCATCCGATTTTGAGTCGGACGTGTATGCCAATTCCACCAGATGGGCCGACGCTCCAAGTGTGCCAGACGCGGGCGGAGTGTGTCGCCACCGGCATGGCCCGGTGCTTCAGACTGAACCCATGGCGCCACGGGTCATCCGCAGCATCGAGCTGGTGATGGATGCCTCGACCGACGCCGCGATCCGCGGCGAGTGGGCGGCGCTGCACGACGCCGGGCTGCCGAGCCTGGCGACGCATGCCGGAGCATCCAACCGTCCGCACATCACGCTGCTCGCGACCGATGAGGAGTTGAACTCGCAGAACCTGGACGTGCCGCTGCCGTTGCCCGTCAGCCTCGGCGGGCTGCTCGTGTTCGGGGTGGGGCGGCCCCGCGGGATGGTGCTCAGCCGCGCGGTCGTGCCGTCCGCGGCGCTGCTCGACCTGCACGCGCGCGTGCTCGCAGCCAGCGGTGCGACGCCGAGCCCCACCAGCGTCCCGGGAGCCTGGACGCCGCACATCACCCTCGCGCGTCGGCTCGCCCCGGCCGAGCTGGCTGCGGCGATCGAACTGCTCGACGCACCCGACCATGCCGGTGCGGCGGTCGGGCTCCGGCTCTGGGACGCCGGAACCCGCACCGTGACACCGCTCGCGGGAGTGGTCTAGCCGCTAGTCGGCGTGCTCGCCCGACTCCCAGACGGGCGCGGCAGCGTTGATCGCGTCACCGACGACGTGCACGCGCACATCGTTCGTGGAACCGGCGACCCCGGGAGGGGAACCGGAGATGACGACGACCTTGTCTCCAGCCTCGGCGAGCCCCTGCTCGAGCAGCACGGTGTCGACCTGCGGGTACATCGCGTCGGTGTGGGTGACGCGATCCGTGACGAACGACTCGATGCCCCAGATCAGCGCCATGCGGCGCCGGATGGCGGGGTCGGGGGTGAACGCCTTCATCGGGATGCGGAACCTCAGCCGCGACATCCGCCTCGCCGAATCGCCGGACTCGGTGAAGACGCACACGTACTTGGCATCGACGAAGTCCGCGACCTCGGCCGCCGCGAGGGTCATGGCGCCGCCCTGCGTGCGGGGCTTGGTGCCCAGCGGCGGGATGCGCTCGAGCCCGTGGTCCTCGGTCGAGGCGACGATGCGCGCCATGGTCTGCACGGTGATGACGGGGTACTCGCCGACGCTGGTCTCGCCGGACAGCATGACCGCGTCCGCGCCGTCGAGGATGGCGTTGGCGACATCGGATGTCTCGGCCCGGGTCGGCACCGGCGAGCCGATCATCGACTCGAGCATCTGGGTGGCGACGATCACCGGCTTGGCCATCCGGCGGGCCAGCTCGATGGTGCGCTTCTGGACGATCGGCACCGCCTCCAGCGGCAGCTCGACTCCCAGGTCGCCGCGAGCGACCATGATCGCGTCGAACGCGTCGATGATGCCCTCGAGGTGGTCGACCGCCTGCGGCTTCTCGATCTTCGCGATCACCGGGATGCGGCGACCCTCCTCGGCCATGATCTCGTGCACGCGCTGCACATCGTCGGCGTTGCGAACGAACGACAGCGCGATCAGGTCGGCTCCGAGCTGAAGCCCCCAGCGCAGGTCGTCCTCGTCCTTCTCCGACAGCGCGGGCACGTTGACGGCCACCCCGGGCAGGTTGATGCCCTTGTTGTTGGAGACCGGTCCGGCCACCACGACCTCGGTGGTCACGACGGTGCCGTCGGTTTCGACGACCCGCACCTTCACCTTGCCGTCGTCTATGAGCAGGAAGTCCCCGGGCGAGACATCCTGCGGCAGTCCCTTGAACGTGGTGCCGACGATCTCCTTCGTGCCGAGGATGTCGTCGGTCGTGATCCTGAAGATGTCACCGACGGCCAGCTCGTGCGGCCCGTTCTCGAACCTGCCGAGCCGGATCTTCGGCCCCTGCAGGTCGATCATGACGGCGACGGCTCGACCGGAGTCCTCCGCGGCCTTGCGCACGTTGGCGAAGACCTCTTCGTGCACGGCATGGCTGCCGTGGCTGAGGTTCATGCGGGCGACGTCGACTCCGGCATCGATGATGGCGCGGATGTTCTCGTAGCTCGATGTCGCCGGCCCGAGGGTGGCGACGATCTTGGCTCGTCTCATGACTTCCTTGTGGTGTGGTGGTGGTGGTGGAACGGAAGATGAATCAGATGGCCAGAGCGCGGTCGGTGGGCCGCACCGGGAACGGCAACAGCGTCTCACCTTCGAGAAAACGATCGATCGAGGATGCCGCGGCTCGGCCCTCCGCGATGGCCCAGACGATCAGCGACTGCCCGCGACCGGCGTCGCCGGCCGCGAACACGCCGGATTCGCTGGTCTCGTATCGACCGTCACGCTCGATCGCGCCACGCTCGTCGAACGGCACCGGCAGCTGGTGACCGAGGTACTCGGATTCCGGCCCGGCGAAACCGAGCGCGAGCAGCACGAGGTCGGCCGGGATCTCGCGTTCGGTGCCCGACTTCGGCACCCGGCGGCCGTCGAGGTACTCGGTCTCGGCAACCCGGATGGCGCGCACCTCGCCGGCATCGTTGGAGAGGAACTCGACCGTCGATGCCAGGTACACCCGCTCGCCGCCCTCTTCATGGGCGCTGGAGACCTCGAACAGCGTCGGCACCATCGGCCATGGCTGCTGTTCCGGCCGTTCGGTGGGCGGCTGCTTGCCGATCGCGAGGTTGGTGACGCTGAGCGCCCCCTGCCGGTGCGCCGTGCCGATGCAGTCCGAACCGGTGTCGCCACCGCCGAGTACGACGACGTGCTTGCCCTCGGCGGTGATCTGGTCGAGCACGGCATCGCCGGCGACCGCCCGGTTGCCCTGCACCAGGTACTCCATCGCGAAATGGATGCCCAGCAGGTCGCGACCGGGAATGGGCAGGTCGCGCGGCACCGTGGCACCGGTGGCGATGAGCACCGCGTCGTAGCGGGACCTGAGGTCTGCCCACGTGATGTCGACGCCGATCTCGACGCCGGCGCGGAATCGGGTGCCTTCGGCTTGCATCTGCGCGAGCCGGGTGTCGAGAACCCGCTTCTCCATCTTGAAATCGGGGATGCCGTAGCGCAGCAGTCCGCCGATGCGATCGTCGCGCTCGAACACGGCCACGGTGTGGCCGGCGCGCGTCAGCTGCTGCGCGGCCGCGAGACCGGCGGGCCCGGAGCCGACCACGGCGACCGTCTTGCCGGTGAGCCGCTCGGGCGGGTGCGGCGTGAGCCCCTCGGCGAATGCGAGGTCGGCGATCGACACCTCGACCTGCTTGATCGTGACCGGGTCCTGGCTGATGCCGAGCACGCACGAACTCTCGCACGGGGCCGGGCACAGGCGGCCGGTGAACTCCGGGAAGTTGTTGGTGGCGTGCAACCGGTCGACCGCCTGCGCGGTCTCGCCGCGCCACATCAGATCGTTCCACTCCGGGATCAGGTTGCCCAGCGGACAGCCCTGATGACAGAACGGGATGCCGCAATCCATGCAGCGGCCCGCCTGGCGGCGCAGTTGCGCCGAGTCCTGCTGCTCGTAGACCTCTTTCCAGTCCATCAGTCGCAGCGCGACGGGCCGACGCGCGGGCAGCTCCCGCTCGGGGACCTTCAGGAATCCTCTGGGATCAGCCACCGGTCACCTCCAGGATCCGCTGCCATGCGACATCCCCGTCGGGGTCGAGTCCCTGTTCGACGAGCTCGGCACGCGTGGCCAGCACCGCAGCGTAGTCGCGCGGCAGCACCTTCGTGAAACGGGAGACCGTCGCATCCAGGTTCTCCAGCATGCGAGCCGCCACCGCGGAATCGGTCTCATCGAGGTGCCGTTGCAGCAGATCGGTGAGGATCTCGACATCGGCGCTGCCCAGGGGCAGCAGCTCGAGCTCGCCGGAGGCCAGCGAATCGGGGTTCACCCGCTTCGGGCTGAGGTCGTGAACGTAGGCGGTGCCGCCGGACATGCCCGCGCCGAGGTTGCGGCCGGTGCGCCCGAGGATCACGGCGAGACCGCCGGTCATGTACTCCAGTGCGTGGTCCCCGACGCCCTCGACGACGGCGGTCGCGCCGGAGTTGCGCACCAGGAATCGCTCCCCGACGATGCCGCGCAGGAACATGCTGCCCTGCGTGGCACCGTAGCCGATCACGTTGCCGGCGATCACGTTCGCCTCGGCCGGGAAGACGCTGGCCCGATGCGGGCGGATCACGATCTGACCGCCGCAGAGCCCCTTGCCGACGTAGTCGTTGCTGTCGCCCTCCAGTCGCAGGGTGATGCCCGCGGGCATGAACGCTCCCAGTGACTGCCCCGCGGTGCCGGTGAGTCGAACCTCGATGGTGCCCGTCGGCAGCCCGTTCTCGCCGTACCGCTTGGTCACCTCGTGGCCCAGCAGTGTGCCCACCGCGCGCTCGGTGTTGCGGATCGGCAACTCCACCGCCACCGGCATCCCGTCGTCGAGCGCGCCGCGTGCCAGGCCGATCAACTGCTGATCGAAGTGGTGATCGAGTTCGTGATCCTGGCGCACGCGGTTCGTGCGCGGCTCGTGCGCGCCGAACTCCGGGCCCTCGAAGATCGGCGTCAGGTCGAGTCCGTCGGCCTTCCAGTGCTCGACGGCGCGATCGGTGTCGAGCAGGTCGCTGCGCCCGATCGCCTCCTCAAGACTGCGGAACCCGAGCTCGGCGAGGTACTCGCGCACCTCCTGCGCGATGAACTCGAAGAAGTTCACGACGAACTCCGGCTTGCCGGTGAATCGCGCGCGCAGCTCGGGGTTCTGCGTCGCGACGCCGACCGGGCAGGTGTCCAGATGGCAGACCCGCATCAGGATGCATCCGCTCACCACCAGCGGAGCGGTCGCGAACCCGAATTCCTCGGCCCCAAGCAGGGCGCCGACGATCACGTCGCGACCGGTCTTCATCTGCCCGTCGACCTGCACCACAACCCGGTCGCGCATGCCGTTGAGCATCAGCGTCTGCTGCGTCTCGGCCAGACCGATCTCCCACGGGGTGCCCGCGTGCTTGAGCGAGTTCAGCGGCGACGCGCCTGTGCCGCCGTCGTGGCCGGACACGAGCACGACGTCGGCCTTCGCCTTCGTCACGCCGGCGGCGACCGCGCCGATGCCGGACTGGCTGACCAGCTTGACGTGCACCCGCGCCTCGGGGTTGGCGCGCTTGAGGTCGAAGATGAGCTGCTTGAGGTCTTCGATCGAGTAGATGTCGTGGTGCGGCGGCGGCGAGATGAGCCCGACGCCCGCGGTGCCGTGGCGGGTGCGCGCGATCCACGGGTAGACCTTGCCCGCCGGCAGCTGACCACCCTCGCCGGGCTTGGCGCCCTGGGCCATCTTGATCTGGATGTCGGTGGCGTGCGTCAGGTACATGCTCGTGACACCGAACCGGCCCGACGCGACCTGCTTGATGGCACTGCGCCGTTCCGGGTCGAGCAGTCGCGCGACATCCTCTCCGCCCTCGCCGGTGTTGGACCTGCCGCCGAGGCGGTTCATGGCGATGGCGAGCGTCTCGTGCGCCTCCTGGCTGATGGAGCCGTAGCTCATCGCGCCGGTATTGAACCGCTTCACGATCGACTCGACCGGCTCGACCTCGTCGATGGGTACCGGGGGACGCTGCCCGTCGCGCAGGGCGAACATGCCGCGCAGCGTCATCAGGTTCTCGGCCTGCCCGTCGACGAGCCGCGTGTACTCGCGGAAGATGTCGTAGCGCCGCGACCGCGTCGCGTGCTGCAGGCGGAACACCGTCTCCGGGTTGAACAGGTGCGGCGGTCCATCCCGGCGCCACTGGTACTCCCCGCCGGTCGCAAGGTGCTCATGCGCACCGGGCGCGCCGTCCTCGGGATAGGCGGCGGCGTGACGAGCCGCGCTCTCCGCGGCGATCACCTCGAGCCCGACCCCGCCGAGCAGGCTCGTCGTGCCGGTGAAGTACTGATCGACGAAGTCCTGCGAGAGCCCGATCGCCTCGAAGGCCTGCGCGCCGGCGTATGAGCCGACCACCGAGATGCCCATCTTCGACATGATCTTCAGCACGCCCTTGCCGAGCGCCTTGATCAGATTCTTGACGGCCTTCTCCGGGGTGATGCCTCCCAGCATGCCGCTGCGGACCAGCTCCTCCGCCGTCTCCATGGCCAGGTACGGGTTGATGGCCGACGCTCCGTAGCCGACGAGGAGCGCCACATGGTGCACCTCGCGCACGTCGCCGGCCTCGACGATCAGGCCCACCTTCATCCGGTTCTCCCGCCGGATCAGGTGATGGTGCACGGTCGCGAGCATGAGCAGCGACGGGATCGGCGCGAGGTCGGCGTTGCTGTCGCGGTCGGAGAGCACGATGAACTGCGCGCCCTGCTCGATGGCGTGATCGACCTCCTCGCACATCTTGGCAAGGCGCTTCTCCATCGCCCTGGGGCCCCGGTCGACGCGGTAGAGCCCTCGCACGGTGTAGGTGAGGCTGCTGCCGGGCTCGATGTGCTGGATCTTCGCGAGCTCGTCGTTGTCGATCACCGGGAAGTCGAGCGACACCTGCCGAGCGTGCTCGGGCGTCGCCGTCAGCAGGTTGCGCTCCGGCCCGAGCCCGAGCTTCATCGAGGTCACGACCTCCTCACGGATCGAGTCCAGTGGCGGGTTCGTCACCTGCGCGAACTGCTGCGTGAAGTAGTCGAACAGCAGCCGGGGGCGGTCGGACAGGATCGCGATCGGCGTGTCGGTGCCCATCGCACCAAGAGGTTCCGCCCCGGTCTGCGCCATCGGGCCGACGAGGATGCGCACCTCTTCCTCGGTGTAGCCGAAGGTGCGCTGGCGCCGGGTGACCGACGCGGCGGTGTGCACGATGTGCTCGCGCTCGGGCAGGTCTTTCAGCGCGATGCGGTTCTCCTCGAGCCACTGACCCCAGGGCTGGGATGCCGCCAGGTCGGCCTTGACCTCGTCGTCTTCGATGATGCGCCCTTGCGCGGTGTCGACGATGAACATCTTTCCTGGGCGCAGCCGGCCCTTGCGCACGATCGTCGACTGGTCGATCTCCGGCAGCACGCCGATCTCGCTGGCCAGCACGACGAGTCCGTCGTCGGTGACCAGGTAGCGCCCTGGGCGCAGTCCGTTGCGGTCGAGGGTGGCGCCCACCAGCGATCCGTCGGTGAAGACCAGGGCGGCGGGGCCGTCCCATGGCTCCATCAGGGTGCCGTGGTACTCGTAGAACGCCCGACGCGCGGGGTCGATGTCGGTCTGGTTCTCGTACGCCTCGGGAACCATCATCATCATCGCGTGCGGCAGGGACCGCCCGGCCAGGTTGAGCAGCTCGACGACCTCGTCGAACGACGCCGAGTCACTGGCACTCGCCGTGTTGATCGGCAGGAGGGGCCGCATGTCCCCCAGGGCCTCCGACTCCAGCTGGGACTGCCGCGCTCGCATCCAGTTGCGGTTGCCCTGGACGGTGTTGATCTCGCCGTTGTGCGCGATCATGCGGAAGGGCTGGGCCAGCGGCCAGGACGGGAAGGTGTTCGTGGAGTACCGGGAGTGCACCAGCGCGAGCCGCGAGGCGAAGCGCTCGTCGGAGAGGTCGGGGTAGAACGGCTCCAGCTGCAGCGTGGTGACCATGCCCTTGTAGACCAGGGTGCGCGCGGACAGCGACGGGAAGTACGCGCCCAGTTCGTGCTCGGCGCGCTTGCGCAGCCGGTACACCTGGCGTTCGAGCGCCATGCCGCCGACCGCCTCCGCGGTGGTCGAGTCCGTGGAAACCCTCGGCGAGACACGCGTCGATCGCAGGAACAGTTGCTCGAAGGCCGGCATGGCACCGCGGGCCAAGTGGCCCAGGTGCTCGGGGTCGACCGGCACCTGCCGCCATCCCAGCACCGTCAGGTCCTCCTGCGCCGCGAGATCTGCGATACCGAGCTTCAGCTCCGCACGCTCGGCATCGTCGGTCGGCAGAAACGCCATGCCGACCGCGTAGTGCCCGACCTGCGGAAGTTCGAAGTCGACCACGGCGCGAAGGAAGGCGTCGGGAATCTGCGTGATGATGCCAGCACCGTCGCCGGTACCGGCGTCCGACCCCACGGCGCCGCGGTGCTCGAGGTTGCGCAGCGCCCTCAGCGCGGTGGCGATGATGTCGTGCCCGGCGGCGCCTCGCAAGGTCGCCACCATGGCCAGGCCGCAGGCATCCTTCTCCCGGGCAGGGTCGTAAAGACCGGTCTTGCCGGGAAGTGCGCTGTACCGCGCGAGGGGCGGCGTGAGAGCCATGAATTCGTCCTCACGAGAGTGCTCGGAGAGTGGGACGTCGGCGGCCCAGGTGGTTTGCCCTGCTGCGTACTAGGGCTTCGTGGTACCTGCTCCGCTTGTGGCGAGCTTCTCGGCATCGTCGGTATCAAATTCGGCGGTGTCCGAGTAGGTCTCGCCAGAGTCTATCGCACGCTCGGGGCCCTTCCCGGGTAGGTACGGGCCGGGCTCGACACCCGGGTGGCGACGCGTTTGAACGATGTAGAGGATCACGCCGACGACCACGGCGGCGATCGCGCCCCAGATGTTGGAACGGATGCCGAGGAACACCTCGCTCGGGTCGACGCGGATCGACTCGAACCAGATCCGGCCGAAGCCGTACCAGATCATGTACAGGGCCCACACCTTGCCCCACTGCAGGCGGGGTTCCTTCGCGCCGACCGGCAACGGCACAGATGCCCCGAGAATACGGCGCTTCTCCAGCCGCCACGCGCGTTCCATGGAGAGCAGGAACACGATGCCGACGGTGTTCCAGATCATCTCGTACAGGAAGGTCGGGTGGAACAGCGTGCCCTCCGCGAGCCCGACGGGGAAGGCCGGGTTCGTCGATTCGATCTCCAGCCCCCAGGGCAGGTCGGTCGGCGCGCCGAACAACTCGCGGTTGAAGTAGTTGCCCAGACGCCCCAGCACCTGCGCGAGCAGCATGGCCGGCGCGAGCGCGTCGGCAAAGGTCCAGAACCGCAGTCCGGCCCGGCGGCACCCGATCCAGGCGCCGATCGCGCCTCCGATCAGAGCTCCGAAGATGGCGTTGCCGCCCTCCCAGATGGCCCAGATGCTGCCCGGCTCGAACGGGTTCCAGATGTTGGCGCCCGGGAAGAAGTAGTCGTCCGGGTGCGTGAACACGTGCCACAGGCGTGCGCCGACCAGACCCAGCGGCACCGCCCAGATGATCACGTCGAGCACGACGCCCGACTCGGCACCGCGTGCCTTCAGCCGCTGATTGACCCAGATGGTCGCCAGCACGATGCCCGCGAGGATGCACAGCGCGTAGCTCGTGATCCGCAACTCCTGTCCGACCGGGATGACGGGGATCAACCCGTTGAGCCATTCACCGATCGGGAGCCGGACCGGGATCTGCCACTCTTCCGGCGGACTGGGGATACTGGGTGCAGACACGCGCAGCGGAGCCTCTCTGATCGGGACTAGGCGAGTCTAGTACCGGTGGCCAGCGCTGCCGCGGTTCGTCCGACGGCATCCACGCCGCCATCGGCGAGCGCCGTCACCAGCGCCGAACCCACGATCGCACCGTCGGCGTAGCCGAGCACGTCGCGCACCTGCGCGGCGGTGGAGATGCCCAGTCCGACGCAGGTGTGCTCGACTCCCGCGGCTCGGAGCCGTGAGACGACCGTGCGCGCGGCCGCATCTAACTCGCCGCGCGCGCCGGTGATGCCCATCGTCGAGACCGCGTACACGAAGCCGCGACTGGCGGCTAACGCCTGACGGAGACGCGCGTCCGACGAGCTCGGTGCGGCCAGGAACACCCGATCCAGCCCGGTGCGATCGGATTCGGCGATCCACTCGGATGCCTCATCCGGCACCAGGTCGGGCGTGATGAGCCCCGCACCGCCGGCGGAGGCGAGGTCGTCGGCGAAGCGGTCGACGCCGTATTGGAGCACGGGATTCCAGTAGGTCATCACGAGCACCGGCGCATCCACGCGAGCGGTGACCGCGGCGACCGCTTCGAACCCGTGCCCGAGTCTGAACCCGGCCGAAAGCGACGCCTGCGTCGCCGCCTGGATCGCAGCACCATCCATCACCGGGTCGGAGTACGGCAGACCGAGCTCGAGCACGTCCACGCCGTTCTCGACGAGCGCGACCGCGGCGTCGATGCTGGTGGGAAGGTCGGGGAACCCGACCGGGAGGTATCCGATCAGCGCGCCCGAACCGGCGGCCTTGCGACTCGCGATGACGTCGGCGACGCGGCTCATCGCTCGGTCCTCGGCAGCGGCGCCTCATCGACGGCGACCAGTGCCTCGGTGTCGAGAATGTCGAAATACTTGCCCGCGGTCTCCATGTCCTTATCCCCGCGCCCGGAGAGGTTGACCAGAATAATCGCCTCGCTGCCGAGCTCCCGCCCGAGCTTCATGGTGCCCGCCAGGGCGTGTGCCGACTCGATCGCGGGAATGATGCCCTCGGTGCGGCTGAGCAGCCGGAGCGCCCGCATCGCCTCGTCGTCGGTGACCGGCAGGTACGTCGCGCGGCCGATGTCGTGCAGCCACGCGTGCTCCGGACCCACACCGGGGTAGTCGAGTCCCGCCGAGATCGAGTGCGACTCCATCGTCTGCCCGTCGTCGTCCTGCAGCAGGTACGAGCGAGCACCGTGCAGCACACCGGGCCGTCCGCGCGTGATCGTCGCCGCGTGCCGCTCCGTCAGGTGTCCCTCGCCGGAGGCCTCGTAGCCGTAGAGCGCGACCGACGAGTCGTCGAGGAAGGCGTGGAAGATGCCCATCGCGTTGCTGCCGCCGCCCACGCAGGCCGTCACGGCATCCGGAAGTCTCCCGGTGAGCTCCAGCACCTGCGCGCGGGCCTCGTCGCCGATGATCCGGTGGAAGTCGCGCACCATCACCGGGAACGGGTGGGGGCCGGCGACCGTGCCGAGCACGTAGTGCGTGGTGCCGACGCTGGCCACCCAGTCGCGCAGCGCGTCGTTGATCGCGTCCTTCAGCGTGCGCGAGCCGGTCGTGACCGGTACGACCTCGGCGCCGAGTAGCCGCATGCGGGCCACGTTCAGCGCCTGGCGCTGCGTGTCGACCTCGCCCATGTACACGACGCAGTCCATGCCGAAGAACGCTGCAGCCGTCGCGGTCGCGACCCCGTGCTGACCGGCGCCGGTCTCGGCGATGAGCCGGGTCTTGCCGAGCCGCTTCGCCAGCAGCGCCTGGCCGAGCACATTGTTGATCTTGTGCGAGCCGGTGTGGTTCAGGTCTTCGCGCTTGAGGATGACCCGCGCTCCCCCGGCGTGCTCCGCGAACCGCGGGGCCTCGGTGAGGATGCTGGGGCGACCGGTGTAGCTCGCGTGCAGGTGCGCCAGTTGAGCCTGGAACTCGGGGTCGCTCTTGGCGGCCCGGTACGAGGCATCCAATTCGTCCAGCGCGGCGATAAGGGACTCGGGTACAAAGCGCCCGCCGAACTGACCGAAGTACGGCCCCTGCTCGTCGCGGAGCATCAACGCACCGCCTGGAACTCGCGGACCGTGGCGGCGGGCTCGCCGTTGGTCACGAGCGCCTCACCGACCAGCACCACGTCCGCCCCGGCTCGCCGGTAGTGCTCAACATCGGCGAGGGTTCTGACGGCGGACTCCGCCACGCGCACCACGCCGCTCGGCAGCTGGTCCGCGAGGCGACCGAACAGGTCGGTGTCGAGCTCGAAGGTGGACAGATCGCGCGCGTTGACGCCGATCACCTCGGCACCGATGTCCAGCGCGCGGGATACCTCGTCGGCGTCGTGCACCTCGACGAGCGGCGTCATCCCGAGCCCGGTGACGGCCACGTGCAGGTCGCGCAGGGTGGACTGGTCGAGTGCTGCGACGATGAGCAGCACCAGGTCGGCACCCGCTGCGCGCGCTTCGAGCACCTGGTACGGCTCGGCGATGAAGTCTTTGCGCAGCAGCGGAACGGATGTCACGGCACGCACCGCCGCGAGATCCTCCAGCGATCCGCCGAAACGTCGCCCCTCGGTGAGCACGGAGATCGCGCTGGCCCCGCCGGACTGGTACGAGACCGCGAGCGACGCAGGGTCGGGGATGTCTGCCAGCGGCCCCTTCGACGGGCTGGCGCGCTTGATCTCAGCGATGATGTGCACGGTGTCGCGCGGCGCGAGCGCGGCCCGCGCATCGAGCGCGGGTGGAGCACTCAGCGCGAGCGCCTCGAGCTCAGCCACGGGCAGCGCGGCACGTCGCTCCGAGGCGTCTCGCAGTGCTCCAGCGACCAGGTCGGCGAGCACGCTACTCGTGCGCTCGCGTGGTCTTGGCGCCGTTGACCCCGTAGCCGGCCTTCGACAGCACCCAGCCGACCAGCAGGCCCACGAGAACCAGGCCGGCGGAGGCCCACACCAACCACGCGAGGTCGAACCAGAAGGCCACTGTGCCGATCGTGAACGCCACGAGCATGATGACGACGGCGACCCAGGCCGCCGGCGAGTTTCCATGGCCCGGTTCGTCGGACTCAGCACTCAATCGTCTCTCCAATGATGGGGTTTCGGGCGGGAACCACTCTACCGGGTGGGATCTGAGCCATCGGTGAGCGCATCCCAGGCACCTGAGGTCGACGTCGTATCAGCACCGGTGGGCTCGTAGCGGCGGCTCGAATCCGGCCATCGGCGCGCCGTGACGAGCACCAGTGCACCCACGAGGGTCAGCAGAACGCCCGCGACGATCGCGACCGCGGGAAAGGGCGTCGCAGCGACGTCGACGACCAGCTCGCGCACCGACTCCGACCCTGCGACCGCGGTCGCCTCCGTGATCATCGACGAAGATGCCGCGACAGGGTCGCTGCCCGTTGCCAGCGCTATCCCGGCCATCAGCAGCCCGATGACGACCTCGACAACGCCCAGGAGGTATCGCAGCACTCGCCCGGCGATGGTCAGCGCCGCCGAGAGTGCGAGCGCCGCGAACGCGAGGGCAGACAGCGCCGGGGCGGACTGCTCTCCACGCACATCGAGCACCAGCCCGGTCATCAGGGTCACCTGAAACCACGGTTGACTCCAACTGAGCAGTGCGAGCCCGGCGATCGCGATGCCGCTCAGCACGGCAATGCGTCTCAGGCGTGAGCCGCTCACGGGACCCGCCGCATCGCGTTGGCGACGGCGACCGCACGCAGCGGGGCGGCGGCCTTGTGCTGCGCCTCGAGGTGCTCGCTGGCAGGATCGGAGTCGGCCACGAGGCCGGCACCGGCCTGAACCCGCGCGAGACCGCCCACGATGGTGGCGGTGCGGATGGCGATCGCGAGGTCGGCGTCTCCGGCGAAGTCGAGGTACCCGACGACGCCGCCGTACACTCCGCGCTGGGCCGGCTCCAGTTCGTCGATGATCTCGAGGGCTCTCGGCTTCGGCGCTCCCGACAGGGTGCCGGCCGGGAAGGTTGCGCGGAAGACATCCACCGCGGTGATGTCGGGGGCCAGGTCGCCCTCGACCGACGAGACCAGGTGCATGATGTGGCTGAAGCGCTCCACCTGCATGAACTCGGTCACCTCGACACTGCCCGCCACGCAGACCCTGAGCAGATCATTGCGCGCGAGGTCGACGAGCATCAGGTGCTCGGCGCGCTCCTTGGTGTCGGCCAGCAGCTCTTCGGCGAGCTCGACATCGCGCTCCGGGGTCGCTCCCCGGGGCCGCGAGCCGGCGATGGGGTGCGAGTAGGCCCGCCCGCCGGACACCTTCACGAGCGCCTCGGGGCTCGAGCCGACGATCGAATACCCCTCCCCGGCCGGGTCGACCAGGGTCAGCAGGTACATGTATGGCGACGGGTTCAGCGTACGCAGTACGCGATAGACGTCGATAGGATCCGCCGTGATCTCGTGGTCGAATCGTTGCGAAATCACCACCTGGAACACATCGCCGTCGCGGATGAAACGCTTCGACGCCTCAACCGCGGCGTGGTAGTCAGCTGCCTGCACGCGCGGGATCGGGTTCGGGGCGAGCTCGAGGTCGACCTCGGCGAGCCACGCCTCGCTCGGCTGCGCGAGGCCCGCCTGCATGTCGTCGAGCCGGCGTTGCGCGTCGGCCCACAGCGCTTCGCCGGGCTCGTCGCGATCGTTGAGCGCGGCGGCGATCAGCAGCACGGTGCCGAACCTGTGATCGAGCACGACGAGCTGCGACACGAACGACAGCGCCTGACCGGGGATGGCGAAGTCCGCCGCGGGCACGTCGGGCAGGTGCTCCAGCTGGCGCACCGCCTCCCAGCCGATGAAGCCCACCAGGCCGCCCGTCAGCGGCGGGTGCCCCGCGACGTGCGGTGTGCTCCAGCGCTCGTAGAGGTGCGCGAGCGCTTCGAGCGGCTCGGCCGGATGCTGGGCACCCAGGGCGCGCTGCGCTGGGAGCCCGTAGTCGAGCCAGGTGGCCGAGGCATCCTGCTGCGTCAGCACCCCGAACGACGCCACGCCGACGAAGGAGAATCGGGACCAGATGCCGCCCTGCTCCGCCGACTCGAGCAGGAAGGTGCCGGGCCGCCCCGCCGCGAGCTTGCGGTACACGCCCACCGGGGTCTCACCATCGGCGAACAACTCGCGGATGACCGGCACCACGCGGTGCCCGGCCGCCAGGCGGGCGTCGAAGTCCTCGCGGGTGGTGGTCGTTGAGCTAGACATCGATCGGCCCGAGTGCGATCGGCCCGACGTCGAAGCAGGCGTGTGCGCCGGTGTGGCACGCGGGCCCGTGCTGGTCGACGGTCACCAGCAGCGCGTCGTTGTCGCAGTCGAGGGCTACGGCGCGCACCTCCTGGATGTTGCCGCTGGTGTCGCCCTTGCGCCAGTACTCCTGGCGGCTGCGGCTGAAGAACGTCACCCGGCCCTCGGTCAGGGTGCGCCGCAGCGCCTCCGCATCCATGTAGCCGAGCATGAGCACCTCGCCCGTGGTCTCCTGCTGGATGATCGCGGGCAGCAGCCCGTCGCCGCCGAATCTCGCGGCGGCCAGCGCCTCGCCTGCGCTCATGAGTTGCCCGGTCATCTCGTCACCACTCCCGCGTCTGTCAGCGCACGCTTCACGTCCCCGATAGTCAGTTCTCCCCTGTGGAACACGGATGCCGCCAGCACCGCATCCGCTCCGGCACGCACCGCCGGCGCGAAGTGGTCGATCGCGCCCGCGCCGCCGCTGGCGATCACCGGCACCGAGCTGAGCTCGCGCATCGCGGCCACCAGCGGGAGGTCGAAGCCCTGCTTCGTGCCATCGGCGTCGATCGAGTTCACCAGCAGCTCCCCGACGCCGCGCTCGATCGCCTCCCGCGCCCACTCCAAGGCGTCGAGGTTCGTCTCGGTGCGACCGCCGTGCGTGGTGACGATCCAACGGTCGGCTCGGCGCTTCACGTCCAGCGAGAGCACGAGCACCTGCGCGCCGAAACGGTCGGCGATCTCGTCGATGAGCGCGGGGCGCGCGATGGCGGCACTGTTGACGCCGACCTTGTCGGCGCCGGATGCGAGCAAGTTCGCGACATCCTGCGCACTGCGCACTCCCCCGCCCACGGTGAGCGGCACGAACACCTGCTCGGCCGTCGCCTGCACCATCTCGTAGGTCGTGGCGCGCTCGTCGACCGTCGCGGTCACGTCGAGGAAGGTGATCTCATCGGCGCCCTGCTCGTAGTACGTGCGGGCGAGTTCGACGGGATCGCCGGCATCACGCAGATCGAGGAAGTTCACACCCTTCACGACCCGCCCACCTGCGACATCCAGGCACGGGATCACCCGTGTGGCGAGAGTCATAGCCGCGCGGCGTGGATCGGACTGACCAGGATCGCGCGGGCGCCCAGCTCGTACAGCTCGTCCATCACGTGGTTGGTGTCGTCCCGCGAGACCATGGCGCGCACCGCCACCCACTCCGGGTCGTGCAGCGGCGAGATGGTCGGGCTCTCGATACCCGGGGTGACGCGGGTCGCGGCCTCGAGATCGGATACCCGCACGTCGTAGTCGATGAGCACGAACTGGCGCGCGACGAGCACGCCCTGCAACCGGCGCTGCAGCGTCGAGATGCCCGGAACGTCGGGGCTCGCGCTGATCAGCACGGCGGTGGAATCGAGGATCACCGGCCCGAAGATCTCGAGGCCCTGCGCCCGCAGCGTCGAGCCCGTCGAGACCACGTCGGCGACCGCGTCGGCAACCCCGAGCCGCACCGCCGATTCGACCGCGCCATCCAGTTTCACCAGGGTGGCGCGCACGCCCGCCGCGGCGAGGAATCCCTCGACCAGACCCGGGTAACTGGTCGCCACTCGCACCCCGGCGAGGCTGTTCAGATCGGCGAAGACTCCGGGCGGACCGGCGAACCTGAAGGTGGACTCCCCGAAATCCAGCGACGCGATCTCGGTCGCGGGCGAGCCGGAATCGAGCAGCAGGTCACGGCCGGTGATGCCGACGTCCAGCGCGCCGGAGCCGACGTAGGTGGCGATGTCGCGCGGGCGCAGGTAGAAGAACTCGACGCCGTTGCGTTCGTCGCGCACACTCAGCGCGCGCGGATCACGGCGTCCGGCGTATCCCGCCTCGTGCAGCATCTCGGCCGCGGTCTCGCTCAGCGATCCCTTGTTCGGGACGGCGATTCTCAACATGGTTGTTCCTCGGGTGTCGTGGTGGTCGGCGGGCGGGTTACAGATGTCGCCAGACATCCACGGGGGTCAGCCCCTTTGCGACCATGAGCACCTGCAGGTGATACAGCAACTGGGATATCTCGGCAGCCGTTTCATCGTCTGACTGGTACTCCGCCGCCATCCACACCTCGGCGGCCTCCTCGACGATCTTCTTGCCGATGCCGTGCACCCCGGAATCGAGCTCGGCGACGGTCGCCGAACCCTCGGGGCGGCTCACGGCCTTCTCGCTGAGTTCGGCGAAGAGGTCGTCGAAGTTCTTCACGCAGTCAAGGGTACCGGGCTACTTCACGTCGAGCAGGTCGATGACGAAGTCGACCTCGGGCTTGGTCCCGTCAGTCATGCCATCCAGTCGAGCAGATTCGTGCCAAATGGCTCGTGCGCGCGGGTCGGAGCGCCAGATCGCACGAATCAATGGATGTGGGCGGCTGCGGCGGCGCGCAGCGCGGCGATCCGGGTGGCCGGGTCCCCGTTGAAGACCGCCGAGCCCGCGACGAACGTGTCGGCACCGGCTTCGGCGGCGACGCCGATCGTGTCGAGGTCGATGCCGCCGTCGACCTGCAACCAGGCATCCGTGCCGGTCGCTCTGAGCGCGCGCAGCTTCGGCATGGTCTCGGGCATGAACGACTGGCCCCCGAATCCGGGTTCGACCGTCATCACCAGCACCTGATCGAACTCGTCCAGCATGGACAGGTAGGGGTCGACGGGCGTTCCGGGCTTGAGCGCCAGTCCGGCGCGGGTACCGAGCGCCCGCAACGCGCGCGCGACTGCGACGGGGTCGTCCGCGGCCTCAGCGTGGAACGTGACCGAGAAGACTCCGAGCCCGGCGTAACGGGGGGCCCAGCGACCGGGGTCGGAGATCATCAGGTGCACGTCGAGCGGGCGTGGCGAGACATCCTGCAGCCTGCCCACCATCTGCGGGCCGAACGTCAGGTTCGGCACGAAGTGGTTGTCCATCACGTCGACGTGCACGTAGTCGGCGGTCTCGATGCGGTTCACGTCGCGCTCGAGGTTCACGAAGTCGGCCGCGAGGATGCTCGGATTGATACGCACGACCATAGCTAGACCCTACTCAGCAACTGGATGAACATCGCGTCTGTGCCGTGCCGGTGCGGCCACAGCTGCGCGTGCGGCGCGTCCGGCAGATCGAGCGGTGTCGACACGATCGAGGCGAGCACAGCAGGCGTGTCGAGCCGCTGCACGCCCGGCTCGTTGCGGAGCACGGATGCCACGATCGCCTTCGTCTCGGCGGCATGCGGCGAACAGGTGGCATAGGCCAGAACACCCCCGGGCTTCAGCGCGACGATCGCGGATCTCAGCAGCGCGGTCTGCAGGTTCCCGAGCCCCGCGACGTCGCTGGGCTGCTTGCGCCAGCGCGCCTCGGGCCGTCTGCGAAGCGCACCGAGCCCGGTGCAGGGGGCATCGAGCAGGATGCGGTCGAACCCGCCTGGATGCCGCTCGCCGATCGTCGTGCCGTCGGACTCCCAAACCTCCGGCACCGGGTCGAAGACCCGCAGCGCCTTGCGCACCAACTCGGCGCGGGCTGGCACGAGTTCGTTCGCGACCAGGGTCGCACCGCCGAGGCGAGCCTCGGCGGCGAGCAGCGCCGACTTGCCGCCAGGGCCCGCGCACAGGTCGAGCCACCGCTCACCGGGCTCGACCGGCCGCGCACGGCTGAGCGTCAGGGCAGTCAGCGCCGAGCCCTCGTCCTGCACCCGCACCCGCCCCTGCGCGACGCCGGGTGCTCGAAGCGGATCGCCACCGCTCAGCCGGAAGCTCACCGGTGAGTATTCGGCGACCCGGCCGTCGGGCGCGGCGAACCCGGGCAGCGCGGTCAGTGTCACCCGCGGCGCGATGTTGTCGGCGACCAGCAGCGCCTCGAGTTCGGCCTCGCGGCCCTCCGCGACCAACACCTGCCGGAACGCGCGCATCACCCACAGGGGGTGCGAGTGCTCCAGGGCGAGCCGCTCCTCCCCGGACGTTCCGGTGGCGAGCACGCGCTCGCGCCAGGTCCCGGCGTCGGTGCGGGCCACGGTCCGCAGCACGCCGTTGGTGAACCCGACCGCGGAGCGCGAACCGATCACGCGCGCGAGTTCGACCGCTTCGTCGACCGCGGCGTGCGACGGCACCCGCATCGACAGCAGCTGGTGGCACGCCATCCGCAGCACGTCGAGAATCGGCGGGTCGATCTCGCTGACCGGGCGTTGCGCGGCGATCCTCAGCACCACGTCGTAGTACCCCTGCATGCGCAGGGTGCCGTACGTCAGCTCGGTCGCAAGGGCAGCGTCGGCATCGGGGAGCTTGGCGCGCCCGAGCCGAACCGGCAGCAGCAGGTTCGCGTAGGCATCCGACTCCCGCACCGCGGCGATCACGTCGAGCGCGACGCGTCGCGCCGGCTGCACGCTCACGGCCGCCCTCGCCACCAGGCGGCGGCATCCATCGCTCTGCGACCGGCGGGGTGCACCGTGACCAACTCGATCGGCGCACTGGCGGTGCCGACGACGACCCGCTTGCCGTCGAGCTCGAAGACCCCGGGATGCCTCGGCACCGCGTCTCGCGCGATCGCGGCGTCGAGCACCTTGAGCCGTGCGCCGTCCGCGTAGGTGAATGCACCGGGCTCCGGCGTCACGGCGCGGATGCGGGCGTGGACGCGTTCGGCGGGCTGAGTCCAGTCGATCTCCCCGTCGGTCGGCGTCAGCTTCGGCGCGATCGTGACCTCGCCGGACTGCCGCTGCGCGACGGCGGTGCCGTCGGCGAGCTGATCGACGACCCGCGTCAGCAGCTCGGCGCCCGACTCAGCGAGCACCTCGAGCAGCGACCCCGCGGTCTGCAGCCGGCCGATCGGTGCAGTCACGCGGCCGTAGTTGTCGCCTGCGTCGAGTTCCTCGACGAGTTGGAACACGCAGGCGCCGGTCGCCTCGTCGCCGGCGAGGATGGCGTGCTGCACGGGGGCGGCCCCGCGCCAGCGCGGCAGCAGCGAGAAGTGCAGGTTGATCCAGCCCAGCCGGGGTGCGGAGAGCAGCGGTTCGCGGACCAGTCCCCCGTATGCGACGATCACGCCGAGGTCGGGTCGGAGGTCGGCGATCGCATCGGTTGCGTCGCCGGCGAGCCGGTTCGCCCGGATGACCGGCAGACCGAGGCGTTCAGCCGACGCGGCCACCGGCGTCGGTGTGAGGATGCCGCGACGGCCCTGCGGCGAGTCGGTGCGGGTGACGACGCCGACGAGGTCGTGCCTGGATGCCGCGAGCGCTTCGAGGCTGGGTACGGCGGCTGACGGGCTCCCGGCGAAGACGAGTCGGAGCGCGGTCACCCGTCCATTCTCGCAGCGCTCTGGCTGCACTCCTTCACGACTCCAGGAACGGCTCCACGTCGTCGAGCCGCGCTCGCAGCGTCGGGGTGCTCGGGCCACGCTGCCCGGGCGCGCGACGACGGGACGCCGCGGCCTTGACGATCGCGGCACGCAGGTTGGCCGCAACCTCGGCGCCTCGCCCGTAGTCGAACCGCAGGATGGTGCGCACCGCCGGCGGCTCCAGGTCGACCGGACCGAGGACGTCCGCGGTCCCCACGCCCGACTCCTCCACCGCTCGGGCGACGGATTCCGCCGTGCCGGTCAGGGTTGCCACCCGGACGGCGGGCGGGAAGCGCAGGCGCCGCCGGTCGTCCAGCTCCGACCGCGCGTAGGCATCCTGACGCCAGGTCACCAGCGCCGAGGCGATCGCTCCGCCCACGCCGACCAGCACCGTGGTGGCCGACGGTGCTGCCAGCGCGACGGCGTTCGACCACCAGCGCAGGCAGTCCTCGCCGACGCGCAGGCTCTCGCGGGCCAGCATCCGCTCGCCGTCGAGCAGCAGCACTGCCCGGTACCCGCCCGCGGCGATCGGCTCCGCCCCGCGGGTGGCGATTACGAGCGCCGGTCGGGCGTCGACGTGCAGCACGGGCCGTTCGCCGTCGGCGACGATCACTCGTGTGTTCGGGAAGGCCCGACCCAGCTCGTCGGCGGTGCGGGTCGCGCCGATCCCGGCCGAGCGCAGCCGCCGCCCCTCGCAGTTCGAGCACCTCCAGTCCGTGGCCAGTGCGCCGCACCACGCGCAGGCCGGCACGCTGCCGGCGGATTTGCGGGCGAGCGGTCCCTCGCAGCGCGAGCACCGGGCCGTCCGATCGCAGTCGGCACACGCCAGCCGCGGCGCGTACCCCGGTCGCGCCACCTGCACGAGCACCGGGCCGTGTTCGAGCGCTTCGGCAGCGGCGCGCCACGCCACGGACGGGATGCGAGCCTGAGCCGCCAGGCGGTCGCCGCCCGCCTGCGCCATCGTCGGGACGACTCTCGGGCGCACTCGTGGCGACGGCGAGATCGATCGCAGCCAGCCGACCTCGACGAGGCGCTCGACCTCGGTCGACCTCGAGTGTGCGAGAAACAGCAGCGCGCACGGCTGCAACTCCCGCCGTAGCAGAGCCGCGTCGCGAGCGTGCACGTACGGCGCCAGCGGTTCGCTGTGCAGCGGATCGCCGTCGTCCCAGACCGCGATCAGCCCGAGATTCGCGGCCGGTGCGTAGATCACCGACCGGTTGCCGACGATGGCGAGTGGAGCATCCCCGAGGCACCGCAGAAACGCGCTGTACCGGTCCGGGTTCGACTGACGGGCGTCGAGCCGCACGACCGACTCGGCGGGCAGCACGCTCCGCAACGCCGCGTCGAGCTGCTCCTGATCGCGGTAGTCGGGTACGCACAGGATCGCACTCCGCCCGGCAGCGAGCGAGGATGCCGCGGCTCCGGCCATGGCGACCGCCCAGCCGCCGACCCAGCCGCCGTCGGGTAGCTCCTGCACCAGCGGCACCGCATCGACCGCCGCGCGCTCGTGACGGGAGACGGCACCCTCGAGCACCGCGTCGCCGTAGCCCTCGATGCGCGGTGCATCCAACACCGGGAATGGTTCGTTGGTCTCGGCCGCGAGAAAGGCTTTCTCGACGCGTACCTGACGGCCGGGAATCGCCAGTCGCACGATGTCGCTCGCCGAGCCCGCGGCGCGATCCGCGGTCTGGCGTGCGAGCGCCCACACCTCGGGCGTCAGCACCGGGACCGGCGATACGACGGACTCGAGTTCGCTGAGCGGACCGGCATAGTCCCCGGCTTCGGCGAGTTCGATGATGTAGCCGTCGGCGATCCGGCCTGCCGACCGCAGCGGCACCCGGACCCGGACTCCCGGTCTGGCCTGATCGACCAGTGCCGCCGGGATGGCGTAGTCGAAGAGCCGGTCGAGCTGGGGCAGCGGCGAGTCGACGAGTACGCGAGCGATCGCACTCGTCATGGCGTTTACAGCCCGGCGGCGGCGCGCAGCGCGTCGACCCGGTCGCGGCGCTCCCAGGTGAATCCGGGCAGTTCGCGCCCAAAGTGCCCGTAGGTCGCGGTGGCAGCGTAGATCGGCCGCAGCAGGTCGAGTTCGCGGATGATCGCCCCTGGCCGCAGGTCGAAGACGTCACGCACCGCGTCGATGATGGTGTCGTCGGCGACGTGCCCGGTGCCGAAGGTCTCCACATAGAGGCCGACCGGCTGCGCCTTGCCGATCGCATAAGCGACCTGCACCTCGAGCCGGTCGGCGAGGCCGGCGGCGACGGCGTTCTTCGCGACCCAGCGCATCGCGTACGCCGCGGAACGGTCGACCTTCGACGGGTCTTTGCCGCTGAACGCGCCGCCGCCGTGGCGTGCCGCTCCGCCGTAGGTGTCGACGATGATCTTTCGACCGGTGAGTCCCGCGTCACCCTGGGGTCCGCCGATCTCGAACCGACCGGTGGGGTTGATGAGCAGACGCAACTCGCGGGCATCGAGGTCGGAGCGCTCGAGCACCGGGAGGATCACCAGCTCCTCGATCTCTGCGGCCAGCGTCCGGTTGCTCACCGAGGGAGAGTGCTGCGTGGAGAGCACGACCGTGTCGATGGTTCTCGGGGTGACGCCGTCGTAGCCGATCGTGACCTGCGTCTTGCCGTCTGGTCGCAAGTAGTCGACGAGCCCCTGATGCCGGACCTCGGCGAGCCGCTGCGCCATGCGGTGCGCGAGCCAGATCGGCAGCGGCATCAGTTCGGGCGTCTCGGTCGTGGCGTAGCCGAACATGATGCCCTGATCGCCGGCGCCCTGCCGGTCGTCGATGTCGACGCTGGAGCCCTCGCGGGCCTCGATCGCGTCGTCGACGCCCTGGGCGATGTCGGGCGACTGCCCGCCGATCGAAACGGAGACGCCGCACGAACGACCGTCGAACCATACATCCGAGGAGTCGTACCCGATATCGGTGATCCGCTTGCGGACGATACCCGGGATGTCCACGTACCCCGATGTCGTCACCTCACCGGCGACGTGCACCAGTCCGGTGGTGACGAGGGTCTCGACGGCGACCCGCGCCATCGGATCGACGGTCAGCAGAGCATCGAGAATCGAGTCGCTGACCTGGTCACAGATCTTGTCCGGATGCCCCTCGGTCACCGATTCGGACGTGAACAGGCGCAACGGAGTGCTCATGGGCTCCTACTCGGGGAACGAGGTACAGGTCAGGCGGACAGCACGTCAAGGATACGGTCAGCCACCGACCGCTTCGTGCCGCTGGCCTCCGCCACGATGGTGCCAGCGGCGTCGATGACGAGCACCGCGTTGTCGTCGGTTGCGAAACCCTCGCTCCAGCCGACCCTGTTGACGACGAGATAATCGGCACCCTTGCGGGCGATCTTCGCCCGGGCGAGCTCGAGCAGAGCCGATGCATCGGTTTCCGTCTCTGCGGCGAAGCCGACGATGAGCTGGCCGGCACGCCGCGACTGCGTGAGACCGACCAGGATGTCCGGGTTCTTCACCAGCTGGAGCTCCAGCCGATCGCCCTGCGCCTCCTTCTTGATCTTCGTGTCGGCAACCGTCTCGGGCCGGTAGTCGGCCACTGCCGCGGCCATGATCACGATGTCCGCGCGGGCTGCTGCGGCGATCGCGGCGTCGGCGAGTTCGAGTGTCGTGCCGACCTGGTGCACCGAGAGGCGCTCGGGAGCATCGACCTCGAGGTTGGCCGCCAGCAGCGTAACCTCGGCGCCACGGGCGACCGCCGCCAGCGCGATCGCCACGCCCTGCTTGCCACTGGAACGATTGCCCAGAAAGCGCACGGGGTCGAGCGGTTCGCGGGTGCCACCGGCCGTCACCAGGATGCGCCTACCGGCCAGGTCACGCGGCCCGAGTAGAGACAGCGCTGCCGCGACGATGTCGTCGGGCTCAGACATCCGCCCCGCTCCTGCGTCGGTGCCCGTGAGTTGCCCCACCGCGGGCCCGATGACCTCGACGCCTCGCGCCCGGAGCGTCGCGATGTTGGCCACCGTCGCCGGGTTCTGCCACATCTCGGTGTGCATCGCCGGCGCGATGATCACCGGCGCGGTGCTGGCCAGGATCGTGTTGCCGAGCAGGTCATCCGCGAAGCCACCCGCCATTCTAGCGATGGTGTTCGCCGTCGCGGGTGCCACGACGATGAGGTCGGCGGCCTGACCGATGGCCACGTGCCGCACCTCGGCGACGCCCTCGTAGAGATCGGAGGACACCAGGTTGCGGCTGATCGCCTCGAGGGTCGGTCGCCCGACGAACCGCAGTGCGTTCTCGGTGGCGACGACGTGCACGTCATGCCCGGCCAGCACCAGCCCGCGCACGACACTGACAGCCTTGTATGCCGCGATGCCGCCGGTGATGCCGACGACGATTCTCATCCGGGTCTCGACAGGCTCGACCGACGACCTGCTACTCGGAGAGCCGCTTGAGCTCGAGCTTGTCGTCGTTGATCTCGTGCAGCGCGACCGACAGCGGCTTGTCGTCGATCGTCGAGTCGACGAGCGGGCCGACGTTGTCGAACAGCGAGCCCTCGTGCAGGTCGGCGTAGTAGTCGTTGATCTGGCGGGCACGCTTGCTCGCGAAGATGACGAGCTGGTACTTCGAGTCGACCTTCGACAGCAGTTCGTCGATGGGCGGGTCGATGATGCCGGATTGCCTGTCAGCCATGGGATGCTCCTAGTCGAGAGAAAGTGGTCGCGCCAGCGGCGCATCCATCAATGCTACGACCTGCCTGGCTGCGACGCCGACGTCGGTGTTGACGACTCTCACGTCGAACTCGTCCTGAGCGCCCAGTTCGACCTTCGCGGTGTCCAGTCTGCGCTGCTGCTCCTCGGCGGACTCGGTGCCTCGACCGATCAGTCGCCGCACCAGCTCTTCCCAGCTCGGAGGCAGCAGGAACACCAGCAGCGCGTCCGGCATCGTGGCGCGAACCTGCCGCGCGCCCTGCAGGTCGATCTCGAGCAGCACCCGCCGGCCCGCTGCCAGCGCCGCCTCGATCGGCGGGCGTGGCGTGCCGTAGCGGTACGAGTTGTGCACGACGGCCCACTCGAGCAACTCACCGTGCTCGATGCGGCGATCGAACTCCGCGTCGTCGACGAAGAAGTAGTGCACGCCGTCGATCTCGCCCGGGCGTGGCGTCCGCGTCGTGGCCGACACGCTCAGGAGCACATCCGGATAGTGCTCGCGGATGTAGGCCGACACGGTGCCCTTGCCCACCGCGGTCGGGCCGGCGAGCACGACCAGCCGATGGGCTCCCGGCTGCCGCCCGCGCAGATATTCGGCGAGGCGCTGACGCTGTCGCAGCCCCAAGAACCCGACCCGCTTGCGGTCGGAGATCTCCAGCCGCTGCATCACCCGTGCGACCCTGGTGGGGCCCAGATGCGGGATGCTCCCGAGCAGGTCGCGCACCCGGAGCCCGGCTTCGACACTGGCCGGGTCAGCCCAGGCCGTCTGTGCCACCTCGAGCGCGGTCAGCGATCGGGATGCCACGGCCCGCTTCACCTCCGCGCGGGCACGTCGCGCGGCGATCGCGGCGCGTGCCGCCGCCGCCCGATCCACCTCAGGCGGATGAGGCCGCGCGTTCACGCCGTGCCCGCCCGTGCGAGCACCTCGGCCTCGCGCTGCAGTCCGTCTCGCACTCCCTGCGGGCCGAGCCGCAACAGGGAACGCCCGACGTTGGCGATCACGTTCGCCGACGCGTCGGCGAACAGTCGCGGCAGCTCGGCCACCGACGCGCCCTGTTCCCCGAACCCGGGCGCGAGGATGGGCGTACTGGCGAGCAGGCCCGCTTCGATGCCGAACTCGTCGATCGAGACGGTCGCGCCGATGACGACGCCGACGGCGCCGAGCGCAGGGCCGTCGTTGAGCCGGTCCACCTCACCGACGATACTCGCGGCTACCGTCACGCCACCGGTCAGGGTCGCGGTCTGGATGGCACGGGCGTCGGGGTTCGACGTGGCGGAGAGCACGAAGACGCCCTTGCCTGCGGCCTTCGCGAACTCGATCGGCGCGGCCAGCGAGCCGACGCCCTGGTACGCTACCACGGTCATCGCGTCGACCTCCAGGGGCGATCCGCGCGTGAGCCAGGCCTGCCCGTACGCCTCGACGGTGGAGCCGATATCACCGCGCTTGACGTCGGCGATGACGAGCAGCCCGGCTCCGCGGGCGGCCGTCAGCACGGCCTCGAGCGCTGCGTAACCTGCGGCGCCGTGGCGCTCGAAGAAGGCGACCTGCGGCTTGACGATCCCGATGACGCCGGCGGAGGCATCCACCGCTCGAAGGCCGAACTCGCGCACGCCGTCGGCGTCGTCGTCGAGCCCCCACTGCTGCAGCAGGAACGGGTGCGCGTCGATGCCGAGGCACAGGTTGCCGTAGCGGTCGAACGTGCCGCCGAGTCTGCTGCCGAAGTCAGACACGCGAGGCCCGCTCCACCCGGTCCCGGGCGTAGTCCTGCAGCGACCGCACGTCGAAGCCGTCGCCGATGCCCTCGAACGATGCGACCGCGGCACCGAGCTGCGCGATCGTCGTGAACAGCGGCTTATCGGCGGCGACCGTCGCGGTGCGGATCTCGTAGCCGTCCGCACGAGCGCTGCGGCCGCTCGGGGTGTTGATGACGACATCGACTCGACCGTCGTTGATGAGCTCGACGATGGACGGCTGCCCCTCGGCCACCTCCTGCCCCATGAAGTACTTTCGCACCACGGTGGCCTTGATCCCGTTGCGGGCGAGCACCTCCGCGGTGCCCTCGGTGGCCAAGATCTCGAAGCCGAGCTGACTCAGCCGCAGCACCGGCAGCACGATCGCGCGCTTGTCGCGGTCCGCCACCGACACGAACACCGAGCCCGACGCCGGCAGCCCGCCGTACGCCGCCTCCTGACTCTTCGCGAACGCGCGCGGGAAGTTCTGATCGATGCCCATCACCTCGCCGGTCGAGCGCATCTCCGGCCCGAGCACCGAGTCGACCACATGCCCCTCGATGGTGCGGAACCGCCTGAACGGCAGCACCGCCTCCTTGACCGACACCGGCGCATCCATCGGCACGATCGAGCCGTCCTGCGTCGGCAGCAGTCCGTCGTCGATGAGCGAGCCGATGTCGCGGCCCACCATCACCAGCGACGCCGCCTTGGCCAGCGGGATGCCGAGCGCCTTCGAGACGAACGGCACCGTGCGCGATGCGCGCGGGTTGGCCTCGAGCACGTACAGCACGCCCTGGCCGATCGCGAACTGCACGTTCAGCAGCCCGCGCACGCCGATGCCTCGCGCGATCGCGAGCGTCGCGTGGCGTACCCGGTCGATGATGTCGCGGCCGAGGGTGACCGGGGGCAACGTGCACGCCGAGTCGCCGGAGTGGATGCCGGCCTCCTCGATGTGCTCCATGATGCCGCCGATGTAGAGCCGTTCGCCGTCGAAGATCGCGTCGACGTCGATCTCGATCGCGTCATCGAGGAACCGGTCGACCAGCAGCGGCGAGCCGGGGCCGATGATGGCCTGCTCACGCAGCCGGTCGAAGTAGTCCTCAAGCGCTGGCGTGTCGTAGACGATCTCCATACCGCGACCGCCGAGCACGTAGCTCGGGCGCACCAGCACCGGGTAGCCGATGGACTCCGCCACGGCGACGGCGGACGGCGCATCGGTGGCAGTGCCGTTGCGCGGTGAGGTGAGCCCGGCATCGGCGAGGATGTCGGCGAACAGCCCGCGCTCCTCGGCCGAATCGATCGCCTCGGGCGTGGTGCCCAGGATCGGCACACCGGCATCCTTCAGTCCCTGCGCCAGGCCCAGCGCGGTCTGCCCGCCGAGCTGCACGATCACCCCGACCAGCTCACCCGACTTTGCCTCCGCGTGGATGACCTCGAGCACGTCCTCGAGCGTGAGCGGCTCGAAGTAGAGCCGGTCGCTGGTGTCGTAGTCGGTGGACACCGTCTCGGGGTTGCAGTTGATCATGATCGTCTCGAAGCCCTCGTCGGCGAGGGCGAACGACGCGTGCACGCACGAGTAGTCGAACTCGATGCCCTGCCCGATCCGGTTCGGCCCCGAGCCCAGGATCACCACCTTGCGACGGTCGGATGCCGCGACCTCGGTCTCGCTGTCGTAGCTCGAGTAGTGGTACGGCGTCAGCGCGGGGAACTCGCCGGCACAGGTATCCACCGTCTTGAACACCGGGCGAACGCCGAGCTGCCAGCGCAGCGCACGCACCTCGTGCTCGTCGACGCCGCGCAACTGCGCGACCTGGGCGTCGCTGAATCCGTGGTTCTTCGCGTGCCGCAGGAGCGAGGCATCCAGCTGCGAAGCGGCGGCGATCTCGAGCGCGACCTCGTTGATGAGCGCTATCTGGTCGACGAACCAGGGGTCGATGCCGGTGGCCTCGTGCACCTCGGCCACGGTCGCGCCGGCCCGCATCGCCTGCTGCACCGTCACGATGCGGCCGTCGGTGGGAATGCTCGCCAGCTGCAGCAGTGCGGCCTTCTCGCCGGGCTCCCCCTGCCAGTGGAAGCTGCTGCCGCGCTTCTCGAGCGAGCGCAGCGCCTTCTGCAGCGCGGTGCTGTAGTTGCGGCCGATGGCCATCGCCTCGCCGACCGACTTCATGGTCGTCGTCAGCCGGGTGTCGGCCATCGGGAACTTCTCGAACGCGAACCGCGGCACCTTCACGACGACGTAGTCGAGCGCCGGCTCGAAGCTCGCCGGTGTGACTGAAGTGATGTCGTTCGGGATCTCGTCGAGCCGGTAGCCGATCGCGAGCTTCGCGGCGATCTTCGCGATCGGGAAGCCGGTGGCCTTGGATGCCAGCGCGCTCGACCGCGACACCCGCGGGTTCATCTCGATGACGATCACCCGACCCGTGCGCGGGTGCACCGCGAACTGGATGTTGCAGCCACCGGTATCGACCCCGACCGCCCGGATGATCTCGATGCCGATGTCGCGCAGGTGCTGGTACTCGCGGTCGGTCAGCGTCAGCGCGGGGGCAACCGTGATCGAGTCGCCGGTGTGCACGCCCACCGGGTCGACGTTCTCGATCGAGCAGACCACCACGGTGTTGTCCGAGGTGTCGCGCATGAGCTCGAGCTCGTACTCCTTCCACCCCAGGATCGACTCCTCGAGCAGCACCTCGGTCGTCGGGCTCTGGTGCAGCCCGTCGGTGACCATGCGGACGAGCTCGTCGCGGTCGTACGCGAACCCGGACCCGAGGCCGCCCATCGTGAACGACGGCCGGATGACCAGCGGGTAGCCGAGGTCGTCGGCGAAGTCGATCGCCTCCTCGACCGTGCGCGCGATGTGGCTGCGGGCGACGTCGGCCCCGGAGTCGAGCACCAGCTGCTTGAAGAGCTGGCGGTCCTCGCCCCGGTTGATCGCCTCGAGGTTCGCACCGATCAGCTCCACGCCGTATGTGTCGAGGATGCCGTGCTCGGCCAGCTGGATGGCCGCGTTCAGCGCGGTCTGCCCGCCCAGCGTCGGCAGGATCGCGTCGGGCCTCTCCTTGGCGATGATCGACTCGATCACCTCCCACGTGATCGGCTCGACGTAGGTCGCGTCGGCGAAATCGGGGTCGGTCATGATGGTGGCCGGGTTGGAGTTGACCAGGATGACGCGCACGCCCTCCTGCCGCAGCACCCGGCACGCCTGGGTGCCCGAGTAGTCGAACTCGGCAGCCTGCCCGATGACGATGGGACCGGAGCCGATCACGAGCACGGAATCGATGTCGTCGCGCTTAGGCACCCTTACCCCCTGCAACCGGACTGCTCTTCCGAACCAGGTCGGCGAACCGGTCGAACAGGTAGTTCGCATCGTGCGGGCCGGCGGCCGCCTCCGGGTGGTACTGCACCGAGAACGCCGGGATGTCGAGCGCGCGCAGCCCCTCGACCACGTCGTCGTTGAGGTTGACGTGACTGACCTCGACGCGGCCGAAGCCGGCCGGGCTGTCGGTGACCGTACCGATCGGGGCGTCGACGGCGAACCCGTGGTTGTGGCTGGTGATCTCGGTGCGGCCGGTTGCGACATCCACGACCGGCTGGTTGATGCCGCGATGCCCGAACGGCAGCTTGTAGGTACCGAACCCGAGCGCCCGCCCGAGCAGCTGGTTGCCGAAGCAGATGCCGAAGAACGGCAGGTTCTCGCGCAGGATGCCCCGCAGCAGCTCGACGTGGGCGTCGGAGGCAGCCGGATCGCCCGGGCCGTTGGAGAAGAACGCCGCCACGGGTTGTATCGCCAGCAGCTGCTCGATGGTCACGGACTGCGGCAGCACGTGCACCTCGAAGCCGCGTTGCGCGAGCGCGTTCAGCGTCGAGACCTTCACGCCGAGGTCGAGCACGGCGAGATTCCCGAGCTTCTCGCCCTGAGCGGGGATGACGTACTGCTGCGCGGTGGATACCTCGGCCGACAGGTTCTGACCGGCCATCCGCACTCCCTCGCGCACCAGGCGGAGCTGCTCGTCGGCATCCAGACCGGCCGCATCGCCGGAGAACACGCCGCCGCGCATCGCGCCAGCGTCGCGCAGGCGGCGGGTGACCGCGCGGGTGTCGATATTGCTGATGCCGACCACGCCGTCGCGGGTGAGCTGATCGTCGAGCGAGCCGTCGGCGCGGAAGTTGGACACCATCCGGGAGGGATCGCGTACGACGTACCCGGACACCCAGATGCGGCTCGACTCGCCGTCTTCGTCGTTGACGCCGGTGTTGCCGATGTGCGGCGCCGTCATCACCACGATCTGGCCGGCGTAGCTGGGGTCGGTCAGGGTCTCCTGGTAGCCGGTCATGCCGGTGGCGAACACCACCTCGCCCAGAGTCCGGCCTCGCGCGCCATACGCGCGCCCGTCGTAGCGCGTGCCGTCCTCGAGCACGAGCACCGCGGAATCGTCATTCACGGCCCCGTCCCTTCTGTCAGAAGTTCGTTCAGCGCGACCTCGAACGCCCGGGGATCGCTCATCCGCAGCGCCGTTTCGACCGTCCGGTCGCCGAGGCGCCACTGCACGGTGCTGAGCCCGTCGCGCTCGACCACCCGGTCGACGGTCCAGGTGGCGCGACTCGCGCCTACCAGGTCACCGCGCGGAATCCACACGTCCCGCTCGGACAGGCGCAGCAGGATGCCGTCGAGCGTGACGAACACGGTCACCGGGCCGCGGAAGCCGAGGCCGTGCACGGCGATCCTGTCGAGCGGGTCGCCGGCGGTTGTCGTGGCGACATACTGCCCGGCCTGCTGCGCGACGGGTGGACCCAATCGCGTCGGAGTCGGGGCGGGAGCCGCGACATCCGACTGCCTGCGCTTGCGCAGCAGCCAGCCGCGCAGCATCAGCGCGAGCAGTACCACGCCGAACGCGATCATGATCGCGAGCAGGACGCCTCTATCCACGGGCCACCTCCTCCATGGGGCGCAGCTCGCCTTCGAGCACCGTCGGGCGACCGGCGTGGAACGTCGCGACGACCCGGCCCGGCAGCGTGCGGCCGAGGTACGGGGAGTTGACGCTGCGACCGCGCAGGTCCGCGACGCCGAACTCGCGGGTCGCGCCCGGGTCGATCAGCGTGAGGTGAGCGGGACTGCCGATCGCGAGCGGCGCGCCGTAGCCGCCGAGGCGGCCGATCGCCGCGGGCGTCGTCGACATGACCCGCGCCACATCGGTCCAACTCAGGAGCCCGGTGTCGACCACCGCGGCCTGCACGACGCTCAGCGCGGACTCGAGGCCGACCATGCCGTTCGCGGCCTCATCCCACGCGCACTCCTTCGCCTCGGGCGGGTGCGGCGCGTGGTCGGTGGCGACGATGTCGATGGTGCCGTCGGCGAGAGCTTCGCGCAGGGCGACCAAGTCCTCGTCGCGCCGCAGCGGCGGGTTCACCTTGAAGCGGGAGTCGTAGCCGCGGACCAGTTGCTCGGAGAGCAGGAGGTGGTGCGGGGTGACCTCGGCCGTGACATCCACGCCCCGGGCTTTGGCCCAGCGCAGCACCTCGACGCTACCGGCGGTCGAGACGTGGCAGATGTGCAGCCGCGCCCCGACGTGGCCAGCGAGCAGCACGTCGCGGGCGATGATCGACTCCTCGGCGACCGCGGGCCAGCCGACCAGGCCGAGCTCACCCGAGACGGCGCCCTCGTTCATCTGGGCGCCATCGGTGAGCCGCGGCTCCTGGGCGTGCTGGGCGACGACCCCGCCGAAGGTCTTCACGTACTCGAGGGCTCGGCGCATCAACAGGGGGTCGTGTACACAGTTGCCGTCGTCGCTGAAGACGCGCACCGCAGCGCGCGACTGGGCCATCGCGCCGATCTCGGCAAGCCGTTGCCCCGCCAGTCCTGCTGTGACGGCGCCGATCGGACGAACAGTGACATATCCGGCCGCCTCGCCGAGGGACTGCACCTGCTCGACGACGCCCGCTGTGTCCTGCACCGGCGACGTGTTCGCCATCGCGAAGACCGCGGTGAAGCCGCCGGATGCCGCGGCTCGCGACCCCGTGAGCACCGTCTCGCTGCGCTCGAAACCCGGCTCGCGCAGGTGCGTGTGCAGGTCGACCAGGCCCGGGAGTGCGAGCAGCCCGTCGGCGTCGATCGTGGTGCTCGGGTCGATGCTCTCGACGAAGACACCGTCGTCGACGAACAGGTCGGTGCGCGTGCCGTCGGGCAGCGTGACCCCGGCGATGCGGATGCTCATGCCTGCGTTCCCGAGAGCAACTGATACAGCACGGCCATCCTTATCGACACCCCGTTGGCGACC
>VFQO010000186.1_pt1 | contig 78898 bp, 68 predicted proteins | sample 3512331 | NCBI WGS metagenome assembly VFQO01 (sample SAMN10412371, study PRJNA504923) | tailings metagenome | isolation source: Replicate 3 from Balatoc abandoned mine | place: Philippines: Itogon, Benguet | collected 2017-08-28 | reverse complement strand
CCGAGTCCCTAAAAAGGCATCGAACCAACACCTTATTGAGTCCCTCCGGGCCTTTACCGGTCCTTTCGAAAATCTTCCGCTACGTAAGTAGCTGATTTAAAATCTTTCAATATGGATACTTCGAGTCCTCTTCTGGGACTCGAACCTCCCACCACTGAAAACACTGAAGAACTTGACCCCAAACCCGAGGCTGACACCTTCGAGTCCTCGCTCAATCCTCTTCTGGGCACCAGCACATTCAAAAGACACAAAATCGTCTCAAGCACGGTCTTAGGATCGTGTTTGCGACGGTTTGGCGCCCATAGTCCGGGCATAAGCCTCAGATATGATGAGAGAACCAGTCCGCTTGGCTGGAGCGGTTTCAGTCATGGTTCAGTGCCCAGAGGCATGATGTTCCGGATCAGCCGATTCTATCCGCCCTGCGCCAGATCGATCTTGGACACCTTGCCGGCGGCATTGCGGGGCAAATCATCGACGAAGGCGATGTGACGCGGCACCTTGTAGTTGGCCATGTTTTCCCGCGCCCAGCCCAGCAGCTGTGCAGCATCGACCTGCGCGCCCGGACGCAGCACGATGAAGGCCTTGCCGACCTCGCCCATTCGCTCATGCGGCACGCCGATGACCGCCGCCATGCCGATCGCCGGATGGGCGGCAAGCAGCTTTTCGACCTCGGCCGGATAGACGTTGAACCCGCCCGAGATGAACATATCCTTCTTGCGGTCTGTAATGCGGACATAGCCGCCCGCGTCCATCGTGCCGACATCGCCGGTGTGCAGCCAGCCGTCGGCATCGATTGCTTCGGCAGTCGCCGCGGGATCATCGAGATAGCCTTGCATCACACCGATGCCGCGCACCCAGATCTCTCCGGTTTCGCCGCGGGGCAACTCGCATCCGTCCTCGCCTGCGATGATCACCTCGTTGCCGGGGATCGCCGCACCGCAGGTTCCAGCGATCAGTTCGACCGGGTCGCCGGGGCGGCACGAGGTGATGTTGACGCATTCGGTCATGCCATAGGCGGTGATGATGTCGCGCACCCCCAGTTCGTCACGGATACGTTCGACAAGTACTGGCGGCACGGTCGCCGCCCCGGTTGTCCCGCCGCGCAAGGAAGATGTGTCGAAGGGCGCGCGCTCAAGCTCGGCCAACAGCATCTGGAAGATCGTCGGCGGGCCGGGGAGAAAGGCGATGCGTTCCTGTGCGATCAGCCGTGCGGCCTCGGCGGTATCGAACTGCGGCATCGGCACCATCACAGCGCCTGCGATAAGGCAGGCAACCCAGCCAACCTTCATCCCGAAGCTGTGAAAGAAGGGATTGGCGATCAGGTAACGCTCGCCCGCCGCCAGACCGGTATTGCCGATCCACACGCCGACTTGCGGAATGATCCGCCCGTGGGTCATCAGCACGCCTTTTGGCTGGCCAGTGGTCCCGCTGGTGAACATGATGTCGGACAGGTCATCAGCAGTCAGCGCGGCGAGGCTGGCGTCGATGCGCTGATCCTCAGTGCCTTTGCCGCTGGCAAGGAAGGTATCCCAATCGCGGTCCATCAGGATCGTTTCGCTCAGATCGGGCAGCGTCTCGTCCGCCAGCAGCGCCGGATAGTCGATGCCGAGGAAATCCGTGACGGTAAACAGGATCGCGGAGCGGGTGCGGCGCAGGATGTCGCCTGCCTCGCGACCCTTCAGACGGGTGTTGAGCGGCACGATCGCCGCCCCGCAGGTCTGTGCGGCGATGGCGGCAATCACCCATTCGCGCCGGTTGGGCGCCCAGATCGCGATCCGGTCCCCGCGCCCAACCCCGCGTTCGACAAGCGCGGAGGCCGCGCGGCGGCATTCGTCCCACAGCTGCGCGAAGGTGAACCTGCCCTCACCTTCGATCAGCGCGAGGTCATCGGGCCAGCGCCGAGCCGCAGCCTCGGCGGAGTGGGGGATCGTGGCGGGCAGGTCGTTCATGCCGTCCCCATGTTGGCGGGGCCGAAAAAGGCCTTCATCGCTGCGACCTTCCCCTCGGTATCGAAGGTGAACACATCGATCACATCGATCCGGGTGTCTGTGCCGTCCCAATGCAGATCGACATGGAAGGGAAACGCGGCATGACCGGCAGCGCAGCGCACCGGCCCATCAAGCGTCAGCCGCGCGCCCGCCGCGATTCCGACTGCGAAGAACTCGCGCAGCGCCACCTGCCCGATGCGTGGCGGGGTGCCAACCGGATCCTCGACGACTGCATCTTCGGCAAACACCGCGCACACCCCGTCAAGATCGCCGTGATTGTAGCTGGTGACATAGGCCTCGACAGCCGCCACCATGCGATCAGCGTCCGTCATGTTCATGCCTCCGGATAATAGCGGCTGATGGTGTCGACCACGCAGGCGGGCTTGTCCTCGCCCTCGATCTCGACCGTGACGCGAACCACCGATTGCACGGCGCCCTTGATGTCCTCGACCCCGACGATCTCGCCCCGCCCGCGGATGCGTGCGCCCACGCGCACCGGATTGAGGAAACGCAGCCGGTCCGCGCCGATATTCACGGCATGGGTAAAGCCGCGCACCTCGATCAGTGCGGGCAGGAAGTGGTTGACGAGGCTCATGGTCAAATAGCCATGCGCGATGGTCCCGCCGAACGGGCCGGATTTCGCCCGCTCAACATCGACATGGATCCACTGGCGATCCTCGGTCACCTCGGCGAAGCCATCGACCCGCGCCTGATCGATTGCGAGCCATTCGGTCGGGCCGAGCAGCGTGCCTTCGGCCCCGATCAGATCCTGCGGACGGTCGAACACCTGAGGCATCGTCAAGCCCTCTGGCTGGAGACGGAAAGAACCTCGCCGGTCATGTAGCTGGCAAGATCGCTGGCGAGGAAGATCATGGCATTCGCGACCTCCCATACCTCCGCCGGGCGCCCGAAGGCCTCGCGTGCGGCGAGATCGGCGAGCAATTCGTCGCTCGTTACCTTGGCGAGGAAGGCGTGCATCGCAATCGACGGTGCGACCGCATTGATCCGCACCCCGTGCTCGGCGGCTTCCAATGCGGAGCAGCGGGTGAAGGCCATCACCCCGGCCTTGGCGGCAGCATAATGCGCCTGCCCTTTCTGCGCCCGCCACCCAAGCACAGAGGCATTGTTGACGATCGCCCCGGTCTGGCGCGCCTGCATTGCGGGCAGAAAGGCGCGGGTCATGCGCATCACGCTGGTGAGCGTCACATCGAGCACGCGGTGCCACTGCTCGTCGGTCATTTCCGTCACCGGCACCTCGCCGCCAAGGCCGGCATTGTTGATCAGCACATCGACATGGCCGAGATTTGCGAGAGCCGCATCGCGCAAGCCATCGACATCGGCCTGCTGCGTCACATCGCACAGCACGGTGGCGGGCCGTTCGCAGCCGACCTCCGCCGCGATCCGGTCCGCAGCTTCACCCAGACGTCGTTCGTGGAAGTCCGAGATCAGCACCCGTGCGCCTTCCTCGGCAGCGCGTTTGGCAACCGCAAAGCCGATGCCGGTGCCCGCAGCGGCGGTCACCACCACGGTCTTGCCTGCGAGCAGATTGCGCGGCGGGGGATAGGCGGGGGTCAGGCTCATGCGTCACCCCTCGGTTCGCGGGGCAGTCCAAGACCCCGCTCGGCAATCAGGTTGCGTTGGATCTGGTTGGTGCCGCCATAGATCGTGTCGGCCCGTGAATAGAGGAACAGGTTGGGCAGCATCGGCCATTCATAGCCGTCATGGCCGGTGACCTCCCCCGCCTGCCCGAGGACATCCATCGCCAGTTCGCCAAGGCTGCGGCGCCAGCTCGCCCACTGGATCTTGTAAGTCAGCGCAGCGCCATCAACGCTCGCGTGATCGGTGTTCGAGAGCATCCTGAGCGCGCCGTAACGCATCAGCCTGAGGCCGATTTCCGCCTTGGCTATGCGCTGGCGGATCAGCGGGTCGCTGGCCGCGCCGTTCGCCTTGGCCGCAGCGATGATCGCGTCGAGTTCATTGCGGAACGCCATCTGCTGGCCCAGCGTCGAAACCCCGCGTTCAAAGCTGAGCAGCGTCATCGCGACCCGCCAACCATCGCCGACCGCACCGATCAGGCTGTCTTCCGGGCAACGCGCGCCGTCGAAGAAAGTCTCGTTGAATTCAGCATCGCCGTTGATCTGGCGGATCGGGCGGATTTCGATGCCGGGCTGGTCCAGCTCCATCATCAGGAAGGTGAGGCCCTTGGGGCCCCTTGATCCTTCTTCGGAACGGGTGACGACGAAGATCCAGTCCGAGATATGCGCAAGGCTGGTCCAGATCTTCTGGCCATCGACGATCCATTCGCCGCCTTCTAGCCGCGCCTTGGTGCGCACGCTGGCAAGGTCGGAACCGGCGTTGGGCTCGGAAAAGCCTTGGCAGAAGATCGTCTTGCCGGCCGCGATGTCGGGCAGGAAGCGGCGCTTCTGCTCCTCGGTGCCAAGCGCCAGCAGCGTCGGCCCGGCGAGTTCGATGCCGATGTGGTTGACCCGCCCCGGCACGCCGGCACGGGCATATTCCTCGGCAAAGATCACCTGCTGGGCAAGGCTCGCATCGCGTCCGCCCCATTGCTTGGGCCAGCCGATGCAGCCCCAGCCATGTTCGCCGAGGTGCTGCTCCCATTCCTTGCGCCGCTCGGCCTTTTCGGTGAGTGTGGTGATGCCCTTGATGTCGGCGAATTCGCCCGCCATCTGGGCGTTCAGCCAGTCGGCACATTCAGCGCGGAATTCCTCCTGCGCCGCCGTAAATCCGAGTTTCATGCCATTTCTCCGAGCAGCGTCGCCGCAATCTGTTCGCGGTGCCAGTCGTTCTTTCCCATCAGCGTCTGGAGCGCGCGAGCGCGCTTGAAGAACAGGTGAGCGTCGTGTTCCCAGGTAAAGCCGATCCCGCCGTGCAACTGGATCATGTCCCCGGCGCAGCGGAAGGCGGTGTCGGCACAGAAGCTCTTGGCCGCATGGAGCGCGAGATCGGCTTCATCAGAGCCCTCATCAACAGCGCAAGCCGCCCAATAGACCGCGCTGCGGGCCTGTTCGATGTCGACCATCATATCAGCAAGGCGGTGCTTGTAGGCCTGGAAGGAACCGATCGAACGGCCGAACTGCATCCGGTCGCGGGCATAGGCTACGGTGCGGTCAAGCGCGGCCTGTGCAAGGCCGAGGCCTTCGGCGGCGAGCACCACCATCCCGGCCTGGGTAGCGGCCTTGCTGCCGGTCTGTGGATCGGCCAGCGGCTCGCCCTTGGCCCCGGACAGAACCACGCGGGCATAGGGACGGGTCTGATCCATCGTGGTCTGCGCGGTGACGCTCACCCCCGGCGCATCGGCGCGCACCAGCCAGCTGCCGCCTGCACCGCTTACCAGCAGGAGCTGCGCGGCGCTGCCATGGGAAACAAAAGCGCAGGAGCCAGTCAGACGGTCGCCCTCGGCCGCCAGATCATCCGCACCAACATGGGCGGCAATGGTCTCGCCCGAAAGCAGCGCGGGCAGCCATGCACCGCATTGAGCCTCGCTGCCCCCAGCCGCAATCGCCTGTGCGACAAGCGCGAGCGAGCCAAACATCGGCAGGGCAGCGTTCTGCGCGCCGGCAGCCTCGGCGATGATCGCCAGCTCGACAAGGCCAAGCCCCGCGCCGCCCGCGGCTTCCGGGATGCCGATGCCTGACATGCCCAAATCCTGACAGAAAGCCTGCCACAGCGCATGGTCGATCCCGTCCGCGGCCATCGCGGCCCGGGTGCGCTCTGACGTCGCATTTTCAGTGAAGAACGCCCGCGCCGTTTCGGCGATCATGCGCTGTTCGTCGGTAAACACGAAATCCATATCAGCTTCCCCACACCTTGCGCGGCGCTGCCCGTTCAGCGAGCAGCCGCTCGACCGCCGCGCCCACATCGGCAGGCGCCCAGCGCGCCCCCTTGTCGATAACCGGGCCTTCGCGCCAGCCGTCCTCGATCATGATCTTCCCGCCTTCCAGTTCGAACACGCAGCCGGTGACATCACGGCTTTCCGCGCTGCCCAGCCACACCACGCAAGGCGCGATGTTGGCTGGGTCCATCACATCGAATTCAGCGCCCTGCGTCGCCATCTTGTCGGCGAAGGCCTGTTCGGTCATGCGGGTGCGGGCCGAGGGGGCGAGCGCATTGGCTGTTATCCCGTAGCGGCCCAGTTCGGCCGCCTGCACCAACGTCAGCGAGGCAATGCCGCCCTTGGCGGTCGAATAGGCGGCCTGCGCGATCGAACCTTGCAGCCCCGCGCCGCTGGTGGTGTTGATGATCCGCGCATCGGGATCGCGCCCGTCCTTCTGCTTGGCGCGCCAGTAGTTCACGGCATGACGGGCGATGCAGAAATGCCCGCGCAGATGGACATGCATGGTCGCGTCCCATTCCTCGATGGTGGCCGACACGAACATCCGGTCACGCACGATCCCGGCATTGTTGACCACCACATGAAGGTCGCCGAAAGCTTCGATGGCGGCAGCGACGATCCGTTCGGCAGCGTCCCAATCGGTCACGTCGTCATAGTTGGCGATCGCCTTGCCGCCCGCAGCGACGATCTCGGCGACCACTTCATCGGCGGCGCTGGTATCGCGCCCCTCCCCGCCCAGAGAAGTGCCGATATCGTTGACCACGACATTGGCACCCTCGGCTGCAAAGGCGAGCGCATAGGCTCGTCCCAGCCCGCGCGCGGCACCGGTGATGATGACAGTTCGGTTTTCGCAGATTCCCATGGGTGTGCGGTCTCTAGTTCAGCGATTGGAGAGTGTGGGCGGAAGCATCCCCGACAAGGTCGGTCTGGACATATTCGCGGCTCGTGAAATGCCAGCCGGCATCGTCGCAGGCGAAGCTGTCGCGGTAGCGTCCGCTGGCGACGATCTGGAGCGGGAAGCCGGGCGCGGCCTGAAGCACCGTCCATTGCGATTGGCAGGCGGCGCTCGCCCCGTCGCCGGCGACATCGATGATCGGATTGGTGGTAATATGGCGCGTCAGCGGCTTGCCGTCATAGGTCTTCACCCATTGCCGCCACATCGCAAGGATCCCAGCACGCCCGGTGATGCGCTGCCCGCCCGCGATCACGCAGCCCCGGTCGAACAGCGCCGCTGCACCTTCGAAGTCGCCATCGTCGAAGCGCATGGCATAGGTCGCAAGCAGGTTGGGAATGGCAAGGGCGGGATGGGTGTTCATCACAGCCGCTCGATGATTGTCACGTTGGCCTGCCCGCCGCCTTCGCACATCGTCTGGAGGCCATAGCGCCCGCCGGTATCCTCCAGCGCGTGCAACAGCGTCGTCATCAGCCGTGCGCCGGTGCCGCCGAGCGGGTGGCCGAGGGCAATCGCCCCGCCGCGCACGTTGACCTTGTCGTGGCCGATGCCAAGCTCCTTCATCCATGCCAGCGGCACGGAGGCAAAGGCCTCGTTGCATTCGAACAGGTCGATGTCCTCGATCCGCATGCCCGCCTTGGCGAGGGCATGGGCCGTCGCAGGGATCGGCGCGGTCAGCATCCACACTGGGTCATCAGCGCGCACCGAAAGGTGGTGGATGCGCGCGCGAGGCGTGAGGCCATGGTCCTTCACCGCCCGCTCGCTGGCAATCAGCAGTGCGGCCGAGCCGTCGCAGTTCTGGCTGGCGATCCCGGCGGTGATGGTGCCCTCGCCCCCGACTGGATTGAGCGCGGCCAGCCCTTCGAGGCTGGTGCCGGGGCGGATCGTCTCGTCCTGCGCCAATCCTTCTAGGGCTGCAATCTCGCGTGCGAAGGCCCCGCCGGTGCTGGCGGCATGCGCGCGGGCGTGCGAGGCAACCGCGAATTGTTCCATGTCCTCGCGGGAGATGCCCCACTTGTCGGCGATCATCTGTGCCGAGGCGATCTGGTTCAGCAGCCCGTCGCCATAGCGTGCGACCCATCCGGGCGAAGTGTTGAAAGGGTTATCAAAGCCATAGGGCTGGCCGGCATACATTGCGGCAGAGATGGGAATGGCGTTCATCGCCTGACTGCCGCCTGCAACGACAAGGTCCTGCGTCCCGCTCATCACGCCTTGGGCGGCAAAGTGGACCGCCTGCTGGCTCGATCCGCATTGCCGATCAACCGTCGTGCCGGGCACGTGCTGCGGGAGGCCTGCGACCAGCCATGCGGTGCGGCCGATGTCGCCCGCCTGCGGCCCGATGGTGTCGCAGCAGCCCCACACGCAATCATCGACCGCGCCCGGATCGATGGTGTTGCGCGCAAACAGGGCGCGCAAGGGGTGCGCGGCGAGATCGGCCGGGTGGAGCGCGGCGAGGCTGCCTTTCTTGCGGCCCATCGGGCTGCGCACGGCATCGATGATATAGGCTTCAGGCAAAGGTGTTCTCCGGTCCGATTGGATGCGCGCCGCCGATCACGGCGGCATCGATGCGGGCGAGGTGGAAAGCGCGGCTGCCCCATGCGCCGCCCAGCGCCCAGGCGCGCTTCATCCAGAAGTGGAGATCGACTTCGTAGGTGTAACCCATCGCGCCGTGCACCTGGATCGCGCTCTCGGCTGCGAGGTAGGCGGCATCGGTGGCGACGAGTTTTGCATGACTGACATGGAGCGAGGCGCTGGCCGCACGATCATCGAGCGCCTGTGCGGCGCGCCACAACACGGGCCGGGCAAATTCGAGCGCCACGGCGACATCGGCAAGCTTGTGCTTGATCGCCTGGAACGCGCCAACCGGCTGACCGAACTGGGTGCGAATTTTGGCGTATTCGACCGCCTGATCAAGCATCGCCTCGGCCAGCCCGACCAGCTGCGCGGCGCTCATGAGGGCGCCGAGGTCAAGCAGCAACGGATCATCGCTAACCTCGCCAGAAGGCGCGGCAAGACGGCGCAGCGGATCGATGCTGGCAACAGGCTCGCCCTCGCCATCCGCCACCCAGCCGTTGATCGCATGGGCAGCCGCAGACCGGTGCTCGCCCGCAACGATTGCCGCAAGATCGGCGGTTTCACCGTGCGCCATCAGCCACGGGGCGGCGACAAAGGCGCTCTCAACCAGCGGTTCGGCCAGACACACCCGCCCGCATTCGCGGGCGATCAGCGCCGCATCAAGCAAGCCCATGCCAAGGCCGCCATGCGCCTCGGGGACGAGCAGGCCGGGAAGGCCCATCTCGACCAGTCCCTGCCAGATCGCGGGATCGCGGTTCGGCCCGGCATCAAGCCGCCGCAGCACCTCCGGCCCATGGGTTCCGGCAAGGTAATCGCGCACGGCCTCGGCCAGTTCAAGCCGCTCGGGAGCAACAGCCAAATCCATCAGCCCGCTCCCACCCGCGGAAGGCCGAGCAGGCGCTCGGCGGTGATGTTGCGCTGGATCTCGTTGGATCCGGCATAGATCGGTCCCGAAAGCGAGAACATGTAGCCCTCCAGCCAGTCATTGATCGCGCCGTCGCCGCAGTGGCGCAGCTCCGCCGCCGCGCCGAGCAACTGCATTGCGGTGCGGTGCATCCCGCGGTCGAGTTCGGACCAGAAGATCTTGTTGAGGCTTGCCTCGGCACCGATCTTGCCGCCTGCCATGATCTTCGCGGCGACAGCATAGGTGTTGTAGGCATAGGCCTGCGTGTCCATCCACGCGCGGGTCACGGCCTCACGGGCGGAAGGGGCGGCAGCAGCTTCATGCTGGCGGAACAGCTCTACCAGGCGCCGCGCGGTCGCCTGAAAGCGGCCCGGCGAGCGAAGCATCAACCCGCGCTCGAACCCGGCGGTGGCCATCGCCACATTCCAGCCCTCGCCCTCGCCCGCCAACCGGTTCTCAACCGGCACGCGCACATCGTCGAAGAACAACTCGGCAAAGCCGGGGTGGCCGTGCAGCTGGCGGATCGGGCGGCGGGTGATGCCGGGCGTGTCGAGATCGAACAGGATGAAGGACAGCCCCTTGTGGCGCTGGCTGCCCTCCTCGGTGCGGAACAGGCCGAAGCCCCAATCGGCAAAGCTGGCGCGGCTCGACCATGTCTTCTGGCCGTTGATGACGTAGTGATCGCCGTCGCGATAGGCGGTGGTCTTGATCGCCGCCATGTCGCTTCCCGCGCCCGGTTCCGACCACGCCTGCGCCCAGATCACCTCCCCCGCAGCCATAGGCGGGAGGAAGCGAGCCTTCTGTTCCGCGGTCCCGTATTCCATGATCGTAGGGCCGAGCAGGAAAATCCCGTTCTGGTTGACGCGCAGTGGCGCGCCCGCGCCCCAGTATTCCTCTTCGAAGATCAGCCATTCGATGAGATCGAGCCCGCGCCCGCCATAGCTTTCCGGCCAGGTCACCATGCCCCAGTTGCCGCTGGCGAGCTGCCGCTCCCAGCCGACATGCTGGTAATAGCCCTCCTCGCATTCGAGCGTGAGCAGCGGGGCAGGCGGCACGTTCGCGGCGAGCCATTCGCGCACCTCGGCGCGGAACGCCTGCTGGGTATCGGTGTAAGCGAGGCGCATGGTCAGAACTCGGCCGCCTTGCCGGTCTCGACGAAGGCATCGCGCGCCTTCTGGCTGTCTTCGTGCATGTACATTTCGAGCGTGAAGCCCTGTTCCCAGCGATAGCCGCGGTCGACATCGCGGGGTTCGAGCCCGTTGAGGGCTTCCTTGGCGATGACGAGCGCCTTGCGGCTCTTGGCGGCGATCACGGCGCAGAAGGCGCGGGCTTCCGCTTCAAGATCGGCGCGCGGCACCACCTTCTCGACCGCGCCAAGGCGAAAAGCCTCTTGCGCCGGGATATTGCCGCCAGTGAAAAAGGCCGCCCGCACCTTGTGCAGCGGCAACATCCGCGAGAGGTGGCTGGCCCCGCCCATCGCCCCTCGATCGACTTCGGGCAGACTGAAGAAGGCATCGTCAGCAGCGATGATCGTGTCCGACGCGCCGCAGATTCCGATCCCGCCGCCGATTACGAAGCGATGCACCGCGGAGACCACCGGCACCTCGGCCTCGCGGATTGCCTTGAAGGTGAGGTAATTGCCGCGATTGAGCAGTGTAATCCGTTCGGGATGGGCCTGCATCTCCTTGATGTCGACCCCGCCGCAGAAGCCGCGAGAGTTCGCCGCAGCGCGGATCAGCACGCAGTTGACCTCGGGGTTGCGCGCCGCGGCGGTGATCATGTCGGGGATCGAAAGCCATGTGGCGCTATCGAAGGCGTTGACCGGCGGAACATCGAACACGATCTCAGCGATGCGGTCTTTGATGGTGGTGGTGATCGGCATCAGGCCGCTCCCTTCATTGAGGGTGTCGGGGGGAGGAGCGCGGCGATCCGTGCGCGCGCTTCGGTCTCGATTGCGGCAAGCAGGGCGGCGCAAGAGGGCAAATCATCGAGCCGGCCCGCAACCTGGCCGGAAGCCATCAGGCCATTAATGGCATCGCCTTCCACCACCGCCTTCTGCAACAGCGTGGGCGCGGCGGCGGCGAGCATGGCTTCGGGCAGTGACATCTCGCCGTGGCTGGTCATGCCGCGTGCGGCGGCGAGGAGTTCGCCCCAACCGGCACCCGTGGCACGTTTCATGGCGAAAGCGGCCAGCAGCCCGCGCCGCCAGCGGGCGAGCGCGCCGCCCGCCTCGATCCGGTCAAGCATTGGGTTGCGGATCATGCGCTGGGGAATGCCGTCGATCTTGGCAGTGACAAGAATATCCTGCGTGCCTGCGCGGGCATAGGAAGCCTTGACCGCATCGGGCACGGGGCTGTCGCTGGTCATCATGAAGCGACTGCCCATCGCGATCCCGCTTGCCCCGTAGGCCAGCGCCGCTGCGAGGCCCCGCCCGTCGGCAAAGCCGCCCGCCGCCGCGACGGGCACGTTCACGGCATCGAGCACCTGCGGCAGCAGCACCGTGGTGGCGACCGATCCGGTATGCCCGCCACCTTCGCCGCCCTGCACGGTGATCGCCTCGCACCCGAGGCTCACCATCTTTTGCGCATGTTTGAGCGCACCGACAGTCGGGATGCACACGATTCCGGCCTCGTGGAAGCGCGCGATCATCGATGCGTCCGGCCCGCGTCCGAAGCTGACCGCGCGTACCCGGTCAGCATTGGCAATGATCACCTCGACGATCTCGCGCGCGCCGGGCTGGAAACTATGGAAATTGACCCCGAAGCGGTGCGGGGTAAGGCGCGCAGCTTCGGCAATCGCCGCTGCCAGTTCACCCGGCTGCATCACCGCACCTGCAAGGAACCCGAAGGCACCTGCATTGCTGCTGGCCGCCACCAGACGGGGCGTCGCGATCCAGCCCATCGCGGTCTGGATCACCGGCAGGCGGCTTCCGAGCAGCGCGCTCAGCGGGGTGGAGAGCGGATCAGCCATGATCAGGCCTTCCCGGCCTCCTGCGCCTTGTTCTTCTCGGCCATGGTCTTGCCGCTGAAGCCCGCGATGTAATCGCCCGAAACCAACTGGTTGTTGGCGTGGGCGAAGTGGTGATAGCCGAAGCTCGCGTCGATCCCTGCTTCCTTGCCGGCGAGGGTCTCCATGTGATTGACTGCCTGCTTGGCCAGTTGCAGCGCAAGGCGCGGCTGCTCGGCAATGCGGGCAGCAACGCCCGCGACTTCAGCCTCCAGATTGGCGCGGGGCACGACGCGGTTGACCATGCCCATCTGGTGCGCCCGCTCAGCGCTCATGCGCTCACCAAGGAACAGGAATTCCTTGGCGATGCGCGGGTTCAACTCGTGCGCATGGGCGAAGTATTCGACACCCGGAAAGCCCATCTGGAGCACCGGGTCCTGGAAGAAGGCATCGTCGCTGGCGATGATCAGATCGCACACCCAGGCAAGCATCAGTCCGCCCGCGATGCAGGCGCCGTGGACCTGCGCGATGGTCGGCTTAGGCAGTGCGCGCCAGCGCTTGCACATGCCGAGATAGACTTCCTGCTCGCGGATATAGGCCTTTTCTGCGCCGCCCTTGTTGGCATGATCATACCACATCAGGCGCCGTTCGAAGCTCGAATGGAAGTCGCGCCCGGGGCTGCCGATGTCGTGCCCGGCGGTGAAGTGCTTGGCGTCGGATTTGAGGATGATGACCTTGACCTCATCATCATCGACCGCACGCTTGAAGGCATCGTCCAGCGCGTAGGTCATCTGGCTGTTCTGGACGTTGTGAAACTGCGGCCGGTTGAGCGTGATGCGCGCAATACCGTCGGCCGAATGATAGAGAACCGGCTCGTCGGTTTCGTAGACAGGCGGCTGATCGACCTTGGGAACGATGGCGTCGCTCATGATGCGCTCCTGGTTGCGGGAGGGTTGTCAGCCAGCACGCTGTGGCGGATGCCATGCGGATCGAGCCGCGCGACAATGGCGAGCTGTTCTTCGGTGGGCAGCGGGGTTTCGCCTGTCACGGCGTCGATCAGCGGGAAGCCGGTCGCCGCCTCGACTTCGGCGAAGGTCACGCCCGGATGCAGCGAGATCACCCGCACCGCGTGGTCCGGCCCGCCGAAATCCATCACGCACAGGTTGGTGACGATCCGCTTCAGATCGATTGCAGAGTAATTGCCGCCCGCGATCCGGCGCGCCGGGTTGTAGCCTGGCGATGACACCCGATCGACTTCGCCGGCCACGAACACCCGCGGGCCATGGGCCGGAATGAACATGGAATTGGCATGGTAGATGCCATTGCCCGGAAAGCCGCGCGCGCCGAGCATTTGGGTTTTCGGCTGTGCATGGGTGCCGCCGAGCGCCGAAAGGTTGGTCTGGCCGAACCGGTCGACCTGCGTGGGCGTGACCATTGCATGCCGCCGCCCGCTCCACACCGCGCTGTCGAAGAAGCGGCTGAAGGGCAGGTAGCCGGCGGGTTTCCGGTCATCATAGGCGCGCGGGCCGATTGGCACGGGCTGTTCGACCAGAAAGGCCTCGCCGTCGGTCATCATCAGGCCGGGTGAATGGGTGAGCTTGGCCAGCCCCACACCTAGCCGCGGGATCGGACCGATGCCGGTGCCAACCAGTTCGCGCTCCGTGCGGAAGGCCTCCGCCACCGCCGCGATGCACAGTTCTGCCAGAGTTGCCATCAGAACACCGGCAGGGGGAGCGCCCCGACCGCCTCCATGCCGCCGACCGAAGCGAGATATTCCGCCTCGCTCGCACATACGAATTGTGCCGCCACCGCAGCCCAGTCGCCGGGCTCCTTCGCGGCGGCGGCGTATTTCTTGAACCAGCCCATGTCCCAGCCGTAATCGGGCGGGAGCGAGGTCGGATGCGCGCCGCCCTTCGCCTCGGTCACGCCGGTGACAAAGCAGCGTTCGAACAGGTTGGCGCGGGCGTCTTGCGGATAGGCATCCTCCATCGCGGGGACGAGCTCCTCGGCAGAAACGAAGCATTCAGTCGCCGCCTTGGCGAACCACTCGTCGTAATAGGTGTCCGGCCCCAAGGCCTGGACGTTGCCGCGGTGGTCGCAGCGCTGCACATGGATCAGCGCCGCATCGAGCTTCAGTGGGGGCATCGCCACCATCACCTCGCCATCATCATAGGGAGACCGGACCGTCTTCAGTCCGCCCAGCTCGACCAGATCGGTGCCGAGACCAACGCGGGTCGGCAGGAAGGGCAGCTGGAAAGCAGCGGCCTTGAGGCCCCACTGAAACATACCCTCGTCGAGTTCGAGCACCTCGATCGCGCCCGCTTCGCGGGCCTTGCGAAACCACGGTTCCAGCGGGATGGCATCCAGCGAGACGAAGGCGAAGATAAGCTTCTTCACCTTTCCCGCCGCACACAGCATCCCGACATCCGGGCCGCCATAGGAGACGACGGTGAGGTCCTTGAGGTTGGAGCGCAGGATCTCGCGCACCAGCGCCATCGGCTTGCGCCGAGGACCCCAGCCGCCGATGCCGATCGTCATCCCGTTTTCGAGACGGCCAACGATTTCGGCGGGGCTCATCCGTTTGTCGAGCACGCTCATTCGGCGGCCTCCGCCTTGGACGCGTCCTTCATCGCCTTCTGCCAGGCCCATTCGTGGCCCCAGATGCTGATGCCGATATGCTTGGTCACTTCCCAGCTGGCCGGATCGATCACCAGACTGTCACAGCCGATTTCGAGATCGAAGCCGCCCGGAGTCTGGACGTAGAAGCCGACGGTCTCGTCGTTGAAGTGCTGGCCGAGGCTGGCGCTTTCGGGATAACCCATCGCCTTCATCCGGTCGTAGGCTTTGCCCACTTCGACCAGACTGGGATATTCCAGCATGACATGAACCGCACCCGATGGCGGCACCGCCCCCTCGCCGAAAGCGATCGAGTGATGGCGGCCATTGTCGGCATGAAGGAAAGCGAAGTGCATCGCGGGCGCATCAGGCCCCATCAGGTGGAAGGCCGGCATATCGGTTTCGCGGAAGCCGATCACATCGCGGTGAAAGGCCAGCGTTGCGGAAAAATCGGGGGCGGAAAACACCGCATGACCCATGCCCATCTCGCCAGTGACAAAGTGCGAAATGCCGAGCGGGGAGACGAACGGTGTGTCCGCGCACACATCACCGCAATAAAATTCGAGACCATTGCCCGCCGGGTCGCTGGTGGCAAATCCCTGCCCCACGCCGCGCAGGGCCGCATCCTCGGCGGTCAGACGCGCGACTGGACGCCCGGCTGCAGCAATCCGCGCAGCGAGCGCCTCCAGCTCGTCGCTGTCCGCGACAGCATAACCGGCCGCCTTGAACCATTCCCTGCCCGATGGTTCGATCCGGAAACGGAACACCCGTTCGTCGATACGGAACTGCATCGCCCCGTCCGCCGCGTCGGGCGCGCGCATCACGCCAGCCAGCTGGGTTAGGAACGTGTCCCACCGCTCGGGCTGGGCCGTCTCGACAATCACATAGCCAAGCGCCTTGACACCCATGGCCCCTACCCCCCTTTCACGAGGTCGAGGAAATACGGACGCTCTCCCCCACCATCGACGTTGATCCTTGCACCGCTCACCCATGCAGCGAGCGAAGAGCACAGCCACAGCACCGCGCCAGCGATATCATCGCCCGCGCCCATGCGCTGGAGCGGCATCGAACGGCCGACCGCAGCCTGGGCTTCGGCATCGCCATAGGTCGCTTCAGCGGTTTCGGTGGCCATCAGCCCGGCGATGATCGCGTTCACGCGAATGCCCTGCGCGCCCCATTCCTGCGCAAGGCTCTGGGTGAGATTGAGCAGCCCCGCTTTGGCCGCGCCATAGGCCGCAGTGCCGGGCGATGGCCGGATGGCCGAGACGCTGGCGATATTGACGATGCTTCCGCCGCCCTGACGCACCATATGCGGGTGCACCGCCTGCGATAGATAAAGCGGCGCCATCAGATTGAGCCGGATGATCGCCTCGGAAAAGCGCGGGCTAGCCTCGGCTGCGGGCACGGCGGGCGAGCCGCCGGCATTGTTGACCAGAATGTCGATCTGCCCGGCGTCGGCCACAATCCCTTCGATCAGCGCGCGCGCCGCATCGGGGTCACGGACATCGGCGGCGCGAAAGGCGACCCCATCCATCGGCTCGGCAGGGGCATTGCGGGCGCAAACGAACACCCGCGCACCAGCCCCTGCCAGCGCCAGCGCAACCGCACGGCCCAACCCCTTGGTCCCGCCGGTCACCAGTGCGACCTGCCCCGCAAGATCAATTGTTGGCGTCATGGCCAAGCTGGTCGCTCCCTTCCCTGTCCATTTTTCTGAATCGCGGCTTGCGACTGCTTCTAAAACCGCATTATCGGAAGCTAAACGGCTTTTCAATTGACGATTTGCGTATAAAACGATAAAAAATTTTACGAGACTAATGTTGAGAGCTGAGTCGGCAAAGTCCGCCAGCTCCGCAAGAGAGGAGCTGGTCGATGGGCGTTGCGGTAAAGCGGATGGATGTCGAAGGAATGGTGCCAAGCGCAGACGAACTGCTCGAACGCGCCCGGGCGATGGTGCCCACGCTCAAGGCGCGAGCCAAGCAATGCACCGCAGCGCGGAACGTACCGGCAAAAACCATCGCCGAAATGAAGGAGGCAGGCTTCTTCCGCATCCTCCAGCCCGCCCGTTTCGGCGGGTTCGAGATGCACCCCAATGCCTTTTTCGAAGTACAGAAGGTGCTGGCCGAAGGCTGCATGTCGACCGGCTGGATGTATGGTGTGCTCGGCTGCCACCCCTATGAAATGGCGTTGTTCCATGAACAGGCGCAGATCGAGGTGTGGGGCGATGATCCGGATATGCTGGTCTGCTCGACCTATCAGCCGGTCGGCAAGGTCACGCATGTCGAAGGCGGTTTTCGGCTGTCGGGGCGCTGGGGCTTCTCGACTGGCTCAGTCCATTCAGGCTGGATCCTGCTCGGGGCGTTCTGCCCACCCAAGGATGACGGCACGCCCGCAGAAATGCGTACCTTCCTGCTGCCCCGCAGCGATTACGAAATCGACGAGAACGCCTGGCACACCTTCGGCCTTCAAGGGACAGGCAGCCATGACATCATTGTCGATGATGTGTTCGTGCCCGAATACCGCACCCACCGCTCGATCGACGGGTTTTTGTGCCAGAACCCCGGTCAGGAGGTGAACACGGGCCCGCTGTATCGCCTGCCCTGGGCACAGGTCTTCACCCGGTCTGTCTCGACCGCGGCTTTTGGCGGCGCGCAGGCGGCAATCAATGCGGCGATGGCGATCATGCAGGATCGTATTTCGACCAATACCGGCAAGGCCTCCAAGCAAGATCCGATCCTGCACGCCGCAATCGCCCGTGCCCTCGCGGAAAAGCGGGAGATGGAAACCACCTTGCGCCTCACCTTCGAAGATCTGATGGGCTATGCGGAGCGGGGCGAGGACATCCCGATGGAGAAGCGGGCGTTTTATACCTACCAGTCGGCCACGGTGGTTCGGCGGCTGGCGAGCCTGGTGGACGACATAGTCCAGTTGCTCGGCGGGCGTGCGATCTACATGACGAGCGAGATAATTCAGCCATGGCTGGATCTCCACGCGGGCCGCGCCCATGTTGCCAATGATCCGGCCAACCGCACGGGCGACGCAATCGGCACGATGCTGGGCGAAGCTCCGCTCAACCCGTTCCTGTAAGGAGCCTCGCGATGGGAGGGCTGAGCGAGGCGACCTACAAGGTCGCAGGCGGATATGACATCCATCTGAAAGAGGCCGGCTCCGGCCCCGTGGTCGTGTTTCTTCACGGCAGCGGGCCGGGGGCGTCGGGGGCATCGAACTTCCGCGACAACTGGCAGGCTTTCGTCGATGCCGGTTGCAGAGTCATCCTGCCCGACCTTATCGGCTACGGGGCCTCGTCCAAGCCGGAGGGGATCGACTACACTCTGCAACTGTTCGCCGACACCGTGTTCGACGCGCTGTCGCAGCATGGCGTGACGCAGGCGAGCCTTGTCGGCAATTCGCTTGGCGGCGGGATCGCGCTCCAGATCGCGCTCGATCATCCCGGCTTCGTGCGCAGCTTTGTGCTGATGGCGCCGGGCTGCATCGAAGACCAGCCGGAATACTTCAAGATGCCCGGCATTGCCCGGATGGTGTCGAACTTCGGCGGGCCGGACTTCAATCTCGACGAACAGCGCCGGCTGGTGCGCAACCTTGTCCACCCCAATTTCGCCGACCGCATCCCCGATGCGCTGGTTGAGGAACGCTTTGCTGTTGCCCGCACCCAGCCCAAGGACGTGCTGGTGCGAATGCGCACGCCCAACCTTGCCCCGCGCCTTGGCGAACTGGCCCAGCCGATGCTGGTGATGTGGGGCTTGCAGGATGATTTCTGTCCCGAAAGCGGAGCGCGCCACTTTCTTGATGCGGGCTGCAACGTGCGCTGCATGACCTTCAATCACGTCGGTCACTGGGTGCAGGTCGAGCGCGCCGCAGAATTCAACGCGCACGCAATTGCCTTCCTAAAGGGGGTCGCATGAGCGAGGGCTATCCGCTGATCCCAGAGGATCTGCCAGACATCTTCAAGGCCGCAATGCGGCGGCTCGCAGCGTCGGTCTCGATCGTCGTGGCCAAGGGTGATGAAGGCCCGGTCGGCATGGCGGCGACCTCAATCACCTCGCTGACGGTCGATCCGCCGGCGGTGCTGGTCTGCGTCAACCGCATGACGAGCCTGCACGCATCGCTCGTTCCGACCGCGCCGCTCTCGGTCAATCTGCTCGCCCGTCACCAGCGCGAGGTGTCGATGGCCTTCGGCGGCGGCACCCCGCGCGAGGAGCGTTTCAAGGTCGGCGACTGGCAGGAGGGAGCCAACGGCCTCCCCGCGCTCGCCGCTGCGCAGGCCAACCTCGAATGCGTGATCGATGCGATGCTCGCCTATGGCACCCACTCGATCGTCATCGCCCGCGTCATCCGCGCAAGGGTGAGCGATATGGTGGCCCCGCTGGTTTATCAGGACGGGAGCTACCTGTGACCCGCAATGACATTGCCGCGCTGCACGGCAGCCAGCTCTATCAGGCGCTACGCGATGGCCGCACGCTGACACCGCTGATCGCTCGCGATCCGGCGCTGACGATCGACGATGCCTATGCAATCAGCCTCGATTTCCTCGCCCGGCGGCAGGCCGATGGCGAGACGGTGATCGGCAAGAAGATCGGCGTCACCAGCAAGGCGGTGCAGGACATGCTGGGCGTGCATCAGCCCGATTTCGGCTTCCTGACTGATGCCATGTTCGTCGAAGGCGATATCGACATTGCCGCCCATCGGTTGATCCAGCCGCGCGCCGAGGCAGAAATAGCCTTCATCCTCGCCGAGCCACTGCGCGGTCCGGGCGTTACGGCTGAGCAAGTGATCGCCGCCACCGCCGCGATCGCGCCCTGTTTCGAGATCGTCGACAGCCGCATCACCGACTGGAAGATCGGCATCGTCGATACGGTCGCCGACAATGCCAGCTGCGGGGTGTTCGTGCTGGGTGAGGCTCGCAGCCATCCGCGTGCCCATGATCTGCCGGGTCTGCATGTCACCGTCACCAAAAACGGCGCGCCCCTGTCAGAAGGCTATGGCTCTGCTGTGCAAGGCGATCCGGCGCAGGCAGTGGCGTGGCTCGCCAATACGCTGGGCGTTTACGGCGTGACGCTGGAGGCAGGCGACGTGATCCTGTCAGGCTCGCTGGTGCCGCTCGAACCCGCCGTAGCGGGGGATGTTTTCGCAATGGAACTGCATGGAGTGGGCGGCTGCACCGCACACTTCGTTTGAGGGAACGACATGGGACGAGTGAAGGCCGCGATTATCGGCTCGGGCAATATCGGCACCGATCTGATGATGAAGATGATCAAGTATCCGCAAAACATGGAACTCGCCGCGGTGGTCGGGATCGATCCGGCAAGCGAAGGCCTCGCCATGGCCCGCGCCCATGGCATCGCCACCACGCATGATGGGATCGAGGGGCTGAAGACGCTCGATTGCTACAAGGATATCCGCATCGCCTTCGACGCGACCAGCGCCTATGCTCACAAGCTGCATGATGCGGCCTTGCAGGCGGACGGCATCCGCGTGGTCGATCTCACTCCGGCCGCGATCGGCCCGTTCACCGTGCCGCCTGTCAACATGGATGCGCACCTTGATGCGCCCAACGTGAACATGGTCACTTGCGGCGGGCAGGCGACGATCCCGATGGTCGCCGCTGTCAGTCAGGTTGCCAAGGTGCATTATGCCGAGATCGTCGCCTCGGTCTCCTCGCGCTCGGCCGGGCCCGGAACCCGCGCCAATATCGACGAATTCACTCGCACCACCGCCCGCGCGATCGAAGCGGTCGGCGGCGCGACGCGCGGCAAGGCGATCATCATCTTGAACCCCGCCGAACCGCCAATGATCATGCGTGACACGGTCTTTACCCTGTCCGAAGGGGCTGATGAAGATGCGATCCGCGCATCAGTCGAAGCGATGGTCGCCAAAGTGCAGGCCTATGTTCCGGGTTACCGGTTGAAGCAGCAAGTGCAGTTCGAACGCTACGGCGACAACAACCCGCTGAAGATCCCCGGCATGGGCGAATTCACCGGCATCAAGACCATGGTCCTGCTCGAGGTCGAAGGCGCGGGCGATTACTTGCCGAGCTATTCGGGCAACCTCGACATCATGACGGCGGCCGCCAAGGCCACCGGCGAGCTGATCGCGGAAAGGATTGCGGCATGAACGCGGGCTTCGACATCGAGAAGGGCGATAAGCTCTACATTCAGGATGTGACCCTGCGCGACGGGATGCACGCCATCCGCCACATGTATGGCGTTGATCATGTCCGCCAGATTGCCGCCGCGCTCGACGCTGCGGGGGTGGACGCGATCGAGGTCGCGCATGGCGACGGCCTGTCAGGCATGAGCTTCAACTACGGCTTCGGCGCGCATACCGACTGGGAGTGGCTTGAAGCGGTCGCAGAGGTGCTGACCCGTTCAGTGCTGACCACGCTGATCCTGCCGGGGGTGGGAACGGTGGAGGAATTGCGCCGCGCCTATGACATCGGCGTGCGCTCGGTCCGGGTTGCGACCCACTGCACCGAGGCTGACGTCAGCAAGCAGCATATCGGCATCGCCCGCGATCTCGGCATGGATGTGTCCGGCTTCCTGATGATGAGCCACATGATCGACGCCGAGGCACTGGCACAGCAGGCCGCACTGATGGAAAGCTATGGCGCGCAATGTGTCTATGTCACCGACAGCGGCGGCGCGCTCGACATGGACGGGGTGCGCGAGCGGCTCGAAGCCTATGACCGCGTGCTCAAGCCAGAAACCCAGCGCGGGATGCACGCGCACCACAATCTCGGCCTCGGGGTCGCCAATTCGATCGTCGCGGCGCAATATGGCGCGGTGCGGATCGATGCGAGCCTTGCGGGCATGGGCGCAGGCGCGGGCAATGCCCCGCTCGAAGTGTTCATCGCCGCCGCCGACCGCAAGGGCTGGAACCACGGCTGCGACGTCATGGCGCTGATGGATGCAGCCGAAGACCTCGTGCGCCCATTGCAGGATCGCCCCGTGCGGGTGGACCGCGAAACGCTTAGCCTCGGCTATGCCGGGGTCTATTCCAGCTTCCTGCGCCATGCAGAAAAGGCGGCGGCGGATTACGGACTCGATACCCGCGCGATCCTTGTTGAACTCGGGCGCCGCAAGATGGTCGGCGGGCAAGAGGACATGATCGTCGATGTCGCGCTCGACATGCTCAAGGCGCAAGGGGCGAATGGCTGAGATCTCGCTCCACCGGCCGTTTCCGGCCGGCGCGGTCGAACATTGGGATTTCAAGACTGACGTTGCCGTGATCGGTTTCGGCGCGGCCGGAGCCTGCGCGGCGATCGAAGCGGCTGATGCAGGCGCGCGGGTGATGCTGTTCGAACGCAATTCGGGCAGCGGTGGGGCGTCGGGCTTGTCGGGCGGCGAAATCTATATAGGCGGTGGCGGCGGCACCGACGCTCAGCGGGCGGCCGGGTTCGAGGATTCGACCGAAGACTTCATCGCCTACCTCAAGGCCGCCGGTGGCCCTTGCGTCAACGAGACCAAGTGCGAACGCTATGGGCGCGAGGCGCTGGCCCATTACGACTGGCTCAAGGCGCAGGGCGTGCCCTATCGCGGCAATTACCTGCCCGGCAAGCACATCGAGCCGACCGACGATTCCACGCTGATCTGGTCGGGCAGCGAGGCTGCCGCGCCGTTCTGCGAGATCGCAAAGCCCGCACCGCGGGGTCACACCATCCGCCACATGGGCTGGGGCGGCGGGCGCCCGCTGGTCGATGTGCTAGAAGCCAGCGCCCGCGCCAAGGGCGTAACTGTGGTCAACGATGCCCGCGCGCTTGCCCTGATCGAGGACGCGGGCCGGATCGTCGGCGCGATCGTGCGGATCGACAACCAACCCCGCTTTGTGCGCGCCGCCAGAGGCGTAGTGCTGGCGACCGGCGGCTTCGTGTTCAACGAGGCGATGCGCCGCAAGTACTGCCCGGAAACCTTCAAGCTCACCGATCCGATCGGCGATAAGGATGACGGCACCGGCATCCTTCTCGGCCTCGGCGCAGGCGGGGAAGCGATCCATATGGAGCAGTTCTTCACCACCTGTCCCTGGACCATGCCCGAAAGCCACGCCTACGGGGTGTTCGTCAACATCCACGGCCAGCGCTTCATCAATGAGGATTGCTATCACGGGCGGGTGAGCCGCTGCGCTGTCGATCAACCGGGGGGTAAGGTGTTCCTGTTGCTCGACAACGCGCATTTCACTCAGCCGCCCGACTTCGCCCGCATCAGCATCGCCGGAACGGGCGAGACCTGGGAGGAGGTCGAGGGTGAACTGGGCATGGCAGCAGGCACGCTGGCGGCCACCATGGCCTTCTATAACACCCATGCCAGCGAGGGGCGCGACCCCTTGTTCGACAAGCGCGCACCGATCCTTACCCCACTCGACAAAGGTCCGTTCGTTGCGCTCGAGCTGGATTTCCAGGCGAGCTATTTCAGCTTTTTCACATTGGGCGGCCTGCACACCTCGGCCGATGCCGAAGTGCTGGGGCGCAACGGCGCGCCGGTCCCCGGACTGTTCGCGGCCGGACGCTGCACATCGGGCCTACCCGCATGGGGGCACGGCTATTCTTCGGGTCTCAGTCTGGCCGATTGCACGTTTTTCGGGCGGCAGGCCGGCAAGGCAGCAGCGCGTGGATAAGTCACGGCTCCAAGCGCTGGAGGATCGTGCCGCGATCGCCGACCTGATTGCGTCCTACGGCCCGCTCGCCGATAGCGGCGATGCGGAAGGGATCGCGCTGCTGTGGACCGAAGACGGGGTCTATGCTGTGGACGGCTTCCCCGAAGCGCGCGGCCGTGCAGCGATTGCGGCGCTGATCACCGGCCCGGTACATCAAGGGCTGATGGCACGCGGCTGCGCGCATCTGCTGGGCCCGCCCATGATTGATATGGACGGCGACCGCGCTATGGCCCGCTGCCATTCGGTGGTGCTGGCGAAGTCCGGCGAACGCTGGGAGGCAGTGCGGGTTGCGGCCAATCGCTGGGAACTGGCCCGCACACCCGGAGGCTGGCGGGTCACCCGCCGCGACAATGCCCTGCTCGACGGGCGCGAGGCAGCGCGGGTGCTGTTCGCGCGCTAGCTGACCAGTTGGCCGCCATCCACCACCAGCACACTGCCCGTCGCCTTGCGCGCCTGATCCGAGGCGAGGAAAGCGACCGCCTCGGCGATATCCTCCGGCGCACAGCTGCCATCGACCAGCTTGGGCATCCCGCGCCGGATCATGTCCCAGTCGAGTTCGCCCGCGGGCGGGGCTTGCTGCGTCATCGGCGTGGAGACATGGCCGGGGCATACCGCGTTCACCCGCACGCCGCGCCCCGCATACTCGGCCGCAAGCGCCGTGGTCATGCCGACCACCGCATGCTTCGAGGCGCAGTATCCGGCGGTGTAGATCATGCCCCTGATGCCAGAAGTTGAGCCGATGTTAACGATGTTGCCCTTGGCTCTGACAAGGTCCGGCATTGCAGCCTGACAGATTACGAAGACCGAGGTTGTGTTGATCCTGAGCAACCGATCGAAATCTTCGGCAGCGAAGGTCTCTGTCGGCCCCCACTTGAGCATCCCGGCAACGTTGCACACTATATCAAGCCCGCCCTCGGCCGCGGCTGCGACCAGCGCACGGCACGAGGCATGATCCTCGGCATCATAGACGACCGGTACCGCCGCCTCCCCGATCATGGCTGCAGTCTCGGCAAGCCCTGCCGCGTTGATGTCGCCAATGGTGACGCGCGCGCCCTCGCGGGCGAACAGGATAGCGGTCGCGCGCCCGATCCCCGAAGCTGCACCGGTAACAAGCACATTCTTGCCGACAAATCGCATGATTGTGAGCCTTCTAGCCAAAGGTTGCGGGCGGCTGGCCCATTATCGAGACTTTTGCCGAGCCAGCTTCGTCAACGGAATGGATCAGACACGAGGTGCGCCGCGAACGGGTTTCGGCAATCCACCAGCGCCCGTCCTGTTTGGCGTAGCGGTCGTCATATTCGACCCCCATCAGCGTCAGCGTGCGGTTGGCGAGGTTGATCGAGTGAAAGAGCAGCGACCATTGCCCACTCGCGCTTTCGTCGCTCTCGAAAGTGATCACCCCGTTGGCGCCGTGATGGATGTCGAAAACGCCCGGCGCGCAGCCCATTTCGCGGTAAACGTCGACGAAGGCATCGCGCCCGGCGAATGGCGGGAAGCCGTCGAAGGCGATGACCGCATTCTCGGGTAGCAGCGCATCCCGCACCGTCTCGGCGTCCTTGGCGTCGCAGGCGCGCAGATAGCGGGCTTTGAGGTCGCGGATCGCACGATCATCTTCCAGCCGTGCCAGTCGTTTTTCCAACCCTGCAAATTCCATCAGAACCGAGCGCCCAAAGTCACGCCGACGGTGCGCGGATCGGGGAAATAGCCCAGCAGGATGCCGCCAAAGCCAGGACCGAAGTCGATGAAGTTCGACGGCGCATCTTCCTTGGTGAGATTGCGCACGAACACCGAAAGATCGGCCTCCAGCCCGCCAATCGGAAACTCTGCCAGCGTGGCGCGCAAGTTGACAATCGTGCGCCCCGGCGACTGGCTCGATCCGGCTACCTGATCCGAGGTGGCGGGGGCGGTCAACGCATAGGGAAAAGTGAAGTATTTCGACGAATAGCTGAGGTCGGCATAGATGTTGAACCGCCCCCAATCGCCCTCGGCCACCTTCCAGTCCGCACCGATCGAGGCGGTGGTTTTGGGCGCATGCGGGAAGGCGCGGTTGCCCGACACATCCACCCCGCCATCGATGAAGCGCTTGTATTCAGGATCGAGCAGTGCGAGCGACGCGTTGATCGTCAGGGCATCGACAGGCCGCAGCACGGTTTCGATTTCGAGCCCCTGGATCCGGGCAGCAGCCGCGTTCTGGATCACCGAGGCCGCGCCGGTGGTGGCAGTGAACACCGACAGCTGCATATCCTTGCTGTCATTGCGGAAGGCGGCGAGATTGACGATCAGCCGATCATCGAGAAACCGGCTCTTGACGCCCAACTCATAGCTGTCGACCTGCTCGGGCAGATAGGGCTGGCACAGTTCCAACGCGCCGCTTGGACATGCGGCGGTCGGCGCGGCAAAGACGTTGCTCTCGCCATTGAAGCCGCCCGATTTGAACCCTTGCGCGAAGCGGGCATAGGCGTTGACGTTGTCGCTGGCCTCGTAGCTCAGCGTTACCGCAGGCGAGAAATCGGTGAACTTGGCATCGGGCAGATCGCCATAGGCCAGATCCGCGACGACAAGCGGGCTGAAGATACCGTTGGCTGGGTCGAAGTTGACCCGGAAGAAACGGCTGATGTCCTTTTTTTTAATGATACGGCGACCACCGAGAGTAAGCTTCAGGCGCTCGGTGATGTCGTAATCGAGCTGGGCATAGAGCGCCCAGGCCTGAGTATTCGAACCATAGTTGGAATCGAGATCGACCCCGCCGCCAAAATAGGTCTGGGGGTTCAGGGTCTCGGCCTTCTCGTCGAAGTAGAAGGCCCCCACGACATAGGCGAGCCGGTCGGCAAAGGCCGTGCCGGTGACCTGCAACTCCTGACTGAACGCGTGATAATCACTGATCCGCTGGGTGAAGGCGACCGGGAACGGCGATCCGTCCAGATCGAGCCCATCGGCCCATGCAAGGTCGCGATAGGCGGTGATGGACTTCAGCTCGGCATTGCCGAGGTCGGCTGTCAGGGTCAGGGCATAGCCGTAGCTGCGCGAGCGTTCATAGACCGGCGCGTCGATCGCGGCAGTGCTGATCCGGTCGGGCTTGGCGACAGTATCGAGCGGGAAGAACGCCCCGCCGAAGGCATAGCTGGGCGAGCCGGGGTCAAAGATGTCACGCGGATCGCCATTGCGGTTGACCCGCAGCAACTGCGAGAACGGCGGGGTCTGATTCGACTTGCTGTAATCGTAAGTGTAATCGGCAGTGACGCTGTCCGAAATCTCGGCGCGCAGTTGCACCATGAAGCTGCCGCTGTCGATTGAGTCGGTGCTTCTGCGCCCGCGTCCGTCGGGCGCGGTGAGATCGATCAGCCCGTCGCGCTTGCGATACTGGCCCGACACCTTGGCGGAAAAGGCACCCATCTGCGGCAGATCGACAACGCCGCGCAGCCGCACCTCGTTGAAGCTGCCGTAGGTCACCTCGGCCATGCCTCCGGCTTCACCGCTCGGCTTCTTTGTCACCAGATTGACCGCGCCTGCGAGCGCATTGCGGCCATATAGCGTGCCCTGCGGTCCGCGCAGTATCTCGACCCGTTCGAGGTCGGCGATGTCGAAGATCGAACCCTGCGCCTTGGCGATGTAGACCCCGTCGAGATAAAGGCCGACAGCGGGCTCCCACGTGATCGCCGGGTTGATCGTCACCGAGCCGCGGATCGCGATCTGTGAGATGGTTTTCGAGGCCGGCGCGCGTTCGAACTTCACGTTTGGCGCAACGGTGCCGAGGTCATCGATGGAGTCGACCCCGCGGGTTTCGAGGAACTGGCTGCCGAGCGCTGTGATCGCGATCGGCACATCCTGCACGTTCTCCGCGCGCTTCTGGGCGGTGACGACGATCAGGCCGATGCCGTCATCATTCGGCTGCTCGGCTTCCGCCTCCTGAGCGCCCGCTGGCGCCACCAGCGCAAAGGCCAGAGCGCACGCCGAGGCAGTGGTCGAAAATCGGTTCATGGCATCCTCCTGTCGCAAGGCCAAGGCCTGACATTTGCGTAATTATTATTCCATAAATCTACGCGTATAATCCTCCACACTCAAGAAACAAATTGATAGACGTAATCATAAGGTTGAATGGCGTGCGCGATTCGTTTATTCGGGCAGAGCTGATTGCAGGAGATGCCATGAGTGCAATGATCGACTTCGAAGCCCGGATTGACCGACTGGAGTCGCTCGATGCGATCCGCCAGCTACCCGCAAAGTATGCGCTCGCACTCGACATGCGCGACATGGATGCGATGGTTTCGCTGTTCCCTGAAGATGTGCAAGTCGGCAGGGGCGCGAGCGGACGGCTGGCCTTGCGCGAATACATGGACCGCACGCTGCGCTCTCCCTTCACTGGCACTTCGCACCATATCGGCGGCCACGTGATCGAATTCGACGATCCCGATCATGCCCACGGCGTGGTCTATTCGAAGAACGAGCACGAAACCCCGGTAGAAAACGGGGCGGACGAGTGGGTCATCATGCAGATGATGTATGTCGACGATTACGTGCGGCAGGCCGGGCGCTGGTTCTTCGCCCGGCGCCTGCCACTCTACTGGTACGCGACCGACCTCAACAAACCGCCGGTTGGTGACAACAAGATGCGCTGGCCCGGCACCGCTTGGGTGGAAGGCAACTTCCACAAGCTGTTTCCCAGCTATGCCGAATACTGGGCACGGAACGGCGACCATGGCGGGCCGGTGGCAGAGCCAGCACCGCTCGATCAGTTCCTTGCCACCATGCGCCGCGGCGCTGCTGCGCCGAAGGTAAAGGTGCGCGCGGACTAGGCGGCGTTGCTTCCCGTGAGGTGATTGGCGGCGATGTAGCCGAAGGTCAGCGCCGGACCGATAGTCACGCCTGCCCCCGGATAGCTCTCGCCCATCGCGGAAGCTGCGCAGTTGCCGATGGCATGGAGGCCCGGAATCGGCTGGCCATCCTGACCGATCACCCGTGCCATTTCGTCGGTCAGCAGGCCACCATTGGTGCCGATATCGCCGGGATAGATCGGCATGGCATAGAATGGCCCTTTTTCGAGCGGGCGCAGGCATGGGTTGGGGCCCACACGCGGGTCGCCATACATCTTGTCATAGGCCGCTTCGCCCCGGTGGAAATCGGGGTCTTCGCCCTTGGCGGCGTGGACATTGTAGCGCGTGATGGTTCCTTCAAGCACAGCCGGATCGCAACCGATCGCCCGCGCCAGTTCGGCAATCGTGCGGCCCTTTTTGAGGATCCCGCGCACCGCCAAAGGATGCGCCCAGTCTGGCACGATCGGATAGAGCGGGCCGACCGGATAGTTGTGCCGATAGGTGTGGTCGAAAATGAACCACGAAGGGCTGGCATCGCCGTGTTCGCGCTGGCGACGGGCCATCACTTGCCCCGTGACATGATAGGACGCCGCCTCATTGAGGTAGCGCTCGCCCGTCTGGTTGACCATAAGCGAACCCGGCAGCGCACGTTCGATGGTGCACAGGCGCCCGCGATCCTCCCCCGGCACATAGAACACTGGCGCGGCCCAAGCCGACTGCATGTTCATCACATCAGCTCCCAGCGCCCTCCCGGCCCGGATCGCGTCTCCGGTGTTGCCGCTGGTGCCGCCCGACAGGAGCGTTTGCGGGTAAAGCGGGGCGTTGGCGGCGCGCATGTCGGCGTTCTTGTCGAAACCGCCAGCAGCCAGCACCACACCCTTTCGCGCGGCGATGCGCAGCAGCCTGCCCTCACGCCGGATCACTGCGCCGGTAACGCGCCCGTCCTCGCGCACCAGTTCGACCAGCGGGCTGCCCAGCCATAGCGGCACCCCCGCATCCTTGAGCGCCATGCGCAGACCACCTGCCAGCGCATTGCCAAGCGTCAGCCGCCGATCCTTGCGCGAGGTGAAACGGAACGGCCAGTCGAACCAGTAGCGCGCCAGGCTCTTGGCCAGATGCCACGGCCAGCCCTTAGCGCGGAACAGCAGGATGTAGGTCTCGTCGAAGTGCCAATTGAGATAGCCGAACAGCGAGGCCGCCGGCGAGGCGAAGCGCAGGGTGCGCACATCATCGCCAAGCTTCCGACCATCGATCGGCAGCGGCATGTGGGTGCGATAGCCAGTCGGCGATCCGCCGGGGTTCTCGGCATGGTAATCGGGATAGGGAAATGCGTGATATTCGATCGGGGTATTGGCCCCCATCCAGCGCAGCATCGCCGCCGCATTCTCGACATAGGCGCGAATATTCGCATCGGGAACATTATCGGCAGAAAGCGCACGGACATAGGTAAAGGCGTCCTCGACATTGTCGTGAAAGCCCGCCGCCGCAGCCTGATCGGAAGCCGGTATCCATATCCCCGCCCCCGAGGTGGCCGAGGTACCGCCCCACAGGGCCTCCTTCTCGACGATCAGCACATCGGCGTGGTTCTTTGCCGCCACCAGGGCCGACAGCATCCCGCCTGCGCCGGAACCGACCACCAGAACATCGATTTCCTTGTCCCACTGAACCGCCATCGTCTCGCCCCGCGCAGTCAGGAGGGAATGTAGAGCTGCGCGGCCTTGCCGCCATCGACCGGAAGCGCCACCCCGGTGATGTAGCTGGCAGCATCGGAGAGCATGAAGACAATCGCCTCAGCCAACTCCTCCGGCTCGCCGCCACGCCCCATGGGAATCGCGCCAGCGGTTTTGGCGGCAAGTTCGGGCGCCCTGGCGGCGAAGTCGAGCGTTGCTGCGGTGTTGACCTGTCCCGGCACGATCGCGTTGACGCGGATGCCCTGTGGCGCGCCTTCCATCGCGGCGACCGCGGTGAACTGGATCAGCGCGGCCTTAGAGGCGGAATAGCTCGAATAATTGGCCATCGCCCGGATCGCGGTGGTCGAGGAAATGTTGACAATCGAGCCCTTGCCCTGCGTCGCCATTACCTTCATCGCCGCCTTGGTGCCGACGAACACCGCATCAGCATTGACCGCGAAATCCTTTCGCCAGTGCTCCAGCTTGAGCTTGGCGATGGGGGCATAATGGGTCGACATGGCATTGTTGACCAGCATGTCGAGCCTGCCGTGGCGTGCCGCTATGTCCTCGATCAGCGCTTCGAAGGCCGGAAAGTCGGTGACGTCGAGGACATGCGCTTCGATTGCGCCGCCCGCCTCCGCTATTCGCGTGTGTGCGTGTTCGAGCTGATCGGCCCGCCGCCCGCAAATCACCACCTGCGCACCCCGACGCGCCAGCAGCGCCGCCGTGGCAAAGCCGATCCCGTCGCTCCCGCCGGTGACAAGCGCAACCTTGCCCACCAGATCCTGCTGCATGGCCCTCTCCCGTTTCGCGCCGCCTTTACAATTTATCACGGCGCGATTGCAAAACGCAATTGACGTATCCAATATCCTAATGTCAACCTGACGCGTAAATTTTTGATGGCTATGCTACGAATTTTGCAAGAAACGAGGTAGTCCGATGGCTAATCTTACCGGCAAGGTGGCACTGGTGACAGGGGCCGGACAGGGCGTCGGGCAGGGAATCGCGCTGGCGCTGGCCGGTGCCGGGGCGGCGGTGGCAGTAACCGGACGGACGCTAGCCAAGCTCGAACAGACCTGCGCGCTCATTGCCGAGCGCGGGGGCAAGGCACTCGCGATGGAAGGCAATGTCAAGGACGCGGCCAGCCTGGCAAGCATGGTCGAGCAGACCGTCGAAGGGCTGGGCGGGCTCGATATCCTCATCAACAATGCGCAGGAAGTGCCCAACGGCCCGCTGCTCAATGTCAGCGACGAGGCTTTCATCGCCGGGTTCGAGTCCGGGCCGCTCGCCAGTCTCCGGCTGATGAAGCTGGCGCACCCGCACATGGTCGCGCGTGGCGGCGGGGTAATCGTCAATCTCGCCTCCTCGGCAGGCATTCGCTGGGACATGAGCGGGTACGGCGCTTACGGGGCGGTCAAGCAGGCGACCCGCGTGCTGACCCGCGCTGCCGCTGCCGAGTGGGGCCGCGCTGGCATCCGGGTGCTGTCCATCGCCCCGCACGCCGAAAGCCCCGGCCTCAAATGGTGGGTGGCGAACAATCCCGAAGAAGCTGAAGCCTTCTTCCGGACCATTCCGCTCGGGCGGATCGGCCGTCTGGAGGAGGATATCGGGCGTGCAGTGGCCGCGCTATGCTCGGACGATATGGCCTATCTGACCGGCGCCACCATCCCGCTGGATGGCGGGCAGGCCAATTTCGACTGACGCCGCGATGGAAAAGGTCATCTGCCTGCTGTGGGCCGAAGACGGGGCCGAGCGCGCATCGTTCAACGCCCAACTGCTCGAACGCCTGCCGGCGGCGCTGGCCAATGCCGGCGCCAGCCGCATCCGGCTCAATCTGGATGATGCACAGGTCACCGCCGGAGCCTCGCTGCGTCAGTCACGCGGCGAGCGCCAGCATGACGCGGCGGTGCAGTTCTGGCTGCCCACGGCCAACACACTCTTTCGCACCGCCATCGACCGGGTGATCGCTGCCGAGAGCGCCCGCTGGCATGGGTGGGTGGTGACGGAATCAACCATCATCGCCAACACCGCGCACACCCCTGTGCTAGGCAAGCGTACCCATGGCTGGGCGCAGATGGCCTTTCTCACCCTGCCTGACCGGCTGAGCCACGAAGCATGGCGCACGATCTGGCAGGAGCACCATACGCCCGTGGCGATCGAGACGCAGGCCAATTTCGAATATGTTCAGAACCTTGTCGTCCACGCTCTCACCCGCGATGCGCCGCCTTATGTGGCTATCATCGAGGAGTGCTTTCCCGAAGCGGCTCTGACCGATCAACTGACATTCTTCGATAGTCCGGGCGATCCGGCGCGGTTTCGCGCCAACCTCGACCGGATGATGGAAAGCTGCGACCGCTTTATCGATCGCGGCTCGATCGATGTGATCCCGACCAGCCAGTTCTGCTTCTGACGGCATGCGCAACGCGATTGTCGGCCGCGGGACACGAACAACGACGCTTTGCGTAAAAAATTAGTCTATGAAATCCGCAAGACGCCGCTATAAGAGAGTGAAGCGGCGACAATGCGTCGAATCGCGGGAGGGAATTGAATGGCATCGAAGGTGGCACTTGTCACCGGTGCGAGCCGTGGCGCAGGCCGCGGCATTGCGCGCGGCTTCGGGGAAATGGGCTATACAGTCTATGTGACAGGTCGCACGGCCCAACCCGGCGATGCCAAAGGCTGGGACGGCACGGTTCTGCCCGGCACGGTGGCTGAAACCGCTGCCGAGGTGACCACCGCAGGCGGAACTGGCATTGCGGTGATGTGCGACCACGCCGACGATGCGCAGGTCGCCGCGCTTTTCGCGCAGATTGCCACCGAGCAGGGGCGGCTCGATGTGCTGGTCAACAATGCCACTTACATCCACCACCAGCTGATCGAGAAGAAGCCCTTCTGGGAGAAGGATCTCGACGCCGCCAAAATCCTCGATGTCGGCCTGCGCTCGGCCTATGTGGCCAGCTGGCACGCGGCGCGGATGATGGTGCCGCAGGGGTCGGGCGTGATCGCCTTCGGCTCGTCCTTTGGCGGATCGTGCTACATGCACGGGCCCGCCTATGGGGCGCAGAAAGCCGGTGTCGACAAGTTCGCGCACGACATGGAGCACGACCTGCGCGGCACCGGAGTAATCGCGGTATCGATCTGGATGGGGCCGCTGGTCACCGAACGCTCTCTGATCGCTCAGAAGACCAACCCCGAACAGTATGAAGGCTTCATCGAGGCAGCCGAGAACCCCGAGTTCACTGCGCACATCATCGATGCCATCGCCGCCGCACCGAACCGTGACGCGCTTTCGGGCCAGACCCTGATCGGCGCCGAGATCGCCAGGGAACTGGGCGTCACCGATCGCGGCAAGGAAAAGCCGAGCTACCGCGAGATGCTCGGCAGCCCGCGCCCCAAAAACCCGGCTGCGGTCTACTGACATGGCAGCCCGTACGCGATGAATCAGATCGACCCCGTCTTTGCCGCTGTCACAGCGCCGGGCACGCCGTTCGAACTTGTCGAACGCGATGGCTTGCTGCAATTCGCGCAGGCTGCGCCTGATCTTGCACTGATGATCGATTCTGCGCGGCGCCATGGGGACAAGACGTTCCTCGTCGATTTCTCCGCCGACGGCGCTGAGCGGCGGCTGACCTTCGAACAGGTCTTCGCCTGGCGCGATGAGCTTACCCCGATGCTGGGCATCACCCGCGGCGACCGCGTTGCCATCTGCATGAGGAACCGCGCGGAGTGGATCGTCGCCTTCATGGCGGTGATCAAGGCAGGCGGGGTGGCTGCACTGCTCAACAGCCGCGGCTCTCAGGCAGAGCTGGTGGCGATGATCGACGAAGTGACGCCCGCTGTGGTGCTGGCCGACAGCCGCCGCGCCGCCCTGATCCGCGAAGGCGGTTACGAAGGGCGGGTGCTCGATCTGACACAGCCCTTTGATGAAGCCGAAATCGCCCGCCGTGCGCAGAGCAGCCCGTTTGAACCGGCGCTCGCCAACGCGCTCGATCCGGCGGCGATCCTGTTCACGTCAGGCACGACCGGCCGGGTCAAGGGCGCGGTGCTGACCCATCGCAGCTTGATCACCGGTCTGATGCTTATGCAGCTGTCTGGGATGATGGTGCTGCACAACATGGCCCGGGCGCACGCGATGGAGCCCGCGCAGCTGATTGCCGCCATGCCGCAGCAGGCGGTGCTGCTGGTCTATCCGCTGTTCCATATCTCGGGGCTCGGTGCGGCGTTCCTTTCGCCGTTGTTCGCCGGTTCCAAGGTGGTGATCATGCGCCGCTGGGATGCCGACGAGGCCGCACGGCTGATCGAAGCAGAGAAAATCACCATGTTCTCCGCCGTGCCGACAATGCTGTGGGATCTGCTTCACCGCGCCAGGCCGGGCGAGACCGACCTCAGCTCGCTGCGCAACATCGCCTCGGGCGGTCAGGCGCTGCCCGTAAACCTGCTCGACGCGATCCGCGACGCCTGTCCGCAGGCGGTGATGGGCACCGGCTACGGCATGACCGAGGCCTCGGGATCGCTGGCACAGGCGGTTGGCGAGGATTTCCTGCGCAAGCGTTCCTCAGCCGGACGGGTGCTGCCGCTGGCGCAGGTGCGGATCGTCGCGACCGATGGCAGGGCACAGCCGACTGGGCAGAGCGGCGAAATCCAGCTCAAGGGCGCGATGGTGATGGCGGGCTACTGGAATCGCCCCGAAGATACCGCCGCCGCCTTCACCGCGGACGGCTGGCTGCGCACCGGCGATGTCGGCTATACCGACGATGAAGGCTACATCTTCATCGTCGATCGGGTCAAGGACATGGTCATCTCGGGCGGCGAGAACATCTACTGCGCCGAGGTTGAACGGGTGCTTGGCGAACTCGACGGGGTCGGCGAATGCGCCGCCTTCGGCATCCCGGACGAACGGCTCGGCGAATTGCTGGTCGCGGTGGTACGCGGCGAGCGGCTGACTGAACAGCAGGTCAAGGACTGGGTTGGCGAGCGGCTGGCACGGTACAAGGCGCCAGGCCACGTTGCGATCGTGACCGATGCGCTGCCGCGCAATCATGTCGGCAAGGTCGACAAGATCGCCCTGCGCGCCGCCTGGCCGAAACTTCACGGAGAACAATAAGATGGGCTTCCCAAAGGATATCGGCATCATCGATTGCATGCTCGGCATTCCCGAGGCCGAGGACCGCTCCGACTGGTTCACTGCCTTCCGACCGCTGATCAAGGATGCCGAGACGCTCCAGCAGTTCTCGATGCCGGCGCAATACATGTTCAAGGACGTTCCGCAGACCGGCCATGCCGACGACTACGTCAAGTGGACGGTCGAACAGATGGACAAGCACGGCATCGACAAGGCGCTGGTGGGTTGGAACGACAATGCCACCTCGCGGCGGGCGAAGGAGCTGTTCGGCGACCGGTTCTTCTTCGATCTGCCCTGCGATCCCAACAAGGGTATGGAGGAAGTGCGCCGGATCAAGCGCATCCATGCCGAAGTCGGCCTGTCGGCGATCAGCGTCTTTCCTGCCGGCACGCTGCCGCAGGTGGCGATCAATCACAAATACATGTTTCCGCTCTACGCCTGTGCGGCCGAACTGGACATCCCGATCTGCCTCAATGTCGGCATTCCAGGCCCACGCATCCCGATGGAGACCCAGAAGGTCGAGCATCTTGACGAGGTGTGCTGGTTCTTCCCCGATCTCAAGATCGTGATGCGCCACGGAGCAGAGCCTTGGCAGGATCTGGCCGTCAAGCTGATGCTCAAGTGGCCGAACCTCTATTATTCGACCAGCGCCTTTGCCCCCAAACACTATCCGAAGGCGATCATCGATTACGCCAACACCCGCGGGGCGGACAAGATCATCTACGCGGGATACTTCCCGATGGGCCTCAGCCTCGAACGGATCATGTCCGACATGGAGAATGTGCCCTTGAAGGACGAGGTGTGGCCCAAGTTCCTGCGCGACAATGCGCGCAAGGTTTTCAAGCTCTGAAGCAATTGCAGGACAACCGGCTACTGCCGGGGAGGACATGATGACCGATACCGCAACCGATGCCCGCACCGCACCCGTGGCCGTTTGGCAGATACTCGAAAAGATGAGCAAGGAAGAGCGCGAGGCATGGCGCGTGGCGGACATTTCCAACCGCCGCCCCGCCGCCGAGCGCAATCTCGACATCGGCTATCCGTTCGGCTGGTATCCTTTCATGCTGGGGTGCGATCTGGCCGTGGGCGAGGTCAAACCGGCGCGCTATTTCGGCCGCGATCTGGCGGTGTGGCGCGGCGAGGACGGGCAGGCGCGCATGATGGACGCCTATTGCAAGCACCTCGGCGCGCATATGGGCCACGGCGGCAAGGTGCATGGCAACCTGCTTGAATGCCCGTTCCACGCCTGGCGCTACGATGGCGAAGAAGGGGTGGTCAAGGAGATCCCCTACGCCAAGGCGATCCCGCCCCAGGTCAAGCGCAAGTGCACCCGAACTTGGCACGTGCGCGAGGCCAACCAATGGCTGTGGGTGTGGTATCATCCCGAGGATGCGGCGCCGATCTATGACGTGGTCGATCTGCCGGAAGCGAGCGATCCCGATTGGACTGCCTTCGACATCGTCGAATGGAAGATCTACGGCAGCCTGCAGAACATGGCCGAGAACGGCGTCGATTTCGCGCACTTCAAATATATCCACGGCACCGCCGAACTGCCCACCGCCGAAATGCAGTGGGGCGAGTGGGATCGCTCTTCAGTAGTGCGCGCCAAGATGGGCACGCCCAAGGGCATGGTTGACGGTGCGATCACCAGTGCCGCGCAGGGGCCGGGGCAGGCCTGGGTGCGCTTCACGGGCATCTGCGAGACGCTGCTGGTCGCCTGCATCATCCCGGTGGAGCAGGACGAACTGCAAGTGATCTATTGTTACACCCAACCCAAGGCTCAGGCCGAAGGGCCGATGGCGGGTGTCGCCAAGGCGATCATCCGCGACGTCAACAAGCAGCTCGATCAGGACAAGGTGGTGTGGGACCGGATGCGGTATGAACCCAACCCGATCATCTGCGACGGCGACGGGCCGATCCCGCATTTCCGGAAGTTCTATTCGCGCTTCTACGCCGCTGGTGACGGCGTTCCGGCCTCGCAACGGGCGGCGGGCTGAGACCGTGACGGATGATCGCTTTGCCGCGACGCGCCGCACCGTGCTTGCCTCAGGCGCGGCCATGACCGCCTTGAGCGTCGTGGGAACGGCGCGCGCCGGCGGCGGCATGGCCGATGTCCTCGACACGCATGACGCGATGGGGCTTGCGGCGCTGGTCCGCCGGCGCAAGGTTTCGCCAAGCGAGCTGCTCGAAGCTGCGATCGCGCGGGCCGAAGCGCTCGACCCGCGCTTCAACTTCATGGCGCAGAAGCACTATGATTATGCCCGCGCTGAAATCGCGCGCGGCTTGCCAGAGGGGCCGTTTACCGGCGTGCCATGGCTGCTCAAGGACCTCGCCGCCTATATCGAAGGACTGCCGACCGAGGGTGGCAGCCGGATCAACAAGGGCCAGACAGGCCTGTTCACCACTGAACTGGTGCAACGTTATCGCCGCGCGGGCCTGGTGGTGTTCGGCAAGACGACTACCCCCGAATTCGGGCTGACCGGGACGACCGAGAGCACACTCAGGGGCCCGACCCGCAACCCGTGGAACCCTCAGCGCATCGCCGGCGGTTCGTCCGGCGGCGCGGCGGCCGCAGTAGCTGCGGGCGTGATCCCGGCTGCCCACGCCACGGACGGCGGCGGCTCGATCCGTATCCCGGCCTCGTGCTGCGGGCTATTCGGGATGAAGCCGAGCCGCGGGCGCACCCCCATGGGCCCCTATCGCACGGAAGGCTGGGGCGGGATGTCGACGCACCATGCGATCACCCGCTCGGTGCGCGATTCTGCGGCGCTGCTCGATGCGACCCATGGCATAGAACCCGGCTCGCGCTATTCGGCGCCGTCGCCGGAAGGCACATTCCTGTCGCAAGTCGAACGCGAACCCGGACGTTTGCGGATCGCGCTGATGCCGGTTCCTGCGAGCGGCGCGCCAGTCGATCCCCAATGCCTCGCCGCGCTAAGGGAGACTGCGGCTCTGTGCGAGAGCCTCGGCCATCGGGTCGAGGAAGCAGCACCCAAACTTGATGCCGCTGCGCTCGGTCAGGCAAGCTTCGTATTGATCGCCTCATCCCTCGCGGCCGATATCCTCGATCGTGCGCAATCGCTCGGCATCGAACCTGGGCCGGATGTGCTGGAGCCAATCACGCTTGCCTTCGTCGCTTATGGCAAGACCACCAGCGGCGCTGATTTCGCACGGGCAGGCAACACCATGCAGGCGGCTGCGGTCACGGTGGCGCAATTCATGGCGGATTACGATGTGATCCTGTCACCGACAGTGGCCAGTCCGCCGCTGGAGTTGGGCCGGATCAGCCTGTCGCCCGGCGTGCCCTTTCCAGAATGGGGGCAGCGGGCGGCGATGTTCTCGCCGTTCACTCAGATGGCCAATTTCACCGGCCAGCCGAGCATGTCGGTGCCGCTGGGCATGTCGGCGGACGAGCTGCCCGTCGGGATGCTGTTCACCGGCCGCTATGGCGAGGAAGCGCTTTTGTACCGCCTGGCCGGGCAGTTGGAGCGCGCGGCCCCATGGGCCAACCGTCGAGCACCGGTCTGACATTTTGAGGTCTGGGAGGGATTAATGCGCGGATTGCAGGGCAAGGTAGGGATCATCGCCGGGGGCGGACGCGGGATCGGTGCGGCCACCGCACGGCGTCTTGCCGAGGAAGGCGCCAGCGTGGTTATCGGTGACATTGCCGAGGACTGGGCGGGAGAAACCGCCGAGACGATCCGGGCCAACGGCGGCAAGGCAGTGGGTGTGCATCTCGATGGCACCAGCGCTGCCTCGCAGGCTGCGATCGTGCAGGCTGCGATTAATGAATTCGGCGGCCTCGATTTCTACCATTCGAACCTCGCCGGCGGAACCGAGGGCGATATCGATGTGCTGCACTGCCCCGAGGAAGTGCTCGACCGCTCCTTCGCGATCAACACCAAGAGCCACATGTTCGCAACGCAAGCCGCACTGCCGGTGATGCTCGAACGCGGCAGCGGCGCGATGATCTACACTTCGTCCGGCGCGGCCACGGGAGGCAATGCCTTTCAGGTCGCCTATCCGATGACCAAGAACGCGATCCACGCGCTGGTGCGCCATGTCGCGGCGAAATACGGCAAGAAGGGTATCCGCGCCAACGGGGTAAGCCCCGGCGTGGTGTTGACCGAGGCGGTCAAACAGCACCTTAGCGACGATTACGTCGAAGCGGCGCTCAAGACCGTGCCGCACACCAGGCTGGGCCAGCCGGAGGATATCGCGGCGGCGGTTGCTTTCCTTGCCTCGGATGACGGGGCGTGGGTCAACGGGCAGGTCTGGCACGTCAACGGCGGCATGATCAAGCGCGACTGATGGAGGCGCCCGCTCCCCGTTCGAACCCGTGGCTGGTGCTCGGCATCCTGCTCACGATCTACATCTTCAACTTTGCCGACCGCTATCTGCTGACCGGGCTGGTAGGGCCTATCAAGGCGGAGTTCGGGGTCGGAGACAACCTCATGGGCCTGCTGATGGGGCCGGCTTTCGTGGTGTTCTACGTGCTCATGGGCGTCCCCTTTGCGCGGCTCGCGGATCGCTCGTCGCGCGTACAGATCATCGGCTGGGGCTGCATCATGTGGAGCCTTGCGACGGTGGCGACGGGGCTTGCCTCCGGCCCTGTCAGCCTTGCCATGGCGCGGGTAGCGGTGGGATTGGGAGAGGCGGCCTTCGTTGCACCGGCCTATTCGCTGCTGTCCGACTATTTCCGCCCTGAACGCCGCGGGCTGGCCTTCGCGATCCTCGGCCTTGCGACCTATTTCGGACAGATCGCGGGGCAAGCCGGTGGACCGGCAATCGCCGAGGCGACCGATTGGCGCACAGCCTTCTTCGCGATCGGGACGCCGGGTATCATCCTTGGCCTGGTCGCGCTGGCTATCATCAGAGAACCGCAACGCGAAGGGAAAACCGAAGGCGAAGAGCAGGCAATCGTGCCGCTCGGCGAACTGGTCGCGATGCTCGTGCGTACGCCCAGCTTCCTGCTGATGGCGGTGGGCTTCGGGTTCGGGATCATGTCGGGTATCTCGTTCGGCTACTGGGGACCGGAACTGTTCGCACGCAGCTATGCGATCGATCCCGTAGCGGCCAAGACCGCCTTTGCCGTGAATTTCGGACTTTCGGGACTGATCGGCATGCTTGGCTTCGGGATGCTGGCAGATCGGCTGTCCAGACGCAGCCGGGCCTGGCCGGCGCTGCTTTCAGCGCTGGCGCTCGGTACGGCGACGGTGTTGGTGATTGCAACCGTATGGGCGCCGACCTTCGCCATGGCCAAATGGCTGGCGATACCATGCGGCTTGCTCGGCGGCGGTTGGTCCGTAGGGCTGTTCGCGGCGCTCCAGTATATGCTGCCCTCGGCCTACCGGGCCAGTGCTACGGCGCTGTTCGTGGCTGTGACAACCTTGCTGGGCTATTTAATCGGCCCATGGCTTACGGGCGCGCTGAGTGAAGCGATGGGCGACAATGCGGCTTCGTTGCAACAGGCATTGACTATCATTGTACCGGTCGGGTTGCTGGGAGGGCTCCTGGCCTATCTTGCAGCGAGCCGTCTGGAACGCGACCGAATCGCGCTGGCCGGTGCCGTGTGAGCGCGCCAGACACGTGCAGGCCTGCATGATGCCGCCGCGACGCAGAACGCGTGCCCGTCAGCTTGACGAGGCGTCAAATTCGGAGTTTGAGGGCAGCATGTCCAACGACTTCCATATTGACGATGCCGACCGTGCGATCGTCGAACAGCTGCGGCTGAACGGCCGGGCGACCAACCAGCAGATCGCCAACACGCTTGGCCTCACTGCGGCGACCGTATCAGCCCGCATCCGGCGCATGGAAGACGCAAACAAGCTGCGTGTGGTAGCGGTGTCCGACTTCTCCGCGCATGGCTATAACGTGCTCATGGAAGTTGCGATCGAGGTCGATGGGCGCCCCGCGACCGATGTGGTGGAAGAGCTGGCCCAGTTCCCCGAAGTCTTTGCGGCCCATCTGGTGACCGGCCGTTATGACATCGACGTCCTTGTCGCGCTGCACGACTTCGACGAGCTTCCCGATCTGTTCCTCAACAAGTTCGGCAAGATCCCCGGCATCCGCTCGATGGTGCCGGCGATTGCGGTCGACGTTATCAAGTACAAGTTTGACGTCGCCCCAATCGATGCGCGGGGTGAAGCATGAGCGCGCCTCAGCTTGACGAGCTCGATCGCCAACTGATCGAGGCACTGGCCCGCGATGCCCGCGTGTCCAACCGCAAGATCGCGCTCGATCTCGGCGTGACCGAAGGCACGGTTCGAGGCCGGATCAAGCGGTTGCAGCAGGACGGACTGATTTCCTTCACTGCAATCACCAGCTTCGGCCTCGCGGATTCTGCGCGCATGGCCTTCATCGGGGTGGAAGTGAACGTGAGCGACGTGCGAGCCGTCGCCGAGCGCATTGCCGAGCTGCCCGCGGTCAATGCGGTGATGATCACCATGGGGCGGTTCAACATCCTCGCCATCTGCCTGTTCAATTCGCTCGACAATCTGCTCGAAGTTGCCTCGAACCAGATCCTTGCGATGCCGGGCGTGCACCATGTCGAGACATCGATCGCGGTCAAGACCGTGAAGTACAACGCACGGGTGGTCCGCATTACCGCCGCGGACCGCGCCCGAGTCGAGTCACTCGATGATGATGCGTAACTACGGATGATGTTTTTTACGCGTAATATTGACGATATGGCAGAAAATCTCTTTCATACGTAGGTCTCTTGCAAAACTTCTGCGCTTCCTTTAGGGTGCGTAGAGGATTTTGGAGGGAGAGGCATGGCAACCACCGCAGAATATGGCCTGGGCGAATTCACCTATCCGCGCGGCTGGTTCATGGTCGCGCGCTCGGACGAGGTTGGTACAACCCCGCTTTCGGTGCGCTACTTTGGCGAGGATATGGTGATCTATCGTGGTGGGCAGAGCGGCAAGGTCTTCATGATCGAAGCCTATTGCCCTCACATGGGCACGCACCTTGGCCGCAATACCACCTCGTATGTCGTCAAAGACGGCGAGCACGTGGAAGGCGACAACATCCGCTGCCCCTATCACGGCTGGCGTTTCGGGCCGGATGGGCGGGTCAACCAGATCCCCTATTCGCCAGCCCCCATCCCCAAGTCCGCCTGCGTCAAGAGCTGGAAAGTGATCGAGCGGGCTGGCTGCCTGTGGGCCTGGCACGATCCCGAAGGGTTGGAGCCGGATCATGAGCTGCCACCTTTCGAAAACTACGATGCGCCGCACTGGGTCAACTGGAACGTCCGCGAACTGGGCGAACTGGCCTGCCACCCGCAGGAGGTGGTCGACAACATGGCGGACAAGGCGCACCTCGAGCCGGTCCACGGCTCGCTCGCGATGGTTTCGTTCGAAAACGCCTTCGAGGACCACGTCTGCCGCCAGATCCTGTCGGCCGGACATCGCACGCTGGCCGCCGATGGCGGCGAGCCCATGACCAATGACACCTGGTATGTCGGCCCCGGCATCCTTCAGTCGGTGATGGTCGGTGCCAACCCCTCGCACATGCTGATCGCGCATACCCCGATCGATGACGGTGTGATCAAGGTGTGGTACGGGCTCATGGTAAAGGTCGACAATGCCAAGCCGACGACCGAGGATCGCGCACTTGCCTCGTCCTACGAGGAAGCCGGCGTCGATGCCTTTGCGCAGGATTTCGAGATCTGGTCGAACAAGCGGCCCTGCATCCACCCGATGATGGTGCGCGGCGACGGCCCCTTCGACAAGGTCCGCATCTGGTATCGCCAATTTTACAATCCGCGCAGCCAGGCCAAGAGCTTCCAGGCGCGGGTCAACGGCCGCTACACGACCCGCGGGACCAAGGCCGCCCCTTGGGAAACCGCCGCCTGACGGGTCGGCGCAACTGACAGCGGGCAAAAGAAAGGGCCGCCTCCTTCACCGGAGCGCGGCCCTTTCCTGTTTGTGCGGCGATCAGGTCGCAGTCGCGCCGCCGTCGACCACAAGCGGATGCCCGGTTACGAAACTTGCCTGATCCGAACACAGCCACAGCACCGCAGCCGCAATCTCCTCGGCCCGCCCCATGCGCCCCATCGGGGTCATGCCGTCCATCACCTTGCGGATTTCGGGATTGGCGGTGAGCGGCGCGGTCATCGGGGTTTCGATGACCCCGGGGCACACCGCATTGACGCGGATACCGACCTTTGCCCAGCGCAGCGCGCCGTGGCGGGTGAGGCCGATCACCCCGTGCTTGGTCGCAGTATAGCCCGGCTGCGCGCCATTGCCGACCAAGCCATTGATCGAGGAGGTGTTGACGATCGCGCCCTTGGCCTGCGCCAGCATCACCTCGGCCTCCTCGCGCATGCAGTGCATCACCCCCGACAGGTTCACCCCGATGGCACGCGCCCACACCGCATCGTCATATTCGTCAGCACCCATGTTGTTGATGCCGGCATTGTTGTGCGCAAAATCGAGGCGGCCATAGGCGGCCACAGCCCGCCCCACAAGCGCTTTGACCTCGGCGGGCTCGGCGACGTTGCACCGCTGGTAGAGCGCCGTTCCGCCAGCCGCTGCGATCATCGCGACTGTTTCTTCGCCGCCCGCGTCGTTGACGTCGGAGACCACCACCGCCGCACCGGAGGCGGCGAAGGCGAGCGCGGTTGCACGGCCGATCCCCCCGCTGGCTCCGGTCACCAGCGCGACCTTGCCATCAAACCCGTAATTCATCCCGCCTCTCCTTGATATGCGTAGCATTTAGGCTACAATACAACGCAAAGAATGGTCAATGACCGATTTAAGCAATAGGATTCGAATCATGGGCACTCTGATGGGTCCGATTAAGCTGGGCGATATCCCGCTCGCCAACCGCATCGTCATGGCGCCGATGACCCGCGACCGTGCGGGACCGGGCGACGTCCCGACCGACCTCATGGTAGAATATTACGCCCAGCGGGCAAGCGCGGGGCTGATCGTCACCGAGGGCACCCAGCCCAGTCCCGCAGGCAAGGGCTACTGGCGCACGCCGGGCATCCACTCGCCCGAACAGGTCAAAGGCTGGCGCAAGGTGGCCGATGCCGTTCACGCGCGCGGCGGGCGGATCGTGATGCAGTTGATGCATTGCGGGCGGGTGGTAGTGCCGGCCAATCGCGGCTTTACGGCGGATGTGATCGCGCCCTCGGCGCTCGCCTGCCCGGTGCCAGTGCCGGGGCCGGACGGCACCCCCCAGCCCTGCGCCGAACCCCGCGCCCTTGCTGCCGACGAAATTCCCACTCTGCTTGCCGAATACGCGCAGGCTGCCCGCAACGCGATCGCGGCGGAGATGGACGGTGTCGAACTGCACTGCGCCAGCGGTTATCTTGTCAACCAGTTCCTCAACCCGGCGAGCAACCTGCGCACCGACGAATACAGCGGATCGCCTGAAAACCGCAGCCGCTTTCCAGTGGCCGTGCTCGCCGCGCTGGCCGAGGCGATCGGGCCTGGCCGGGTGGGCTTCAGGATTTCTCCGGGCAACCCTTACAACGGCATGGACCCGTCCGATCCAGCGGCCACATTTGTGCCCTTCCTAAAGGCAGCAGCTCCGCTTGGCCTCGCCTATTGCCATGTCGTGGATATGGGACTGGACGATCTCGATACGCTGGCGATGGTGCGCGGCGCCTTTGGCGGACCTGTGATCGCCAACAACAACTTGAAACCAGACAGCGCCGCCACGCTCCTGGCAGCGGGCCGCGCCGAGGCGGTGAGCTTCGGGCGCGCCTTCATTGCCAATCCCGATCTGGTGGAGCGCATCCGCGCCGATGCGGCGCTGGCCAAGCCCGACTACAGCCTTCTCTACACCGGCGAGGAACGCGGCTACACCACCTATCCAGCGATGCTTGCAGGAGAGACAGCATGACCACCCGCTACCCGCACCTGCTCTCACCGGGCCGCATCGGCGCGCTCGAAATGCGCAATCGCATCCTTGTGACCGCGATGGGCGTGAGTCTTTCCGAAGCCGACGGCACTGTGGGGGAGCGGCTGATCGCCTATCACGAGGAACAGGCGAAGGGCGGAGCCGGACTGATCATCACCGGCGTTGCCGGGGTCGCCTGGCCGACCGGTGCAGTGCAACCCAATCAGACCGCAATTTCCGACGACCGCTTCCTGCCCGGCCTCACCGCGCTGGTCAAACGGGTCCATGCCCACGGCGCGAAGATCGCAGCGCAGCTCCATCATGGCGGGCTGGTGGCGGGCTATTCCGCCGATGCCTTTGGCGAGGAGCTATGGGCGCCGTGCTATCCGCCGCCGTTCAAGGGCGACTTCATCGACTATTTCCTTCCCGAGGAAATGAAGGCCTTCAGCGGCAAGGTGCCGCAGATCCGTTTACTCAGCCACGCGGATATCGACCGCGTGGTGGCCCAGTTCGGCTCGGCCGCCGGGCGCGCCAAACGGGCGGGGTTCGATGCGATCGAGCTGCACGCTGGGCACGGCTACCTGATCTCGTCCTTCATCTCGCCCAAGACAAACACCCGCACCGATGAGTATGGCGGCTCGCTGGATAACCGCACGCGCTTGCTGCGGCGGGTAATTGCGGCGATCCGCGAGAATGTGGGCGCGGACTTCCCGCTGTGGGTGAAGCTCGATTCGGTCGAGGTCGGCAAGGAGGGCGGCATCACGCTCGATCTCGCGGTCGAGACTGCACGGATGGTTGAGGCCGCAGGCGTGGATGCAATCACTGTCAGTGCCTATCACGACGGCGGGCAAGGCAAACTGCATTCCGCCAGCAACATCCCGCACGAGCCCGAAACCAACATTCCCGCAGCCACGGCAATCAAGGCCGCGGTCGGCGTGCCGATCATCGCCTCGGGCCGGGTCGAGCCGGAAGCGGGTGACCGGCACATCGGAGCGGGGGCCTATGATTTCCTCGCGATGGGCCGCAAGCTGCTGGCCGATCCGCACCTGCCGCGCAAGCTGGCGGGCAATGCGCCCGAAAGCGTTCGTCCCTGCGTCTACTGCTATACCTGCGTCTCCACCGCCTATGTCCGCGAACCCCTGCGCTGCGCAGTCAATCCCGAGACCGGCTTCGAGTGCGAGCGCTCGACGCCGCAAGTGGCGGGCAAACGTTACGTGGTGATCGGTGGCGGGCCCGGCGGGATGGAAGCGGCACTGCGGCTCTGCGAGGCGGGCAATCGCGTGACCCTGATCGAACAGGGCGCGCGGCTCGGCGGCACCTTGCGGATCGCCGCGCTTGCCTATGCCGCCAACGAACGCCTGCTCGACTGGCTGGTCCGCGAGATCGGGCGGTCATCGGTCGATGTGCGGCTGGAAACCACAGCCACTCCCGAATTGCTGCGCGGCCTCGCGCCCGATGCGGTGATCGTCGCGACCGGCGCACGGCGCGACATGCCCGCGATTGCCGGGGGCAATCTGCCGCACGTGTTCAGCGGTGACGATATGCGAAAGCTGCTGCTGGGCGAAAGCTCGGACGGTCTGAAACGCAAGACCGGTCTTGCCACGCGGCTCGCCACGAAGATTGGCGCCGCGACCGGCATGACCGCCAATCTCGATTTCGTTCGCACCGCCTCGCGGCGCTGGATGCCGCTTGGCAAGCGGATCGTCATTATTGGTGGCGAGCTGGTGGGGCTGGAACTGGCCGAATTCCTTCACGAGCGCGGACGCGAGGTCACCGTGCTCGAACCCGCCCCAAGGCTTGGCAAGGGGCTGCTGCTCGTGCGTCGGATGCGGCTAGTCGCCGAACTTCGCGAGCATGGTGTGGCGATGCATGGCGGGATCAAGGACCTCGTCATCGGTGCAGGCGATGTGACCTTCACCGATGCCGGCGGAGAGGCGCGAATGGTGGCGGCCGACAATGTCATCGTCGCGATGGGAGCAAGCGGAGACATTTCCCTTGCAGACCGGCTGCGCGCCGAAGGCTTCACGGTCGAGACCGTGGGCGACTGCAACGGCGTGGGTTATATCGAAGGCGCGATCCGGGGCGCAGCAGACACGGTGGCACGCCTGCTCGCCGCTTGACCTTTCGTCACGGCCAGGAAAAAAGGGCCGCAGCAGCAATGCTCCGGCCCTTTTTTCTGTAGCGCCCTCAGCGGGCAGCCCGGTCAGTAGTTGAAGCCGAAGGTCACCCCGAAGGTGCGCGGCAGGCCGAAGATACCGCCTGCATAGCCAAGCGGACCGAAATCGATCCCGCGCAGCAGGTTGTTATCGTCGGTCAGGTTCTTGGCCCAGATCATCACCCGCGCCTCGCCGCCGCTGACCGGGATCTTGTCGATCACGATCTGCGCATCGACAAGGTTCACATTGTCGCCGCGGATCTGCTCGTTGAAGGGTGAGGAGATGGCGTTGTTGAAGCTATATTTGCCGTCTTCGTAGGTGTAGCCGACCCGCGCGCGCAACTCGGCCCCGTTCGATCCCACGGGGAAGACCGCATTGGCCGCAATATTGGCGGTAAGCGGCGAGGTGTAGCCGGGCCGGGCGAACTGTGCGATGTTCTGCACGCCGTTGGCAGCGACCACGGGCTGGCCGATCAGCAGCTCCTTGAACTTCACATCCACATAGCCGATCGATCCGTCGAGGGAGAAGGTGTCGGAAAGCACCGCCTGGAAATCGGCTTCGATCCCGGTGTATTCGACCTTGCCCGCGTTGCGGACGACCGACTGAAAGGTGCCCTGACCGGTCAGCACCGGCTGGAACACAGCCAGACCCTCGAAGATATTGTGATAGCCCGCCAGGTTGAAGCGCAAGCGGCGATCGAACAGTTCCGACTTCACGCCCACTTCGTATGAGGTCACTGCCTCCTCGCCGAAGTTCGGCACGCTGCCATCGGCAGACACCGGGTCAGAGGCGTTAAAGCCGCCCGAGCGATAGCCGGTGGCGACACGCGCATACACGCTGACATCCGGATTGAATTCGTAGCGGCCCATCAGGTTCCACGTGAACTTGCTGAAGCTCGCATCGCCCACCTGCGCGGTGGCGAGCGGCGCGGCCCCGTTCTGGGTCCGGATGATGCCCTTTTCGTCCCAGGTATAGCGCGCACCCGCGGTGATGCTCGCACCGCTGTCACGTCCGCCGGGGTAGTAGGTCACCTGGCTGTAGACCGCCTTGGAGTCTGCATCGGCCGAGTAAGCAAGCGTCGCCGGGGTCACCACCAGACGATAACGCGCCGGGTTGGAGCCCTGAAACGCCGCCGAAAGGCTACCGAAATTGCTGTAGACCGCCGTATTGGTGTCGAGCACGAAGCCGCTCAACTGCGGATTGACCTCGGACCCCTCCTCCCAGAAGTAGAAGCCGCCCACGACCCAATCGAGCATCTCGGTATCGCCCGAGAATTCCAGTTCGGCCTGGAATTGTTCGTGGTTGCGCTCGTTGCTCGTGGTGAACAACCCGGCATTGGTGGTGGGCACCGGCGAGCCAGCGACGAAGTTGATGGTCGACTGCGGGGTGCCGGTCGGGAAGACAAAGGGCAGGAAGGCCGCCGCCGGGGTGCCGGCAAAGCCGTTGAACACGGTCGCCTGCGAGAACGCCGGCCCACGAAAATCGCCCATCCCGTCAAAATCGGAACCGCGGATGGTATTGTCCCACTTGCGATAGCCGGTCACGAGTTTCGCCGCAAAGCCGCCGAAATCATTATAGATCTGGAAGTTGTGGCCCTGGATCGTGTCGCGGGTCGGCTCGTTGTCGTCGAGGCAGATCGTGTCGCGGAAGGTCCGGGTGGGGGCGGCCAGCGCCGCGCAGCGCGGGTCGCTGAACGTTGCGCCTGCCAGATATTGTGCGACCGGAGCCTGCTGCGTCTGAACGATCTGCACGCCATTGACCGTCAGCGGCGGACGCACAGTGCCGTTGGCGACGTTGGTCAATTGCAAGGCAAAGGGCGTACCGTCGGTCTGGGTCCAGTCGAAGATGTACTGCACATAGCCGGTCGAGCCGAGGTCCGCGCGGACAGCACCGCGGAAGGAATCCGTCTGGAAGGCACCCGGATCACGCGAATCGCGCGCTTCCATAAGGTCATCGACCGTCCCGTTGCGCTGGCGCCGTGCATAGCTGAGCGTCGCCTTCAGGGCGCCCCCGATCAGACCGGTATCGACCGCGATGCGGCCATTGAAGGCATCATAATTCCCATAACCCACCTCGGCGCGGATGCCGAATTCATCGCTCGGCGCACGAGTGACGAAGGCGATCGCGCCGCCTGTGGTGTTGCGCCCGAACAAGGTGCCCTGCGGGCCGCGCAGCACTTCGACCCGTTCAACCTCTGCCATGTCCATGCCGCTCGCGCCGGACCGGGCGATATAGATACCATCCAGATAGAGCGCGTTCGCAGTGTCGAGGCCAAAGGTCTCGCTCGCCGGACTGGTGATGCCGCGCATCGAGATCACCGCGGCATTGTTGCTTGAAGTGCCGGTAATGACGGTCACGTTCGGAGCAAGGCCACTGAGGTCCCGAGCATCATTGACCTGCAACTGCTGGAGCTTCTCGCCGCCCAGCACGGAAATCGCGAGCGGCACTTCCTGCAGGTTCTGCTCGCGCTTCTGCGCCGTCACGACGATTTCGCCGATAGTTGCCCCGGAGGCGTCTTCGGTTTCCTGAGCGGCCACAGGCAGGGCGGCGACCGCCAAGCCCGTTCCCACAAGCAGCCGCATTTTCGCAGCACGGCTCACAGCAGATTTCATTGAGACTCCCCTCCTCGTATCGGCGCCTTAGCGGCACTCATGCTGCTGCAATCTTATAATGCGTAGAAAATGTCAATCCACATTGCGCATAATGCGGTGACGACGGCCCATATTCCTTAAAACTTGTCGCCAATTCGCGCAAAGGATGTGCGTTTCACTAAAGCAAAGCAGCGCGGATGAGGCGAAACGATGGGCTAGGCGAGCGATCGCATCGGCGATGAGTTAAGCCTGGCCGACTCCGGCGCTGCCCGTATCAGGGAGCGCTGCGATTCGTCCGTCCCTTGAGCGCGCAAGGCGGTGGCCGATGGGCCGCCAGAACGACAGCGCCGAGCGCATTGTCATGCCGTTGCCAATGCCGCTTTCGGTTCCCGAACAGGTAGATCCGTCGCGCCAAACGGCAAAGCGGACGCCGATCCTAAGGGTTCAGCCATTGCGCTGTGATCGTACCCTTGTGCCCCTCCGGTGCCAGCGCAGCACGCAGAGCCTCCAACAGCGGCAGCAGGCCCTCAGTGAAGGCGTAAGGCGGGTTGACGATGAACAGGCCGGCACCGTTGTAGATGCCGGGCTGAACCGCATTATAAAGCCAGTGCTCGACCGTGAGGAATTTCGCGATGCCGAGCCGCTTGAGTTGCTGCTTCCACCGCTCATGCGCTTGCTGGTCTTTCAGCGGATACCAGATCACCGTCACGCCATGTGCCCATTTGCGGTGAGCGGCGGCGAGGGTCGCGGTGATCCGTGCACGCTCGTCGGTCTGTTCGTAGGGCGGATCGACCACCACTACGCCGCGCGGACTGCGGGTCGGCAGCATCGCCAACCACAACTCGTAGGCGTCGCGCTGGTGCACGGCCGCCGATGTTCCCAGCATCGCACCGCGCAGGGCAACGGCGTCCTCGGGATGCTTTTCATTGAGGATCAGCGCATCCTGCGGGCGCAACAGCTGTGCCAGAATGCGCGGGCTTCCGGGGTAGAGGCGAGGCTCTGCCCCTGGCATCGCTGCGTCATTCACCGCCTGCACCGCGGCGCGGTAGTCGTTCAACAAGGGATCGGCGCTGGCAAACACCCGCAGCACGCCCAGCGCGGCTTCGCCGGTGCGCCCGGCCTGCTCGCCATGAAGGTCGTACAGGCCGCAACCGGCATGGGTGTCGATCAGGGTCAGCGCGGAAGGCTTGCGCTGCAAGGCACGCACAAGCGTGATCAGCAGACTGTGCTTTACGACATCGGCACTGTTGCCGGCATGAAAGGAATGGCGGTAATTCATTGCGGCTGCGTGTGAAGACCTGCCTTGATCGCGATTGCAAGCCCGACCTTGCGGGTCTTGCCTAGACGGAAATCTCGGTGAACTCACCCGGCGCGAGGCCAGCGACCGTCCAGTTGCCTATCGACCACCGCACCAGCCTGAGCGTGGGCAGGCCAACCGCCGCCGTCATCCGCCGCACTTGCCGGTTGCGCCCTTCGCGGATGGTTATTTCCAGCCAGCTGTCGGGAATGGATTTGCGCTCGCGTATCGGGGGGATGCGCGGCCAAAGCGCAGGCGGGTCAATGGAGGCAACTTCGGCCGGCAGGGTCATGCCATCCTTCAGCCGGACACCTTGCCGCAAGCGTTCCAGAGTCTCATCCTGCGGAGTGCCTTCAACCTGGACACGATAGGTCTTGGGCAGCTTGAAACGCGGATCGGCAATCCGTGCTTGCAGCTTGCCGTCGTCGCACAAGAGAAGCAGCCCCTCACTGTCACGGTCGAGCCGCCCGGCAGGGTACACCCCCTTCACCGTTATGAAGTCGGACAAGGTCGCGCGAACCGTCGGCGATCCGCGGTCGGTAAATTGCGACAGGACCCCGAAGGGCTTGTTGAACAGCAGCAAGCGGGCCATCCTGTTCCCATATCGTCTGATCGCAGCCATGTCTTCACACGCATGCCTTTGCTGGCGGAAGACAGCGGACAAGATCAGCCAGTTCGCCTATCTGTCCGGGCGCAACGACGACATGGGGCATGGACGGTTCGTGCTGGCTGCTCTTAGCGCGGCCGGACCGTTCACGAACACCAAACGGGGGACACGAAAATGCGAAAAACGGGACATGCGCTTGGCGCAGTCGCAGCGGCGTCATTTGTGCTGTCAGGCTGTGCAGTCAAACCGGTGGATTTCGTCAGAACCCCGCAGCAGGGTCCGCGCGATATCCTGTGCCGGGACATCATCATGCAGAACGCCCGTGTCCCGCTGCCCGGTGGCCCGGCGATGGCAAGCGGACAACATGAAGGCTGGCAAACCGATTACGCCGGCGAAACGCTGGGCCAGGCGCTCGAATCCATGCTGAGCGCTCCAATCCCTCCGGCAAGCCCCGCGTCGCGCGGGCAGCAGCCGGTCAGCGAGTCCGTGCTGATCCTGTCCGGCGGCAGCCAGCAGGGGGCATTCGGCGCGGGCTTCCTTCGGGCATGGGCCGCTCCGCCAGATGCCGATCAACGCACCCAGCCGATCCCCGAAGAGGAATACAGACTGCCACGTTTCCGCATGGTCACGGGGATCAGCACCGGCGCACTGCAATCGACATTCGCCTTCCTCAACGACACCCGGACGCCGGTTGACGAGTACAGCATCGAAAGCGAGGGGCAATTGCTGCGCCCGCTGGTCAAGGGCAAGCTTGAAGACAAACCGCTGCGGGCCGGCCGCCAGTTGGCGCGCAAGGGCACGCTGGCCCGGCTTCAGCCGCTGCGCGAGCGTCTCGACACCCTGATCAGCCATGACATCATGCTGCGGGTTGCCGCAGAAGCCAAAGCAGGCCGCAAGCTGCTGGTCGGCGCGGTCGAGATGGGGTCGGGCGAGATGGCGGTCTTCGATCTCACCAAGGCCGCCGCGATCTATGCGGACAGTTATGACGCAAGCGGACAGGCGAGCAAAACCGATCACCCCCGCGCGCAGATGCGCCAATGCTATATCGAGGCACTGATGGCGTCATCCTCTGTGCCCATGTCAGCGGCTCCGGTGTTCATCGACAACAAGATGTATATCGATGGCGGAGCGCGGTTCGGTGTTCTGGCCGACCTTACGGCAGGTGCCTATCGGGGCGCGGCAATCAAGGCGGCGGCAAAAAACAGGACAGCCACTGCGCAGCAGGGGATCACTCCCACATCCGAGGACATGACACCGCGCAATCTCTTCATCCTTGTGAATGCCACTCTGGAAGTGCCGCAACTGTGCCGACTGAGCAAATGTCCGGAGGATGAAAATGGCAAGCCTCAGGCGCCTGCCGACGATGTGCCGCACAGCGAGTGGGACTTCCTGCAACTCGCCCAGCGCTCGGTAAGCGTTCTGATCAACCAGTCCTATCGCAGTTCGGTGTTCATCGCCGATGGGCAATACCGCGCCCGCGAATTCAAGCCCCATTTCGTCAAGCTGGAACCCGATCATCTGCGCTATTCCACCGCGATTGATTTTCCCGGCGCAGGCGATGCGCCGAAAACATGCTGGCAGTGGCGTCAGGAAGATGAACGCATCGACCAGCCGATGGAGTTCTTTCCCCGATATATGCGCTGCCTGATCAAGTACGGCGAGACGGCTGCGAAAGCGTCCAGCTTCAAGGCCGCAGAACCGCAGCATGGCAGCCGATAGGCTCAAAGCAATGCAGCGATGCGCTGAAACGCCGGCAGGCCCGACATTCGCTGAGCGGCAAGTCGTTCAGCGGAAATCGCGCGGGCGGATGTCGTACTTTGCAAGCTTGTCGTAAATCGTCTTGCGCGGCGTCTTCAGCACGGTCTGCAAGCGGGCCACATCCCCGCCGCAGGTCCGCAGCGCATCTTCCAGCACGGTACGCTCGAAATCGGCGACAATCTGCTGGAGCGATCGCTCGCCATTGATCGAGGTCGGCGGCGCCCCGGCATCATGCAGCCCCATCACGAAAGCGCGGGCATAGCTGCTGAGTTCGTGGAGGTTGCCCGGCCAGTGATGCGTCTGGACATGCCGCCACACGGCCTCGCCTATCGGCGGGGCAGCGCAATCCAGCGCGCGGGCGTGACGGGTCACGAACAGACGGAAAATCTCGGGCACATCTTCGCGCCGTGCCTCAAGCGGGGGGAAGGCGATCTGCACCGCACCCAGCCGGTGCCAAACAGGATCGCGCGCATCCTCACCGCCGCCGGGACGGGCAACGATGATGCGCAGGTTGAGCCGCCGAGGCGTGACTGCGCCGAGCGGAAAGACCTGCCGCGTCTCGATCAGCGCCAGCAACCGTGCGGTCAGCCCCTCGCTGGCGACTGCGATATCGTCGAGGAACAGCGTGCCGCCATTGGCGCGCTCGACCAGCCCGGTGCGGGAAAGACCAGCGCCTCCGGCTGAAGGGTCGCGTCCGAACAGCAGCAATTCGGCATCCTCATGCGCCAGCACGCCTGCATCGACCGTCACGAACGGACGGGCCCGGCGCGGGCCTAGATCGTGGATCGCGCGGGCCGCGTGGCTCTTGCCGGTGCCATGCGGACCGGTGAGCACGACATCGATCTCGGACCGGGCGACACCCTCGATCACCGAACGCAGCCGCTCTGCCGCCGCCGAAGTGCCGGGGATCGCCCCGCGAGGCCCGCGTCCCGCCTCTTCGCGCAGACGCCGGTTCTCAAGCGCCAGCGCGCGGCGTGTGGCGGCAGCGCGCAAGGCGCGGATGAGATCGGCCGAGGCATAGGGCTTGGTCAGAAAGTCCGCAGCCCCGTTTTTCATTGCTTCTACCGCCATGGCAACATCACCATGACCGGTCACGAGGATCACCGGCAGCTCCGGGTCGATGGCGCGCAGAGCTGCGAAGAAAGCGATGCCGTCCATCCCCGGCATGCGCACATCGCTTACGACCACGCCCGGATAATCGGCGTTGAGCCAGCCGAGCGCAGCGCGGGCATCGGGAAAGGCCGTGACTTCGGCCCCTTCGAGCATGAGCGCCTGCACGGTTGCATCGCGGAGGGCAAGATCGTCCTCGACCAGTGCAACCTGGAGCAGGAGTGGGGGCGCGGGAGCGTTCATGCGGCGGGCATAATCATGATGAACCGTGCGCCTATCGGCGTCTCGTCATGCAGCAGATCGCCGCCGAGCTGGCGCATGATGTCCTGCGCAATCGCAAGGCCGAGGCCAATACCTTCCGCTTTGGATGTGACGAAAGGCTGGAACAGCGTCCCGCGCAAGGCGGCAGGCACGCCCGGCCCATCATCGGCAACCGACAGGCGGACCTTGTCTGCGTCGGCGGCAATATCCAGCGTGATCGCCCCGCCCTCCCCGCAGGCCTGCACCGCATTCTGGAGGAGATTCACCAGCACCTGCTCCAGCTGCACATGGCGCGCACGTACCGTAGCGGCGGCGGCCTCAGCAGGAGGAAGGGTCAGAGCAATGCTCTTGTGACGGAACTGATCGCGCAACAGGAGCAGCGATCCATCGATCACCTCGGCGAGGCGAATGTTGCGCGGTTCTTCGGCAGAGCGACGGCTGAAGTGGAGTTGTTCTTCGGTGATCTCGCCGATGCGCGCGGCGAGCCCAGCGATCTTGGCAAAGTTGCCTGCCGCCTCGTCGGTGCGGGCCGCGGAAAGCAGACGTTCTCCGGTTTCGGCATAGACCCGCATCGCGGCGAGCGGCTGGCGGATCTCGTGCCCCAGCCCGGCGGTGATCTGGCCAAGCGTGGCGAGGCGGTTGGCCTGTTGCAACTGTTCACGCAAGGTTGCGGTCTGCGCGGCGATCTCGGCGGCGGCGCGGGCCTGTCGCTGGCGGCGCCAAATCCAAGCCCCCGCACCCGCCAGCGCGAGCAGCGCCAGCGCGCCTACTCCGGCCAGCCGCCCATTGGCCAGCGCCACCGACAGCCGCGCAGACGGGTCGGCGAGCAGATGCAGTTCCCAGCCGGTCGGAGCGATCGGCTGGATTTTTTCGATCAGCCGGATCGCAGAACCTGTCCCGTCGGCGCCCGGCAGTTCAAGCGGCTGCGGCCGGGCCACCCCGAAACGCATCGCATCGCGGGCCGGATCGCGGGGCCCGCCCTCACCGGGAACCGCCTTGAAACGCCACGCCGGGTTGCTGGCAAGCACCACGATCCCCTGCCGGTCGGTGACGAACACCCCGTCTTCGGCCTGTCGCCACTTGGCCTCAAGACTGTCGAATTCGACCTTGAGTGCCACGACCCCAAGCGGCGCGCCCACAGGGCCGACCCGTTCTGCCAGGTAGAGACCCGGCCGGCGGCTGACCGTGCCCAGCGCGAATTCGGTTCCGGTCCCATCGCGCATCGCAACGGCGAAGTAATCGCGGAAGCGATAATTGGATCCGATGAAGCTGTCGGACCGGTCCCAGTTGCTCGCCGCGAGTGTCTGCCCGCGTGCGTCCATGAGATAGATCGCCGCCGCCCGCGTCTGCCCCGCCAGCGCTGCCAGCCGTCGATTGAGCAAATCACGCTGGTCTGGCTTGCCACTCAACAACTCGGCCACATCCGGGTCCGCCGCAAGCACGCGCGGGACAAGGGTGAACTTGTTGAGCTCGCTCTCAAGCCCTGCGGCAAGGATGGCGGCCTGTCCATCGGCGACGGCGCGGGTGTCTTCAAGCGCTTGCACACGCACCGCCCGGTCGAGCACCAGCATGCCGAGCCCGGCCAACAGCAGCATCGCCGCAAAGGCGACGCTTGCCAGATACCAGCGGCCAAGCCTGCCCTGCACTTTCGCGCTTCTCCTGCTCCTATGCGCATAGCCTGTGCGGATTTCCGCACTCCTTTCAACAAATTTGTGCGGATTTCCGCAAGGCACTATGCTGCGAAACATACAATATGCTGATTTCGCTACACTCTCATCTTTATGCAGTACAGCTTGCCACCTTCGGAACTCCGGCCGATCCTGCATGACGGAGAGACATGCACCGGGGAGAGCGGCGAGCGATGGGTTCGCACACAGCCATGTTATCGGGCGGAGCGGCGGCGGGTAGCGTCCCTGCGGCAAAGAAGCCTTTTTACCGCCTGCTCTATGTGCAGGTTCTGGCGGCGATCGCGCTGGGCGCTGCTGTCGGCCATTTCGCACCCGAATTCGGCGCGGCATTGAAGCCGCTTGGCGATGGCTTCATCAAGCTGGTAAAGATGATCATCGCGCCGGTCATCTTCGTCACCGTGGCAACCGGCATCGCCGGCATGCGCGACCTGAAGGCGGTGGGAAGCGTTGCGGGCAAGGCCTTCGCCTATTTCCTGACCTTCTCCACCCTGGCGCTGATCATCGGGCTGGTGGTCGCCAACGTAGTGCGCCCGGGTGAGGGGCTGAACATCGATCCCGCCACCCTCGATACCGCCGCGGTCGCCGATTATGCCGACAAGGCTGAGGAAACCACCATCACCGGCTTCCTTCTCGGCATCATCCCCGACACGCTGTTCAGTTCGGTGACCGACGGACAGATCCTGCAGGTGCTGCTGGTGGCGATCCTCGCCGGGGTGGCCATCGCCGCCACACGCCCGGCAAGCGACCTTGTGACCGACGTGCTCGTCTCTTTCGGCGCGGTGGTGTTCAAGCTGGTCCATATGCTGATGAAGCTCGCCCCGATCGGCGCCTTCGGGGCGATGGCCTTCACCATCGGCGAGTTCGGCATCGGCAGCCTCGCCAACCTCGCCGCGCTGGTGGCGACCTTCTACCTCACCTCGCTGCTGTTCGTATTGGTGGTGCTGGGGCTGGTCGGCTGGGCGGGCGGCTTTTCGATCTTCGCGCTGATCCGCTATCTGCGCGAAGAGCTGCTGCTGGTGCTGGGCACCTCTTCCTCCGAAGCGGCACTGCCGAGCCTGATGGAGAAGATGGAGCAGGCAGGCTGCCGCAAGGCGGTGGTCGGGCTGGTGGTGCCGACCGGCTATTCCTTCAACCTCGATGGCACCAATATCTATATGACGCTCGCCGCGCTGTTCATCGCGCAGGCGGTGGGCGTGGAGTTATCGCTGGCCGATCAGCTGACGCTGGTGCTGGTCGCGATGATCAGTTCCAAGGGCGCTGCGGGGGTAACGGGATCGGGCTTCGTCATACTCGCCGCCACGCTTTCGGTGGTGCCCGGCGTGCCGGTTGCGGGAATGGCGCTGATCCTCGGCATCGACCGTTTCATGTCCGAATGCCGCGCGCTCACAAACTTCATCGGCAATGCCGTGGCGACGATCATCGTCGCCCGCTGGGAAGGCGCGCTCGACCGCGACCGCCTCACCGCCGCGCTGGCAGGCACCCCGCTGCCCCTGCCCCCCGAAGACATCGAGCGCCACGAACGGTCCGGCCCGGTCAGCGAAAAGCTGGCCAAGGTGCTGGAGGAAACACCGTGATACGCCGCATGCTGCTTGCCCTCGCCGCTGCGCTGCTGCCCGCTCTGCCGCTCGCCGCCGCAGCTGCGCCGGAGCGCGAGGAAATCCGCCTGTGGCCGGGGACCCCGCCAGGGGCTGGTTCTGTCACGGGCGAGGAGAAGATTGGCGCCGAAGGCAGCGGCATGGGCGCGATTTCGAATGTGTCGGTGCCAAGGATGCGCGTCTACCGCCCCGCCGTGGCGAATGGCGCTGCCGTGCTGGTCGCGGGCGGTGGCGGCTATTTCCGCATCCAGCTCAAGAAAGAAAGCACCCCCGCCGCCGAATGGCTCGCCGCGCAGGGGTTTACCGTCTTCGAGCTGATCTACCGCCTGCCCAATGACGGCTGGGATCCCGCTGCCCCCTTTATGGATGCACAGCGCGCGATGAAGATCATCCGCACCCGCGCGGACGAATTCGGGGTGGACCCGAAGCGCATCGGGATCATGGGCTTTTCCGCCGGAGGCCATCTGGCGGGCTTCACCGCCTACCAGCCGGCCCGCGCGCTCTATGACGGCAAGGACCGTTTCGAGCAGGTCTCGGCCCGCCCCGATTTCGCGGTGCTGCTGTTCCCGGTCGTTACCTTGCGCAAACCCTACGACACCACCCGCACCCGGCGCGAGATCGTGGGCGAGAAGGCGAGCGAGAAGGCCGAAATCGCGTGGTCGCTCGACACATATGCCAGCAAGGATGCGCCGCCGACGATCATCTTCGCCGCGGCCGACGATCCGACCACCCCGCCAGCGCACGGCATCCTGATGTTCCAGTCATTGATCGCCGCCGGGGCAAGCGCGGAACTGCACCTGTTCCGCAATGGCGGCCACGGCTGGGGCCTTGGCACGCCGGATCAAGTCATCAGCCAATGGCCCGGGCTGTTCGCCCATTGGGCCCAATCACTGCAAATCACGAAAAAACGGGGAGAATGACCATGTCCACCAAGCTTTTCAGCAGGCTTGTCCTGATGTGCGGCGGCAGCCTGATCGCCGCCAGTGCCGCCCATGCCCAGCAGGCCGACACGCCGCCCGCCGCCCCAGACGAGACCCTCCCCGAAATCGTGGTCACCGGCACCCAGATTCAGGGCGCCAAGATCAACGACGTGCTGCCCGTCACCGTGCTCGACGAGGTCGACATCCAGAACGTCGCGGCAACGTCGGGCGATGACCTGTTCCGCGCAATCCCGCAGGCAGGGACGGTCGCCTTCAACGAACAGAACGACGTCACCTCGAACAACGCGCGCGGCGATGCGGCCTCGATCAACCTGCGCGATCTTGGCACGGGCAACACCCTGCTGCTGATCAACGGGCGGCGCATGGTGCTGAACCCGGGCTTCCAGACCGAACTGCTGGTCCCCGTGGTCAGCCCCGACACCAACGAGATCGCGCCCGGCTCTGTGCGTCGGCTGGAAGTGCTGCGTGACGGGGCCTCGGCGATCTACGGTGCGGATGCGGTCGCGGGCGTGGTCAACACCGTGCTGCGCGGCAACCGCAAGGGCGCCTTCATCGAAGGCGAATACCGCCTGTCGGACGGCACCAACGCTTATGCGACGCAGGTCAACGGGGGTTATGGCTTCGACTTCGCCGATGGGCGGGCGAACCTGACGGTCTACGGCGGCTACTTCCACGAAAACGCCACACCCGCCTCGGCGCGGCGCTATTCCGCCGATGACGACAAGCGCCCACTGCTGGTCGGCACCGCTTTCGAAGGCGACACGCAGTTCAACAACCGCAACACCTTTGGCCCGTTCGGGCAGTTCGACATCCAGATCACCAACAACAACCAGACCCCGATCCGCGATGACGACTTCTATCTCCAGCCGTCGACTCAGACCGGTTGCCGCCTGCAACTGCCCAACGGGATCTGCGCACGCAACGGCGACAACCCGGCGGTCGATGTGCGCTACAACCGCGCCTTCGGCACCACGCTGATCAGCGAAAAGACCCGCTACAACGCCGCTCTGCTGTTCAACTACGAGTTCAGCAACAATGTCGAAGGCTATTTCGAAGGCACCTATTACCGCTCGGAAAGCAGCCGCAACATCACGCCTGCCGCGATCCTTAGTGCTGTGCCGGTGGGGATTTCGCGCAATGCCTACTGGAACCCGTTCGGCCCGGTGACTTTCCCCGGCGGTGCGGCCAACCCGAACCGCGTGCCCGGCACCACCATCCCGGCGGGCGGCGCCGACATCATCATGGAGCGTTACCGCTTCGTGGACGCAGGCAACCGCACGGTCGATGTCGACAAGGATTCGTATCGCCTCGTCGCCGGCCTGAAGGGCAATTTCGGCGCATGGGATTTCGACACCGGCTTCGTTTATTCGGAAGCCAAGAGCATCGACCTTGAAGGCAACCGCGTGTCGCTGACCCTGTTCCAGCAGGCGGTCAACCAGTCGACCCCCAACGCCTACAACCCCTTCAATGGTGGCTGCGTCGATGATCCGGCCAACGGCGATTGCACGCCCAACCCGGCCAGCAGCATCGATCCGTTCCGCATCAGCGTGTTCCGCAAGGGGGGCACCAGCCTTGCGCTCGCTGATTTCAAGGTTAGCAACAACCGCCTGTTCGGCCTGCCAGGCGGCGATGTCGGGATTGCGGCGGGGGTCGAATGGCGGCGCGAGACGTTCTTTGACGATCGCGACCCCCGCATCGACGGCACCATCACCTGGACCGACAGTGTCACCGGCGTGTTTGACGGCAGCGATGTGGCCGGCACCAGCGCCTCGCCCGACACCCGCGGCACCCGCGAGGTGTGGTCGGGCTTCATCGAAACCTTTGTCCCACTGGTGAGCGAGGACATGGACATCCCGCTGATCCACTCGCTCAACGTCCAGCTCGCCGGCCGGGCCGAACATTTCAGGGATATCGACGCAACCGCCATCGTCCCGCGTGCGGCCGCTTCGTGGACCGTGTTTCCCGGCGTGATGCTGCGCGGTGCATGGTCGCAGGGCTTCCGTGCGCCCAACCTCGTACAGGTCAACGACGAAGGAACCACCCGGTCGAACACTCGCGACGATTTCGTGCGCTGTCAGGCGCAGGTCATCAAGGGCCAGCTCGCCAATCTCGGGGTGTGTCCGGGCGAAGGGGTGATCAGCTTCCGTTCCGGCACCGACCAACTGGAGCCCGAGGACAGCGAGAGCATCAACCTCGGCGCCGTCATCGAGCCTGCGTTCGTTCCCGGCCTGACGCTAACCGCGGATTACTGGCGCGTGAAGCAGACGGGCCTCGTCGGCACCTTCGGCGATGACAATGCGATCGCCCTCGACCTGCTGCTGCGTCAGGGCGGCGGCAGTAACCCCAACGTGATCCGCGCTGCACCGACGCAGGAACAGATCGATCTTTACGCCGGGACAGGGCTGGCTGCGGCGGGCGATATCATTCGGGTGCTCGACCCCTATCTCAACCTAGACAGCCGCGTGTCGAAGGGATGGGACTTCGGGCTTTCCTACAACGTTCCCGAATTCGGCATCGGCAAGTTCCGCCTGCGCTTCAACGCCGCCCGGCTGGAAGGCTTTGTCCAGTCGGCCGGGGCCAACGGTCAAACGTTGCTCGATGCGGTGGCCGATGGATCGCTGCCGCCCGAAGTGCGGATCGAGGGTCTGGGCCAGTTGCTCGAACTCGACGGGCGCCCCCGGTGGCGCTTCAGCGGTTCGGTCAACTGGGGCAGCGGCCCGGTCGACCTGTCGGTCTTTGCCAATTACGTCGGCGAGGTGTGGAACACCAGCGTGACCCGCGACGTGCCGATCGTGTCGGATGATCCCAACGCCAATTTCTGGCGCGTCAACGACATGCTGACGATCAACACCGCCTTCACCTTCACCATCGATGACACCGATGGTCCGCTTGACGGCACCCGTCTGCGGGTGGGGGTGAACAACCTGTTCGACAAGGACCCGCCGCTGGCCGACGAGACCTACGGCTTCCTCAGCCAGCTCCATTCGCCGCGTGGGCGGGTGGTCCGGTTCGAAATCCGCAAGAACTTCTGATAGGCCTCTCACCCATGGGCGTCGATATCCGATACGCATGGGTGAGCCTCGCCTTGCTGGCGGGGGCTTGCGCCCACGCGCCGCCCCCACCAGCAGGGATCGCGCCGAACAAAGAGGCGCCGACAGCAGGCGCCTGCCGCACGCCTTCTGTCAGCATCGCCTTCGACATTGCGGGCGCACCGCCCCACGCCTGCGCGATCACCGGGGAGCGTTCATTCGAGCTGCTGGTAACCCCCGAACACGCACCGCCCATCAACCCCAGCCCGTGGTATGCCTTCCGCTACGTAGCGGCAGGCGATGGCCCGGTCAGCGTCACCCTGCGCTACATCGAGAGCGGACATCGCTATGCCCCCAAGCTCGGCTCAGGCCGGGATTGGCGCGAAATTCCCGCCACGGTCAGCTCCGATGGCAAGACCGCGCGCCTCGATCTGCCGCCGGGCGGCGGCATCGTCGCAGCGCAGGAACTTGTCTCCTTCGATGATGCCGCGAGCGCACTCGCGCATTGGAGCAAGGCCAGCGGAGCCCGGCCCTTCAACCTCGGACAATCCCACGATGGCCGCGCGATCAGGGCCATACGCTTTGGCCGTGCCGACGCACCTCGCCTTGTCATCCTGCTCGGCCGCCAGCATCCGCCTGAGGTGACCGGCGCCATTGCGATGGAAGCCTTCGTCGATGCACTGGCAGCGCGCGCGAGCGCGTTGGGCGATGTGCAGGTGCTGGTGGTCCCGATGCTCAACCCCGATGGCGTCACACGCGGCCATTGGCGGGCGAACAGGGGCGCGGTCGATCTCAACCGCGACTGGGGGGATTTCACTCAACCTGAAACCCGCGCCGTCAAGGCATGGCTCGATGCCCTGCCCTCCGGGGTGCGCCCGGTGCTGATGGTCGATTTCCACTCGACAGGGCGAAACCTCTTCTACGTGCAAGGTGACGAGGCCAGCCCCGCCCAGCAACGCTTCCTTGCTGCATGGCTGGCCGGGCGGGAAAACGCCTTCCCCGGCTATCCCTTCACCCTCGAAGCCCGCAATGCCAATCCCGGCAGCGGGACCGCCAAGAACTGGTTCCACGCACGCTATGCGATCCCGTCCTACACCTATGAGGTGGCCGACAACGTCGATCGCGCCGCAGCCCGGACCGCCGCCCGCGAACTGGCGATAGGCCTGCTGGACGTTCTGGCGCGCAGAGACGACTGACGCCCGGCTCCGCTTGACATGGGCGGGGCGTCCGGTGTGTTCTGCCCACCGCTCACGGCAAGGGCGACAGGGGGAAGTGACAATGCGGTTCTTGCTACAATTTCTCGGGCTGATCCTGCTTTGGACCGGCACCGCCCAAGCGCAGCCCCCGCAAGGCTACGACGACCTGATCGCCCTGCATGACGAGCTGCGCGATTACATGCTGCCCGGCTTCACCGCCGGGGTGGTGCTGGATTCCGGTGCACGGATCGGCGAGGTCTATGCCGATGCGGTGCTGGAAGAAAAACGTGCCGGCCTTGCCCGCTTCGATACCGCACTGGCGGCGCTCCCCATGGCCCAATGGCCGCGCGCACAGCAGGTCGATTACCTTGCGGTCAAATCGATCCTCAACGGCTATCGCTACAATCTTGAAGTGCTACGGCCATGGAAGCGCGATCCTGGCTTCTACCTTGACCCGCTGATGGCGGTGGCCTTCGCCGAGGTGACAGGCAACGATGCCGATATCGCAAAGCTGCGCACCCGACTGCGCGCCGTCGCTCCCCTGCTGGCTTCGGCGGAAGGAAATCTCACCGAGGTCGCGGGCGACTTCGCCGATCTGGCGCTTCACAATCTCGACAACAGCGATGGGGTGAACCACTACCACCCTTACCGCGCGGTGCCACCGGCGGGGATCATCGGCTGGTACGATGACCTGTTGGCGCGATCCCGCAAGGATCGGCCCGATCTCGTCGCCGATGTCACCGCCGCGCGCGATGCCTTGGTCGCCTTCCGGGACTGGCTGCGCAGCGAACGTCCGCGCATGACGGCACCGGCTGGCGTTGGGGCTGCCCGCTACGACTGGTACATCCGTCATGTCCGCATGATCCCGCTGACCGCAGCCGAGATGCTGACCCTTGCCGAGCGCGAGTATGAACGCACCCGCAGCGCGCTCGCCCTGCTGCGCCACCGCAACCGCGATCTGCCGCAACTCTCATTGTCGCAAAGCGCCGCCGAACAGGCAGGCAAGATCGCCGAAACCGACCGCATCCTTCGCCAGTTCCTTAAGGACGAGGACATCGTCACCGTGCCGGCCGATGTCGGCGATCTCGGCAGCAACACCCCCTATATCGAGCGGCCGGGCGGCCCCAATTTCTGGGAGCAGATCCAGTTCCGTGATCCCATTCCGGATCATCTTCATGCTGTGATCCCCGGTCACCGTTTCGATGCGGTGCTGGCCGCGCGCGATAAACGCCCGATCCGCAGCACCTACAGCGACGGGGGCCGTGCCGAAGGCTGGGCGACCTATCTGGAGGATGCCCTGACACTGGCCGGGGCCACCCGCCACAGCCCCCGTGCCGACGAATACATGGCACTGTTCGGCATCTTCCGTGCGGCGCGTGTTCCTGCGGATATCGCCATGCAGCACAACCGTTCCAATGTGCGCGAGGCGGTCGAATTCATGCGGCAGCGCACGCCCTGGCTCGATGAAGACGTAGCGCGGGTCGATGCCGAAATCTACCTGCGCCGGCCGCCCGGTTACGGGGTCGCCTATACCATCGGGAAAATGCAGATGGACGCGCTGCTCGCCGACCGAGCGACCCAGTTGGGGGACACTTTCTCCCTGCGAGAGTTCCACGACGACTTCCTCGCCGCAGGCCGCCTGCCGATCGCGCTGGTGCGCTACGAGATGACCGGAGCCGACGACGAAGTGGCGCTGTTCTGGAACACGCCGCCGATCCCGCCTGCGGATCGCTAGGCAGCAGCGCGGGTCAGGCGGGCGCGGGCCTCGTCCTCACCGATCAGCGGGAGCAGTTCGCCCATGTCAGGACCATGGTCCATGCCGGTCAGTGCCTGGCGCAGGGGAAGGAACAGAGCGCGGCCCTTGCGCCCCGTCGCATCCTTGAGCGCAGTGGTGAGCGCGCCCCACGGGTTCTCACCCCACACCAGCTTTTGCGCGGCCTGAACAAGGAACATCTTGTCTTCATCGGTGAGTTCGGGCTGCGCGATCGGGCCGGTGACCAGCCGCCACCACTCCGCCGCCTCACCCACATGGGCTAGGTTGGGCCGCACCGCATGCCAGCCCGCCGCGTCCATCCCTTGCGGCAGGCGCACAGCCACGGCTTCGTAAGGGAGCTGATGGACGATCCCGGCGTTGAGTCGCTCCAGATCCTCCTCGTCAAACTTGGCCGGGGCGCGCCCAAAGGTCGACAGATCGAAGCTGGCGGTCAGCGCGGCGCGGTCCGCGATGGGCTCGACCGGTTGCGATGTGCCGAGCCGCGCCAGCAAGGCGATAATCGCCTCGGGCTCGATCCCGCGTTCGCGGAAGGCGTCACAGCCGAGCGAGCCGAGACGCTTCGAGAGCTTGCCCTCGCGTCCCACCAGCAGGGCCTCATGCGCGAATGCGGGAAGAAAATTTGCTGCACCAAAACCCGCAGCAAAAAGTGCGGTAAAGATCTGAATCTGAACGGCAGTGTTGGACACATGGTCCTCGCCGCGCAGCACCTGCGTCACCCCCATGTCGATATCGTCAACTGCGCTCGGCATCATGTAAAGCCACGAACCGTCAGCGCGGCGGATCACCGGGTCTGATAGCTGCGCCGGGTCGAATTTCTGGGTGCCGCGGATACCGTCGTCCCAGACGATCGGTTTGGCATGGTCGAGCAGGAATCGCCAGTGCGGCTGCATGCCTTCAGCCTCCTTCGCTGCGCGTTCCTCCTGCGTCAGTTTGAGCGCGGCGCGGTCGTAAATCGGCGGCAGGCCGCGCGACAGCTGGACCTTGCGCTTTACATCAAGCTCCTGCGCGGTCTCGTAGCAAGGGTAGATGCGCCCCGCCGCGCGCAATGCCGCGAAGGCGGCTTCATACCGAGCGAGCCGGGCCGACTGGCGCTCCTCGCGGTCCCATGTCAGGCCGAGCCATGTGAGGTCCGTGCGGATCGCATCGACATATTCCTCCCGGCTGCGTTCGGCATCGGTGTCGTCGATCCGCAGGATAAAGGTCCCGCCTGCCTGCCGGGCCAGCATCCAGTTGTGGAGCGCAGTGCGGATGTTGCCGACATGCAGCCGGCCAGTGGGCGAAGGGGCAAAGCGGGTGGTGGTCATGCGCGTTCGGTAGAGCGCGCGCGGCCCGCCCGCAAGCGGTCAGCCGATATCCTCTAAAGCGCACGGATTTCCGCTGAAGCGAGCGCAAGTGCGCTCTCCCACAGGCGGTATGCGCGTTCCGGGCGGATCAGCCCATCCAGCACAGCTTCGAACGTGCGGCGGTCGCCGCAGGCTGCGGCATCGACAAAAGCGCCGATAGTCGCCTCGTCGTGGCTGAGCAGGCGGCAGCAAAAGCGCGAGACAGCAATGTTCTCCGGCCAGTGTGCGGCGATGGCCTGCGCGAGGATCAGGGCTTTGGCGGCGACTTCGACTGAGCCGAGGCGGTTCGCCAGTTCCGGCACGGGGTCGTGCCCGGCACGGTCATGCACTGCGATCAGCCGCAGCGCGTGGATAAATCGCCCGGCAATCGGCCCGAGCCGCTCCATGCGGGGCGGCATGGCGAGGGCGGCGATGATGGAGCGCGTGGCGGCGGACGGGGTATGGGGATCGGGCATGAAGACTCGCAGCAGATGGTGACGGCATGGCCATCATAATTTTTTGCGAATGACTTGCAATAGCATTTCTAGGTGGAGGGGAAAGAAAAGCCCCGCCGAAGCTTGCGCTCGGGCGGGGCCTTCTGGGCCGCAAGGCTTTGGGCGAGCCTATTACTCCTCGCCGTCGTCCTCAACGTCAGCCGCAGGGGCCGAAGCCGCCATGGCGGCCATCGCGGCCTTCATCTTCTCTTCCGACCCGATTGCATCGGCAGCCGGTTCGACTTCGCGCTGGCCTGAAGCAGACAGGGCTTCCTGCTGCTTCTTCCAGGCCGCCTTCAGCGCTGCATCGCGGCTGTTGGCGGTGACGCGCAGACGGTTCATGCCCGCGCCGGTGCCGGCTGGGATGAGACGGCCAACGATCACGTTTTCCTTCAGACCGATCAGCGTGTCCTTCTTCCCTTCAACCGCCGCCTGCGTCAGCACGCGGGTGGTTTCCTGGAACGAGGCCGCCGAGATGAACGAGCGGGTCTGGAGCGAGGCCTTGGTGATGCCGAGCAGCACCGGCTTGCCTTCGGCGGGCTGCTTGCCCTTGCCGCTCTGGGCCAGCTTGGCGTTGATCTCGAGCATCTCGGCCAGGTCGACCTGCTCGCCGGGCAGCAGGGTGGTGTCCCCGCCGTCGGTGATCTCGACCTTCTGCAGCATCTGGCGAACGATCACCTCGATGTGCTTGTCGTTGATCTTCACGCCCTGCAAGCGATAGACTTCCTGAATCTCGTTGACGAGATATTCGGCCAGCGCTTCGACGCCCAGCACCTCAAGGATGTCGTGCGGGTTGGGCGAACCGGAAATCAGGGTGTCACCCTTCTTCACGTAGTCGCCTTCCTGCACGTCGATCACCTTGGTCTTGGGGATCAGGTACTCGACGGGTTCACCCTCCTCGGGGATGATCGCGATCTTGCGCTTCGCCTTGTATTCGCGGACGAATTCGATCCGGCCGGAAATCTTGGCGATGATCGAGACGTCCTTCGGCATACGCGCTTCGAACAGCTCGGCCACGCGCGGCAGACCGCCGGTGATGTCGCGGGTCTTGGCGGCTTCGCGGCTCGCACGGGCGAGAATGTCGCCCGCCTCGACCGTCTGGCCGTCCTCGACCGACAGCGTGGTGCCCGGAGCGAGCATGTAGCGCGCCGCTTCGGTTTCGCCGCTGCCTTCCGCCAGCAAGGTCAGCCGCGGACGAAGGTCTTCCTTCTTCTTGCGGCCCGTCGCACGGTTCTCGGTCACCACGCGCTGCGCGATACCGGTGGCATCGTCCATCTGTTCCTCAAGCGTGACGCCCTCGGCCAGATCGACATACTTCACCACGCCCGACTGTTCGGTGATGATCGGCAGGGTGAAAGGGTCCCACTCGGCGAGACGATCGCCGATCTTGACCTGATCACCATCGCGGAACTTGATCACCGTCCCGTAGGGCACCTTGTGCATTTCGCGCTCGCGCCCTTCGGCGTCAATCACGGCAATTTCGCCGCTGCGCGACAGGCTGAGGATGCGGCCCATCTTGTCGGTGATGGTCTGCATTTCGCGATATTCGACCTTACCGTCGGAAATCGCCTCAAGGTGCGAGGTTTCGTTGAGCTGCGCCGCGCCGCCGATGTGGAAGGTCCGCATCGTCAGCTGGGTGCCGGGCTCACCGATCGACTGCGCGGCGATGACGCCGACCGCTTCGCCGATGTTCACCGGGGTCCCGCGGGCAAGGTCACGGCCATAGCAGGTCGCGCACACGCCCTGTTCGGCTTCGCAGATCAGCGGCGAGCGGATCTTGGCCGACTGGACTTCAGCCGCCTCGATCGCCTTGACCATCGCTTCGTCGAGCAGGGTGCCCGCCGTCACGATCACTTCGCCGGTCGCGGCGTTGACGATATCCTCGGCCACGGTGCGGCCCAGAATACGTTCACCGAGCGATGCGATCACCGAACCGCCCTGCACGATCGCGCGCATTTCCAGCGCGTTCTGCGTGCCGCAATCCTCCTCGACGATGACGCAATCCTGCGACACGTCGACCAGACGGCGGGTCAGGTAACCCGAGTTCGCGGTCTTCAGCGCGGTGTCCGCGAGGCCCTTGCGCGCCCCGTGGGTCGAGTTGAAGTATTCAAGAACGGTCAGACCTTCCTTGAAGTTCGAGATGATCGGGGTCTCGATGATCTCGCCCGAAGGCTTGGCCATCAGGCCGCGCATCCCGGCAAGCTGCTTCATCTGTGCCGGGCTACCACGCGCGCCCGAGTGGCTCATCATGTAGATCGAGTTGATCTGGGCTTCCTTGCCCGTCTCGCTGTCGATCGGCTGCGCCTTGATCTCGGCCATCATCGCGTCGGCGACCATGTCACCGCACTTCGACCAGGCGTCGATCACCTTGTTGTACTTTTCCTGCTGGGTGATGAGACCGTCCTGGTACTGCTGCTCGTAACCGGCAACCAGTTCCTTGGTCTCGTCGACCAGCTTCTCCTTGGCGTCGGGGATGATCATGTCATCCTTGCCGAAGCTGATCCCGGCCTTGAACGCGTGGCGGAAGCCCAGCGCCATGATGGCGTCGGCGAACAGCACCGTGTCCTTCTGGCCGGTGTGACGATAGACCTGATCGATCACGTCGCCGATCTCGCGCTTGGTGAGCAGGCGGTTGATGATGTCGAAGGGCACCTTGTGGTTCTTCGGCAGGCACTCGCCGATGAGCATACGGCCCGGAGTGGTAACGAAGCGCTTCATCGACACCACGCCGTTCTCGTCGGCCTGCGGAACGCGGGCGATGATGCGGGTGTGGAGCGTGACCGCCTTGGTTTCGATCGCCTGGTGCACTTCGGCCATGTCGGCAAAGCGCGGCAGCTTCTCGATCTTGGTGCCGTCGGCTTCCTCGATGAACTCGGGGTGCTTCTCCTGCCGCTCCATCGAGAGGTAGTAGATCCCCAGAACCATGTCCTGCGAGGGCACGATGATCGGCTTGCCGTTGGCGGGCGAGAGGATGTTGTTGGTCGACATCATCAGCACGCGCGCTTCGAGCTGGGCTTCCAGCGAAAGCGGCACGTGGACGGCCATCTGGTCGCCGTCGAAGTCGGCGTTGAACGCGGCGCAGACCAGCGGGTGCAGCTGGATCGCCTTGCCTTCGATCAGCACCGGCTCGAACGCCTGGATGCCCAGGCGGTGCAGCGTCGGCGCGCGGTTCAGCAGCACCGGGTGTTCCTTGATGACTTCTTCAAGGATGTCCCAGACCACCGGCGTGCCGCTCTCGACTTCCTTCTTCGCGGCCTTGATCGTGGTGGCGATGCCCATCGCTTCCAGGCGCGAGAAGATGAACGGCTTGAACAGCTCGATCGCCATCAGCTTGGGCAGCCCGCACTGGTGCAGCTTGAGCGTCGGGCCGACCACGATGACCGAACGGCCCGAGTAGTCGACGCGCTTGCCCAGCAGGTTCTGGCGGAAGCGGCCGCTCTTGCCCTTGATCATGTCGGCCAGCGATTTCAGCGGACGCTTGTTGGCGCCGGTCATGGCCTTGCCGCGGCGACCGTTGTCCAACAGCGAGTCCACGGACTCCTGCAGCATGCGCTTTTCGTTGCGCACGATGATTTCCGGCGCCTTCAGTTCCAGGAGCCTTTTCAGACGATTGTTGCGGTTGATGACACGGCGGTACAGGTCATTGAGGTCGGAAGTCGCGAAGCGGCCACCATCCAGCGGCACCAGCGGGCGCAGTTCCGGCGGCAACACCGGCAGCACTTCCAGGATCATCCAGTCGGGCTTGATGCCGGAACGCTGGAAAGCCTCCAGCACCTTGAGGCGCTTGGAAATCTTCTTCAGTTTGGTGTCGGAGGTGGTCTTCGACAGTTCTGCGCGCAGGTTCTCGACTTCGCTGTTGAGGTCGATGGCGCGCAGCAGGTCGCGGATGCCCTCGGCGCCCATGGAGGCCTTGAACTCGTCACCGTACTCCTCGACCTTGGACAGGTAGTCGTCCTCGGTCAAGAGCTGGCATTTGTTGAGCGGGGTCATGCCGGGGTCGGTCACGACGTAGCCTTCGAAGTACAGCACGCGCTCGATGTCGCGCAGGGTCATGTCCAGCACCATGCCGAGACGGCTGGGCAGGGACTTAAGGAACCAGATGTGGGCGACCGGGCTGGCCAGATCGATGTGGCCCATGCGCTCGCGACGCACCTTGGACAGGGTCACTTCGACGCCGCACTTCTCGCAGATCACCCCGCGATGCTTCAGGCGCTTGTACTTGCCGCACAGGCACTCGTAGTCCTTGACCGGGCCGAAAATCTTGGCGCAGAACAGGCCATCGCGTTCCGGCTTGAAGGTGCGGTAGTTGATGGTTTCGGGCTTCTTGACCTCGCCGTACGACCAGGCACGGATTTTTTCAGGGGAGGCGATGCCGATCTTGATGGCATCGAACTCTTCTTCCTGGGTGGCTTCCTTGAACAGATCCAGCAGTGCTTTCATGGTTAGTTCCTCACCCCAAAATTAATAACGTTCCAGATCGATGTCGATGCCCAGCGAGCGGATTTCCTTCACCAGCACGTTGAAGGATTCCGGCATGCCTGCCTCGATCTTGTGATCGCCCTTGACGATGTTATCGTAGACCTTGGTGCGGCCGGTCACGTCGTCGGACTTCACGGTCAGCATTTCCTGCAGCACGTAGGAAGCGCCGTAGGCTTCCAGCGCCCACACTTCCATCTCGCCGAAGCGCTGGCCGCCGAACTGCGCCTTGCCGCCCAGCGGCTGCTGGGTGACGAGCGAGTACGGGCCGGTGGAGCGGGCATGCATCTTGTCGTCGACCAGGTGGTGCAGCTTCAGCACGTGCATCACGCCGACAGTAACTTGGCGCTCGAAGGCCTCGCCAGTGCGGCCGTCGTACAGCGTCACCTGGCCGCCCTCGGACATGTCCGCCAGCTTCAGCATGTGGTGGATTTCCTCTTCCGAGGCGCCATCGAATACCGGGGTCGCAAAGGGCACGCCCTTGACGAGGTTGGCCGCCAGATCAAGGATGTCCTCGTCGGACAGGTCGTCCATCTTTTCCTGTGCGCCGCGGCTGTTGTACACCTCCTTGAGGAAGGCGCGCATGTCCTTGGCCTTGGCCTGGGCGCGCAGCATGGCATCGATCTTCTGACCGAGACCCTTGGCCGCCCAGCCAAGGTGGGTTTCCAGGATCTGGCCCACGTTCATCCGTGAGGGCACGCCGAGCGGGTTCAGCACGATGTCGACCGGCATGCCGTTGTCCATGTAGGGCATGTCCTCGACCGGCACGATCTTGGAGACCACGCCCTTGTTGCCATGGCGGCCGGCCATCTTGTCGCCGGGCTGCAGGCGGCGCTTGACCGCGAGGTAGACCTTGACCATCTTCTGCACCCCGGGCGGCAGTTCATCGCCGGCGGTGAGCTTTTTCTTCTTCTCTTCGAACATGGCATCGAACTCGACGCGCTTGCCGGCGAGACCGTCCTTGATGGCTTCCATCTGGCGGCTGATTTCGTCATCAGCAATACGGATGTCGAACCAGTCGTGGCCCGGCAGCGATTCCAGGTACTCGCGGCTGACCTTGGTGCCCTTGGCCAGTTTCTTGGGACCGCCGTTGGCGGTCTTGCCGAGCAGCATGCGGCCGAGGCGCGAGTAGGCATCCATCTCGACAATGCGCATGCGGTCGGCCAAGTCCTTCTTGTATTCGGCCAACTGGCTGTCGATGATGCTCTGCGCGCGCTTGTCGCGCTCGATGCCCTCGCGGGTAAACACCTGCACGTCGATGACGATGCCGCTCATGCCGGAAGGCACGCGCAAGCTGGTGTCCTTCACGTCAGACGCCTTCTCGCCGAAGATGGCGCGCAGCAGCTTTTCTTCCGGGGTCAGCTGGGTTTCGCCCTTGGGCGTGACCTTGCCGACCAGCACGTCGCCGGCTTCGACTTCGGCGCCGATGCTGATGATGCCGGACTCGTCCAGGCGGCCGAGCTGGCGCTCGGGCAGGTTGGAAATGTCGCGGGTGATCTCTTCCGGTCCGAGCTTGGTATCGCGCGCGACCACGTTCAGCTCTTCGATGTGGATCGAGGTGTAGCGGTCTTCCGCCACCACCTTCTCGGAAATCAGGATCGAGTCTTCGAAGTTGTAGCCGTTCCAGGGCATGAAGGCGACGGTCATGTTCTGGCCCAGCGCCAGTTCGCCCATGTCGGTCGAAGCACCGTCGGCGATGACGTCGCCGCGAGCGATGACATCTCCCACCTTCACCAGCGGGCGCTGGTTGATATTGGTGTTCTGGTTGGAACGGGTGTACTTGATGAGCGAGTAGATGTCCACGCCGACTTCGCCAGCCTTGGCTTCGTCGTCGTTGACGCGAATAACCATGCGGCTCGCATCGACGTAATCCACCACGCCGCCTCGATGGGCGGTGACCACGGTGCCGGAATCGATCGCGGCAGTGCGCTCGATGCCGGTGCCGACCAGCGGCTTCTCGGGACGCAGGCAGGGTACGGCCTGACGCTGCATGTTGGAACCCATCAAGGCGCGGTTGGCGTCATCGTGCTCAAGGAAGGGAATCAGCGAAGCGGCCACCGACACCACCTGCGCCGGCGCCACGTCCATGTACTCGATGCGATCCGGCGTAGACAGGGTGAATTCGTTCTTGTGGCGGCAGGAAACCAGTTCATCGGTGAATTTGCCCTTGCCGTCGAGTTCGGCGTTGGCCTGGGCGATCACGTACTTGCTTTCCTCGATCGCGGACAGGTACTCGATCTCGTTGCTGACCTTGCCATCCACGACCTTGCGGTACGGGGTTTCGATGAAACCGTAGCTGTTGACCTGGGCGAACAGAGCGAGCGAGTTGATCAGGCCGATGTTCGGGCCTTCCGGCGTCTCGATCGGGCAGACACGGCCGTAATGCGTGGGATGCACGTCACGCACCTCGAAGCCGGCGCGCTCGCGGGTCAGGCCGCCCGGGCCCAGCGCCGAAACACGGCGCTTGTGGGTAATCTCCGACAGCGGGTTGGTCTGGTCCATGAACTGCGACAACTGCGACGAACCGAAGAACTCCTTGATCGAGGCACTGACCGGCTTCGCGTTGATGAGGTCGTGCGGCATCAGATTCTCGGACTCGGCCTGCGACAGGCGCTCCTTGACGGCGCGCTCGACACGCACGAGGCCTGCGCGGAACTGGTTCTCGGCCAGTTCGCCGACCGAGCGTACACGGCGGTTGCCGAGGTGGTCGATGTCGTCGATCTCGCCGCGGCCATTCCTCAGCTCGACCAGAATCTTCATCACGGCGATGATGTCCTCGTTGGAAAGCGTGCCCGTGCCATCGAGCTCCTCGCGACCGACGCGGCGGTTGAACTTCATGCGACCGACGGTCGAGAGGTCGTAACGCTCCTCGCTGAAGAACAGGCCTTCGAACAGGGTCTTCACTGCGTCTTCGGTGGGCGGCTCGCCCGGACGCATCATGCGGTAGATGGCAACGCGCGCAGCATACTCGTCAGGCGTTTCGTCGATGCGCAGGGTCTGCGAAATGAACGCGCCGTGGTCGAGGTCATTGACGTAGATGGTCTGAAACCTGGACACACCCATGGCCGCAAACTTGGCCAGCAGGTCGTCGGTAATCTCGTCGTTGGCGCGCGCGATCAGCTCGCCGGTCTCCTTGTCCAGCACGTCGTGCGCCAGCACGCGGCCGGTCACGAATTCATTGGGAATGGCCCACATCTTGACGCCGGCAGCATCGAGTTCGCGCACGTGCTTGGCCGTGATGCGCTTGTCCTTCGGCACGATGACCTTGCCATCCTTGCCGTAGATATCGAAGCGGGCCACTTCGCCGCGCAGGCGATCGGGCACCAGCTCGAACTGCACGCCCTGGGCGTTACAGTGGAAAGTATCCTTGTCGAAGAACAGGTCGAGGATCTGCTCGGGGGTGTAGCCCAACGCCTTCAGCAGAATGGTGCCGGGCATCTTGCGGCGACGGTCGACGCGGAAGTACAGATAGTCCTTGGGGTCGAACTCGAAGTCCAGCCAGGAACCGCGGTAGGGAATGATGCGCGCGGAAAAAAGGAGCTTGCCCGAGCTATGGGTCTTGCCGCGATCATGCTCGAAAAACACGCCGGGCGATCGGTGCAGCTGGGACACGATGACCCGCTCGGTACCGTTGATGACGAAGGAACCGGTCGGGGTCATGAGCGGGATCTCGCCCATGTAGACTTCCTGCTCCTTGACTTCCTTGACCGTGGGCTTGGACGCTTCCTTGTCCATGATCACCAGGCGCACCTTGGCGCGCAGCGGCGCGCAGAAGGTCAGGCCACGCTGCTGGCATTCCTTGATATCGAAGGCGGGTTCGCCGAGGTTGTAATGCACGTACTCGAGCCGCGCGTTGCCGGAGTGGCTGGAAATCGGAAAAATCGAGGTGAAAGCAGCCTGCAGGCCCTCGTTCTTGCGCTCGGCTTGCGGCACGTCGGTCTGCAGGAAGTTGCGATAGGACTCAAGCTGGGTGGCCAACAGATAGGGCACCGGCAGCACGTTCACACGCTTGCCGAAACTCTTGCGGATGCGTTTCTTTTCGGTGAAGGTGTAGCCCATGGGGTCTCCTTGGATATGGCAGGTTGCGGAGCGATTCCGGTAACGGCATGTCCGCCGTCAAGCGCTCAATTCCGGTACACGCAAAAAGCACAACCCGGAGGCCAAAAAGGACTCCGGGTTTGCCGTTTGCGTGTGCCGCCTTCGCGGGCCGGCGACCCGCGAAAGCGCGAGGCCTTACTTGACCTCGACAGTGGCGCCAGCTTCTTCCAGCTGTTTCTTCATCGCGTCGGCGTCGGCTTTGCTGACGCCTTCCTTGACGGCCTTGGGAGCGCCGTCGACCAGGTCCTTGGCTTCCTTCAGGCCCAGGCCGGTAGCAGCACGCACCACCTTGATGACTTCAACCTTTTTCGCGCCAGCCGACGTCAGCATGACGGTAAACTCGGTTTGCTCTTCAGCAGCAGCGCCACCGCCAGCAGCCGGGGCAGCAGCCACCGCCACTGCAGCCGCAGACACGCCAAACTTCTCTTCCATTTCCTTGATCAACTCAGACAGCTCCAGCACGGTCATGCCGGCGATTGCGTCGAGGATTTCAGCTTTAGATGCAGCCATTAGTAACTCCTGTCAAATATGTATGAGGTTCGATAAATAATGTCGTTCAAGCAGCTTGTTTTTGATCACGCACAGCAGCCAGACCACGTGCAAACGCGGCCATCGGTGCTTGCATGGTGCCAAGCAGCTTGGCGAGCAACTCGTTACGGCTCGGCAAGTTGGCCAGTCTCTTCACTTCGTCAACCGACATGACCAAATTGGGCATGGCTCCACCCTTGATCACAAACTGTTCTTTGCCTTTGGCAAAGTCGTTCATGACCTTGGCGGCAGCCACCGGATCTTTGGAAAGACCATAGACGAGCGGGCCGACCATCTGGTCAGCCAGCCCTTCAAACGGCGTTCCCTGGACCGCACGACGCGCCAGAGTGTTCTTGATCACACGAAAATACACCCCACTGTTACGAGCAGCAGCACGCAACGTAGTAATGTCTGTGACCACCGTACCGTGATACTCAGCCAGCACCATCAACTGAGCGCCCGCAACCTCCGCGGCCACTTCAGCTACGACAGCCTTTTTCTCTTCCAGATTCAGACTCAAGGTCTTCTCCCAATAAAAGCGAGGCTAAATCAGCCCCACGGCTGGCGACCTTGACAGGAGTAACACCTGTTTTGGGTGCGCCATCTGCGTAGGATCCGAAACCCGGTACAGCGGTCTTGGTGATTAAGCCTTGCGGCTCCTACGGTCTTGGATAACCCCACCCCGTCGATGCGAACACCGCCGGGGCAGGCCCAAAATACTTAAGCGTTCAGGGTGGTTTGATCCACGCGCACGCCGACTCCCATGGTGCTGGAGACGGACAGCTTCTTCATGTACACGCCCTTGGATGCGGCCGGCTTGGCTTTGTTCAAAGCTTCGACCAGCGCCATCAGGTTCACCTTAAGATCGTCCGGGGTGAACGACGCGCGACCGATGGTGCAATGCACGATGCCGCCCTTGTCGGTGCGGTACTGCACCTGGCCCGCCTTGGCGTTTTTCACGGCCTCGGCCACGTTCGGCGTCACCGTGCCAACCTTGGGGTTAGGCATCAGGCCGCGCGGGCCGAGAATCTGACCCAACTGGCCGACGATACGCATGGCGTCCGGGGTGGCGATGACCACATCGAAATCCATCTTGCCAGCCTTGACGTCGGCGGCCAGGTCGTCGAAACCGACGACATCGGCGCCGGCGGCCTTGGCGGCATCCGCATTGGCACCCTGCGCAAACACGGCAACGCGCACGCTCTTGCCGGTGCCCTTGGGCAGCACGACGGAACCGCGCACCATCTGGTCGGATTTGCGCGCGTCGATGCCAAGGTTCACGGCCACGTCGACGGATTCGTCAAACTTGGCGGTGGCGGTTTCCTTGATCAGCTGCAGGGCTTCCATGACAGGATAAACCTTGTTGCGATCGATTTTTTCTTTGATGGCCTGAAGGCGCTTGGAAATCTTGCTCATGTTCAAACCTCCGCATCCACGCCCATGGAACGGGCAGAGCCAGCGATCGTACGCACCGCGGCATCCAGGTCGGCAGCAGTGAGATCAGGCGATTTGAGCTTGGCGATTTCCTCGAGCTGGGCGCGGGAAATCTTGCCGACCTTGTCGGTGTGGGGCTTGGCGGAACCCTTGTCGAGCTTGATCGCCTTCTTGATCAGCACCGTCGCGGGCGGCGTCTTCATGATGAAGGTGAAGCTCTTGTCCGCGTAGGCGGTGATCACCACGGGAATGGGCAGACCCGGCTCCATGCTCTGCGTCTGCGCGTTGAACGCCTTGCAGAATTCCATGATGTTGAGGCCCTTTTGACCGAGGGCCGGGCCGATGGGCGGCGAAGGGTTGGCCTTGCCCGCCGGCACTTGCAGCTTGATATAGCCGACTACTTTCTTTGCCATGATGCTTCCTGATTAAAGTGAGTCATAACGCGCTTTGGGCGGGATTTTCGCCCCGCCTACTTGCGCTCCTCTTTGGCCCGCCCTGCGGCGCGCCATCCGTCAAGCCTTCTCGACCTGACCGAATTCCAGCTCAACCGGCGTTGCGCGGCCGAAGATCAACACCGACACGCGCAGCTTGCTCTTGTCGTAGTTCACCTCTTCCACGGTGCCATTGAAATCGGTGAAGGGGCCGTCGATCACGCGCACCGACTGGCCGACCTCGAACAGAATCTTGGGTCTGGGTTTCTCCACACCCTCCCTCATCTGACTCATGATCGCCTCGACCTCCTTTTCGGAGATCGGCGTAGGCTTGGTGGCGGTGCCGCCGACGAAGCCGGTCACCTTGGGCGTGCTCTTAACCAGATGCCAGGTGTCGTCACCCATGTCCATCTGCACCAGGACATAGCCCGGGAAGAACTTGCGTTCGGTCACGGCCTTCTGGCCGCCCTTCATCTCGACGACCTCTTCCACCGGCACCAGAATCTCGCCGAAGCGATCCTTCATCCCGGCGCGCTCGATGCGCTCGGCAAGATTGCGCGCAACGCTTTTCTCGAACCCGGAATAGGCGTGAACGACGTACCAGCGCATGCCCATCAGTTACCTCCGCCCAATGCCAGCCCCACTACCCACAGCAGGATAGAATCGACGATCCACAGGAACAGGGCCATCACCATCACAAAAACCAGGACAATGGCGGTGGTCTGTATGGTTTCCTTGCGCGTCGGCCACACGACCTTGCGCGTCTCGTCGCGCGCCTCGCCAGCAAACGCAAAGAAGGCTTTGCCGGGCGCAGTGAAATACGTCACCGCCGCACCCGCAACGAGGCCGCCCAGCACCATCAGCACGCGCACCAGCGCGGGCACGTCGGGCAGGACATAGAAGCCCACCACGCCGGCAATCACCAGCAGCACAGCGATCAGCAGTTTGATCTTGTCAAACATCAAAACCTCGACCACCCGCATGGGGCGGCATCCACGTCATTGTTCTGGCAGGCCAGGAGGGTCTCGAACCCCCAACCTTCGGTTTTGGAGACCGACGCTCTGCCAATTGAGCTACTGGCCTAAATCTATCCCGAAGGACTTACTCGATAATCTTCGCCACGACGCCGGCGCCGACGGTACGGCCGCCTTCGCGA
>VFQO010000185.1_pt1 | contig 79038 bp, 74 predicted proteins | sample 3512331 | NCBI WGS metagenome assembly VFQO01 (sample SAMN10412371, study PRJNA504923) | tailings metagenome | isolation source: Replicate 3 from Balatoc abandoned mine | place: Philippines: Itogon, Benguet | collected 2017-08-28 | reverse complement strand
CGGTGAGCTGGCTCGCCAGACGCACGTTCTGGCCGCGGCGGCCGATCGCGAGGCTGAGCTGGTCGTCGGGAACCACCACTTCGATGCGGCCATCATCCTCGTCGAGCACGACGCGGCTGACCGTGGCTGGCTGGAGCGCGTTGACCACGAAGGTCGCGGTATCCTCGCTCCACGGGATGATATCGATCTTCTCGCCCTGCAATTCCTGCACCACCGCCTGCACGCGGCTACCCTTCATGCCGACGCAGGCGCCGACCGGGTCGATGCTGGAATCGCGGCTGATCACGCCGATCTTGGCGCGGCTGCCCGGGTCGCGGGCGGCGGCCTTGATCTCGATAATGTTGTCGTAGATTTCGGGCACTTCCTGCGCAAACAACTTCTTCATGAAGTCAGGGTGCGCGCGGCTGAGGAAGATTTGCGGCCCGCGGTTGTTGCGCTCCACCTTGGTGATCAGCGCACGCACGCGCTCACCCACACGGGCAGCTTCGCGGGGGATCTGCTGGTCGCGGCGGATCACGCCTTCGGCGCGGCCAAGGTTGACGATCACGTGGCCGAATTCGACCGACTTGATCACCCCGGTGATGACTTCGCCCTGACGGTCCTTGAATTCCTCATACTGACGCTCACGCTCGGCATCGCGAACCTTCTGGAAGATCACCTGCTTGGCCGACTGCGCGTCGATGCGGCCAAGATCGACCGGAGGCAGCGGATCGACGATGAAATCGCCGACCTTCGAGCCCGGCTGGAGCTTTTCAGCCTGCTTCAGATCGACCTGCTTGAAGTAGTCCTCAACTTCCTCGACCACCTCAACCACGCGCCACAGCGTCAGATCGCCGGTCAGCGGATCAAGCTTGGCACGAATGTCGTTTTCCGCGCCGTAGCGGTTGCGCGCGGATTTCTGGATCGCCTCTTCCATCGCCTCGATGACGATCGCCTTGTCGATCATCTTTTCCGAGGCAACCGCGTTGGCGATCGCGAGGAGTTCGGCCTTGTTGGCGGAAATGGCACTCATCAGTCGTCTGCCTTCTCTGAATCTTCTTCGATGAGTTCGTCGGCCCCACTGGTATCCAGCGGGCGGGTGGCGGCGATCAGCGCGTCGGTGAGGACGAGCTTCGCGGAATGAATGTCGGCAAGCGGCAGGCGAACATCGCCAGCCTTCACCTCTTTGACAAGGACCATACCATCCTCAAGCCCGCCGAGCACGCCCTTGTTGACGCGCTGGCCGGCATAGCCCTTGTCCATGACGATGCGGACTTCATGTCCGACCCAGTTCACGAAATCCTTGTCGCGGGTCAGCGGACGGTCGATGCCGGGCGAGGACACTTCGAGATGATAGGCACCTTCGACCAGCTCTTCGCCAGCCTCTTCTGCCGCATCGATCGCATCGGAGATGCGACGCGACAGCGCGGCGCACTGATCGAGCACCAGCTGGCCGGTCGCCGGGTCTTCGGCCATGATCTGAAGCGCCACGCCGCCGTCACCAGCTTCGGACGGCACCATCGCCACGCGCACCAGTTCAAACCCGAGCGCGGCAGCCTCAGGCTCGATCAGTTGGGTAAGGCGCGCGATATCGGCCATGCGATCTTTCATTCAAGCGACTTGCACAAACGCGGTGTGGGGCCGGCCCCCGGAGGCGCCAGCATCCAAACCTTGTCACGACAATGTCGGGATTAGGCGGCGCTCTTAGGCGCCTTTAGCCGGTTTGGCAAGCGCCTTCGCGTGTTCGAGCGCTCCGGAACGATCAGTTCTCACCCGCCACCCAGCGCCGGACCTGATCGCGCAGGTCCCGCCGTTCGCGCTCCGCCAGAGTCTCGGCAAAGCTTCTGACAGCAAGCACCGCCTCTCGCGAGATCGGATCGTCGAACACCATCGCGTTGAGCGCCATTTCCTCGGCACGCTCGGCGCGCACGATCGCCCCGAAAATCTCCAGCTTGCCGATCGCGATATACCCGGACTGGCCAGGTACCACGGCTTTACGCAGCGCGATCCGCGCACCGGTGCGCGACAGATCCATGAGGATGCACGAGTGCTGGCCATAGATCGACACGAAGGTCGCCGGAATTGCCAGACGCAACCGCGGCGCCGCACGGCGACCGGCAGTCGATGATGCTGGCTCGGATTGGGGCGAGTCGGGCAGGATGGGCTCGGGTGCCATGACCCGGGCAGTCTAGACGGCAGCGAATAAAAGGGGCGTGCGCGCACGCCTCAGGTGAAATACGTGAATGCAGGGACGATACCGGAAAGGCGCCGGGACACAGCCGCGGTGCCGCCTCAGATCGGCCGATCATCCTCGCTGTCGCCCGTCACCCATTTGCGCGCGGTCTCGATCAGCGCGCGCTTTTCGCGCTCCTCGAAGTTTTCGTGATAGCGACGGACTTCCAGAACGATGTCATCGGTCAGCGGCTCATCGAATTCGAGCGCATTGAGACCGAATTCGGTCCGCGTCACGATCGCGAAATGATTGATCACGCCGCAGCGCAGGATCGCGCCCTCGCCGACGCGGATCGCATCCAGAATGGCGACCTGCGCGCCCGTGCGCGAAAGATTGAGCAGGATGCAGGTATGCGCCTTTTCGACAGCGACCAGTTTGGCGGGGAGGCTAAGCCTCAGGCGCGGCGCGGCGCGGCGCCCGATCGGAAAGGACGGCTGGTCGCTATTCCCGGGCTTCGGCTCTACCATGCCCAGTTCACCCCGCAGTTGCTCGAACGCCGGATCGCTGGCCCGATGGGAGCGTGACGAGTCGACGCCGCTATTACCCGCGACCGCGCGCATGTTAGCCGTTGCCGGGGCGCCTGGCAAAGAATCGCGCGGGGAGAAACGCTGCTCAGGACGCATCAGATAAAATCCGCCCGCGCCGGAACGTGCCGATCTGCTGCATTGCGACGTGCGTGAACAAGTATCTGGATCACTGTGCTATGGTCTTTTGCCTTCTGGAACCAGGCAACCCGATACTCGGAAAGATTTTAAAATAGGTTAGGAGCCAGCCTCGTCCTGCCCCTCCATAAGACCGTGCTTGCGGATACAGTGGCGCAACTGGTCATAGGTGAGGCCGAGAGCGCGTGCGGTCTGGCGCTGGTTCCAGCGGTGCTTGCCCAGAGCGTGCGACAGGATGGCGCGCTCATGCGCATCGACAGCGGCGCGCAGGTCTTCGATCGTGTCGAAGTTGACCGCTGCCGGTGTCGAAGCAGCCAGCCCACTACCGCCTGCTGCCGCCGGGCTTGCCTGAGGCGTGCTGCGGCGATGCTCGGGCGGGCGCGGGCGCCAGGGGCTGTCAAAGGGATCGAACTGGACATGGGCGATCGGCATGTCCGGCACATCCCAGCGATAGACCGCGCGCTCGATCACGTTGCGCAGCTCGCGCACATTGCCAGGCCATGGGTGCTCCTCCAGCGCGTCCATCACGTGCGGGGCGAAACCGGGCCAGCGGTCCCAATCAAGCTCGGCTGCCATGCGCCGCCCGAAGTGCTCGGCGAGCACGCCGATATCGCCCTCGCGCACGCGCAGCGGCGGCAGAGTGATGACTTCGAAACTGAGCCGGTCGAGAAGGTCGGCACGGAAGTCCCCGGCCGCAGCGAGCGCGGGCAGATCGTCGTTGGTGGCAGCCACGATGCGCACATCCACCCGGATCGGGCGAGAGGCGCCGATGCGCGTGACCTCGCCATATTCGACCGCACGCAGCAGCCGCTCCTGCGCGCCCATCGACAGCGTGCCCAGTTCATCGAGAAACAGCGTGCCGCGGTCGGCTTCCTCGAAGCGGCCTGCGCGGGCCTTGGTGGCGCCGGTGAAAGCCCCGGCCTCATGCCCGAACAATTCCGCTTCGATCAGGGTTTCGGGAAGCGCCGCGCAATTCATCGTCACCAGCGGCTCGTCCCAGCGGCTCGACAGGCGGTGAAGGCGTTCGGCGATCAGTTCTTTACCCGTGCCGCGTTCGCCGATCACAAGCACCGGGCGGTTCATCGCCGCAGCACGCGAGGCTCGTTCGACCGCGTCGAGGAAGGCCCCGGACTGCCCGATGAACTGGCTCTCGATCTTCATTTCCAAACTATAGTGAAATTCCCCAATGCTTGGCAATAGAGACCAACACCTCACAAGCCGCTCGCAAGGAAAATGGCGCAAATCCGCCATTTCCTGCGTTTGGCACGGGCCATGCAGAATACCGGGCAAGACCACGGACACCACTTGGGAGGCCCACAATGATCGATCGCAACGCAAGGCAAGCCAGCTTCTGGAGCTCCAAGCTCGGACACGCTGCGATGGCCAGCATCGCTGCCATGGTGATGATGATCGCGCTGTCCTCACAGCTTCAGCCGGGCGCCGCCAACGCCGCCCCGCTCGCCCATCCCGCCTCGCCCGCAGGGGCGCTGGTCGAGATTGCCTGAGGTGTCAGACCCCCGCAACCCCCTCGGGCCGGAGCGCCCTGTGCAGGATGTCCCCCCTGCCGATGCCGAGCGTGACGCGGTGCCCACCCGCGATGCGCTGTCGCTCGATGCTCCGGCCCACCCCACCCGCCTGCTTTCGGCAGGCCGGCTGTCGCGGCTCGACGAGGAAATCGAAGCCTTGCGCCGCACCCCCGGTCCGTCGCATTCCCGGCACAACCCCGCCGGATCGCAGCAAGAGCGCACCGCTCCGGCTGACCGGATCAATTCGTTTCTCGATGGAGTAGCCTTCATGGGCATTTTCAGCCGCACCCGTGACATCATTGCCGCCAACTTCAACGACATGCTCGACAAGGCGGACGATCCGCAGAAGATGATCCGCATGATCATCCTCGAAATGGAGGAAACCCTGGTCGAAGTCCGCGCCAGCGCCGCGCGCACCATCGCCGACCAGAAGGAAATGCACCGCCACTGCGTCAAGCTCGACCGGCTCCAGGCCGACTGGGCCGAGAAGGCGCAGCTCGCCCTCAGCAAGGACCGCGAGGACCTTGCCCGTGCTGCCCTCGTCGAAAAGAAGAAGGCCGGCGACATGGCCGATCAGCTCAAGGCGGAAATCGCTGTGCTGGACGATGCCCTGCGCGCCTACGAGGAAGACATCGCCAAGCTCCAGCACCGCCTGCGCGAAGCCCGCAGCCGCCAGACCGCGATCGCTGCGCGCCTCGAATCTGCCGAAAACCGCGTCAAGCTGCGCACCCTGATGAGCACCGAGCGCACCGACGAGGCGCTCGCCCGCTTTGACCAGCTCGAACGCCGGGTGGACTACGCCGAAGGCCGCGCCGACGCGCTGCGCATCGCCGAGGATGGCCCGCCCAGCCTCGCCGATCAGATTGCCGCGCTCGGCGGATCGGATGCGATCGACGATGAACTCGCCGCGATGAAAAAGGCGCTCGGCAAAACCGACAGCAAGGGAGAATAAGCCATGGATTTCGATGTTGTTGTGGTCGTTGCCATGCTGTTCATCGGCCTGCCCTGGGTCGTGATGCACTACATGACCAAGTGGAAGACCGCCGCCACCATCACCAGCGACGACGAGGTGCTGCTGGAGGAACTCTACAACCTCGCCAGGCGGCTTGATGAGCGGATGGACACTGTCGAACGGCTGGTCGCTTCCGACGATCCCGCTTTCACCCCCGCCCGCCGCCTGATCGCCGATCAGGAAAAGGACAACCAGCAACTGCGCGAACTCGAAGCACTGCTGGCCGAAAAGAAAGGAACCCGCGCATGAACAGCCCTCGCACCACGCTCTACCGCGACAAGCACAACGGCAAGATCATGGGCGTCTGCGCCGGGATCGCCGACTACACGGGCGTTAACGTCATGTGGGTCCGCCTTGCCGCGGTGTTCCTGACCTTCGCCACGCAGGGCTTCGTCCCGCTCGCCTACATCATCGCTGGCTTCGTCCTGAACAAGAAGCCGCCGCATCTCTACCGCGATGAAAGCGAGCAAAAGTACTGGCAGCGCGTCCGGCAGAGCCCGCGCCGCACCGCCCGCGAAATCCGCGCCGCGTTCCGCGACGTCGATCGCCGGCTGGCCGCGGTGGAAGCCCACTACGTCAGCAGCAACCCGCGCCTGACCGCCGAAATCGAGCGGCTGCGCTAAGCCCTAACCCACGCAACAGGGGACACAAATCATGGACGCAGGTGCCTTAGTATTCATGATCCCGATCGTCGCGATGATGATCCCGATCGTCGCGCTCTGGACGAAGCATCAGCAGAAGATGGCCGAAATGCAGGTCGGCGCCACCGCCGAGCAGACCGCCGAGAAGGCCGCGCAATACGCCAGCCACATCCAGCGGCTGGAAGACCGGGTGCAGGTGCTCGAACGCATCGTCACCGACCGCGGCTATGATATCGCAACGCAAATTGAAGCGCTGCGCGACCAGCGCCGTGTGGATGAAATGGGCGCGGGCGTTCCGCTCGGCCTTGAGAACAAGGAGCGCGTGTGATGCACTTTCAGGGCCCCGGCTTCATCGTTGCCATCGTGGTGGTCTGCACCATCGGCTGGCTCGTCAACAACTGGATCCGCGCCCGGCACGGCTACCCGCTCGAAGACGAGTGGGGCGGCAAGACCGAGCGCACGGACAACACCGAGACCTTGCGTCTGAAGGCCGAGAACAAGGCGCTGCATGACAAGGTTGACGCCATGCAGGACCGCCTCGTGGTGCTCGAAAAGATCGTCACCGACCGTGGCTATTCGCTGAGCGCCGAGATCGAGGCGCTGCGTGATCTGCAACCCGCCAGCAAGGAGCGCGTGTAATGGAGAACCTTGCCCCGTTTCTGCCCTATCTCGGCTGGATCATCGGCGGAGGCTTTGCGCTCGGCGCGCTGGGCATTGCCGCATCCTTCCAGACCACCCGGATGAAGATCAAGAACGGCTACCCGCTCGAAGGCATGTGGGGCCAGTCATTAAAGCCGGGTTCGGACAAGGAAACCGCGCACCGCGTCACTCTGCTGACCCAGGAGAACGCCGAACTGCGCGCCGAACTCGGTTCGATGAAGGACCGCCTCGCCAATGTCGAACGCATCGTGACCGATGGCGGCTACCACCTCGGCGCCGAGATTGACGCTCTGCGGGACCGCGCGCTGGCGGGCCTGAAGGACCGGGGCGAGGCGTGATGAGCAGCTGGGCCATTGTCGCCATGGTTGGCATCCTGATCTGGGGCGTGGTCGAAATCGCCCGCGCCCGCGCCGGGATCGTCAAGGATGAATACGGCAACGAAAAGCTCGTGCCGCGCGAAGACAACAGCAGCCGTGCCGAACTCGAAGCGGCACGGCGGGAACTCGCCGATCTGCGCGATCGGGTGAAGGTGCTCGAACGCATCGCCACGGATGGTAACACCGGCGATGCGCGCGAACGGGCGCGGATCGCGGCGGAAATCGAAGCACTGCGGGGGCTGCCCGCAGCCAGAACGGAAGGAACGGACCAATGACGAGCGTTCTTCTCGACCCGACCATCGTGCTGACCGCAGGGCTGCTTGTGGCAGTGATCGTGATGACCGGCGCAGCCCTGCGCGCCTGGCAAGGCTGGCTCGACCTCAAGCGCCGCGAGCTTGACCGGGTGCCGGCCGCCGCGGGTTCCGACGAGCGTTCGGGCATAGGCACAGCGCGCATCGAACTGGCTGATCTCAAAGAGAGAATCCGCAAGCTTGAAGCGATCGCCAGCGGGGTGGAACTGTGAGCAGCGCGCGCAATACCGCCACGCAGGCGGGCATCGGCCTTGGCAGCGCGATCGCGGTGGCGATCAGCTGGAGCCTCAACAAGTCGATCATCTGGGCTGCGATCCACGGCTTTTTCGGGTGGTTCTACGTGGTCTACTACGCCCTCACCCGGCCCGGCGGGATCGGCGGCTGATCTGCCCTTTGCGTTGGAGCGCCGCCCTGTCTAAGGGCGTTGCCATGCGCACCCTTTCCGACATTCTGGAGGAATACGAGTTCCTCGAAGGCGACGAACGCTACGGCCTGCTGATCGAGCTGGGCCGCAGCCTTGAACCCATGCCCGATGCGCTGAAGACCGATGCCACGCTGGTGCGCGGATGTTCGGCGGCGGTGTGGGTTTATCCTGCGGGCACCGATGCCGCAAAGCTCCACTTCCTTGCCGACAGCAATGCCGCGATCACCAAGGGGATCGTCGCTCTCGTCATCGCCGCGGTGCAGGACAAGCCCGCTGCCCAAGTTGCTGCGATGGACGTGATGGGCGCGCTGGCCCCCTTCGATCTGAAAAACCAGCTTTCGAGCAACCGCACCCAAGGCGTGCCGAACATGATCGCACTGGTCAAGGAACACGCCGCCCGGCTCGCTGCGGGCTGAGGAATGTTTCACGCGAAACCGCGCCGCAATGCCGGGCTGACGAGGGACTAAAGGGGGTCTGGAGGGGGTCTGGACGGGGTCAAGCCCGACCCTGGCCGACCCTAGATATTGCGCCCAACCACTTCGAATTCCTCGCCGCCTGCGCCGACCGCATCGCGCACCACGGCAAGCCCGGCGTCCTTCTGTGCCTTCAGTTCCGCTTTGAGCTTGGCCGGATCGCGCGCGAAGACAAAGCCGAAGCTCACGCCGCCTTCCTTGCCGATGGTCGCATGGTGCAGCTTGTGCGCCTGCACGAGCCGCTTGGCATAGCCCTTGCGCGGCACCCACTTCCAGTAGCGCTGATGCACCAGCCCATCGTGCACCAGAGTGTAGATCACGCCATACAGCGAAATGCCGACCGCAAACCACCACAGCCAGTCCCAGTAGAGCGAACCGTAGATATACATCGCGGCGTTGATCGTGCCGAACACGACCGCAAACAGATCGTTCTTTTCCAGGACATTATCATGCGGTTCGTGGTGGTCGCGGTGCCAGGCCCAGCCCCAGCCATGCATGATGTACTTGTGCGCATACCACGCAAACAGCTCCATCCCGATCAGCGAGGACATGACGGTCAGGAAAATTTCGAGCCAGCTCATGCGGGCACCTTTTCAGCAATCTGTGTGCGGCCCACCCCGGCCCGGCGCGCCGCCGGGAGCGCCCACCACGGCACATCGGGGCGGCGGTGATGTTCGAGATGATAGCCGAAATGGAAGCACGAAGCGAGGCTTGCCAGCGTGCCGAAATCATCGGAGCGGGCATTGTGATGATCGGCAAAGCCCCCGCCCTCACCCGCAATGTGCCGGTGGGTGCGGAAAGTGCCGAAGTAGAACAGCTGCAATGACGATGCCAGCGCCGGCAGGCCATAGAGCAGCACGATCTGCACCATCGGAATATCCAGCACCAGCCAGTAGATGCCCACCACCGTGTGCACGAACAGCAGCGATCGCCAGCCGAAATAGCGGCGGAAGAAGGTGCCGTACCAGCGCCAGAAATTGTCCGGATGATGCTCGTCGAAATCGGGATCGCCCGCATGGCCTGCCAGCTTGTGATGGGTCATGTGGGCATCACGCAGATGCGTCCAGCCAAAGCCCGCATAAAGCGCCAGTAGCACTGTGCCGATCGCGGCGTTCACCCGCGGCAGGCCCGGCGCCAGCGTGCCGTGCATCGCATCGTGGCAGACGATGAATACGCCCACCGAAAGCCAGCACTGCACCATCGCCGCCGCCAGCGCGATCGGCCAGTTGCTCCATGTCAGTTCGAACACGAACATGCCCCACGCGTGGATCGCCAGCCAGCTTCCGGCAATGCCCAGCCCCAGCCCCAGACCGACCGCGCGCTGCAAGGTGCGATCAGGCAAGGCAACGGCAGGGGCGAGATGCGCGTTCATCACAGCAAGGATACGGGGGCAAAGGCCATGGAGATGCGTATAGACCCGCCTCGCGAAACGGCAATTGCGTTTGCGCGCAAGGGCATTGTCCGCCTGTCATGCAAAATCGTCGCAGGGTTACAAGCCTTTGAACCCGTGCCACGATAGCCCCGGCGCAACAGGGGGTCGCCGATCATGCAGGACAAGCCGTTCAATCCGTTCATCGCCGCCATCTGGCGCCGGTTCGCAGAAACCATGTTCGTGCCGCCCGAACAGATGGTCATCACGCCGCAGGCCGTGGTCGACAATCTCCAGACGATGTTCGGCAATATCGAAGGCAAAAAGCCCTTCGAGACAGCGATTTCCGCGCTGGCGGCGTGGGTGGTGCTGGGCGGGCCGTTCTGGCACTTTGCGCCGCGTTCGTGGCGGGTTGCGCGGATCAACGCCAAGCTCAGGAACAGCCGCCGCAATCTGTTTCAGGACATGGCCCGCCTGCGCGGCATTGTTTATGCAGGCTATTACGGGCACTGGCTCGGCTCGGCTGATGACGATCAGGCCGCGCAGGAAAGCGCCAACGCTGGCAATCCGGTGTTCGAGGCGATCGGCTTCACCCTCCCCGCGCTGCGCCGCCGTGCGGGCACGCCGGATGATCCGGCTATCGCAGAATACACCGCCAACGACCTGCCGCCCTCGGTGTTTGTTGCCGAGGATGCGATTCCCGCTTCGGTCGAAGTGGTGGTGATCGGTTCGGGCGCAGGCGGCGCGGTGGCGGCAGCCAACCTTGCCGCGCAAGGGTATGAAGTGCTGGTGATCGAGGCCGGGCCTTACCTTCCCAGCACCGCCATCACCCCGCACGAATTGTGGATGTCCTCCAGCCTCTACAAGGACGGCGCGATCCAGACCACGCGGGACCGGGACATCATCGTCTTTCAGGGCCGCACCGTGGGCGGATCGACCGTGATCAACAACGGCATCTGCCTGCGCCTCAAGGCCGAGGGCGAAACCCACCCACGCGCAAATGATGTGCTGGCGACATGGGCAAGGCTGGGTGCCGCGATTGACGATGAGGTGCTGGACAAGGCCTATTGCAATATCGAAACGCGGCTCGGCATCCATGAAATCGACGGGCGTCTGGGCCGCAACAACGGCACCCGGATGCTGTCCGCGTGGCAGGCATGGCGGGCCGGTTCGAGCGATCCGATGGACCTTGAGGCGACTTCGGGCTGGTTCCGCAAGAACTGGGGCGCCAAGCACGAAGACAACCGCTGCCTGTCCTGCGGCTATTGCAACACCGGCTGCCCCTATGGCCGCAAGCGCGCCATGCCCGAAAGCTTCCTGCATGACGCGGTGCTCGATCCGGGGCCGCAGGGCCGCAAGGCGCGGATCCTCGCCGATGCGCAGGTGCTGGAAATCGGCTGGGGGCGCCGCGCGGATGACGGGCGCCGGGTGGCCAATGCGGTGCAGATCCTGCTGCCCGACGGGCGCGGCAAGCGGATCGCGGTGACAAAGGGCGTGGTGGTCGCCGCGGGGACCATCGCCTCGACCAATATCCTGCGCGCCAGCGGAATCCGGGGCACGGGCCAGAACATCTCGCTCAACATCGCCTGCCCTGTGCCTGCGCTGATGCCCGATCCCGTGCTGGCGTGGGACGAGGATCAGATGGCGACCTATATCGACCGCGGGGATTTCCTGATCGAGAGCCATTTCCAGCCGCCCATGAGCATGGCGACGCTGGTGCCCGGCTGGTTTGACGATCACTTCGGGCGGATGCTGAACTACAACCGCCTCGCTTCGGCAGGGGTGCTGTTTCCGGCGGACCGGCGCGGGCAAATCAAGGGCGGGAAGCTCGAATTCAAGTTGCAGGAGGATGATCTGGAAGTGCTGCGCCGCGCGCTGGCGTTGCTGACCAAGATCCACCTCGCCGGCGGCGCGCAGGAGGTCTATCCGGCGCTGCTCAAGGGCGATACGATCCCGGCGGGCATGACGCCCGAGGCGATCGATGCACTGCTGCGCGAGAAAATCCGCGAGCCTGATGATGTCGTACTGTCTTCCAGCCACCCGCACGGGGGCAATGCGATCAATGCCGACCCGGCCAAGGGCGTGGTCGATCTCGACCAGCGGGTGCATGGCACCGCCAATGTGCTGGTGGCAGATGCGAGCGTGATGCCAAGCTGCATCCGGGTCAATGCGCAGCTTACAACGATGGCGATGGCCGACCGGGTGACGCGCGGCAAGCGGGTGTTCGGCTGATCACAGGCAAAGGAAAAGGGCGCCCGGCTTGCTGGCCGGGCGCCCTTTCGTGGTGTTGTCGCAGCTTTAGTTGCCGACGATGCCGATGGTATCGGCGTTGCCGTCCGGATCGCCCCGCACCGTGCCGCCATTGCCGACCGCGCCTTGCAGCAGGATGCCCGCAAGGTGCGGGGCTGCCATCGAGGTGCCTGAAATGGTGTTGTAGCCGCTGCCAATCCAGGTCGAATTGATCGCCGAACCCGGCTCGGCAAAGTCGACCGGCGGGTTGCCATAGTTCGAGAAGCTCGACCAGGTGTCACCATTCGCGAAGGACGAGACGGTGTAGATGTTCGGCCCGTTGGCGCGCGCGGGCGAGGAGGTGGTGGCGCTGGTCGAGCTGTTGCCCGCCGCCAGCACGAACCGCACGCCGGTTGCGGCTGCGTTGATCACCGCGGTATCAAGCGCGGCGCTCACCCCGCCGCCAAGGCTCATGTTGGCGACATCGCCCGGACGCCCGTTGGCCGCGACATAATCCACGCCCGCGATCACGCCCGAGTTGCTGCCAGAGCCGCGCCGGTCGAGCACGCGCACCGAAACCACGGTCGCCCCCGGTGCAACCCCGATCACGCCGATCGTGTTGTTGATGGCCGCAATTGTGCCCGCCACATGGGTGCCGTGCCCGTTGGCATCAGCCGGCGAACTGTCGGAGACGAAGCTGCGCGAACGGGCGGAATCGACGTTGAGATCGGGGTGGTTGAGCTGCACGCCGCTGTCGATCACCCATGCGGTCGCAAAGGTGCCCGCCGCACCGCCGCGAACGCGGGCGATGCCCCACGGCACCGTCTGCGCGGGCTGCGTGGTGGTGCCGCCGCCGGGCTTCTTCTGGAAGGTGGTAACGACCTGATCCTGCTCGCAATAGGCGATCGCAGGGTTCTTGGCGCGCATCTTGGCAAGGCCCTGCGCCGAGGCACGGATCGAAAAGCCCTTGAGCGCCTTGGTATAGGTGTGGCCGATCTGGCCGGTGGCTTCCTGCGCAGCCGCATTGGCATGTTCCGGCACGCGCGATGCGGTCACGCTCGCATCTAGGACACAGATGTAGGAATCGGCGATTTTCTGGCCCTGGCCTTGTGCGCTGGCCGGCGCGGCCAGAGCAACGAACGGCAGCGCCGAGATGAGTGCGAAAGACCCTTTTTTCAGCATGATGATTTGCCCCCTGTGGCAGTGTGGCGCTCCTCTCACAAAGCGCGGACGGGCAAGTTATCTCGCAATCTTTGAAGTTGCGAGACAGAAAGATGCTTTACGGTCGATTACCGATATTTTTTCGAAAAATGCGTGATGGCCACGCCTCACCCGGTGGGACGAGACGCACCGCCCTTCGCCGCGCTATTCGCCCTTGGGGAAGAAGAATTCGCGCAAATGTTCGCCAATGCGCGCCGGGCGCAGGGTTTCTGCATCGATGCAGCACCACGATGATTGCACTTCGGCCAGCACCTCTTCGCCGCGCTTGATCAGTGTGGAATAGAACGCGCGCGCGCCGTTGAAGCGTTCGAGCACCGTCTGGGCAATCACCGCATCTTCGAGGAAGGCGGGCTTGCGATAGGTGATTTCATGCTTCAGCGCGACCCACGCCTTGCTCGCCACATCCTCGGCCGGAGCGATCCCGCGCCAGTGCGCCAGCACCGCATCCTGCACCCAGTTCAGGTAGCGCGCATTATTCACGTGGCCCATGAAATCGATGTCTTCCGCCGCGACAGTGATCGGGTGGAGAAACGGGCGGGCAGGAGATTCGCTTGCTGACATGGTTGTAAGCTAGCGCAAGATTATGACAATTTCCATGACAGACTGACGGGAAATCGCCGTAATCTTGCCACGGCTCGGCAAAGATGATTAGGGGGCGTCACTCTTGCCCCCTCACAGTGGACCTCGCACCATGGCCAGCCGCCCGCGCACGCTTTACGAAAAGATCTGGGACGCCCACGTGGTCGAAACCCGCGATGATGGCACCGCGCTGATCTATATCGACCGGCACCTGGTCCACGAAGTCACCAGCCCGCAGGCGTTCGAGGCGCTGAAAGTCGCCGGGCGGCCGGTGCGCCGGCCCGAACTGACGCTCGCCGTGCCCGATCACAACCTGCCCACCACCGCGCGGGTTGACGCCAGCGGCAAGCCGGTGCCCATCGCCGATCCCGAAAGCGCCGCCCAATTGGCCGCGCTGGAAGTGAACGCGCCCGCTTTCGGCATCCGCTACATCCCCGCCACCGCCAAGGAACAGGGGATTGTCCATGTGGTCGGGCCGGAACAGGGCTTCTCGCTGCCCGGCACCACCATCGTCTGCGGGGATTCGCACACGGCCTGCCACGGCGGGCTGGGCGCGCTGGCCTTCGGGATCGGCACGAGCGAGGTCGAGCATGTGCTGGCGACCCAGACCCTGCTGCTCCAGCAGTCGAAGCCGATGGAAGTGCGCGTGGACGGCGATCTTGGCCCCGGCGTTTCCGCGAAGGACCTGATCCTCCACATCATCGGCCGCATCGGCGCGGCGGGGGGCTCGGGCTATGTGATCGAATATCGCGGGCGCGTGTTCGAGGCGATGAGCGTGGAGGAGCGCCTCACCGTCTGCAACATGAGCATCGAGGCAGGCGCCCGCGCCGGCCTGATCGCGCCCGATGATGTGACCTTCGCCTATCTCAAGGGTCGCCCCATGGCCCCCAAGGGCGCGGAATGGGATGCCGCGGTCGCTTACTGGCGCACGCTCCATTCGGATGCGGGCGCGGTCTTCGCCAAGAGCGTGACAATCAATGCCGCCGATGTCGAACCCAGCGTGACCTGGGGCACATCGCCTGAGGATGTGGTGCCGATCGGTGGCTGCGTGCCCCACCCCGAAGATTTCGCAGACGAGAGCAAGCGCATCGCCGCGCAGAAATCGCTCGATTACATGGGCCTCACCCCCGGCACGCCGATGACCGAGGTGCCCATCGAGAATGTGTTTATCGGTAGCTGCACCAACAGCCGCATCGAAGACCTGCGCGCCGCCGCCGCGGTGCTGAAAGGCCGCCGCAAGGCCGATAACGTGCGCTGGGCGATTGTCGTCCCCGGCTCCGGGTTGGTCAAGGCCATGGCCGAGGAAGAGGGCCTCGACAGGATATTCACCGAAGCCGGCTTCGAATGGCGCGAACCGGGCTGTTCGGCCTGTCTGGGCATGAACCCCGACAAGGTGCCCGCGGGCGAACGCTGCGCATCGACCAGCAACCGCAACTTTGTCGGCCGGCAGGGACCGGGGGCGCGCACGCACCTTGTCAGCCCGGCGATGGCCGCAGCCGCCGCCGTCACGGGGCGGCTTGCCGATGTGCGCGAAATGGTGTGACGCCAGACCCTTGAAACCGGCTCACGCGAGGCGCATGGAACAGTCATGACCGACAAGCCCAAATCGAACACTGCCCGCAATGCCGCAATTGCTGCTGCGGGTGCCATCGGATCGGCGGCCGTGGCCGCAGCGCTGCTTTATGCCGGCAAGCGCAAGAAGAAACCGGCCGAGCCGACCCAGCCCGGCCCGATCCCCTCGGGCGAGCCGCCCCAGACTGACTGACAGGAACCCCATGCAGCCCCTTACCCGCGCCCATGGCCGCGCCATTCCGCTTGGCCTCAAGAATGTCGATACCGACATCATCATCCCGGCCAAGTGGCTCAAGACCATCAGCCGCGAGGGCCTTGGCGCAGGCGCGTTCGAGGCGCTGCGGGCAGAGCCGGGCAATGTCTTCGATGATCCCGCCTACAAGGGCGCGCCGATCCTGATCGCGGGCGACAATTACGGCTGCGGTTCCAGCCGCGAGCATGCGGCCTGGGCGATGCTCGATCTCGGCATCCGCGTGGTGATCGCGCCGAGCTTTTCCGACATCCATTCGGGCAATGCGGTCAAGAACGGCATCCTGCCGGTCGTGTTGCCGCAGGACGCGGTCGACCGGCTGCTGGAGGTCGCGCGCGAGGGGCTGGAAATCACCGTCGATCTCGAAGCGCAGACTGTCACCACCCCCTATCAGGACCGCTTCACCTTCGATATCGACCCGTTCCGCAAGCACTGCCTGCTCAACGGCCTCGACGAGGTTGGGCTGACGATGGCGCGGGGCGAGGCGATCGGCGGGTTCGAGGCGCAGCGCACGGCGGCCCAGCCCTGGCTGATGCGCGGCACTGCGGCTGCATAGAATTACCATACCGGGAGAGGACACAATGAAAGCCATTCGCACCCACCAGACCGGCGGGCCGGAAACCCTGACTTTGGACGAGGTCGAAACCCCTACCCCGGGCAAGGGCGAAGTGCTCGTCGCGGTCAAGGCCTGCGCGATCAACTACCCCGATGGGCTGATCATCCGCGACATGTATCAGTTCAAGCCGCAGCGCCCCTTCTCGCCCGGCGGCGAGATTTCGGGCGTGATCGAGGCGGTCGGCGAAGGCGTCGAAGGCTTTGCCGTGGGTGACAAGGTGCTGGCCGGGATCGGCAATGGCGGCCTCGCTGAAAAGGTTGTCGTGCCTGCGGGCCGGATGTTCAAGGTGCCGGACGGCGTGCCTTTCGAGAAGGCCGCCAGCTTGCTGATGACCTATGGCACCACCATCCACGGATTGAAGGACCGCGGCCACATCAAGGCGGGCGATACCGTGCTGATCCTTGGCGCGGCGGGCGGCGTGGGGCTTAGCGCCATCGAACTGTCGAAGGCTTTCGGCGCACGCGTGGTTGCCGCCGTCTCGTCCGAGGCCAAGGGCGAAGTCGCCCGCAAGGCCGGGGCGGACGAGGTCGTGATCTATCCCCGCGAGGCGATGGACAAGGACGCCTCCAAGGCGCTCGCGGATGCCTTCAAGAAGGCCTGCGGACCCGATGGCGCGAACATCGTCTACGACATCGTCGGCGGGCAATATTCGGAGCCTGCCCTGCGCGCCATCGCCTGGGAGGGCCGCTTCCTGGTGGTCGGCTTCCCCGCCGGGATCGCCAAGATGCCGCTCAATCTCACCCTCCTGAAGTCCTGCGACATCTGCGGCGTGTTCTGGGGCGCCTTCACCGCGCGCGAGCCCGAGGCCTTCCGCGCGCAGGTGGCCGAACTGTTCGACCTCATGCAGGCCGGCAAGATCGACCCGCTGGTCAGCGAAACCTTCCCCCTCGCCCGCGCCGGCGATGCCATCGCCAAGCTGGAAGCACGCGAGGCCGTGGGCAAGCTCGTGGTGACGATGGAATAATGTATCGTTTTGTGGCGGGCGTGCGCGGCTTCACCCTTGAAGCGCCGCGCGCCCGCCTCTATCGCTCCGCTTGGATCGTACCCGAAGGGACACAAGCACATGACCGATTTCAAGGACCGCGAACGCGCCGAGGAAGCCAAGTTCGCGCTCGATGGCGAAACCGCCTTCCGCATCGCTGCACGCCGCAATCGCCTGCTGGGCGAATGGGCCGCAAGCGTGATGAACCTCACGCCTGAAGAAACCGACGCCTACAAGAAGGCCGTGGTGCAGGCCGATTTCGAGGAATCGGGCGATGAAGACGTGGTGCGCAAGCTGCTCGGCGATCTCACCGCGGCGCAAACCGATGTCAGCGAAGCCGACATTCGCGCCAAGCTTGAGGAAATGACCGTTGAGGCGCGCCGCCAGCTGCTCGGCGAGGTCTGACGCCATGCCGATGACGGCCACCCAGATCGAAGACGCGATCCTCGCCGCACTGCCCGGTGCGACCGTGGAACTGCGCGACCTTGCCGGGGACGATGATCACTGGGCGGCAACCGTCACCGCCCCGCAATTCGCCGGCCTCAGCCGCGTGGCGCAGCACAAGCTGGTCTACGCCGCGCTGGGCGGGCGGATGGGCGGGGTGCTGCATGCCTTGCAAGTAACCACCGTGGTCCCCAAGTAACTTCCAGCCGAACTTTCATTGCCAAGGGGCAAGTTTCCGATGTCAGACGTCAACGCGCGCATTTCCGATCTCGTCACCAGCAATGATGTGGTGCTGTTCATGAAGGGCACCCCGCTGTTCCCGCAATGCGGCTTTTCCAGCCGCGCGGTCGCGATCCTCGATCATTGCGGCGTCGCTTACGAAAGCGTCGATGTGTTGCAGGACATGGAAATCCGTCAGGGGATCAAGAACTTCTCCGACTGGCCGACCATCCCGCAGCTCTATGTAAAGGGCGAATTCGTGGGCGGCAGCGACATCATGATGGAAATGTTCGAGGCAGGCGAATTGCAGGCGATGCTGGATGAAAGCGGCGTCGCCAAGGTCGGCTGAACTTTTGTTTTCCGCACCCGCCCCCGCGGGCGCGGTCCTCGACGCTGTTCCTTCGCTACGTTACGGGCGCCCGCGGGCGGCCGTTCGGCCTTGCGGTCGCTAAATCGGCCCGCAGGGCCGCAAGCGCGAAGGCGCTCCCGCAGGGGTGGCCCCGCAAGGGGCCGGGCCCCCGGAGGCAAGCCAAGCGGGCGGGACGACCCGCGCCGGCGCCTGAGGCGCAAACAAACAACCCCAAAACAAAAAAGCGCTCCGCAGGACCAGTGCGGAGCGCCTTTTGTTTTTCGGGGAGGCGCAACCCGGAGACCAGGAAGGGTCGCACCTCGTTTCGAAGACCATTCGAACCGCCATTACATATGCATGGCGCGTGCCAAACTCAAAAAATCGCGGTTTTCTGCCATTTTCGGCTTTTTGGTTGATGCGCCTTAACTGCGAGTTGTAAAGCAGCCCGACAGTCCCTCATCAAAGCGGCAGACAAGCGCCTTGGCTCTTGGCAAGCGCCTGCCGCACGGCCATCCTTTGCCGCGATGAGCACCGACACACCTGACGATTCTGGCCCGCAAGGCATTCCGGCCGCCACCATCATCATCTTCCGCAACGCGCGTGACGCTGCCATTGGGGGCGGCCCGCCGGAGGTGCTGATGACGGTGCGATCGCGCAACATGACCTTTGCCGGCGGCATGGCGGTCTTTCCGGGCGGGCGCGTGGACCCCGAGGATTATGCGCTGGCCGAAACGGTCGCAGCCGATCACGGCCTCACCCCCGATGAAGCCGCGCACCAGATCGCGGCCGTGCGCGAAACGCTGGAGGAAACCGGCCTGGCGCTGGGCCTTGCGGGGGAAATCAACGCCGCCAGCGCCGCTGCGGCGCGCACGATGCTTGCGCAGAGTGGAGCCCTCGCCCCGGTGCTCGATGCGTTTGGCTGGCGGCTCGATCTGGCGCAGATCACGCCTTTTGCGCGCTGGTTCCCCAAGAACGAGGCGATCGCCCGGGTCTATGACACGCGCTTCTATCTCGCTGATCTCGGCACCGGGGCGGTCGATGTGTCGATCGACCTGTCGGAAAACACCCATCTGTTCTGGACCACGGCGCAAGGGGCGCTCGATGCGGCGGAGCGGGGGGACATCAAGCTGATCTTCCCCACCCGCCGCAATCTCGAACGGCTCGCCCTGTTCGCCAGTTTCGCCGAGGCCCGCGCACAGGCCGAGGCGATCCCGGTGCGCACAATCATGCCGCAGGTGGTGGAACAGGACGGCAAGCCCTGGCTGACGATTCTTGCCGATGCCGGCTACCCGGTGACCGGCGAACTGCTGGAAACAGTCGCACGCGGCTGACCTTGCCCTGCGCTCAGTGTTGCAAAATCAATACAGGGCGCAAGAAGCGTGCGCGGCGCAGGGTATTTTGTATCCTTTTTCATTGACCCTCAAGGGCGCACACGCAAGATTTATCCCACACGCCAGACGCACGGGGTCGCGTCCGGCATATTCACGTCACGAGGACGGGCGCGCGCCAGCTGCGGCCCGCACAGCCCTCGCCTGACAGCACTTTGACGCCACAAGGCGTGCCGCTTCGGGAGGAAGCGGGACGCTCCGTGACCGGCAAACCCATGCCCGTGCGGGTGCTCTCGCCCGGCGGGCCTGATATCTGCGCAAGACAACAAGAAAGGGGTCACCCCATGCGAAAGATCACCACCACGTTTCAATCCGCTTCCCCGCTCGCGCTCGGTGCCGCGCTGATCGCGGCGCTGGCCGCTGCGCCCGCCGCCGCTGCCGAGACCGGGGCCGATGCCGAGAACGCCGAAGCGCCTGTCGTGCTGTCACAGGCCGCGCAAGAGGTTGTCGATGATGTCGTCGACAGCGGCGAAGTGCTGATCGTCACCGGCACCCGCCGCTCCAACCGCACCGTGGCCGACAGCCCCGTGCCGATCGACGTCATCCCCGCCGAACAGCTGCGCCAGTCGGGCCTCGTCGAAACCGCGCGCCTGCTGCGCGATCTCGTGCCCTCGCTGAACTTCCCCCAGCCCTCGATCACCGACGGGACCGACGCAATCCGCCCGGCCACGCTGCGCGGCCTCGGCCCTGACCAGACGCTGGTGCTGATCAACGGCAAGCGCCGCCATGTGGCTGCGCTGCTCAACCTCAACGGCTCGGTCGGGCGCGGGTCGGCGGCGGTTGACCTGAACCAGATCCCCGCCTCATCGATCGGCCGCGTCGAAGTGCTGCGCGATGGCGCGGCGGCGCAGTATGGCTCGGATGCCATCGCGGGCGTGATCAACTTCCAGCTCAACGATGCGCGCGAAGGCGGGCGGTTCTTCGTCAACTACGGCGGGTTCAACACCCGCATTCAGGGCGTGCAGGAAGTGACCGGCGTGAACGGCACTGCCGGGGTCACCCCCACCCTGACGCCTGACGGTGTGCTCCAGCTCAACACCACCGGCCGCGATCTCAAGGTCACCGATGGCGAAGTGCTGACAGTGTCGGGCAATATCGGCCTGCCGCTCGGCCCCGAGGGCTTTCTCAACATCACCGCCGAATACCGCGACCGCAACGATACCAACCGCGCCGGCTACGATCCGCGCCGCAACTATTCGCAGTCCGGCGGGCTCGACGCGCGCGAACTGACGCTTGACCGCCGCTACCATCGCTACGGCGATCCGCGGACCGAGGATCTCAACATCGTCGTCAACATGGGTATCCCTCTTGACGAGCAGGTCGAATTCTACGCCTTCGGCAGCTACGGCACGCGCGATGCGGAATCCGCCGGCTTCTACCGCCGCGCGGCCGATAACCGCAACGTCACCGCAATCTACCCCGATGGCTTCCTGCCGCTGATCAACACCGACACCAAGGATTTCGGCATCGTCGGCGGCCTGAAGGGCGATTTCGGCGGGTGGAACTGGGACCTTTCGATGTCCTATGGCGACAACGAGACCGAGTTCTTCATCACCGAAACGCTCAACGCCTCGCTCGGCGCGGCCAGCCAGACCGAATTCGATGCGGGCGCGATTGCCTACAGCCAGCTGGTCGCCAACCTCGACATCAGCCGCGAGATCGAAGTTTCCGGGATCGAGGCGCTCAGCGTCTCCTTCGGCACCGAATGGCGGCGCGAGGAATACCAGCTGACCGAGGGTGAGCTGAACAGCTATGTCGCCGGCCCGGTGCGGGTGGGCGCGAACAACCCCTTCATCACCGGCGCGGGCGCAACCGCCTTCGCCGCGCCCGGATCGCAGGTGTTCCCCGGCTTCCAGCCGGTGATCGGCGGGGTCGACGTGACCAACCCCAATTCCCGTGAAAACGTCTCGCTCTATGCCGAGCTTGATGCCGACATCACGTCCGGCTGGAACGTGCAGGTCGCGGGCCGTTTCGAGGATTACACCGACTTCGGATCGACCTTGAACGGCAAGCTTGCCAGCCGTCTGGAACTGGTGGACGGCCTTGCCCTGCGCGGCGCGGTGTCGACCGGTTTCCGCGCGCCTTCGCTCCAGCAGCAGTTCTTCGCTGCCGCTGCCACCAACAACATCGGCGGTGTGCTGGTCGACGCGGTGACGCTGCCGGTCAACAACCCGGTTGCGGTTGCGCTGGGGGCCACCCCGCTCAAGGCCGAGAAATCGTTCTCGTGGTCGGCGGGCGCGGTGTTCGATATGGTCGACGGGCTGAACTTCACCTTCGATTACTATCAGGTCGACATCGATGACCGCATCGTGCTGACCGACAACCTCACCGCCAACCGCGATGCGGCGGGCGCACCGACCGGCACAAACCCGGGCCGCGGGATCGCGCAGATCCTCAACGATGCCGGCTTCACCAGCATTTCAGCGGCGCGGTTCTTCTTCAACGGGATCGACACCCGCACCCGCGGCTTCGATGCCATTGCCACCTATCGCACCACGCTCGGCGATCTGGGTTCGCTGTCGCTGATGGCGGGCTACAACTGGAACGACATCGACATCACCGGCCGGCGCACCACGCCGGGCAGCCTTGCACAGGTGCCGGGGATCGATCTGTTCGGCCGGCTCGAATCCCTGCGCATTGAGCGCGGGCAGCCCAAGGACCGCATCAATCTGGGCGCCGACTGGGAATGGGGCTGGCTGAGCACCACGGTCCGCGCCAACCGCTTCGGCGAGGTCTTCTCTGCCGGGGCAACCCCGATCAACGATCTGCTGCTGAAGCCGCGCTGGATCACCGATCTGGAAATCCGCCTCCGCCCTGAAGGCACCTTTGCTGACGGGCTGGAACTGGCGATCGGGGCGAACAACCTGTTCGACCAGTATCCGACCGTGAACCCTGTCGGCCGCGCCACCGATCCGGTGACCGGCCAGCCGGGCAACCTGTCGGTCAACAACTACTTCCTGCCGTTCTCGTCCTTCTCGCCTTTCGGCTTCAACGGACGCTTCCTCTACGGTCGGATCAGCTTCGTCTTCTGAGGCACACCAGCGCGCGGGCAGAGCACGCCTCTGCCCGCGCCTATCCTGTGTGCCGGATGTGAAGAAAATGGCGCGCCCGGCAGGACTCGAACCTGCTGCCTCAAGATTAGAAGTCTCGCGCTCTATCCAGATGAGCTACGGGCGCGCAATGCGGGGAGGCCAATAGCGCGCTTTTCGGCCCAAGGGAAACACGCTAACCCTCGCCGTGATGGAAAACACCACTTCGGCCGCGCCAGCCTCCGACCCAGCCGCCGCTTTTGACCGCGATCCTGCGGACGGGATCGTTGCCACTGCCCACGCGCCGGTCACGTTCCGTTATTACGATCTGGTAATGGCGAGCTTTGTCGCCATCCTGCTGCTGTCGAACATCATCGGCGCGGCCAAGCTGACCTTCGTGGATGTGCCCTTCTGGCCCGATGGCTGGTGGCCCGCGCCTGATGGCGTCTTCATCTATGGCGCAGGGATCCTGTTCTTCCCGCTGGGCTACGTGATCGGCGATGTGCTGACCGAAATCTACGGCTTTGCCAAGGCGCGCCGGGTGATCTGGGTGGGGACCGCGGCGCTGCTGTTCCTCGCCTTCATGTCCTATATCGTCACCGCCCTGCCCCCGTTCGGCGGGTGGGAGTGTGCCGCGAGTGGCTTTGGCGGCGAGCGCCCGGTCACATCCAGCACCGATCCGGCCATCCCCGGCGGGGCGATCTGCCAGATGACCTATGAAAGCGTGTTCGGCAGCACATGGCGCATTGTCGTTGCTTCGATCACCGCCTTCTGGGCAGGCGAATTCGTCAACGCCTTCGTGATGGCCAAGATGAAGGTCTGGACCAAGGGCCGCGCCCTGTGGACCCGGACGATCGGATCGACCTTTGTCGGGCAGGGTGTGGACAGCCTGATCTTCTACCCCGTCGCCTTCTACGGCATCTGGACGACAGAAGCGGTGCTGACCGTGATGGTCACCAACTGGGCGCTGAAGGTGGTATGGGAAGCGGTGCTGACGCCGGTGACCTATGCGGTGGTGAACCGCCTGAAGCGCGCCGAGGGCGTGGACCTTTACGACATCGAAACCGATTTCTCGCCCTTTGGCAGCGAGAAGGGTTGATGCGCTTGGGGCCACCTGCGGCGGCGCGGGCCTTCCATCCTACATCACGATTTCGGGCACCACATCGACCCGCCAAGTCAGCCCGAGCCGCCCGGCGAGCAGCTTCATGTCCTTCTCGGTCGGCTGACCGAACAGCGCCGCGTGGCTCTGCGCCAGTTGCAGCACCAGCACGCCGTCTTCAACCAGCAGGCGGCTGACTTCCAGCGAGCGCGCCGATTGCCCGCCCAGCCGCCGGGCGAGGCGCAGCGCGAGGCCCCAGCGCACCGCTTCCTCCAGCGCCTCATTGCTCGCCAGCGCCCGCACTTCGGGCGGCAGCGCCAATTGGTTGCCATTGGCCGCAATCGCCGCGGCCAGCATCGCGCGGCCCTTGCCGTCAATCCCGATCCAGCGCTTGTGCAGCGCCCAGTTGATCGCCTGAGGCAGGCGGATGTTCGGCTCGATCTGCATCCCTGCAAGGCCGAGCATTGTCGCCGCCATGCGCAGCCGCTCGCTACCATGTTCGCGCGCGGGCGCCGCATCCAGCGTCCATGCCGCCATCCGCGTCGCCAGCGTCGGCTGCGTGCCGCGTCCGCTGGCAAACACCGCCACCCCGGCCAGCAGCGGGTCCTGTGCGCGGGTGTGATCGGGCAGGCGGTCATAGAGCAGCCCTTCGCGCAGGCCCCACGACGAAAACACCACCGTGTGCGGTGCCAGCCGCGCCAGCAACGCTTGCAGCAGCACCGCGGCATCGGGGAGCTTTTCCGCCCGCATCGACGAAATCCGCTCACGCGCCTTCAGTCCCTCGCTCTCGCTCCCGGCGAGCGTCACGGCGAGCGCCTGCGCATCGCCTGCGTCGATCTCGAAACCGTGCGGATCGCTGAGCGGATAGCCCTTGGCGGCCATGGCATAGACCGCCATCGCCCGCCAGGTGCCGCCGACCAGATAGAGCGCGCCGTTATCGGTCGGCGCATTGGCCGACAGGTCCCAACCGGCCTTGCGGATCGCCTTGTCGAGCGATTTCCGCATCTCGCTGCGGGTCTTTCCGCGATGGTCGGGCAGGCGCAGCGTGCCGAGCGGCAGGGTGCTCGCCCCGGCGGTTTGCCCGCTGGCCACACGCACCAGTTCAAGGCTCCCGCCGCCAAGGTCCGCCACGATCCCGCGCGCATCGGGGAAAGCCCCGATCACGCCGTGGGCGCTGAGCAGCGCCTCCTCCTCGCCCGAAATCACGCGCGGCTTGAGGCCGATCCGGCGCAGTTCCTCGGTGAATTCCGCCCCGTTCGATGCATCGCGCACCGCAGCGGTGGCAACCGTTTCGATGTCCTTGATCCCGAGATCGGCAAGCACCAGCGCGAACCGCTTGAGCCCGCGCAGCGCCTGGGCCATCGCCTCGTCAGCAAGGCGGCCAGTGGCGGCAATTTCCCGGCCCAGCTTGGCGGTGACCTTTTCGTTGAGGATCACCGTGGGCGCGCGCATCGTGCCGCCATAGACGACAAGGCGCACCGTGTTCGATCCGATGTCGATGATCGCGCGCTCACCCGTGGTGCCGCCCAGCACCGCCTCACGCCCGTCGCGCCGCCATTTCCAGATCATGCCGCCGCCCCCCGGCGCAAGGTCAGCTTGGGCACCGCGCCAGCCTCCAGCGCCCCGCCTCGTCCGGACAGCGACGGGTTGGTCATGAAATAGCGGTGGCAGTTGAACGGCCGCGCACCGGGCTCGGTCTCGACGCGGGTGTAGCTGCCATCGGGATGCAGCCACCAGCTCTGCTCGCTGTCGAGCATGTTGGCGAGCAGCACCTGCTGGAGCACCTGATCGTGAACCGTGCGGTTCAATATGGGGATCAGCGTTTCGACCCGGCGATCGAGGTTGCGGCTCATCATGTCGGCCGATGCGATGAACACTGCGGCGTGGATGCTGGGCAGCGGGTGGCCATTGGCGAAGGCATAGATACGGCTGTGTTCGAGAAAGCGTCCGATCACGGACTTCACGCGGATGTTCTCGGAAAGGCCCGCGATGCCCGGACGAAGGCAGCAGATGCCGCGCACCACCAGTTCGACCTGCACGCCCGCATTGCTGGCCGCATAAAGCCGGTCGATTACGCCTTCATCGGTCAGCTGGTTGCACTTCATCCAGATCGCCGCAGGCTTGCCTTCCTGCGCATGGGCGATTTCCGTGTCGATCCGGGTGTAGATTTCCTCACGCAGATCGATCGGAGCAATGTGGATACGCTCCAATGCATGGGGTTCGACATAGCCGGTGACGAAGTTGAACATCTTGGCGACATCGCGCCCCAGCTTGGGATCGGCGGTAAAGAAGCTGAGATCGGTGTAAACGCGCGCGGTGACGGGGTGGTAATTGCCGGTGCCGAGGTGGCAATAGGTGCGGAACGTATCGCCTTCGCGCCGCACCACCATTGCGACCTTGGCGTGGGTCTTCCAGTCGGTGAAGCCATAGATCACCTGCACGCCCGCGCGTTCCAGCTTGCCGGCCCATTGCAGGTTCTGTTCTTCATCGAAACGGGCCTTCAACTCGACCACCGCCGTCACCGATTTGCCCGCCTCAGCCGCCTCGATCAGCGCGCCCACCACCGCCGATTGCGAGCCCGCGCGGTAAAGCGTCTGCTTGATCGCCACCACATCCGGATCGGCCGCGGCCTGACGGATGAAATCGACCACCACCTCGAAACTTTCATAGGGGTGGTGGACGATGATGTCCTTTTCGCGGATCGCCGAGAAGGCATCGCCGTCATGTTCGCGGATGCGTTCGGGAAAGCGCGGGGAATAGGCGTCGAACTTGAGGTCGGGCCGGTCCTCGCGGACGATTTCGGCAAGGCCATCCACCCCGATCACGCCATCGGTCTTGATCAGCGCGGCTTCATTGATGCCAAGCTGATCGAGCAGCAGGGCCTCGGCAGCGGGATCGAAATCCTCGTCGATTTCGAGCTGGATCACCTGCCCCCGGCGGCGGCGCTGGATGGCGCTGCGGAAGGTGCGCACGAGGTCTTCGGCCTCTTCGGCGATTTCAATGTCGCTGTCGCGCAGCACCCGGAACAACCCGTCGCCCTGCACCGTGAAGCCAGGGAACAGTTCGCCGGCGTAGCGCTGGATCAGCCGCGCGATCGAGATGTAAAGCGCGCCATTGGCCCCCGTCACCTCGTCCGGCACCCGCACGAAGCGGGGCAGCGCGCTGGGGATCAGCACCATTTCGATCAGCTGTTCACCGGTCGCATTGCGGGTCAGCGTGAACAGCAGGCCCAGCCCTTCGTTCTGCACGAAGGGAAAGGGGTGCGCCGGGTCCAGCGCCTGCGGGGTGATGATCGGCAGGATTTCATTCAAGAAATACCGCTTCAGCCACTTGTGCGCTTCGGAACTGACGCGTTCTTCATCGGCAACGTGAATGTCGACGCCGGCCAGCCCTTCGCGCAAGGAGCGCCAGATCGATTGCTGCATCGCGCTCAGTTCAGCAAGCTTCTCGCGGATCGCGGCAAGCTGCTGGGAGGGGCTGCGCCCGTCGATCGAGGGCGTATCGAGCCCGCGCTGCACTTGGCCCACAAGCCCGGCCACGCGGATCATCATGAATTCATCGAGATTGCTGCCGGAAATCGAAAGGAACCGCAGGCGCTCCAGCAGCGGATAGGCTTCGTTGCAGGCCTCGGCCAGCACGCGCTGGTTGAACTGGAGCCATGAAAGCTCGCGGTTGAAATAGGGGGATTCGTCCGGGCCCAGTTCGGCCATCTGCGTCGTGCCCGGGCTGCCGGGCGCGGGGTCTGTGCCGATCGGTGAGGTCCTCATCGCTATCCTGTTCCGGGCGCCGCGTGTGCCGCGCCATGTCCGCTTCCCTTCGCGATGTAAATCAGGAAGCCGGGCTTGTCACACCAATGTCAGGGCGCGGGAGTTACACCAGATCGCGGCTGTCCGATATGGCGGCAATCCCCCGCTTGCCGTTGGCATCGCGGCCCAGTTGCACGATCACATCGATCACGCTCGCGGCATAGGCGATGGTGTCCGCACGGGTCAGGCCAATGCCGGTCTGCATCACCATCAGCGACAATTGTTCAAGCGCGCCGCGCAGGGAATTGGCGTGGATCGTCGAAAAGCTCCCCGGATGCCCGGTGTTGATCGCACGCAGGAAGCTGACGCTCTCCGCCCCGCGCAATTCACCCAGCACGATGCGATCGGGACGCAGGCGCAGAGCGGCTTGCAGCAATTCGTTGGCGGTGACCTTGGCCTCGCCCAGCTCACCCTTCACCGCCACGAGGCCGACCGCGTTGGCGCCGGGGAACTTCAATTCGGGCGTATCCTCAACCAGCACCACGCGTTCTTCGGGCGGAATTTCGCCGAGCATCGCGTTGAGGAAGGTGGTCTTGCCGGTGCTGGTGCCGCCGGAAATCAGAATCGTGCGGCGCGCCCGGATCGCGGCGCGCAGGTAGGCGACCGGCTGCGCCTGCGGATCGGGCATGGCCACGGGCGCTGGCCCGGCGAGCGGCCCGGCGTCATAGGCGTCGAGCGGCAGGTCCAACCGGCGGTGGCGGCGGATCGCCATCACCCAGTGCCGCCTTGCCGCGGGCGGCCCGCAGAACTGCACGCGCGCCCCATCGGGCAAGGTCGCGCCCAGCAACGGATGCTCCCGGTTGATCCCCTGATGCGAAACGCGGGCGACCTGTTCAGCGAGGCGCTGCACCAGCCGGTCATCGATCTCCGGAGTCTCGATGCGCTGCATGCCGGGCTGCGCGGCATCCTCGATCCACACCTCGCCCGGACGATTGACCATGATCTCGGTCACGGTGTCGCGGTCCAGCCAGCGGCGGAACGGCGCAAGATAGGCGTCGAGATAGACGCTCCGTTCCGCCGTGAGCGGCGCCTCTCCTTCTCCGATCCGGTGAACGTCAGCGCTCACGCCGTTCAGCCGCCAACCGCGCTGAAATCGAGATCGCGTGCGGTGAAGACGCGGATCGGCTCACCCATGCGCACGCGGATCGTGGGGCTGATCTGGCCCTGCGATTGGACGGCCGAATTGGCCGCGCCCTGCGCTCCGCCGGCCACGATCACGCCGCCCACGCCGCCCGTCGCAATCGCGCCAAGCCCGCCGACGACCGAAAGCAGAAGCCCCGAGCCGAACCGCTTGAAGAAGTGGCTGTTGACATCACCCTCCAGCCCCGTCGCCCCGTCAAACCCGACCGCGGGCGAGGCCAGGCTCACCGAAACGCCATCGGGCCGGATCAGCCGCGTCCAGATCACATAGGCGCGGCGCTGGCCCTGCTCGACACCTGCCTGATACTGCCCGATCAGGCGCGAGGAACGCGGGATCAGCACGCGCTTGCCATCGAAGCTTTTCACATCCTGGCTCACCACTGCGCGGACATAGCCCGGCACATCGGTGTTGATCGCGGTTTCGAGGATCGCGGGGATCAGCGTGCCCTCGGTCACAGTGGTCGAAGGGCTGGTCATGGCCCGGGCCTGTGCCGGCGCGCCCCCGACCCCGCCGACGCGGGCGGCAAAATCCCCTGCCCCGCCTGTCCCGGCCACCGCCCCCGGCATGCCCGGCGGCACACCGACCGGCGCTTCGGCCACGCGGATGCCGCGTGCGGTGCTCGCATCATAGGCCAGCACCGGGCTGTTATAGGGATTGACCACCGCCTGCGGCATGATCGCGGGATTGGCAGAATAGACCGGCGCGGGCGCGGGATCGGGTTGCAACGCGACCGGGGCGGCAGCGGCCTGCGCCGGATCGACCGGCTGCACGCTGGCGGGCGCGGCGGCGGGCGGGGTGACGGCGGGATTGCCGATCCCCTGCGGCGCAGGCTGGCGTGCAGCGCTCATCGCCCAGAAGGTCACCGCGCCCAGCAGGCCGACCACCGCGACCCCGGCGGCCATCTGGAACCCGTCACCCTTGGCCTTGCGGTCAGTGACAGCGGGGAAGGCAGCGCGGCTGGCCAGATCGATGATTTCAGCGGATTCGCGCTCACGCGGATCGGCGGCATCCCCGCCCTCGCCCTTCTTCGGCGGCAGTCGCATGGCCAGACGCATCAGTTGGACTCCCTCTGGGATGTGGGCGCATCAAGGCTCGCCTGCCGCGCCTTGGCGGGCATCGGGCCGGTGTTGGTGAGCGTTGCCGTGTCGCGGCCCGACCGCAGGATGATCCGCGTGGGCACGCCGTCCACCACCACGGTATCGCCCCGGGTGGTGTAGTTGACCGGGCCCTCGGTCCCTTCCGCATCAAGGATCAGGATCGCCGGGATCGGGGTGCCGGCGGGCCAGCGGAGGAACACCGCATCGCCATCGTCATAGGTGCGCTCGGGCAGCAGGGACGGCGTTCCGGCGCTGGCCCAGGCGAAGTTGAGGCTGGCTGGATCGGCGGGGGCTTCCCCCGAAGCGGCAAGCGCGGGGGCGGCAGCCGCGCGGGCGGCCTGCGCCTCGGCCTCGGCCAGGGCGGCAAGGCGCGCTTCCTCGGCGGCCTTTTCCAGCTCGGGATAGCGGAATTGCAGCACGTAAAGTGCTGAATTTCTGGGCGATGCCACCAGATCGAACAGATAGGTGCGCTTGTCGGTCACCACTGTCATGTTGGTCCGCGCGGCGGGCTCCAGCGGCTTTACGAACAGGATCGTCTGCGCCTTGTTGGGCTGCACCTGCCATGCGGCGGAATCCCCGATCGCCACATTCTCGATCAGCTCGTCCGGCGCGAACTTGATCGTTGTCTGGACCTTCACCATGCCATCGATGCGGACCACGGCATTCTCATCGAACACCAGTGTTTTCAGGCGATTGTCCTGCGCCGCCAGCGGGGCTGCAAGGATCAGGGCGAGGCTCGCGAGGAGCATGGGCCGGGTCATTGGCCGGGTCATTGATAACTCTCCGTCGGAGGCGTCTTGGGCGTCGGCGCGGGGGTGCCAGAGGATGCGGCGGAGCGAAAGCGGTTGCCGATCCCGCGGGTGCGGCCCGTCGCGGGGGCCAGCGGGCCGGCATTGCCGCTCCCCCCGCTTTCGATCACCACCCGCGTTTCACGTGAAACACCGCCCGCAGGGCCAGTGTCATTGGCGGCAAGCCGGGTCTGGACGGGGTCTAGAGGGGGTCTGGAGGGGATCAAGACGCCCCCAAGCGCCGCCACAGGAACAGCACGCGGCGCGCCTGCGGGCACTGGCTGCGGCACAGGAACGGGGCGCGGCGGATCGATGGCACGTTCGCGCCCCTTATCCGAGGGCGCCAGCCCGAACACCTGCCAGCCTGACACCATCGTGCCCGCCACCTTCAGCACGATCAGCATCAGCGCCACATGCACCGCGCCGATCAGGAAGAACGCCATCGCGGCCTGCTGGTCGATCTGCCCGGGCACCCGCACCAGCGCGGCCAGCACCGGCACCGACATCTCCAGCATGATCGAACCGCCCAGCACCGCAAACAGCGGGGCCAGCGCCATCATCACCAGCCCCTTGAGCCAGCCGGTGAACAGCCCGCGCGTGCCTTCGAACAGGGCCAGCACCACGAAGATCGGCCCCACCGCCAGCAGCAGCGCCAGCGCGATCCGCGCCGTCACCAGCAGGCCGACCGTGCCGAGCAGCAGCAGCATCGCGCCGATCCACATCATTCCCGGAGGCGAGAAGGCGCTGATATCCTTGGTATCCCCGCTCGCCTGCTGGATGGCGAGGAACACCACATCCAGCTTCTGCGCGAACACCCCCGTCGCGCTTTCGCCGCGCACGCCTGTCAGGATGCCCGCGATCTGATCCGGCCCGCCGATGAAGATGTTGTAGAACACCGCCGAAAACGCCACGAAACTGGTCGCAAAGGTCAGCACCAGCCCCAGCGTCATCATCTTGGGTATCAGCACCCGCACCGACAGGTTCGACCGGCCCAGCATCAGCGAAATGCCGAAGAAACCGACATAGAGCCCCAGCAGGATGGTCAGCGCGAAGGCCAGCTGGCCTTCCGTGCCGAACAGCCGGTTGAACGCCTGTTCGCTCACCCCGCTGGCGATGCAATCGACCGCCGAGAGCGCCGCCGAAACGCCGGTGCCCATGGCCTGTGCGGCTGTATCGCAAGACGCGGTCATTCCGCCGCCTGCCACAAGGGATCATCGCCCGCCTCGCCCGGACCTTCCGGCCACGCCCTGCCGGTGAGCGGCGGATACCAGGCGGACGGCGCATCGCCCACCGCCTCGCGCAGCAGATCGAGCCGGCGCACCGCGCTTTCGCGGCCCGACAGGATGGTCAGCACCTCCGGCGCGCCCGACAGGTCGAGGCGGACGACCACAGAAGCATCGGGCTGGCGCACCAGAAAGGCGCGGCTGTGCGCAGGGAGCGAGCGGATCACCGAAAATTCCTGCGGCGTCAGGCCGAAGCCATCGCAGTAATCTTCGGGCCGGGCGCGGCTGTTGGGCATGAACACCATTGTCGCGGTCTGTTCGACCAGCGCGGTGGAAATCTTGCTGTCCAGCGCATCGCGCGCCGATTGCGTGGCAAAGCCGACCAGCGCGTTGCGTTTGCGCAGGGTTTTCAACCAATCGCGGATGCGCGCGGCGAACACTTCGTCATCCAGCGCCTTCCAGCCTTCATCGATGAGGATCATGGTCGGCTGCCCATCGAGCCGTTCATCGATGCGGTGGAACAGATACATCATGGTCGGCGTGCGCAGGCGCGGGTTTTCGAGCAGCGCGGTCATGTCGAAGCCGAGCACGCGGGTTTCCAGATCGAGCCGGTCACGTTCATTATCGAACAGCCAGCTATGTTCGCCCTCCCCGATCCATGCGGCGAGACGATCGGCCAGATCGCCCGGCGTCGGGCGGCGGGTGCCGGACAGCAGCTCCTTGAAATGCCGCAACCGCCGCAGGCTGGCCGCATTGGCATAGGTCGCATCGACCGCTGCGCTGATGGTGGCGAATTCCTCCGGCCCCTCGGCCTTCAGCAGCACGCCCAGCCAGTCGCGCAGGAAAGCGCGATTGGCTGGCGTATCGGGCAGGCTGAGCGGGTTGAAGCCGGTGGGCTGGCCGGGGCTGATCCTGTCATACCGCCCGCCGATCCCGCGAATGAACAGCTCCGCCCCGCGATCCTTGTCGAACAGGATGGTGCGCGGTTTGAACTTCTGGGCTTGCGCGGCAAGGAAGTTCATCACCACGGTCTTGCCCGAACCGCTCGGCCCGATGACGCTGAAATTGCCGAGATCACCGTGGTGGAAATTGAAGAAGAACGGGGTGGCGCTGGTGGTTTCCAGCAGGGTCACGGCATCGCCCCAGTGATTGCCGCTCGCCTGCCCCAGCGCAAAGCCGTGGAAGCTCCCGAAACCCGCCATGTTGGCGGACGAGATCAGCGCACGGCGCACGATATATTCCTCGTTCCCCGGGAACTGCGCCCAGAAGGCGGGTTCAAGATTGGTATCCTCGCGCACCGCAATCGCGCCCGTATCGGCAAGCGCGGCGGCGCAAGCGGCCATCGCATCGTCCAGCGCGGGAAGCGTGGCGGCGCGCACCAGCACGGTGAGGTGATGATCGCCAAAGCCCACCGCCCCGTTGCCCAGCGCATCGCGCGCGGCCAGCATGTCGGCGCGTTCCGCGGCGGCTTCCTCGTCCACCGAGCGCGAACGGCGCAGCGCAAGGTCGATCCGTTCCTTGGCGGTGGTGCGCTCGTTGGGGGCGTAGCTTTCGGTGACGACCATCTCGAACGGCAGGCGCAGCAGATTGTCGAGCAGGCCGGGGCTTGTGGCTTCGGGATAATCCTTAAGGCCAAGGATCGCGGCGAAATCGGGGGCGGCGCTGCCCCGCAGTTCCATCGCATCAAGCCCGAAACTGGCGCGGCGATAGGGCAGCATGTGGCCGATATCGGTTTCAGGCGAAGGGCGGCGCACCGGGCGCATTTCGCCGTTATAGAGCGCGCTGAGCAGCTCCAGCATTTCCGAATTGGTGCCGCTTGCACCGGGGGCCTGATAATCCCCCAGCACCGCCGCGCCATAATTCTGCAAGCTGGCAACAAGACCGGTGATCGCGGCTTTCAGCGAGCGCAGGTCCTTGGGGTCAGCCTCATGCTCGTCAGCGCGGGCGCGGCTGAACATCTTCGACAGGCGTTCGGGCAGCCCCGTCTTGCCGCGTGCGGGGCGGCGGATCAGGGTCACGAACTGATCGTTGATGAACAGCGATCCGCCGGCCAGCCGCTGCTTCCAGCGCGCATCGATGTGCCGGCTGAGCGGATCGGGGAATTCCGCATCCAGCTCCACCTCCACCCGGCGGCGGATGACATGGTGATACAGCACGAAGCGCGCATCGAGGGTGCTGCGCAGCATCACCTCACGCGTGGCGGCATGGGCGTTCAAGGCATCGCTGTCCTCGGTCTCGAACAGCAGGCCGGGGATCTGGATGGCGCTCATCACGCTGCCATCGCGCAGCAGCACGGTGCTTTCATCGATCAGCCGGGCATAGGGCAGGCGGTCGCCGACCCTGGCTTCCTTCGCGCTCCACGCGGCAGCGCCGATCCATTTACGGGGCATAGGAATTGCACCCCCACCGCTTGAAATTGGGCACTCGCGGGCACTTGGAAACCTTGATGATCCACAGATCGAAGATGCGCGGTTCGCGCAGGGATGCGAAGTAGCCGATCACGTGCATCACCGCAGGCACAGGCAGGATCCACCAGCTTTTCAGGATCAGGAAAGCGATCGTCGTCACCATCAGGTTGATGATGAAGAAGTTCATCGTCACGCCGGCGAACATCTGCGGGCGGGTCAGCGCGCGGTGGACAGGGTGGCGGACGAGGTCGCTCACGCGGCTTATCCCGCTGCCGACTGGATGCCGGCGACGATGGTGGTCGCGCCGAACAGGATGAAGACGCCGATGATCACCGTCGCCCCGAAGCGCCAGTTCATGCGGCCGGTGAGCATCATGAAGCCGATCGCGGCAACCGCCATGACCGCGACAGTGGTCGCCACGGTGCCGAGCAGCGTGCCCTGAAGCCACAACAGCGCATTGTTGATCGGGCCGGAGCCTGCCGGGTCGGCGCTTTGGGCAAAGGCGGCCGAGTGGGCCGAGATCAGCGCGATTGCGGCGGCGATGCGGGCGGGCAGGTGAAACTTGGACATCTTATCTTTCTCTGGTCTCGTGAAACCGCGCGCGGGCCTATTGCCCCGGCGCGCGCGCATGGTTGGACAGCCGCCCCATGATGGCGGCAACATATTCCTGAGTCTCGCGAATTCGCGGGATGCCCCCGGCGCGCTCGACCCGGCCCGGGCCGGCGTTATAGGCCGCGAGCGCCTTTTCGAGATCACCGCCAAACCGGTCGAGCTGTTCGCGCAGGTAACGCGCCCCGCCTTCGAGGTTGGCGAAGGGATCAGCGGGGTTCACACCCAGATAGCGCGCCGTGCCCGGCATCAACTGGGCAAGCCCCTGCGCGCCGACGGGCGAACGCGCGTTTTCGTTCCAGCGGCTTTCCTGCCAGACCACCGCCTCCATCAGTGCAGGCGACAGGTCGAAGCGGGCCGACAGTTCGGCGATCTTGGCAGCATAGCGCGGCGGAATGCCGGCTGCGTGGCGGACAGGGTCGGTGATGGCATGGGCCGGCGCCGGATCGGGCATTTCGCCATCCGTCGCCGCGACCGGCGCCTGCGAGGGCACAGCGGCCTGCCCCGCGAGCGGCCCTGCCACCCAGCGCGCCCCGGACGGCCCGAGTTCGAGCACATCGGCCCGCGCCTCCACGGCCATCCCGATCGCAGCAGCAACAATGATGACGCGGCTCGCCGCGGCGAGAATCATGTCTCAAGCCTCCAGAATGGCCCGCTTTGTCTAACCTAAATGACAAGCAGGTGACAGTCCGGAGAATGTGTCGAAAGCGAGGGGCTTATTGTTTTGTCTTGGTGCTGGTGCAGGGCGCGGATCGCCCGATCAGTCCCGGCGCGTCAGACGATCGGCGCGGGCAAGATCGCTGCGGAACTCGCCGCGTTCGAGCATCTTGATCGCCTTGCGCGCCAGCCGCCGCGAATCGGTCGCGGTGCCATCGGCGGTGTCGAGCTCGACCACCTCGTGGCACGCCAGCGCCTGTTCAAAGGCCGCGCGCGCCTTGGCATCATGGCCGGCCTGCGCATAGGCGATCCCGAGATTGATCAGCACGGCGGCATCATGCGGATCGGCCGCGCTTGCCTTTTCCAGCGTCGCAAGCGCCTGATCGGCGCGGCCCGCTGCGAGCGGCTGCGCGGCCAGTTCAGGCGCTTCGGCCAGTGCAGCATCAGGAACGGCAGGCAGCGGGGTTGCGGTAACCAGCGCGAATGCAAGTGCGGCAAGGGACATATTCGGGCCTCCTCCAAGGATATGCCGGGATGATGTCGCACACCGCGCCTGCCTGCAACGAATTTGAAACATTGTCTTTTGTTTGCAATATTTCAGTCCATATTGCTGATTTATATAGATAGTTTTGTTACAATCAGCCGCCACCAGCCCGGCGGCGCGTGGTCATATTTGTCTTTCTTCGGTCATAATCGCATTTGTGACATGTAGCTGTAATGCTGCAACAATTCGGTCACGACGCAGCCCTAGCGCCCCCCCCAGCGCAACAAACCGAGCGCCTAACCCGATTCTCGGCTCAATAGGGGACCGCACGCTGTGAAAAACCTTCAACGCACTCTGATCATGGGTTGCAGCCTTGTGGCACTGGCCGGCTGCGGCGCGGATGAAATCGTCTCGCCCGGCACCGGCGGCAACATCATCATCAACAATCCGGCCCCCACGCCCACACCCACGCCGACCCCGACGCCGACCCAGGCGCAGGTCACCCCGGCGGCCGGCTGCCCGACGATCGCGACCGCCGGCGGGCTTGTGGATGCGGGCACCATCAACGGCCCGACCGGCACTTACCGCGTCTGCCAGCTGCCCGCGCGTTTCACCTCCAGCGACACCCTGCCCTATATCCGGGGCCTCGTGTATCAGATCAACGGCCGCGTCGAAGTGGGCGCGGACCGCGGCTTTGCCAGCACCGGCACCACTGTCACGCTGACGGTTGAACCCGGCGTGATCCTGTTCGGCCAGCAGGATTCCTATCTGGTGGTGAACCGCGGCAACGCGATCCAGTCGAACGGCACCGCTGATCGCCCGATCATCTGGACCAGCCGCGACAATATTCAGGGCGTCGCCAGCGACAACAGCCAGCAGCAGTGGGGCGGCGTGGTGCTGCTGGGCCGCGCGCCGGTGTCGGATTGCTCGAACGGCGTGTTCAACACCGCCGCCACGCCCAACGCCAACCCGACCTGCGAAGGCCGGCTCGAAGGCGCAGCGGTCGCCACCCCCTTCGGCGGGGCCAATGCGGCGGACAGCTCAGGTTCGTTCCGCTTCAACCAGATCCGCTTTTCAGGCTTCGAACTGGCTCCGAACAACGAACTCCAGTCGCTGACGACCGGCGGCGCGGGTTCGGGCACGGTGATCGAGAACCTCGTGTCGTTCAACAGTTCGGATGACGGGGTCGAATTCTTCGGCGGCGGGTTCAACGCCCGCAACTTCGCGATCATCGGCGCATCGGACGATTCGCTGGATGTCGATACCGGCGCGGTCGTGAACCTCGACACTGTGATCGCGGTGCAGCGTTCGGGCACCGGCGACCGCATCATCGAGCTGGATTCGCCCAATGTCGCTGACCGCACCCCCAGCAACGCCATTCCGCAGACGCGTTTCCAGGTGAACAACTTCACCTTCGTGGTCCGCGATGCCGCTCCGCAGGTCGTGCAGGCCCGCGGCGGCGCGGCGCTTGGCCTGACCAACGGCGTGATCAACGCCGGCAACAACCACTGCTTCCAGATCGACGAGCCCGCCACGCTGGCGGCGATCATCGGCGTGGATTCGGTGGTGGGCGATTGCCCGGCGACCGATCCGATCCGCGGCGGCGCGGGCAACACCAATGCCGATGTGGCGGCCCGCATCAACGGCGGCGCGGGCAACAACCTCGCCTTTGCCATCACGCTGACAAACGGCGTGGTCAACGGCGCGGGCGAGACGGGGCGTACGGCGTTCAACGCCAGCACCCGTTCGGCGTTCTTCCCGACCCGCACCTTTGTGGGTGCGATCCAGAACGCGGCCGCGCTGACCAGCATCTTCGGCAACTGGACCTGCAATTCCTCGATCCAGAACTTCGCCAGCACCACCGGTTCGTGCACCTCGCTGCCGGTCTACCCGACCTGAGCCGCGCCGCAGCCGTAATCAGGGGGAGGCGCCGCAGCTTGCAGCGCCTCCCCTCATTCGCATCCAGACTGATCCATTCATGAGGGGGTCCTCACCTATGCCCACCGCTGCGCGCCTTGCAGGCCTGCTGCTTTTCACAACGGCCCTGACTGTGCCTTCGGTTCTTCACGCGCAGGAAACGCCGCCTGCCGAAGAGCCCGAGGCCGTCGCCCCGGCCGAAGCGGAAGAGGCCCCGCCCGAGGATTTGCAGGAGACCGATATCTCGCTGCCGGGCGGCGGGATCATCGTCACGGGGCGGCGCAACCGCGATCCGGCGCGCACCTCGGGTCAGGTGCTGAGCGTGTTGTCGGAAGCCGACATCGCCCGCACCGGAGAAGGCGACATTGCCGGCGCACTCTCGCGCGTTTCGGGCCTGTCGCTGGTGGGCAATGGCCGCGTCTTCGTGCGCGGTCTGGGTGATCGCTACTCGCTCGCCCTGCTCAACGGCCTGCCGCTACCCAGCCCCGAACCTTTGAGCCGCGTCGTCCCGCTCGATATCTTCCCGACCAGCGTGATTGCCTCGTCGCTGGTGCAGAAAACCTATTCGGCCAACTTCCCGGGCGAATTCGGCGGCGGGGTGATCAACCTCACCACCAAGGCGATCCCGACCGAGACGTTTCTTACCGTCGGCCTTTCGGGCAGCGGGGATACGGAAACGACCTTCCAGAACGGCCTCACCTATTTCGGCAGCCGCTGGGACACCTTCGGCTTCGACAATGGGAACCGCGATTTTCCCACAGTCCTTCAGGACGCGATCGGCAGCGCGACGCGGGTCAATGACCTGTCGGCCGCGCAGCAGCGCCAGCTGGCCGGGCAGATCCTCCCGACCAATCTGGTGACGCTCCAGAAGAACGACGTGTTGCCGATGAACTTCGCCGCCAACCTGACGGGCGGGACCTCGTTCGAGGTGGGTGACGGCAATTACCTCGGCATCATCGCCACCGCCGGGATCACCAACACCTGGCGCAACCGCAATGTCACCAGCCAGCAGTTCGGCGATGCCGCGGCGGGGCAGATCCTGTTCGATTCGCAGAACTTCATCACCGACAACAAGGTGCTGGTGAACGCGCTGGTCGGCCTCGGCCTCGATATCGGCGAGCACACCATCCGCTGGACCAACCTCTACATCCGCGACACGCTCAAGACCGCGCGGCTTGCGACCGGCACCGACAGCTTCACCGATGTCGCCCGCCCGTTCGATTTCCAGACCCAGCAGACCGGCTGGTTCGAACGCCAGCTGATGGATTCGCAGATCGTCGCCGAATTCAACTTCGATGCCTTCGAGCTGGACCTGCGCGGCGGCTATGCCCGCACCGACCGCGAGGCACCCTATAACGCGATCCTGCCCTATATCCGCACCAACATCCCCGGCGACCCTTTCGGCGACAAGTTCGTGGTCGATGTCGGCGCGCTGGTGGGCGGGACCGAACGCATTCAGGTGGGCTTTGAAGACCTTACCGAAGAATTGTGGTTCGGCGGGGCGGATGTGACCTTCGACGTCACCGACACGCTGTCGCTGACGGCGGGCTATGCCTATTCTGACACCACCCGCCGCTCGCTCTCCTTCATCATCCGTCCGCTGATCGGCTCGACCGCCGATCGCACCACCATCCTGCGCGCACTGGGCCTGCGCCAGCCGGGCGACATCATCAACGGCGCAACCCTTGCCACCGATGCCAACGGCGTGGGCTTCTTCGACGTCACTGTGTCGGACCCCACCCCCTTCCCGGTGTTCGATGCCGCGCTGACGGTCCACGCGGGCTACGGCCTTGCACGCTACCGCCCGACTGACCGCGTCAGCATCGAGGCGGGCGTGCGTTATGAAGACGGGCTTCAGGTCGCCGCGCCCGATCTTGCCTTCGGCGGCGGCAATCTCGCCAACCCGACACGGATTGCGAACGACTATTTCCTGCCCTCGGCGACGATCACCTGGGAGGCGATCGACGATCTGCAACTGCGCCTCTCGGCCTCGCAGACCATCGCCCGCCCGCAGTTCCGCGAGCTGGTGGAGCAGACCTATTTCGACCCCGAAAGCAACCGCCGGTTCCGCGGCAACCCGTTCCTTCAGGACAGCGAATTGCTGAACGTGGAGGCGCGCGCCGAATATTACCTCGGCGGGCCGCGCCGGGTGAGCCTTGCGGGCTTTTTCAAGAAGATCGACAACCCGATCGAAAACTTCCTGATCACCGCCCCCGGCATCATCGAGACGAGCTACGCCAACGCCCCCTCGGCCGAGCTGTATGGGGCCGAGCTCGATCTTTCCTACGGGATCGATCTGGCGGATTGGGGCGGATTCTTCGAGACCAAGCAGTTCCTCGTCATCGCCAACTACACCTACACCCAGTCGCGCATTGCCGTGGGCGCAGCCGACATCGCCCCGATCCCGGGCGCGACCGGGCAGTTGGCCAGCCAGCTGTTCGATGACGGCGCGCCGCTGGTCGGCCAGTCGGACCATGTCGCCAACCTGTCACTCGGCATCGAGGATCTCGACAAGGTCCAGCAGTTCACCGTGCTGCTGAACTACGCGAGCGAGCGTGTGACCCTGCGCGGCGGGGCCCTGCCCGATGTGGTGGAAGATCCGGGCCTCACCGTCGATGTGGTGGCGCGTTCGGAGGTCAAGCTGGGCGGCGTGCCGCTCGAACTGAGCCTTGAGGCGCGCAACATCTTCGGGCGCGACAATTTCGAATTCCAGCAGCTCGGCGCCAACCGGGCCGAGATCAACACCTTCGATGTCGGCACCAGCTTTGCGATCGGGGTGAAAGCGGAGTTCTGACGCGCCGCGTTCCTGCGCCCAAACCCAACAAGGCCGCCCCTCACCGGGCGGCCTTTTTGCAGAGCGATGATGCGTGCGGCTTTATGACCGGAAGTGGGTGGAAAGCGGAAGCCCGGTCCGATGCCCACCCCGCTGCAACCACGCAGTCTCCCTGCCCTCCCGCTTGCGGTCGGGGGTGGGCGCGGGATTGCGGGCATTTCCCCCGCGCCCTCTCACCCCAGATCGAAGACATACCCCAGCGAACGCACCGTGCGCAGCGGGTTCCCGCCGCCCGCGGCCTTGATCGCACGCCTGAGCCGTCCGACCCACACGTCAACCGTGCGCTCGTCAATCGGGGGTTCGCGCTTGCCGAGGCCGTTGATGAGGTCCTCGCGGGTCAGCACCCGGCCCGGATTTTCGGCGAGGAAACGCAGCAATCGGAACTCGTTGGGGCGCAAGGTGATCGGCGTATCGTTCCAGCGCGCCTGCAATGCGGCCATATCGATCACCAGCGCGCCCAGTTCGAAGCGCCGCGTCGCGTGCCGTTCCACCCCGCGCGATTGCAGCGCCAGCACCCGGTCCAGAACCGCGGTGCGGGTCAGCGGGCCGACGAGGTAATCATCAGCCCCGGCCCGCAGCGCGCGGCGGCGATCTTCGGGATCGTCGATTTCCAGCACCATCGTCACATGTGCATCGGCGGTGCGCGGATCGGCGCGCAAGCGGCGGCACATTTCGAGCCCCGCCAGTTCGGGCATGACCCAATCGACAAAGGCCCACATCGGCCCTTCGACCAGCCGCCGCGGCCCTTCCGGCCCCAGCCGGTCAAAGGTGAAGCGGCGATGATCGTGGACGAAATCTTCAAGGCTTTCGCCCAGGTCACTCGTCAGGAAGATATTGACGACATCCATGTGTGCCTGCCCCGCTTTCGCAGCGAGACTTGGCGCATGCTTATGACGCGTTTGTGACTATATCACGTGCGGTTGTAACAATTGCCGGTGCTTATTCGGCGCGGACCGAAACCTTGTCCATTGCCGGTGTCGGCATGCCCATGCCGGTCGGGAATTTGGGGCGATAGGGCGCTTCCAATGCGGCGATTTCTTCGGATGACAGCGCAATGTCGAGCGCGGCGACAGCATCGGCAATATGCTGAGGCCGGGTCGCGCCGATGATCGGGGCGGTGACCTGCGGCTTGGTGAAATGCCACGCAAGGCCGAGGCTTGCCATGGAAACGCCGCGCACTGCTGCAAGGCCTGCCAGCGCATCGACCACCGCACGATCGGCTGCGTCTTCGGGATTGTAGAGCGCCTTGCCGACCACATCGGTGGTGCTGCGGATCGTGCTTTCGCCCCACGGGCGGGTCAGCCGCCCGCGTGCCAGCGGGCTCCACGGGATCACCCCCACGCCCTCAACCGCGCACAGCGGCAGCATCTCGCGCTCTTCCTCGCGGTAGAGCAGGTTGAGCTGGTTCTGCATGGAAATGAACCGTGTCCAGCCGTGGCTGCGGGCTGTCTCCTGCGCGTGGGCGAACTGCCATGCATACATCGAGGATGCGCCGATATAGCGCGCCTTGCCGGCCTTCACGATATCGTGGAGCGCCTCCATCGTCTCGGCAATGGGGGTGACATCGTCCCAGCGGTGGATCTGGAACAGGTCGACATAGTCCATGCCGAGGCGGGTCAGACTGTCATCGATCGCCTGAAACAGCGCCTTTCGCGACAGCCCGCCGCAATTGGGGGCATTGCGCCACACGCCGAACGCCTTGGTGGCGACCACGATTTCGTCACGCCGCGCCATTTCGCGCAGAAGCTTGCCGGTGATCTCCTCGGATGTGCCGCCCGAATAGATATTGGCGGTGTCGAAGAAGTTGATCCCCGCCTCCAGCGCCTCACGGAAGAAGGGCCGCGCGGCATCCTCATCCAACAGCCAGTCGCCGTGCCAGCCCTTGGAGGTATCGCCGTAGCTCATGCAGCCAAGGCACAGGCGCGAGACAGTGAGGCCGGAGGCACCAAGGCGGGTGTAACGCATGGCGTGCGGGTCCTTCAGGAAAGGGTCAGACCGCCATCCACCACCAGGGTCTGTCCGGTGATGTAGGCCGACAGCGGCGAGGCGAGGAACAGCGCGGCGCCGGCCATGTCCTCAGGCGTGCCCATGCGGCGCAGCGGGATGCGCTTGATGCTGGCCTCAAGGCGTTCCGGGTGATCGGTGGTAACGCTGGTCAGCTTGGTCGGCACCAGCCCCGGCGCGATGCCGTTGACGCGGATGCCATCCCTCGCCCACGCCTCGCCCAGCGTCTTGGTGAGGCTCGCCGCGCCGGCTTTGGATGCGGCATAGGCAGGCGTGCCGATGGTCGATTTGAATGCCGCGACGCTGGAGACGATGATGATCTTGCCCTTGGCCTGCGCCAGCGCCGGGTGGAAGGCGCGGGCGGCGTCCATCACCGAATTGAGGTTGATGTCGACCACCGCGTCCCACCCCTCGCGGGTGAATTCCTGCCGGCCATAACGCACCGTGCCCTGACACAGCACCAGCACATCGAGCGAGCCGAAGCCTTGGGCCAGCCGGTCCGCCGCCGTGCGGTCGGTGAGGTCCAACTGGCGGTAATCGAGGCCGGTGAAATCGGAATCCTCAGCCTCAAGATAATCTCCGAAATCGGGCCGGGTGCCAGTGACGGTCACCTGCGCCCCGCCTGCGCGGAAGCCGTGCGCGATGCCGTTGCCGATCCCGCTCGACCCGCCGATGACGAGGACCCGCTGGCCGGTGAAGTCGAGGGGTTCGGTCATGGTCAGATGCTCCCCTAGATCGAACGGCTGATCACTTCCTTCATGATCTCGTTGGTGCCGCCGAAGATCCGCGTCACGCGTGCATCGCGCCACAGGCGGGCGATGGCGTATTCGTTCATGTAGCCCGCCCCGCCGTGGAGTTGCAGCGCGACATCGCAGCATTCCCACTGGAGGTCGGTGTGCCACAGCTTGGCCGCGGAGGCCTCGTCGGTGGTGAGTTCGCCCGCCAGGTGCTTGCGGATCGCCCAGTCGAGGTGCGCCCAGCCCACCTGCAACTTGGCCTTCAAATCCGCGAGGGTGAACTTGGTGTTCTGGAATTCGAACACGGTCTTTCCGAAAGCGGCGCGTTCCTTGGTGAACTTCACCGCTTCATCAAACGCCCGCTGCGCTGCGGCCTGCGCGCCGACCGCGATGCTGAGGCGTTCCTGCGGCAGTTCCTCCATCAGGTGGACAAAACCCATGCCCTCCGCGCCCAGGATATTGGTCATCGGCACGCGGCAATCGTTGAAGAACAGTTCGGAGGTGTCGGCGGAATGCTGGCCGATCTTGTCGAGATTGCGCCCGCGCTCGAAGCCGGGGGTATCGGCATCGACCAGCACCAGCGAAATGCCCTTGGCGCCCTTTTCCGGATCGGTCTTGGCGACCACGATCACCACGTCGGCGTTCTGGCCGTTGGTGATATAGGTTTTCGAGCCATTGATGACGAGGTGGTTGCCATCCTTCTTGGCCGTGGTGCGGATGCCCTGAAGGTCGGAGCCTGCGCCCGGTTCGGTCATGGCGATGGCGGTGATGATGTCACCGGTGACCATGCCGGGGAGGTATTTGGCGCGCTGTTCGGGGGTGCCGAGCCGCTCGAAATAATTGGCGGTGATATCCGATTGCAGCGTGAAGCCCGCCGCCGAGCCGACATAGGACAGTTCCTCGGCGACGATGCAGTTGAACCCGAAATCGAGGCCCAAACCGCCGTTCTCCTCCTTCACCGTGGGGCAGAGCAACCCCGCCTCGCCCACCGCCTTCCACACGGAGCGGGGCACGATGCCGTTCGCCTCATGCTCATCGAGGTTTGGCGTGAGGTGTTCAGCGAACACCTTGCGGACCGTGTCGCGGAAGGCTTCGTGATCGGCGTTGTAAGCGGTGCGGTGGGCGGTTGCGAGCATCGCGGGTTCTCTCCGGCAAATGGGTTTTGATTTGCCACGATTGAACAGCGCGCGCGGGCGGGGGTCAAGCGCGAAAGTGGGGGGCTTTCAAACCCTCGCAAATTCGTCACCCCGGACTGGATCCGGGGCCAGGGTTTTTCTTTTCAATGTCAGGCCGCACGTGAGCCAAGCCCCGTGTCGAGCACGGGGCGGCGCAAAGGGCTTACCCCACAAACGCCCGCTCGATCACAAACTGACCCGGCTTGTTGTTCGCGCCTTCCTCGAAGCCGCGGCGTTCCAGATCGGCGGCGTGGTCCTTGATCATCGCCATCGATCCGCACAGCATCACGCGGTCTTCTTCGGGCACAAACCGCTGCGGGCCCTTGGACTGTTCGAACAGCCGCCCATCGTCGATGAGTGCCTGAATGCGGCCCTGCGTGCGGAAGGGTTCGCGGGTGACGGTGGGGACGTAGATCATCCGCGCGCGGTCTTCGTCTTCCAGCAGCGGATCGCCTTCGAGCTTGCTCTCCAGCAGCTCGCGATAGGCCAGTTCATTCACGTTGCGCACGGAGTGCACGACGATCACTTCCTCGAACATCTGGTAGACTTCGGGATCGCGCACGAGGCTCATGAAGGGTGCCAGCCCCGTGCCGGTCGAGAGCATGAACAATCGCTTGCCCGGCAGCAGCGCGTCGGTCACCAGCGTGCCGGTCGGCTTCTTGCCGAGGTAGATCGGATCGCCGACCTGGATGTGCTGGAGCCGCGAGGTCAGCGGGCCGTCCTGCACCTTGATCGACAGGAACTCCAGTTCCTCGGCATAGGAAGGCGAGGCGACCGAATAGGCGCGCAGCAGCGGCTTGCCGTTATCGCCGGGGAGGCCGATCATCACGAATTCGCCCGAACGGAAGCGGAACGACGCAGGCCGCGTCATCTTGAGACTGAACAGCCCGTCGCACCAGTGGTGGACATCGGTGATGGTCTCAACGGACAGCGCCGCGCTTTCGGTGAACTGATCGCGGTCAATGATGGGCTGGTTCAAAGCGGGCCTCGGATACAACAATGGGCCGCCCGGACAGGGCAGCGGGAATGGGGGCGCAAATGGACGTTTCCCGCGCCCCCTTCAAGACAGTTTAGCGATAGGATGTGAAAGCGGGTCTTGAATTGCGCCCAAACTCCTTGCGGATCAATTCCAGCCGGCCGCGTTGTAAAGCTCGACCGCGCGGGCCTGATTGCGCCCAATCTGGGCGGCGGGCAGCGGGTCTGCCTTGAACGTCCCAAGCGCCTCCACCGCCGAAGTCGGCGCGATGCCCTTGGCTGCGGGGTATTCGTTATTGCCGTTGGCGAGATATTTCTGCGCGCTTTCCGACGAGAGATATTCAAGGAACTTCACGGCATTGGCGCGGTTTGGCGCGGTCTTGACCACGCCTGCTCCGCTGAGGTTGACATGGGTGCCGGTGGTCGCCTGATTGGGGAAGATCACGCCGATGCTGTCCAGCACCTTGCGCTTTTCCGGCGTGTCGAAACGGGCGAGGTAATAGGTGTTCACCAGCGAGATATCGCACTCGCCCGCGGCCACGGCCTCGATGTTCGACATGTCGTTGCCCTGCGGGGCGCGCTTGAAATTGGCGACGACGCCCTTGGCCCAGCCCTGCGCCTTCGCCTCGCCATCATGCGCGATCATGCTGGCGAGCAGAGCGATGTTGTAGATGCTGGACGAGGACCGCATGCAGATGCGCCCCTTGAATTCGGGCTTGGCGAGATCCTCGTAGTTGGCAAGGCCCCCAGGTGCGCCCTTGGCCTTGTTGTAGACGATGATGCGCGCCCGCGAAGTCAGGCCGAACCAGCGGTTCTGCGGATCGCGCAAGGCGGCCGGGATACGCTCGGCCAGCACCGGCGAATCGACCGGGGCGAGCACGCCCGCTTCCTCTGCCCGCCACAAGCGGCCCGCATCGACGGTGATGAACAGGTCCGCCGGGCTGAATTCGCCTTCTGCGGCGATCCGTTCGAGCAGCGCATCGGCATCGGCTTCGATGCGGTTGACCGTGATGCCGGTCTCGCAGGTGAAATCGTCATAAAGCGCCAGATCGGTATCATAATGCCGCGCGGAATAGACATTCACCTCGCCCGCCGCCGCCGCACAATCGGCCTTGGCGGCGCCCGCGCCCGCGTCCTGATCGGCGCAGCCAGACAAGGCCGCAAGGCTGACGCTGGCGAGCATGGCAAGGCAGAGGTTCTTCATCGGGAGAGGCTTTCGCATGGATACTTGCGAATGACTTGCAATATTATCGCCGCCGGCGCAAGACCTAATAGCGGGCAAAGGCGCGCACGCTTTCGGGATCGGGGATGACGCTGTAGGTCTTGTCCGGGTCGACCGACAGCACGGTCTCGACCGTGATCGCAGCCCCGTCCGCACCGTCCAGCAGCACGCGATTGCGCGGGCCCATCGGGTGGACATCGCGCACCCGCCCGCCGCGGTAATCCGCCACCGGCACCAGCCGGTCGGCCTGCACCAGCAGATCGAGGAGGGCAGCATCTTCCGGCAATTCACCGCCGAGGCTTTCGAACGGCCACAGCCCGAACGGCGTATCCAGCCCCCCTTCCGCGACCATTCCCGGCACCACCTGCGCGCCCGAAAAGATCGCTCCGACCGATGCGGTGGCCGGGGCCTCGTGCAGTTCCAGCGGCGTGCCGAACTGGACGATCCGGCCCTTCTCCATCACGGCGATCCTGTCCCCGATATCGAGCGCCTCGGCCGGGTCGTGCGTGACCAGCACCACGGTGGTCCCCGCCTCGCGCAGCAGGATGCGGCATTCACGCCGCAAGTTGCGGCGCAGCACGACATCGACGCTGGCGAAGGGCTCGTCCATCAGCAGCACGGCAGGCTCGGGCGCCATCGCCCGGGCGAGCGCGGCGCGTTGCTGCTGCCCGCCCGACAATTCATGCGGATAGCGCGCGCCCATGCCCGCAAGGCCCACCTTGGCGAGCCACATATCCGCCTCTCCGCGCCGTTCGCGGGGCAGTCCGAAGGCGACATTGGCGGCCAATGTCATGTGCGGGAACAGCGCGCCGTCCTGAAACACAAGGCCCACGGGGCGCGCTTCGGGCGGCGGGTTGCGGGCGCTGTCGGCCAGCACCTCGCCATCCAACGCGATTTCCCCCTGCTGAACCCGCAGCAAGCCCGCCGCGAGGCCGAGCAGTGTTGACTTCCCGCAACCCGACGCGCCAAGCAGGCAGGTGATCTCTCCCGCGGGCGCAGTGAAGCTCACATCCTCCAGCGCCCTCACCGCACCGTAAGCATGGGCAATATGACGAAATTCGAGGCTCAATGGCGCATTCCGAAGAGATTCAGGCCGAAGGGCTGCTGATGAGCCGCCTTAGGCAAATTGCGGGGCTTCCTGCAAGCGCGCCGGCGCGCGCGGGTGCGGGCATGGGCGCGAATGTGAGCGGGTGGACGCTTGGCGCGCTGCTGCTGGCAGCGCTGGCCGGGCTGCCGATTGCCGCGATCCTGTGGGCGGCCTTGGGCGGCGGCGGAGAGACGATCGGCACGCTGGCGGGCACAGTCCTGCCGACCTACATCGCCAACACCGCCGCGCTGATGGCGCTGGCGGGCGGGATTGCAGGCGTAACGGGGACAGGCTGCGCATGGCTTATCGCCGCGACCCGCTTTCCGGGGCGCAGCGTGCTGGGCTGGGCGCTGGTTCTGCCGCTCGCCCTGCCCGCCTACCTTGCCGCCTATGTCTATGCCGCGATGTTCGATTTTGCCGGGCCGGTGCAAAGCGCCCTGCGCGGCGCGACCGGATGGGGTGCGGGGGATTACTGGTTCCCCGACATCCGCTCGCTGGGCGGCGGAGCGTTGGTGCTGGGGATCGTGCTGTATCCTTACGTCTATCTGCTGGCGCGCACCGCTTTTGCCACCCAGAGCCACACGCAGTTCCGTGCCGCCCGCAGCCTCGGCGCTGCGCCAGCCCGCGCGTTCTGGCGCGTCGCCCTGCCCGCTGCCCGCCCCGCCATCGCCGGGGGCCTTGCGCTGGTGCTGATGGAGGTGCTGGCAGATTTCGGCGTGGCCGAATATTTCGCCATTCCCACCTTCTCCACCGGCATCTTCCGCAGCTGGCTGGCGATGGGCGACAAGCCCGCCGCGCTCAAGCTGGCGGCGGTGATGCTGATCTTCGTGATCGCGCTGGTCGCATGGGAAGCCCGCACAAGGGCCGGGCGGAGCGACAGCCGCGATGGGCTGGCAGCGCGCCCCGACGCCGAACCGCTGGTGCAGCTTTCGCCCGCCGGCAAGGCGCTGGCGCTGGCCGCCTGCCTGCTGCCGGTGCTGGTGGGCTTCGTGATCCCGGCGGGCTATCTGATAAGCCTCGCGCTGACACCTGTCGCGCAGGCCGCCGCCGGGGACCTTGCGACCTATCTGCGCGGGAGCCTGTGGCTGGGCGCGGCGGCAGCAAGCCTGTGTGCGGGCGCCGCGCTGCTGCTGGCCTTCGCCCGCGCCCGCTCGACATCGCGCTTCACCGCGAGCGCGATCCGGCTGGCGACCTTGGGCTATGCGCTGCCCGGCGCCTTGCTGGCGGTGGGGCTGCTGGCGCCGCTCGGCGCGTTCGATGTCAGCGTCACGCGGTTTGCCCGCGACAATCTCGGCTGGAGCGGCGGCTTGCTGCTGACCGGGACAGCGGCGGTGCTGGTCTATGCGCTGGGCGTTCGGTTCATGACGGTCGCCTACAATTCGGTGAGCGGCGGGCTGGCGCGCATCCCTGCGGGTCTCGATGCTGCCGCGCGCAGCCTTGGCGCGGCACCCTCGCGGGTGCTGGCGCGCATCTATGCCCCGCTGCTCGCCCCCAGCCTTGCGGGCGCTGCCGCGCTGGTGTTCATCGATACCCTGCGCGAACTGCCCGCAACCCTGATCCTGCGCCCCTTCAACCTCGAAACCCTTGCCACCCGCACCTATCGCCTTGCAGGGGACGAACGGCTGGTGGAGGCTGCGATTCCCGCGCTGATCCTGCTGGCGGCAGGGCTGCTGCCGGTGCTGGTGCTGAACCGGCTCGGCAAGCGTTAGCGCAAAACTGTCAGGCCAGCCTGTCACTTCCGCTTGTCCAAAGGCTCCGGAAGGTCCACAAGGACAGGGAATGGCACGCTTCCCCTTCTCCGCAATCGTCGGTCAGGACGAAATGAAACAGGCCCTGCTGATCGCAGCGGTCGATCCGAGCATCGGCGGGGTCATGGTGTTCGGCGACCGCGGCACCGGGAAAAGCACCGCCGCGCGCGCGCTGGCCGGATTGCTCCCGCCGATCATGGCGGCCGATGGCTGCCCCTATGGCGCCTCGAAGGAGGATCAGGCCCGCTATCCGGAGGTGTGCGGACAGGGCAAGCTGGTCAAGCGCCCCGTGCCTTTCGTCGATATGCCGCTGGGCGCGACCGAGGACCGGGTGATCGGCAGCCTCGACCTCGAACGCGCATTGCGAAGCGGTGAGAAGGCCTTCGAACCGGGCCTGCTTGCCAAGGCGCACCGCGGGTTCCTGTATATCGACGAGATCAACCTGCTTGAAGATCACCTGGTCGACCTGCTGCTCGATGTGGCAGCTTCGGGCGAAAACGTGGTCGAGCGCGAAGGGCTGTCCGTCCGTCACCCGGCCAAATTCGTGCTGATCGGCAGCGGCAACCCGGAAGAAGGCGAATTGCGCCCGCAATTGCTCGACCGTTTCGGGCTGTCGGTCGAAGTGCGCACGCCCAAGGACATCGACACCCGCATCGCGATCATGAAGCTGGTCGCCGAGAACGAGGCTGATCCGCAAGCCTTCGCGGCGCGCTGGGCCGAGGCGGATGATGCGATCCTCAAGCGCGTTGCCAAGGGCAAGGCGCGGCTGCCGAAACTTGTCCCCGCTGAGGATGTGCTGCGCGATGCGGCCGAATTGTGCCTTGCGGTGGGCGCGGATGGGCTGCGCGGTGAGCTGACCCTGATGCGCGCCGCCCGCGCACTGGCCGCGCTGGAGGGCGCCAAGTCCGTCACCCGCAAGCATCTGATCGCCATCGCGCCATCCGCTTTGCGCCACCGCCTGCGCCGCGACGTGCTCGACGAGACCGGCTCCACCACGCGCATCACCCGGGCGATTGCCGAGCTGTTCGGATGACCCCGCAGGCCGCCGACCCGCTGGAAGATGCGGTGCTGGCGGCGCGGCTGTTTATCCTCGCGCCCGGCACCTTCAAGGGCCTGACCTTGCGCGGCGCTTCCCCCGCGCGCGAGGCGTTGGTCGCGGCGCTGGCCGGGGCGATCCCGCTGCGCCGCCTTCCGGGCCATGTCGATGACGAACGACTGCTCGGCGGGATCGACCTTGCCGCCAGCCTCGCCGCCGGGCGTCCGGTGCGCCAGACCGGGCTGATCGAGGAAGCCCGCGGCAGTGCGCTGATTGCGGGAATGGCCGAACGGATGGAGGCGGGCATCGCCGGGCGGCTGGCGCAGGCGCTGGATGAAGGGCACACCGCGCTCGTCCTGCTTGATGATGCCGCAGAGCCTGACGAGGCCCCGCCCGCCAGCCTGACCGAACGCCTCGCTTTCGCCTGCGATCTGGCCGCCTCGCGCCGCTGGCAGAGCGTGACGCTTGCGCCTGCGGCAACCGCGCTTGCCGATGTGGCGCCGCTTGGGGATGCCGATCTGGGGGCGCTGGCAGCCACTGCCGAGGCACTGGGGATAGATTCCCTGCGCGCTCTGATCCACGCCGCCGATGCCGCGCGCGGGCTTGCAGCCCTTGCCGGACGCAGCGCCGCCGACAAGACCGACCTTGCCGGCGCGGTGCGGCTGGTGCTGGCCCCGCGCGCCACGCGCCTGCCGCCGCAGGAACAGGACGCTCCGCCCGAGGATCAGCCCCCGCCGCCCGACGGAGAGCGCGACGACAGCACCGGCAGCGACCGGCAGCAACAGGAGCCTGACCTTTCGGAAATCCTTGTCGAGGCAGCGAAAGCGGCGATCCCGGCGGGGCTGCTCGAACAGCTTGCAGGGGGCAAGGCCCCGCGCCGCGCATCATCCAGCGGCACCGGACAAAAGCGCAAGGCAGCGACCCGCGGCAAGCCACTGGGCGCAAGGCAGGGGATGCCGCGCGGGGGGCACAAGCTGGCGCTGATCGATTCCCTGAGGGCCGCCGTCCCGTGGCAGGCCGTGCGGCGCCGGGAAAACGGCGCAGACACCGACGCCCCCTCCCCTGGCCCCATCATCATGCGCAAGGAAGACCTGCGCATCCGCCGTTTCGAGGAACGCACCGCGCGGGTCACGATCTTCGCCGTCGATGCCAGCGGATCGGCCGCGGCAGCGCGGCTGGCCGAAGCCAAGGGCGCGGTCGAACTGATGCTGGCGCAGGCCTATGTCACCCGCTCCGAAGTCGCGCTGGTTGCGTTCCGGGGGACAAGCGCCGAACTGCTGCTTCCCCCCACCCGCTCGCTCACGCGGGCGCGGCGCACGCTGTCCGAATTGCCGGGCGGCGGGGGCACGCCGCTGGCGCTCGGCCTCAATGCCGCACGCGAGGTGGCTGAGGCCGTGATCGCCAAGGGCCGCAGCGCCGCACTGGTGATCCTCACCGACGGGCGCGCCAATATCGCCGCTGACGGTTCGCCCGGGCGCCCGCGAGCCAAAGAAGATGCCGAAGCAGCGGCGCGGGCCATCGCCATACGCGGGATCGACAGCCTCGTGATCGATATCTCCGCCCGCCCCGGCCCCGAAGGCGCGGCCCTTGCCGCCGCTTTGGGGGGGCGCTTCCTTGCTCTGCCACGGGCTGATGCACGGATGCTGAAAGCGGCGATTGGCGCGGTGCAACCCTCGGCCCGGGCGGCATGAGCGCGCTCGACTGGACCCGCGATGGCCTGATCTGGCCGCACCGCGACGCCAGCCTTTTCGTCACCGTCGCGGGGAAACGCTGGCACGTGCAGCGCATGGGTTCCGGCCCGCCGCTGCTGCTGCTCCACGGCACCGGGGCCTCGGTGCATTCCTGGCGCGGGCTGATGCCGCTGCTGGCCCGCAGCCATGACGTCATCGCGATGGACCTGCCGCGCCACGCCTTCACCACCGGGCATGATGCCTACGCGATGAGCCTTCCCGCAATGGCACGCGAGGTGGCGGGGGTGCTCGATGCCCTGAAGGTCACGCCCGCCGCGATCATCGGCCATTCGGCAGGCGCTGCGATTGCGCTGCAACTGGCGCTCGATCATGCCTATGCCGGCCCCATCGTTGGCCTCAGCGCGGCGCTGCGGCCCTTCCCCGGCGCGATGGCGCAGATTTTCCCGGCGGTGGCCAAGGCGCTGTTCGTCAATCCGCTGGTGCCGCGCATCTTTACCGGCAGCATCGACCTTGTCGGCGGAGCCGAGCGATTCCTGTGGCGATCGACCCATTCGCGGATCGATAAGGCAGGGCTTGCCTGTTACGCCAGACTGCTCAAGCACCCCGGCCATGCCGGAGGCGCCTTGGCGATGATGGCAAACTGGGACCTGCCGAGCTTGCGCACCCGCATGGGCGCAGTCGGCAATCCGGTCCTGCTGCTCCACGGCGCGAATGATCCGGCGATCCCGCCCGACTGGGCGCGCGATGCCGCCCGCTGGCTGCCGGATGCGCGGCTGGAACTTCTCCCCGGTCTCGGCCATTTGGCCCATGAGGAAGCCCCCGAAACCGCCGCCGCGCAGATCGCGGCGTTCCTTGCAGGGCCGGGGCAGGAGAAGCAGGCATGAACTTCGGCTGGATCGAGATCGGGCTGTTCTACGGCGTGGGCATCGGCTTTGGCCTGTGGCAGTGGTTCAAGATGGACCGCATGCTCAAAGAGACCCGCAGCCAGAAAGCTGCGCAGGAAGCGGCACAACGCGATAGCGACGGGCCGGACGCCTGATCGCGCGCGGCCTGCGGTCAGTTGATCCGCAGCCGCATCTGCACCTGGACCTGTCCCTGCGTCGAGCCGGTCGGGAGCGTCCCCTTGGGGTTAAGACAAACATAGCGCACCTGCGGATCGTAACCGGCGGCGGGCGTATAGGTGCACTGGGCCAACGATTGCGGCGCGCTGGTGGCGTTGGAAAAGCGCAGATCGTTCGCCGGGTTGAAGGTCAGCGACGGCGCGCCGCTGGCAAAGCCCACGATCCCGCCCAGTGCCGGCGTCACGGCGTTGTAGAAGCTCGTCTCCGGGCTGATCGCGATCACGGCGAACACCGAATCCGCGTCCGTGCTGCCGGTGCCGTTATTGGTCACGGTGGTGATCAGCAGCACATCGTTGCCGGGGGTGGCGAAGGGATTGTCGGCCGGGGGCGCGAACACCTGCGAGGTCAGTTGCACGGCCAGCTGGGCCAACCCGTCAGCCGTGGCGGCGGCGGAAAATTCCGAGGTGATGTCCCACGCCCCGCCCGCCGTACGCCGGGTGGTGGTGGCAGAGATGATGTCGCCGGGGCTGGCTGGCACCAGAGTCGTCAGTGTGCCGGTGTAGCTCCGCGTGCCGCCGGCATGGCTGACATCGACCGCCCCGAGATAACGCTCACCCTCGCCGAAACCGGTCGGATCGGCGGCGGCGTTGGCGAAGAATTCGATACGATAACCGTTCGCGTCGGCCGGTGCGTTGAGCGTGACGTTGTAGATCATCTGGCTGACGCCATCGGTCCGGATCGCGGCGATCGCGGGAAAGTTGAGCAGATCGTTGGCGCCGGAATCGCCATCCCCCGCATCATTGGCGGTCACGCCGTTCTCGCCCAGATCGATCCCGATCAGGCCATTGGCATAGATGCGGTTGCTGACCAGCGCGGCGCGGGTGCTGCCCACCAGATAGATACCGTTGCGGGTGTTGTTGCGGATCGTGTTGCCGATCACCTGAAGGTTGCTGCCGCCGGTATCGAGGCGGATGCCCGAGCGGGCGCTGAAGGCGATGGTGTTGCCCTGCCCCGCCGCAGTGCCGCCAATCAGCACGTTCGAATAGGTCCCGCCGCCGCCGGTGAAGATCAGATCCTCGATATTGTTCGTGACGACCTGCGAGGTTCCGTTCGCCCCCACGCCGAGATTGTTGCCCTGAATGGTCAGCCCGGTGCCGGTGCTGTTCCATGTCTCAATCAGCGCGGCTTCGTATCCGCCGATCACGTTGTTGAGAATGGCGAGGTTGGTGAAGGTGCCGCCATTGTCGAACGAGATCGCGTCCTTTGTCAGGGCGCCTTCGTTCTGCCCGCCCAGCACCGCCACGTTTCCTGTCGCATCGGTGCCGATGTAATTGCCGTTGATGGTGACGGAGGAGTTGGTGTCGCTACCCTGAATCGCCCTGCGCCGGTTGCCCCCGATGACATTGCGTCCTCCGGCTGTGCCATTGCCGATGGTGACGTTGCTGGTCCGGTCCAGCCAGATGCCGTGGCCGCTATTGGCAAAGGTCCCGCCGATCGTGGCGATCGGCTGGATCAGGTTGCCCAGGATGGTGAGATTGGTCGTGGAATTGGTGGCATAGATCCCGTCGGAATTATTGCCGCCGATGCTGTTGCCCTGTCCGGCCGCTGTCCCGCCGATTTCGACCGTGCTGACATTGTTCAGATGGATGCCGCGCTGGTTCGAAATCGCGATGGTGTTGCCCCGGATCGTGATATTGCTGACCGAGCGCAGATCGATGCCATCATCGTTGCCCGTTATGATGTTCCCTTCACTCGACCCCGTCCCGCCGATCAGCACGCCGGTGATGCTGTTCGCGTCGAACAGGATCCCGTCGCCGCCATTGCGCAGCAGCGCGGTCAGCGTGCGGTTGGCGCCGATGATGTTGGACTGAATACGGATCTGGCCATCTGACGGACTGACACGGTCGTCAGGTTCCAGAGCAATCGCCGCGGCGCCATTGTTGCCGGAAATGAGGTTGCGGGTAATATCGCGCCAGGTCACCGTGCCGTTGAAATTGTTGATCGCATTGCCATTCGCCCGCGCGGCCATGCCCGCAGCGTCGGTCCCGATGAAGTTGTTGCGAATGGCAGTATCGGTGCTTCCGGACAGGGTAATGATGCCAAAACCATTGGCGGAAATGACATTACCCTCACCCGAGGCCAGACCGCCGATCCGCGCACTCGCGCCGCTGATAACGATCGCCCGGCTGCTATTGCCACTGCTCGCACCAGTGGGCAGCAGGCCGATGTAATTGCAGTGGAGTGTCGCCGTGCTGCTGCCGGCGAGAAGCTCCACCCCGTCGGAAAAGCCGGTGATCGAAAGGCCGCGCACGGTCTGGTTGGCACCGCGCATCCTGAAGCCATCAAAGCCCGATCCGCCGCGCACATTGACGCGCAGATCATGGCCGCTGCCCGCCCACAGATCGCGGCACTGGGTGCCGGCCTGGCTCGTGCCGTCGATGGTCAGTCCATTGGCGGTGAGGTCAGGCAGGGCCGATGACAGGGTGATCGTATGCGGCCCCGCGCCGGGGATCGCGAAGGTCACGGTTGAGGCGGTCGGCTGGCTATTGGCAAAGGTTATCGCGTTGCGCAGCGATCCTGCCCCGCTGTCGTTGGTGTTGATCACCACCAGCGGGTTGACTGCACTGACCCGCACATTGCGCATTCCGATGATCTCGGCATTCTCCGCAAACGCCGCCCAGGCGACGCTGGTGATCGTGATCCCGGCATCGACCGATGCCTGATCGATGCGAAAGCCGATGAAACCGCCCGGATCGCCGGCGTTGGTGGTCGGCCCGGAGACATTGAAGACCGCGCCGTTGCTGAGGGTGACCACGATCTGCGAACGCTGGCCGCCATCGTTCCAGTCCCAGTATTGCAGCCCGAAGCCGAATGCGCGCGGGGCAAGGGTGAAGGTCAGCCGCGCATCGCCGAGCGAGGGATCGGACACCGCACCGTAAATGCCCGGCAGCGCCGGGGGCGCGGCGGTCCAGAACATGCAGGCGCTCAGGCTTGCGCAATAGCTTGACGATCCGAACTCGCTTGTCCCCTGCGCCCGCAGCGTAAACCCGGACCACTGATCGGGTGTGCCGGTCGAAACCGGGCGGTCCGCGGTGACGCTGGCAAAGCTTTCGACCGTCGTGACGGTCGAGGCTGCCGGGAGCGCGGCGGTGTAACTGGCTTCGGTGGAATAGGTCGTCAGGCTCTGGGCGCGCGCGGCATGGGGCGCCAGACAGGCGACCCACACCGCCATCATCGCCAACACTGCCTGCGCGATCCGCATGATCGGCCCCTAGCGCGTCATGCTTGCCACATCGCGGCGCGGCGCCTCGGGATTTCCCCTAGAGTCCAGCCCCAGCGTGTCGGCATCGAACTTGAACCGAAGCCCCGCGAACACCCCCTGATCGAGCGGGCGGTCGAGGCTGAAGTCGGGATCGCGGAAGCCTGAGAAGTTGTAGCCCACGCTCAGCAGTGTGCCTTCGGCCACCACAAAGCTCGCCTGAGGGCCGAAGGCATAGGCAAGGCTGCCATCGGTCAGATTGGCGCGGATGCTGGCGCTGCCGCCAATGTCGATCCGCTCGCCAAGGCCGATGCGCGCATCGATCCCGGCCAGCATGGCGAGGCCGGCAAGATCCAGCCCCTCCACCCGGTCAAGCCCGTAACGCGTGCCGAGGAACAGGCCGATCTCGCTCCATTGCCCCGCACCTTCCCGCGTGCGGGGGGACCAGTTGGCGGAAACCGCGCCGACCAGCCGCCGCGATACGGCATCGCCGGTCACATCAAGCGCCGTGCGCCCGACCGGGCCGGTCTGCCCCGCAACCGCGCCCGTCACCGCGTCCGAGCGATATTCCACCCGCCCGAGCAGCGCGAAATCCGATCCGTCCGGGCGGTGGGCAAAGGTCAGGCCCGCGTCGATCACTTCGCTCGATGCGCCGCCGGGCGCGCTGGCGCGGGTCCATACGAGATTGCCGCCCAGCGAGCGGCCCTCCCCGATCTGGCGGATCACGCCGAAGGTCAGGCCGTGGCGGTCGGCAAGGCGGCCCGCACGATATTCGCCCCGCCCGCTCGCCGTCCAGCGGCCGGCGCGCCATGTCCCGCCCAGCGTGACCGCGGTGAAATCCTCGAACAGGGTCTGATCGACGCTCAGCGGCCCGCCATTGGCGAGCGGCTGCGCGGGATTGATCACCGTGCCCGCAGGCGGCCCGGCGCCAAGGATACGGTTGCCATCCAGCGTGGCGGTAAGGCTGAGCGCCCGCGACACCTCGATCGTCTGCGCAGCGCCAAAGCCCGCAAAGGTGCCGCCCCCTGCCGCGGCGCTGCTGTTGCGGCCGACGCTGCTGATCACCCGCCCGCCCTGCCATGGCGTCACCTCGATTCCCGCGCGCAGGGTCCGGGCGTCGAAGGCGGCCCCCTCGGCGATTTCGTAGGTGCCGGTCAGCCGGACATCGCGCATCACTTCGTAGCGCAGGCCGAGCTGGTGGCGCGAAGGCAGGTCGGCAGAGCCCGCCCGCCCGAGCGCAAGGCTGGAGGCCGCGCTGACTTCAAGCGCATTGGCAAACAGCCGGCGGGTCAGCCCGGTTTCGATGACGGTCGATGTGCCGCTCTGGCCATTGGCAAGGCGGTCCTCGAACCGGGCAAGGCCCAGCCGGGCATCGGTGGCAGGCGTGCGCCAGATCGCCTGCGCCTGCCCGCCGCGCCGCCGTGCGCCATTGTCCAGCGCGGCATCCTGCAAGGCGCTCAGCGTGACGCTGAGCTGATCGTCGAACTGATAGCGCGCATCGACCCCCAGCTTGCGCCGCCCGGTTTCGGCAACGCTCTGCTGCGTGACGCCGTAATCGGCGGCGATGGTGCGGGCATAGGCGATGACATCGAGCTTGCCGGTCTGGTGCTGCACTTCGGCGAGCCACGCCTCGCCGTTTGCACCGCCCTCGCGCTGGCTCAGCCCGATCTCGCCGCGCAGTTCGGTGGCGTTGCCCAGTTGCAGCCGGACATCGGCGGCGCCGAGATTGGTGCGCGGCCCATCGCTCTTGTCGGTGATGGCGGTGGCCCCGATCCGCAGCTTTGCATCCGTGCTGGTCCAGTCAGCCCTGACCCCGGCATTGATTGCGCCGCCTGTCGTCTGGCCGGTTTCATATTCGATGATGACAAGGCGGGGATTAAGCGCCTCGTCGCGTGACAGCACAGGCTCGGCAAAGGTGATCGTGCCCGACAGCGGATCGATGGTGTAATCGATGAACCGGGCAAGGCTGCGCGATGCGACAATCACCTCGGACCGGAACCGGTCGCGCACTTCGATGGTGACGCGTTCGGAATTGATCACGATATCGCGGCTGCCCAGCGGATAGGGGCCGGAGGTGCCGTTGCCCTGAAACTCGTCACGCCGGAAATTGCTGCCGATTTGCGCACCGAAAGCCTGCACCCGCACCGCGCCAAGCGCGGCTTCGGCGCTGATGCCGGTGGCGGTGCGCTGATACCGGCCGAGCGTGGTGGCATCGAATCCGGTCTGGAAATCGCCATAAAGCGCCCGCACCGCCGCGCTTTCGATCCGCACATACAGCCGCTCGCGGGTGGCAGCGTCGAAGCGGCGCTGCGAATTGTCGCCGAACACGGTGTAATAGGCGGTTGGATCAATCGCGCCGATCAGCGGCTGATCATCGCGCTGGCGGGCGCTGTCATAGGCGAGCGTCAGGAGATATTTACCGAGCACCCGCCCCTTGGCATACAGCGCCACGCGGGCGTTGCGGCCCAGATCGCTGTCGAAATCGCCGCCGGCTTCCATATTGTCCGCAACCGAACGGGCGCCGAGGCTCGCCTCGCCAAGACCCACCAGCGTCCAGGGGATATCGCCGGGGGTGACCCATGCCTCGATTTCCTGACGCCGGCGGATATTGTCCTGTGCGAAGGTGAAGGCGATACGCAGCCGCCCGCTGACCAAGGTGGGGGCAAGTTCGATCCGGGCAAGGCCGTCCTCGCCTTCGATCACCCAGCGCGCGGTGGCCTCGCCCACGCCGCTCAGCTGGCGGATCTGCTGAAGCTCGATCGCGGCGGCGCTTTCATAGGGGGCGCTGAGCAGGAATTCGCCCGCGATCCCCTCGCGCACCGGGCGGCCATTGCGGTCGGTGATGCGCACCATCACCACCGGACGGGTGACGCCGTCGGCGACCAGCAGCGATTGATCGGCCACCAGTTCGGCCCGGGCCGGAGCCGACACGAAATGGACGATGCGTTCGTAACGCGCTTTGACGGTGCCCACGGCATCCAGCGTCTCGGCGACCAGCACGGTGCGTTCGGTGAGCAGCGGGATGCCGCGCCACTGGCTGACAGCAAAGCGCCCGCCGGCCGATTTGAGCGTGCCGTCAAAGGCGGCGGCATCAGCGGGCTTGCCATCCACGAGCAGGCGGACCGTGTGGCCCGGACGGTGACGAAAGGCGACCTTGACGGCGGGGGCGCGCGGGTTGTGATCTTCTGCCGGGGCAAGCCAGCCGTCCGGCCCGTCACCCAGTCCCAGCCAATCGGTCGCGGCAGTGGCTTCATCAGGGGCAGCGGCAGGGGCCAGCGGCCGCAGCTCGGCCTCGGCCACACCGCGCAGATCGGCGGCGGCAATGAGCGGGCCATCGGCGCCGGTGACATGGAAATCCGCGCGCGCCAGCGATCCGCCCTGGCCCGTCACAAAGCGCGACGCGGTGTCGCCCGCGCTGCGGGTCGATGCATCGCAAGCGGAAATCTGCGCGCCCGCAGGCAAAGTGGCGCGGGCCAGCTGCACCACATGGGTGCCGGGCACCACGCCTTCGAAGCGGTAACGCCCATCGGCATCGGTGACGGCGAAGCTGCCGTCCTCCAGAATGATCCTGATGCCCGCAAGGCCGGGTGCGTTCCTGTCGCGGCGGCAATCGCCTGCCACCACGCGGCCGATGATGGTCATGCGCCCGGCGATCGCATCGCGCTCGATCCGCACCACCGCGCTGGCGCGGGCGCGGCCACCGGCGACCTCGGCAAGGCTTTCCACTGGCCCGGCCCCGGCATCTGCGCGCACGGTGGCGGCATAGGCGATGTTGCGCACCCGCCCAGCCGCGAGCACGCCGAGCGACACGGTAAAGCTCGACCCATCCGGCGCGATTGTGACCGCGCCGGGCAAGGCTGCGCCGTCGATGCGGATCGTGTCGGGCCGCAGCCGCAAAGCGCGCGGCAGGCGGGCAGTGATGCGCACATCGCCGCTCGGGCGGGCGGGATCGGCATTGGTCGCGGCGAGCGTGAACAGCAGCGCATCGCCCGGCAGGGCCACCGGGCGCGACACGCTCTGCGTCAGCGTGAGTGTGTCGGCAATCGGATCGGCGCGCACTGTAACCTCGCGGCGCAGGGTGACACTGTCCGCCGCCGCACCCGCCGCGGCAAGAGTGATCGCCTCGCCGCTTTGCACGTTGAGCCAGCAATCCTCGGGCACGGTGCCGCCCGGCACGCCGGCCGTGGCAATGCTGCCGGTAAACAGGCCGGTATCCGGCCCGCTTTCCGCCACGGTCAGGCTCTGGCGATCCCCGCCCGTGGTGGTGAAGACCACCGCGATGGTGTCGATGGCGGCGGGATCGCGGTTGGCAAAGCCCGCCTCGATGGCGAACAGGATCGTCTCGCCGATCCGGAACGTATCCGCCGGTTCGACATCAACGGTCTGCGGCGCGCCTGCGGCGGTGCATGATCCGGCGCTGTAGGTCAGACGCTGCGGGCCGCCGGGGGCAATCCGGAAGGTGGCAATCGCCGCCCGGCGGGATTCGATGGTCAGCCTTACCCGGTTGGACGAAACCTCGCGCCGGGTCCCGCCTTCGTCCCAGCGCGCCTGAGCGATGTTGTCGATAGTCGCAGACGTCTGCGCAGCGAGCGGCCCTGCCGAAGCGAGCGTTGCCGCCGCCAGCATGGCCGCCAGCACCGCGGTCCACCACCGCCCGCAATGCCGCAGCCATCGCGCCATTCGCCATCGCGCCCGCAACCGGCCCGATCAATTGATCGTGGCGCGGAAATAGAGCGTGCGCTCCTGGCCGCCGGCGATGTCGGTCAGGGTCGCGGTCACCGCGCCCGCATTGAAGTTGCCACCGGCCGAGCCGTCCGCATTGCAATTTCCCGACCCGTCGCTGGTGCCATTGATGCGAATGCCGAAGGTGGCATCGAAGGTCAGATCGGCGGGCACCGGGTCCGTGATGGTGACATTGGTTGCGGTCGCACTGCCGGAAGCATTGCCAACCACCACGCAGTATTCGATGATCGCGCCGGGAATGGCCTTGGGGTTGGTGGCAGCGTTGACAGGATCGCTGATCACCCGGCTGGTCTTGCTGACTGAAAGGGTCGCAGCCGAGACCGTGTAGCTGCCCGCCGCGCCGAACACCCCGTCATTGTCGCCATCCTGCGCGCCGATATCGTCGGCCAGCACGGTTTCCTCGGCGGCAGTGTTCGGACCGGCCGTGCTGGTGATGACCGCGCCCTGGCTGCCTGCCGAACCGCCCTCGCGCGCGGTGCCTGCCAGCACCAGGCTGGCAACCTGGCCATTGGTGCGCGCCAGATCGATATCGGATACCACCAGCACCCGCACGGTCGCATCCTCGGCGATTTCGTCAAGATAGGCGATCGGGGTTTCGGTGCCCTCGAAGGTGCCGTTGCCGTCATCCAGATAGATCGCGACATTGCCCGCATTGAAATCGTCGCCGCTCGCCTGAGCGACGGCGAGCGCGATATCGATCGTGTCGTTGGAAAGGTTGGTGATATCGAAGGCAATCACCGCATTGGTCTGGCCCGGCACCACAGTGGTGGTGGGATCGGAGACACGGGTGACCACGAAATTGATCTTGCGGTCGACGGCGAAGCTGTCAGCGGCGACCACCTCGGTCTGATCCACGCCGCCGACCCGGTAATCGACGGTCGCGGTGTTGGTGATGGTGGTGCCTGCGGTCGTGCCTGCGGCCACGGCGGGCGCGGTTTGCAGGGCGATCATGGCAGTGCCGGCAGCCAGCGCGGCAAGGGTGGAACGGCGTTTCATCATGGGGGCTTCCATCGAGAGGCGTCAGCGTCCGGCCCGGAACTCAGCGCACGGTGACAAGAAATTCGACCGCACCGCTGCTGCCCGGAGCAACAGCGGGGATGGTCCAGCGGAAATGGGTGATGTCCTCCGGGCTGGCGGGGCGCTCGGTGCCATCGGCATTGCGCACGATGCGGTCGGCAAAAGGCCCCCACGTCCTGCCGCCATCGACCGAGACGACTTGCGCGGGATCGGCCACTTCGGTCACGCGCACCGGCGGCGGGACAGGGTTGGAGACCACGACGTTCTCGATCAGCGTGGTGCCGGCGTTGCTATAGCGCGTGCCCATCACCAGCCGGTCGCCCGGCACCACCGTCACGGGATCGACCAGCGCGATGCGGCGCTCGCCCGCCTCGTCGATCGTCACGGTCTGGACCTTCACATAGCCTTCGAGCCGCACCGGGCTCGCAGGCTGCGCCGCTGCCGAAGCGGTCAGCGCCGCCACAAGGCCAAGGAAGGCGGTGAAAAGAACTCTGGTCATAAGCGTCATCCCTATTCGTTGATCGACACCGCGAAGCTGACCGTGCTGGATGCGCCGCCCGCCAGCGTGCCCAGATCGACGCGGATACCGGCAGACGATGCCTCGCCGGCATCGTCGCCTGCGGCATCGGTCAGCGCCGTGCCGTCACGCTCCAGAGAATTGGCGCGGTAGGTGGTGCGCGGCGGGATCGCGTCGGTTACCACCAGCCCGTTCACATCCGCCGATCCGGTCGCCTGCGCACGGATCGAATAGGTAATGACCGCGCCGGGCACCGCTGCCGTGCCGCCGAAGGGGTCCTGGACCACCGCCCACTTCACCAGCGTCACGGATGAGGCGCTGATAACCAGCTGCCCGCTGGCCAGCGCGCTGGCACTGCCCGACCCGACCACGGCATCACCGCCGCCTTCCCCCGCGCCCGCAAACAGCGTGCCGGGCGCGCCGGTGCCGGTGACGGCACGGGCATTCAGGCGCACCTCGCTGGTCGCGCCTTCGGCGAGGCCGGCGGGGATTTGCAGCAGGACGAAGATGGTCGCCGTGCCATCGGCGGGGATCAGCGCAGTGGTCGCCGGCGCGGGGAGTATCTCGTCGACCCCCGGATCATAGGCATCATTGCCGTTGCTATCGACCGCCACCCCGTCAAGCACCGCGTCGAAATCATTGCCCGCCGCACTGGTGGCCGGTTCGATGATGATGCGTTCCGGGCCATTGCCCGTGTTTTCGATCACGAAGCGCAGCACGGCCGCGCCGGGCAGTGTGGCAACCGGCCCTGCATCGCGGCTTGCCGCAGCAACCGCGAGCAGTTCGTCGACGCGCACCTCGACGGTGTTGGAACTGACGCTGCGCGGCGACCCGGCGTCGTCATAGGTTGCCTGCGCGGTGCTTTCGATCACGACCCCGGCGGGCGTTGCCTGCGCAGCCAGCGGCACCGGCGCAAGCAAGGCGCACGCCGCCAGCAGCACGAGGCTGGCAGAGCGTTCCGCATCCCGATTGTTCCGGACCTTGGCCATGGCAGCGGGTTAGCCCTGCCATCTAACAATCGGGCCAAGCCCGACCTCCGTAGATTCCCTAGGCCCCGCCCCGCCCGGCAAAGGGCCGGAAGGTCAGAACGTCATGAACAGGTTGACGTTGGCCGTGTGGTCCGTCCGGTCGCGGCCATCGCGGAAAACATGCTGGTTGAGATAGCCCGGCACAATCTCAACCCCCTTGGCGAGCGGCACCGAGACCCCGGCGAAATTGCGCCAGATCGACAAGCCGCCGCGCTGCACGCCGGTTTCGTTGAGGTCGATGAAAGGCTCGGTATAGGCAACCAGCCGGGTCTCGCCGCTCAGCGGCACGCGCAGCTGCACGAACTGGCGCAAACGGTGCGAGGTATCCTCGCGCTCCTCGAAGGTGCGCTGTTCCAGCCGGGTGCGCGAATCCAGCGTCAGGCCGCCTTCGGTGGTGATCAGACGAACGTTCAGCTCCTGGTAGAAGCGATGTTCATTGAGCAGCGCCGGCCCCACCGGATCGGTGCGAACATAGGCATAGCCCGCCCCGATATTGACCTGCTTGCTTAAGCGGTAACCAACCAACGAACGCAGCAGCAGCTGGCCCAGACGTTCGGCATCATTGGTGAACCGTTCCTGCGCTTCAAGCCGGACATAGACCTTCTCGGTCGCATTGATGGTCGCAAACTGGCCGACCCAGACATTCGCATCCTCCTCGCTGGCGGCAGCCGGGGCGGCAGGAAGCGCGGCAAGGATGGCGCAGGGCAGCAGTCGCAATCGCATGATGATCCTCTTTCTTGTGGCGGCGAGCGCGGGAACAGCCGGGCCGCCCGCGCTCGCCGTCAGCCCGCCGGGCTCAGGTTCCGCTATAGGGGACCGACGACTGGTGCACGACGATCTTCAGATCGCCTTTGGTATTGCGGATGTAGCCGAAGGTGTATTCCACCTTGGTCTCCGACCCGTCAGCCTTGGAGGTGAAGAAATAGTTGCCCATTGCCACCGCCATGTTGCAGGCGTTGTTGGTGATGCCGACGTTCTGCCAGCGCACCTTGCTCCACGGCTTGATCGCAAAGCCCTTGTCTTCGGGATAGGCGGGATTGCCGCCGACAAAATAGGACAGCGCCGAATCGAACGAGGTGCGGAACTGCATCACCGAGGCCAAGGTCGGCTTGAACAGCACGAGGCTTTCGTCATAGCCGTAGAACTTGTCGATATGCGCTGCGGCAGCGCCCACGTGATCGCCGCCGGCTGAATAGACCTCGCCGATCTTCACGATACCATCGCCCCACGCCTTTTGCGCGGCGACGACTTCCCTTTCGGTGATGCACTTGCTGCTCTGATCGACCTGCGCGGCGGCTGCGGCAGCAGCGGCGGCGGTGGGCTTGGTGCGGGCATAGCCCGGCGAACAGGCGCTGATCGCGGTGGCGGCGGCAAGAACGATGGCAAGGCTGGTTCTGGTCATGATGATGCTCCGGTGGGGCAAGGTTGGCGGGTTGATGGCAGGAAAATGCAGCGCCGCCGCAGCCTGCGCGTCAGCCGGATGGCGGGCCGGGTGGCCTATGCCGAATGGCGTATGACAAGCCGCGCGCGGCGGGCTAATCAGGCCGCCTGATGACGCCGCTGGTCGCCTCTGCCATGCCGGAAAACACCGCCGATCTGCGCGCGCTTTACCGCGCCGCCGAAGCGCGCGCCGGGCGTCTGCGGGTGCTGGCCGAAGCCGGACAGGCGCTCGCCGCGGCAGCACCCGACACGCTCGATGCCGTAGCGGACGAAGTTGCGCGGGCGGCGGCGCATCTCGCCGGTTACGCCCGCGGGAAAGTGACACCGCCAGATGCCCCGCCCCAGGCATCGTCCGACCGGCTGGTGCTGGAACTGCGCGCACCCGGCAGCGAAGGCGCGCTGACCGGGCTGCTGGTGCTGGAAGACCGGCGCGGCGCCACCGGCGCGGAAGAGCGCGAGACGTTGGCCCTTGTCTGCCAATTGCTCGGCGCCAGCCTTTCGGCACGGGCACGCGAACGGCGGCTTGCGCTGCTGCTGGGCGAATTGCTGCGCAGCTCCGAGACCGAACGGGCCCGTATCGCCCATGAACTTCACGATGGTGTCGCCCAGAGCGCGGCGGCGCTGATGCGGCGGCTGGAACTGGCGGGAGACGGCGACCCGGACGATCTCGCCCGTGCCCGCGATCAGGCCCATGCACTGGTCGGGGAACTGCGCCGGGTGATCGCCGGGATGCGCCCGCCGGTGCTCGACGATCTGGGCCTTGTGCCAGCGCTGCGCCAGCTTGCTGCCGATGCCGGGGCCGAAGGGTTGGCGGTTACGCTCGATCTCGCGCTGCCGGATGATGCGCGCCCGGCCCCGCCGGTTGAAACGGCGCTGTTCCGGGTGGTGCAGGAAGCGCTCAACAACGCCCGCGCCCATGCCGGACCGGGCGTGCGCACCCATGTCGCGCTGGGCCGCACGGCGCAGGGGCTGGTGCTGACCGTGCGCGACAATGGCTGCGGCTTCGATCCGGCCACCATCCGCCAGCCCGGCGGCGCCAGCGGGCTTGGCCTTGCCTATATGCGCGAGAGGATCGAACTGCTCGGCGGCCGGCTCACCATCACCAGCGCCGCCGGGGAAGGCTGCACGCTGCATGCGGAGCTGCCCGCCGCATGACCCTGCCCCCCAACGCCCCTGTGGCCCGCATTGTCATTGCTGATGATCACGCGCTCGCCCGCGAAGGCCTGCGCGCCATGCTCGAACGCAGTGGGCGCTTCATCGTCGTGGGCGAAGCAGCCACGGGAGAAGCCGCGCTGACCCTGTGCGCGGCCCACGCGCCCGATCTGGCCCTGCTCGATATCCGTTACGGCGCAGGCGGGATCGATGGACTGGAGGCAGCGCGCCAACTGGCCGAAACCGCGCCCGGCGTGGCGGTAATCATCCTCACCATGCACGAAACCCCCGATTATCTGCGCGCCGCGATTGCCGCAGGCGCGCGCGGGTTCATCACCAAGGACGCCTCGCGCGAGGCATTGCTGGCGGCGCTTGATCAGGTCCGCGGCGGCGGGGTCGCCTTCCCGCCCGAATTGATGCGCCGCGCTCTCAGCGTGCCCGACCGCGCCCCGGCGCTGATCGCGCTCCAGCGCCTCACCCCGCGCGAGAACGAGGTGCTGGCGGGCCTTGCCGATGGCCGCACCAACAAGGAAATCGCCCAGCGGCTCGGCATTTCGCCGGGAACGGTCAAGACCCATGTCGAACGGCTGATCGGCAAGCTGGGCGTGCGCGACCGGACCCAGGCGGCGATCCTCGCGGTCGAACACCGTGCCGGGCGCGCAGCATGACCGGGGGCAGGATCGCGGCATGGTGGGCCAATCGCCCGCTCGCCACCAAGGGGCTGGTGGTGGTGGCCGTGCCGCTGCTGATCTTCCTCGGCTCGGTCGCGGTGCTGCTGGCGATTGGCCGGATGGAGGCCGAGGCCGAACAGGACGTGCGCCTCACCATCGCCATCCAGACCGACGTGAACGAAGTGCACGCGGTGCTTGCCGAAGCCTCCAGCGGGGTGCGCGGCTATCTGCTGACGGGCGAGGCGCGCTTCCTTGAACCCTATGAACGCGCCGAGGACAGCCTGCCGCAACTGTTCGCGCGGCTTAACGCGGCGATCCGCGATGCCGAGGCGGCTGCGCGCCTGTCCCGGATCGAGGCGCTGGCCGGGCAGAAGCGCGATGGCCTGACCGTGCTGCTCGCCGCGCGCGAGGCCGGGGGCGCGATGGACACCGCCGCGATCGCCCGCGGGCTGGCCGCCAACAAGCGCGTGCTCGATGCCCTGCGCGCCGAGATCGAAGGCATGCAGGCGCGCGAACGCGAACTGCTCTCCGCGCGTCAGCGGCGGCTCGATACGGTGCGGTCAAGCGGACTGGCGGCGACCGGGATCCTGATGCTGGCAGGGCTCGGCGGCAGCCTGTTTGCGGTGTTCCTGTTTTCCAGCGGGATCGTGCGCCGCATCCAGCGGCTTGAACGCGACGCGGTGCGGCTGGCGCAGGGCGAGGCGCTCGCCTCACCCCAGGCCGGGCGCGACGAAATCGGGTTGCTGGCGGAACGCATGAGCGAAGCCAGCGCCCTGCTGCGCGCCCGCGAACAGGCCCTGCGCGAAGGCGAGGAACGTTTCCGTCTGGTGATCGAAGGGGTGCGCGATTACGGCATCTTCATGCTCGATCCCGATGGCCATGTGGTCAGCTGGAACACCGGCGCCCAGCGCATCAAGGGCTGGCGCGGCGATGAGATCATGGGGCGGCACTTCTCGGTCTTCTACCCCGACACCGAGGGCCATGCCCGTTCGATGCGCAACCTTGCCGATGCCGTGCGCGAAGGCCGGGTCGAGGATGAAGGCTGGCGCGTGCGCAAGGATGGCACGCAGTTCTGGGCCAATGTGGTGATCACCGCGCTTTACGATGAAACCGGCGCGCTGCGCGGCTTTTCCAAGGTCACCCGCGACATCACCGAACGCCGCCGCGCCGAAGAGGCCTTGCAAATCGCGCGGCAGGAGGCCGAAACCGCAAGCGCCGCCAAAAGCCTGTTTCTCTCGCGCATGAGCCATGAACTGCGCACGCCGCTCAATGCGATCCTTGGCTTTGCGCAGCTGCTCGAACTCGATCGCGATGCGGCGCGCACGCAAGACAGCGGCAGCATCGACCAGATCCTGCGCGCCGGACGCCACCTGCTCGCGCTGATCGACGAGGTGCTGGACATCGCCCGGATCGAAGCCGGCAAGCTCGGCCTTGCGATCGCGCCCACGCTGCTGCCGACCGTGATCGAGGAAGCGGTTGGCCTGTCGCGGCCGCAAGCCGAACAGCGCGGGGTGACGATCGCGTGGGAGGCCAGCGGCCTGCCCCCGATCGCGGCAGACCCGCGCCGATTATTGCAGGTGCTGCTCAACCTGCTCAGCAACGCGATCAAGTTCAACCGCGAGGGCGGCACTGTCACTCTCAATGCGCACCGTCACGGGGAACGGGTGCGGATCGAAGTAATCGACAGCGGCGTGGGGATCGAAGCGGGCGAGGCCGGGCAGTTGTTCCAGCCCTTCACTCGCCTTGGTGCAGCGGCGATGCGCTCCGAAGGCACCGGGCTTGGCCTGTCGCTCAGCCGCGCACTGATCGAGGCGATGGATGGCACCATCGGCTATGCCCCCCGCGCAGACGGGCGCGAGGGGGCGTGTTTCTGGATCGAACTGCCGCTCTCGGCCCAGCCCTTGCCGGGCACACAGGTGCGCGGCGACCCGGCGCTGCCTCTCTCCAGCCAGCCGCGTGCAGCCACGATCCTGCTGATCGAGGACAACCTTGCCAACGCCCAGTTGATCGAGGCGGTGATTGCCCGGCATTTCCCGGATATCCGGCTGCTCAATGCCATGCAGGCGCGCATCGGGCTCGACCTCACGCTCCAGCACCGGCCCGACCTGGTGCTGCTCGATCTGCATCTGCCCGACCGCGATGGCGATTGGGTGCTGGATGCGTTGCGCAGCGCCATGCCGGACCTGCCGGTGATCCTGCTGACCGCCGATGCCATCGCCGCCCAGCAGGACTGGGCAGGCCGCGGCGCGCGCGCGGTGCTGACCAAGCCGATCGATGTGCCCCAGCTGTCGCGTGCGCTGGCCGCTGCTCTGGCGGAGCCGGCCCTGTGAGCGGCCTTCGTCCTGCCACCAGCGCCCGCATTCTGGTGATCGACGATGAACCCGCCAATCTCGCGCTGGTCGAAGCGGTGCTGGGCCGTGAAGGCTATGGCGCCGTCACCACACTGGCCGATCCCCGGCGCGCGATCGAGCTTTACCTCGCACTGCGGCCCGATCTGGTGCTGCTTGATCTGATGATGCCGGGGATTGACGGCTATGCCCTGCTCGACCGGCTCGGGCGACTGGCGGCGCCGGACGATCCGGTGCCGATCATGGTGCTGACCGCCGATACCTCGATCGAGGCCCGTCGGCGCGCGCTGGCGCTGGGTGCACGCGATGTGGTGACCAAGCCGTTCGATGTGTTCGAATTCGGCCTGAGGGTCGCCAACCTGATCGAAATCCGGCTGCTGCTCGAACGGCTCAAGGCGGCAAGCGGGGCCTGACGCTATTTGCGGCGCGGCATCCGGTAAGGCAGCATGAACTGCACCAGCCGCGATGAAAAACGCCGCATATCGAGGCTTTCCTGCACCGCCACCACCTCCTCGCCCATGAACCGCGAGGCGAGTTCGGAGCGGGCATAGAAGGGCGTATCTTCCCACGTGCGGCGCACTTCGGCCACGCCAATGTCCGACCGGGTGCGGCGGGTGATGCCCCACTTGCTGTCAGGCAGAGCGGCGATGGGGGGCAATTCGACCGGTTCGGGCACGCCATGGCGATCGAAGCGCAGCGCGCTGGCGAACAGCGACCCATCGCCCCGCTCGCCCTCGTAGCACACCAGCGCGCCTTCCTTCAGATGCGCGCGCGACCAGTGCCAGGTGTTGAACCCCGCCTCCAGCGGCTCGGCCCCGCGGTTGTGATCGAGATAGGCCTTGCCGCTCCACCGGCAGGCAGGCGCGGTCATCTCCACCTCGATCCGCGCACAGGGGGCAAGGCAGTGCCAGATGTGGTTCTGCGCCGGATCGAGCGCGAAGGCGGCGGTGTTGAGCATTTCAGGGAACACCTTGACCGTGCCCCGCACCGGCCTTTGCCACGGCACGAACAGGCGCGTGTCGCCCTCGACGATGTCGATGGTGAGCGCCCCGCCCTCCCAGCGCACATTGCTGGGGCCGATGGCAAGGGTGGAGGCATCGCGCGTCACCGTGTCGCGCCGCCGCTCGGTCATCGCCCAGCGCGCCTGCGGGCCGTAAAGCGCGACGTTGAGAGCGCAGTGATCCAGCGGATCGCCCCGCCCGCTCTTCTTGTAATAGGGCGAGAATACGCTGCCCAGAAAGGCGATGATCGTCAGCCCGTGCTGCCCGTCGTCGCTGATGGCATCGACATACCACCAGCTGTAACCGCCCGCCGGGATGTTTTCATCGAAGCGAGGTCCTTCGCGATCACCCGTGCTGCCAGCCGCCCGGACAAGGCTGCCATCGGGACGCCGGCTGCCGGATGGGTCGCCCCGCCCGTGCAATAGAGACCGGGCAGCCGGGTTTTCGGCCCCTGCCTCTGGAAGGAGGCCGCCCAGCCGTGCGACGCTCTGCCATAAAGGGCGCCGCCGGTGGCCGGGAAGAGGCCCTCCCAGTCCCGAGGCGTCATGAGCTGATGCGCGAAGGGTTCTTCCAGTGTCAGCCCGCAACGCGTGAGCGTCGCCATCATGGCTCTTGTGCATCGCTCTTTCTCCTCGGGTGAATAGGCGTGGACGTCTCCGTTGGCGGGGGCGTTAACGATGATCTGGAGGCGCTCGGGCCCGGCGGGTGCCGGGTCGGATGCGCGCGCGCCGCGATCGATGGCGCAGACGTAAACGGTGGGTTCCGACGGCGTTGTGCCGGCGGCGATTTGCGCGAACTCGCGGGCATAATCGCGCGAGAAGAACACGTTGTGATGGGTGAGGTCCACGCCGCGCGTTTCGGCGTGGGCATACCAGACCAGCGCCGAAAGCGAGCGTTTGGCAGGCGGGATCGCTGGCACGGCGCGGCGCGCACTCTCGCCGAAACGCCCGGTCGCCAGTGCGGAAGGATCGCCGTTGCAGATCACGATATCGGCGGGGATCACCTCGCCATGGGCCAGCCTCACCCCACTAGTGCGGCCATTGGCGGTGAGCACTTCGGCGACCGATGCCCCGGTGCGCAACCGCGCCCCCTGCCCTTCGGCCAGCGTGCCAAGCGCCTTGGCCAGCGCGTGAATCCCGCCATCGATCAGCCACACCCCGCGCGCTTCGAGATGCGCGATCAGCATCAGTGTGGCCGGCGCCCGATAGGGGGAGGAACCGCAATAGGTGGCATAGCGCCCGAACAATTGCTGGAGCCGCGGGTCCTTGAAATGTTCGCCCAGCGCGTTCCACATCCCGTCAAACGGGCGCATCGCCAGCATTTCGGGCAGCTTGGTCAGCCCCATGCGCCACATCATCGGCAGCGGCGTGCTGGCCTTGTCGCCGTGAAGGAAGGGGTCTTCCAGAACGCGGAAAATGCGCGCCGCCTCCGCCGCGAAAGCCGCATAGCCGCGCGCGGCTTCCTGCCCGGCAAAGCGGCTCACGGCATCGACACTGGCTTGCGTGTCGGCGAACAGATCGAGGGGGCCGCTGGCATCGTCCCACCAATGGCGGGCGAGCACCTCGGCCTTGCGGATGGTTACATGATCTTCGAGCCGTGCGCCCCCGCAGGCCGCGAAGACTTCATCGAAGATGCGGCGATAGGTGAACACTGTGGGGCCGCCGTCGATCTCGGCATCGCCCACGCGCACGCGCCGGGCCTTGCCGCCGATCCATGCCTCTTTCTCGAAGACGGTCACATCCGCCCCGCGCGCGGCAAGAAGCGCGGCGCTGGTCAGCCCGCCAATGCCTGCTCCGATGACGGCGACTCGCGCGTTCATCTCGTCCTCGCTCCCGTCGATCCGGCGATTATCATTGACCTTACGCGCGGTCCTGTCCAATTATTTAGACATATGGCCTGTAAAGCATCCAATAAGTGAGCCGCTGGGCGGCCTTCAGGCTCGGTTATGTGGCGCGCCGCAACCGGCTGTTCGCCTCGCCGAAATTCCAGCATTGGGCCGCACGCCTGCCGGGCATCAAATGGATCGCCAACAGCCGCGCCAACGGGGCCTTCAATCTGCTGGCGGGGTTTGCCTATTCGCAGATCCTGCGCGCCTACGTGGAAGGCGGCCTGTTCGATGTGTTGAAGGACGGGCCGCTTGGCGCGGGCGCGGTGGCGGCGCGGCTGGGGCTTTCGCATGAGGCTGCGCTGACCCTGCTGCGCGCTGGCCGCCCGCTGATGCTGTCGGAAGAACCCGCTCCCGATCACTGGATGCTCGGAGAGCAAGGCGCTGTTTTCGCGTCCAATCCCGGCGTGCAGGCGATGGTCCGGCATCACCGCCTGCTCTATGCCGACCTCGCCGATCCGCTCGCCCTGCTGCGCGCCGACCGCAAGGAGCCGACCACCCTGTCGCGCTTCTGGACCTACGCCGGCGCGCTTCAGGGCGTGACCGAAAGGGGGGAGGACACGGCCGAATATTCGCAGCTCATGGCCGCCTCCCAGCACTTCGTGGCCGACGAAGTGCTCGCCTCTGTCAGCTTCCGCGATGCCGAAAGGCTGCTTGACGTGGGCGGCGGGCATGGCGCCTTCCTGCGCCATATCGGCAGCGCCTGGCCGCATCTGAAGCTCGGCCTGTTCGACCTGCCCGAAGTCGCACAGACCGGCGCGCAGCTGCTGGGCGAAGCGCTGGGGGCGCAGCGGGTGACCGGGCACCCGGGCAATTTCTTCAGCGATTCCATACCGCGAGGCTATGATCTGGTGTCACTCGTGCGCATCCTTCACGATCATGACGATGCCCCCGCACAGGCCCTGCTTGCCAATATCCGCAAGAGCCTTGCCCCCGGTGCGCGGCTGCTGATTGCCGAGCCGATGGCGCAGGTTCCCGGAGCCGAGCCGATGGGAGAGGCTTTCTTCGGCCTTTACCTCTGGGCGATGGGATCGGGCCGCCCGCGCAGCCCTGCCGAAATCATCGCCATGACCCGCGCCGCCGGCTTTTCCGCCGCTCGCCTCGTCGCAACCGCGCAACCGGTCAACGCAAGCGTGATCATTGCCACTGCCTGACGAAAAAATGTCCAGTCAGTTTGACAGTTGGGAACGTAAGGCGTAGCACACAGTTGGGAGAACGTAGCTGTAGGGTTTTCGACTCGGCGTTCGCGCCTCGAATTCCACCTCAGGGGAGACCGAGGACCATGAATACGCTGGCTGTCATACTCGAAGCACCGGAGCGCATCGCTCTCCGGACGCTTGAGATGAAGCCGGTGGAGGCTTCGGACGTCCTCGTCGAAATCGCCTGGAGCGGGATCAGCACCGGCACCGAAAAACTCCTGTTCACCGGACGCATGCCGCCCTTCCCCGGCCTCGGCTATCCGCTGGTGCCGGGTTACGAATCCGTCGGTCGCATCGTGGACGCAGGGCCGGATGCGGCTGCGCGGATTGGCGACTGGGTGTTTGTCCCCGGCGCCAATTGCTACACCGATGCGCGCGGCCTGTTTGGCGGCACGGCGCAGCGGGTCATTGTTCCGTCGGCGCGGGCGCTGCCGATCCCCGAGCACCTGGGCGATGCCGGGGTGCTCTGCGCGCTCGCGGCGACGGCACTTCACGCGATCAAGGGCGGGTTTACGCGGGCGTCGGCCCTGCCCGATCTTATCATCGGCCACGGCGTTCTGGGCCGTCTGCTCGCCCGGCTGACACTGGCCCTAGGCGGCGCGGCACCGACCGTATGGGAAACCAACCCCGCCCGCCGTGCAGGTGCAGTCGGCTACAACGCGATCGACCCCGCGGCTGACGAGCGCCGCGATTACCACGCCATCTATGACGCCAGCGGCGATGCGGACCTGATCGACGATCTCATCATGCGCCTGGCCAAGGGCGGCGAGATCGTGCTGGCGGGCTTCTATTCGCAGCGCGTCAGCTTCGCCTTTCCGGCCGCCTTCATGCGCGAGGCGCATTTCCGCGTCGCCGCCGAATGGCAGCCCGGCGACCTCGCCGAAACGCGGGCGCTGATCGAATGCGGGCGGCTGGACCTTACAGGTCTCGTCACCAACCGGCGCCCTGCCGGAGAGGCGCTCGACGCCTACCCCCAAGCCTTCAGCGATCCCGATTGCCTGAAGATGGTTCTCGATTGGAGCGAATGCTGATGTCCGTGCTTGATACCCAGGCGGCCAACCTTCGCGACGAGGCAAGCCACGAACCCGATCCGGTCCACACCGGAGAGGTGAAGAGCGAAACCCAGATCATCGCGATCTACGGCAAGGGCGGCAGCGGCAAGAGCTTCGCGCTCGCCAACCTCAGCTACATGATGGCCCAGCAGGGCAAGCGCGTGCTGCTGATCGGCTGCGATCCCAAGAGCGACACCACCAGCCTGCTGTTCGGCGGCAAGGCGACGCCTTCGATCATCGAGACATCTTCGAAGAAGAAACTGGCGGGCGAGGAAGTGCGCATCGAGGATGTGTGCTTCCAGCGCGACGGCGTCTTCGCGATGGAACTGGGCGGCCCTGAAGTCGGGCGCGGCTGCGGCGGGCGCGGGATCATCCACGGTTTCGAAACGCTCGAGAAGCTGGGCTTCCACGACTGGGGCTTCGATTACGTGCTGCTCGATTTCCTCGGCGATGTGGTGTGCGGCGGCTTCGGCCTGCCGATCGCCCGCGACATGTGCCAGAAGGTGATCGTGGTCGGCTCGAACGACCTGCAATCGCTCTACGTGGCGAACAACGTGTGCCAGGCGGTCGAATATTTCCGCAAGATGGGCGGGAACGTCGGCGTCGCCGGCATGATCGTCAACAAGGACGACGGCACGGGCGAGGCCCATGCCTTTGCCGAGGCCGTGGGCATTCCGGTGCTGACCGCGATCCCCGCCAACGAGGACATCCGCCGCAAGAGCGCCAATTACCAGATCATCGGCATCCCCGGCGGCGAATGGGGCAGCCTGTTCGAAACGCTGGCCGAGAATGTCGCCACCGCTCCGCCGCTGCGCCCCACCCCGCTCGATCAGGACGGGCTGCTCGGCCTGTTCAGCGCCGATGTGGTCGGCGGCAATGTCGAGCTTGTCCCCGCGACCCAGGCCGACATGCGCGGCGGCGTGTTCGAAACCCGCCCCTCCCTCGAAGTGATCTACGACGAGGCATGAGCATGCCTGACGCCTTTGACGCCGTCCCGCGCGCTGCTGACCGGATCGATCTCGATCCGGCCGCCGGGGCTTGCGCGTCCAAGGACACCATGAACGAGGCCGCCCGCGCCGCCGGAAAGAGCGATATCCTCGATCAATATGCGGCCGACTATCCCGTCGGCCCGCATGACCAACCCCAGTCCATGTGCCCCGCGTTCGGGTCACTCCGGGTGGGCCTGAGAATGCGGCGCACTGCGACCGTGCTCTCAGGCTCGGCCTGCTGCGTCTATGGCCTGACCTTCACCTCGCACTTCTACGGCGCGCGGCGGACGGTGGGCTATGTGCCCTTCTCCTCGGAAACGCTGGTGACGGGCAAGCTGTTCGAAGACATCAAGGAAGCGGTTGAAAACCTCGCCGATCCTGACCTTTACGATGCGATTGTGGTGACCAACCTGTGCGTCCCCACCGCCAGCGGCGTGCCGCTGCGGCTGCTGGGCAAGCAGATCAACGGCGTGCGGATCATCGGCATCGATGTGCCCGGCTTCGGCATCCCGACCCATGCGGAAGCCAAGGACGTGCTGGCCGGCGCCATGCTGCAATATGCCCGGACCGAGGTTGAGGCTGGCCCCGTGGCCGCACCGCGTGAACGCTCCGACCTGCCTTCGGTGGCCTTGCTGGGCGAGATGTTCCCGGCCGATCCGGTGGTGATCGGGCAGATGCTCGCCCCCCTCGGCCTTGCCGCCGGCCCGGTCGTGCCAACCCGCGAATGGCGCGAGCTTTATGCTGCGCTCGATTGCGCGGTGGTTGCCGCGATCCACCCTTTCTACACCGCCTCGATCCGCGAGTTCGAAGCCGCCGGACGCCCGGTGATCGGTTCGGCCCCGGTGGGCGCGGATGGCACCGCCGCATGGCTGCAATCGCTGGGCGACACGATGGGCCTGCCCCAGGCCAGGGTTGACGGGGTCAAGAACGCCATGATCGCCGCCTGCAAGGGCGCGCTCGCCAACATGCCGATCAAGGGGCGGATCACCGTCTCGGGCTATGAGGGTTCGGAATTGCTGGTCGCCCGCCTGCTTGTCGAAAGCGGGGCGGATGTGCGTTACGTGGGCAGCGCCTGCCCGCGCACAAAGTGGTCGGATGCTGACCGCGAATGGCTGGAGGCACACGGCGTGCAAGTGCAATTCCGCGCCAGCCTCGAACAGGACATTGCCGCAGTCGAGGAATATCGCCCCGATCTCGCCATCGGCACCACTCCGGTCGTGCAGCACGCCAAGGCCAAGGCGATCCCGGCGCTCTATTTCACCAACTTGATCTCTGCACGGCCTCTGATGGGTCCGGCGGGCGCGGGCAGCCTTGCGACCGTGATCAACGCCGCGATGGGCAACAAGGCGCGCTTCGATGCGATGCGCGATTTCTTCGAAGGCGTCGGCACGGAACATGCCGCGGGCGTGTGGGAAGACCTCCCCGTCGACCGGCCCAAGTTCCGCAAGAAATACGCCGCCTTGAACGAGGCTGCGCGCAAGGCATCGGAGGCGATCGGCACATGACGCTCGTCTTGGATCATGATCGCGCCGGCGGCTACTGGGGCGCCACCTACGTCTTCACGGCGGTGAAGGGCTTGCAGGTCATCATCGATGGCCCGGTGGGCTGCGAGAACCTGCCGGTGACCAGCGTGCTCCACTACACCGACGCTCTACCCCCGCACGAACTGCCCATCGTCGTCACCGGCCTGGGTGAGGAAGAACTGGGTAAGACCGGCACCGAAGGCGCGATGAAGCGCGCGTGGAAGACCCTCGATCCTGAACTGCCCGCCGTGGTGGTGACCGGTTCGATCGCCGAGATGATCGGCGGCGGCGTCACGCCCGAAGGCACCAACATCAAGCGCTTCCTGCCGCGCACCATTGATGAAGACCAGTGGCAGTCGGCTGACCGCGCGCTGACCTGGCTGTGGACCGAATTCGGCCCCAAGAAGATGCCCGCCAAGCGTGAGCGCCGCGAGGGCGAGAAGCCGGTCGTCAACATCATCGGGCCTTCGTATGGCATGTTCAACATGCCGTCCGATCTGGCCGAGATCCGGCGCCTCATCGAAGGCATCGGCGCCGAAGTCGGCGTGGTCTTCCCTCTCGGCACGCACCTTGCCGATATCGCCAAGCTGGCAAATGCGGACGCCAACGTGTGCCTCTACCGCGAATTCGGCCGGAACCTGTGCGAAACGCTGGAACGGCCCTATTTTCAGGCGCCCGTCGGCCTGTCGCAGACCACCAAGTTCCTGCGCGCACTCGCCGCTGAGATCGGCCTTGATCCCGAACCCTTCATCGAGCGCGAAAAGCACACCACCATCAAGCCGCTGTGGGACCTGTGGCGTTCGGTCACGCAGGATTTCTTCGGCACCGCGAGCTTCGGCATTGTCGCCAATGAAACCTACGCGCGCGGCATCCGTCACTTCCTTGAAGACGACATGGGCCTACCCTGCAGCTTCGCTTTCTCGCGCTGTGCCGGGGTCAAGCCCAAGAACGAGGACGTGCGCGCCGCGATCCGCGCCAACCCGCCGCTGGTGGTGTTCGGCAGCTATAACGAGCGCATGTACATGGCCGAATGCGGGGCGCGGGGGATGTATATCCCGGCAAGCTTCCCCGGCGCTGCGATCCGCCGCCACACCGGCACGCCCTTCATGGGCTATTCGGGCGCGACCTATCTGGTGCAGGAAGTGTGCAACGCGCTGTTCGATGCGCTGTTCCACATCCTGCCGCTGGGCACGGACATGGACAAGGTCGAGGCGACCCCGGCCCGCAATGAAGCCCAGTTGACCTGGGACAATGACGCCAAGGCCAAGCTCGACCAGCTTGTCGAAGCCCAGCCGGTGCTGATCCGCATCTCTGCCGCAAAGCGTCTGCGCGACGCGGCAGAGCGGACGGCGCGCCAGCGCGGCGAGACCACAGTTACCGCAGACTGCCTTGCGGAAGCTCTGCTCGAAGGAACGGGCGCATGATGATGCAGCCTGCCCTTCACACCAGTTTGTCGCTGCTGCGGGTGTCCCCCGTATCGGCGCAAGCCCATGCCCCCCTTCTTGAGGGGGCTCTCCAATCCACGTGGGGGATCACGCGGGGATGCCGACGGAGGCCTTCGGGCTTCCATTCACACCCAACTGAACGGAGACAACCCAATGAATGAACGCATCGGGACTCACCTGACCCCTGAAGAGGCTCAGGAAATCCACAAGGGCTTCATGGGCACTTTCACCATGTACGTGGTGATCGCGCTCGTCGCTCACGCGCTCGTCTGGGCCGACAAGCCCTGGCTGCCGATCTGATCAATAGCCGGTTTGTAGCCGCCTGCCCGGGGCACGCCCCGCGCATCAACGGCTGACACCCCGACTATGCTTGCGAAACATTCGAAGGAATTCACCATGTGGAGACTTTGGTTCTACTTTGACATC